>ENA-ORBV01002950-ORBV01002950.1-microbial-mat-metagenome-genome-assembly--contig:-NODE-2950-length-34979-cov-5.711220_pt1 | contig 34979 bp, 30 predicted proteins | sample MGYA00237777_ERZ505514 | MGnify/ENA primary metagenome ERZ505514 (study PRJEB26160, sample SAMN06269048) | microbial mat metagenome | isolation source: Oligotrophic lake microbial mat | place... | reverse complement strand
CCGTTGCATCGCGCGCGCGGATCTCGGAGTGTAGGGGCAGCCCTGGTGGCTGCCCTCGCGGGAATATCATTCCGGCGGCCGAAAAGGGCGCCCACAAGGGCGACGCCCCTACAAATCCGGCGTTGCCGTTGCATCGCGCGCGCGGATCTCGGAGTGTAGGGGCAGCCCTGGTGGCTGCCCTCGCGGGAATATCATTCCGGCGATCGAAAAGGGCACCCACAAGGTGGCGCCCCTACGGTGAACGTCTCAACGGGCCAGGCGCTCCAGATTGTCGCGGCTCACGACAAGGAAACCGGCCGCCTCGGTTGAAACCACACCCTCTTTCCCCCAGCGGCTCATGATGCGAATGGAGGTTTCCATGGTGGTACCCGCGAGGTCGGCCAGGTCCTGTCGGGAGAGGACGATGGGAACGAAGACGCCGTCTTCGCGGGGCCGGCCCAGGCGATCCGCGAGCTTCAGAAAGATCTGAGCGAAGCGTGCTTCCACACGGCTTCCCGTGATCTCGCTCAATCTTTTTCCAAGATCGATGACCCGCAGGGAGAAGCCCCCCAGGAGGCCGCGGACCAGCGACGGGCAGGTCTCAAGCAAGGCCATGAACGCGGCGCGCTTCGAAGCGATGCACACCGCCTCCTCCAGGGCGACGGCGGAAGCAGGATAGGGACGAGACTCATACGCCGCGATTGCGCCGAGGGGATCGCTGGGGCCGAGGATCTCGATGATCAGCTCCTTGCCGCCCGGGATAGCCTTGACGACCTTGATCCGTCCCGACACGATGGTGAAGATGAGGTCCGACGGATCGCCTTCGGCGAACACCTGATCTCCCTTGTCGTAACGCCGCTCGACCGAAATCTCCGCCACTTTGCGCCGGTCCTCCGCAGTGAGTCTGGAGAACAGCGCGCACGAGCGGAGCAGGGTCTCGGAATCGGGCGACATCCGCCCATGATAGCGGGCGGGTTATTCCCGGCGGGCGCCCGGCGAGGCGTGCCCATGATCGGGCGAGGCGTGTCTCGCCCTTTACAAGGCCGTCGGCGGTTTTTGCGCCGTAGGGGCCGGGCGACACTCACCCGATGCGGGTGCGCGACAGTCCGCACCCGGCGTTGCGATCCATCAGGAAATCAGTCGGGGCAATGCGCCCAGGAAGAAGACCGAATCGCCCCAGATGCGATAACGCTCGTTGCACGACGACCAAGCCTGGGCGAGGAGGAGCATCGGGGGTGTTGCAAGTTGAATCGCGAGGACGACGCAGACCGGGGCCAGGGCGCTCGGTGACCGCAACCCCGCCGCAAGTGAAACAACTGCGCTGAGGATCCCCAGCCCGATGACGAAGGTTCGCGTGCGCGCTGATCCCCACCGAAGGGCGACGGATCGGCTCTCTTGTTCACGGTCCGCCTCAGCCTCAAACACGCCCAGCATCAGCAGGTTCAAGACCGCGGCCACGGCGTGCAGGGCCGCGGCCCCGATCAGCCACGGCTGCGGCCCCTCGCCCATGACGATTGGACCACCCCAGATACCGGCGGCATAGAGCAGACCGGCGATGGGCTCTTTGGGGACGCTCCGCAGGATCAGACCTTGCGCTGAGGCGAGATACTGAACCACCGCGATCGACAGGCCGATTCCATAGATTTGGACCGTCGGCCGCAGGGTCAACGCGGCGCCAAGGCCCACGACGATGGCGAAGCCAAGGGCAATGGTCAGCGCGCGCGCATGTCGGCGATGGAACTTGTGTCGGTAGGAGCCGGATGTGCCGGGGCTTCGCCGCGCGTCGAGAAGGTGGTCGGCGGTGTAGATGCTCCAAACCGCGGTCAACAGAGCGATCCACCATCCCGGAGGCATACGCGCGTTCGTCACATGCTCCGCCAGAAGCCCGCCGCAGGCCGCGCCCACGACGACGTCGAGGCTGATGGCACGAGCGAATGCGCCGATGGTCAAGGCCTCGATCGTATCGCGCATCCGGCCCTGCTCCTTGAAGCATCGGGCGAGGCATGCCTCGCCCCTACGCCTTCGCCTGAAACCGTAGGGCCGGGCATGCCCGGCCCGGTTGCCCTGGATGTGGCAGACTCGCCTCTCTTGTTGACCGGAGGCTCCTTGCGCGAACTGTACCCACCCATTGAACCGTTCGACGATGGCTTTCTGAAGGTCTCGGATCTTCATACCGTCCACTATGAGCAGGTCGGTAACCCGGCGGGGAAGAAGGCCCTCTTCCTTCACGGCGGCCCCGGCGGCGGGCTCGATGACGACTACCGTCGCTACTTCGATCCGACGCGCTTTCACGTCACTCTGTTTGATCAGCGGGGCAGCGGGAAAAGCACGCCGCACGCCGAACTGCGCGAGAACACAACGTGGGACCTGGTCGCGGACGCCGAGCGGCTGCGCGAACATCTGGGCATCGAGAAGTGGATGGTGTTCGGTGGAAGCTGGGGCAGCACCCTGGCCCTCGCCTACGCGCAGAAGCATCCCGAGCGCGTGACCGGCCTCATCCTGCGTGGCATTTTTCTTCTGCGCCGCAAGGAACTCCTGTGGTTCTATCAGGAGGGGGCGAGCTGGCTTTTCCCCGACGCCTGGGATGAATACCTCAAGCCGATTCCCGAGGCCGAGCGCGGCGACATGATGAGCGCCTATTACCGGCGGCTCACCTCCCCCGACTCCGCGGTCCGGAGCGCGGCGGCGAAGGCGTGGTCAATCTGGGAAGGAACCACCAGCAAGCTCCAGGTAGACCCCGAGGCCATCGCGCGGTTCGGCGGAGAGATGTTCGCCGATGCGTTCGCTCGCATCGAGGCGCATTATTTCGTACATGGTGCCTGGATGCGGTCGGATACGCAGCTTCTCGATGATGTTTCGAAGATCGCGCATTTGCCCGGAGTCATCGTACAAGGCCGTTATGACGTCGTGTGTCCAGCGGCGAGTGCGTGGGCCCTGCACCAGCGATGGCCGAACTCGAAGCTCGTGATCGTCCAAGGCGCCGGCCACAGCATGAAGGAGCCGGGGATCCTGAGCGCCCTGGTCCAGGCCACCGACGATTTCGCGTCACGGTAAGGGCAGGCGCCCAAGGTCTGCCCCTACATGGGCGGGACCCTGGGCTTCACGCAGGGGATGCAGAGGGCGATGTAGTTGGAGGCCACCGGCGGGAAGGTCATCTGATCGCCAGTGGGCACCGGTGACCAGCGGGCGGGCTCGTCCGGAAGATCGACAAGAGGCGCCAGACATCGACCCGGGGCGCCATGGCATTCGCCGCGCTCGCACTCGCAGCGATGGTCAGCGCGGGCCTTCAGCTCATGAATGAACTCGGGGGGATAGTTCATTGGCCGGTCTCCTTTCGCCCATCTTGCGTCACGGCAAGGGCAGGCCCAAGGTCTGCCCCTGAATTGGCGGGCGCCTGGATCGCGAACAAGTGCTTCGCGCCGCGGATGAAAATCGTTCCGCGTGACAACGCCGGCGAGGCCCAGACCGACTCCTCGAGACTGTTGGTGGCGAGCACTTCGAACTTCGGCCCGGCCCGAATGACGAAACTGGCCCCTTCGTCGCTCGTCACCAGCAGCTTGTCCTCAAAGGCCACGAGAGACGCGCGGATCCTCGCGGGAAGCGGCACGCGGCCGCCCTCGTAAACCACCTCGCCGGTGGCCGCGTTCAGGCAGGTGAAGATGCCCGCGTCGCTCACGAGGTACAAGTAGTCGCCGTGTACGACCGGCGAGGCCACGTAGGCGGTTCCCTTGTCGTGACGCCAGACCACCGCGTCCGAGTTTGTGAGGTCGCCCGTGCCGCCCGTTCGGATGGCGAGAGCGCGCTTCGCCTGGCTGCCCGCGGTGAGGATCACCAGATTCGGAGCCGCCACGGGACTGGGAATGGGATGGCTCTCGGTGCCATTTGCTTTCCACAGTTCTTTGCCCGTCGCGGGATCGTACGCCGTGACCGACTCGGCGCCCGCGGTTACAAGCTCATACCGATCTCCGGCTTTCACCAGCAGAGGCGTGGCCCAGCTCCGACGGTTCTTTCGCTCCGCGCGCCACACCGGCTTCCCGGTGGTCTTGTCGAGAGCGGTGATGAAGGATCCTTTCCCCATCTCCTGATCGCACTGAAGGATGATCAGTTTCTCGAAGAGGATGGGCGAGGTTCCGGGCCCAAGCCCCGCTTTGATCACGTCGCCCACCGAAGACTTCCACTTCAGTTTGCCTTTGAAGTCGTACGCATACAGGCCCAGCGATTCAAAGAACGCATAGACCAGCTTCCCGTCGGTCACCACCGTCGACGATGCGTAGTTGTTGCTCTTGTGGTGATCGTCCGACATGAGCCCCTCGTACGACATCTGCTTCCAGAGAATCTTTCCGGTCTTCGCGTGGATGGCCAGGGTTTCGACGCGGTGAAACGAGTCGATGCCGACCGCATCCGGATGCAGGTAGCCAGGGTTGTGACTGAAATCTAGATGCACCGGAGCTTCCCGTCCGCCGGGCACCGGTTCCCCCTTGATCGAGGTGGTGAGGAAGATGTGATCGCCCCAAACCACCGGGGATGAGTGGCCGCTGCCGGGAATCTCTGTCTTCCACTTGATGTTCTTCGCGGCAGACCACTCGGTGGCAAAGCCGGTTTCTCTGGAGAGGCCCCGGCCTTCCGGGCCGCGCCATTGCGGCCATTGGCCGGACAACCGGTTGTCCCCCGGGGCGCTCCAACCCGGAGTCGCGGCCAGAATCATCGTCACCAGCAGAAACTCGAGCCGAACTTCTTTCTTCATGGGGGCCTCCGCGATCAATATACGCCCGGCACCGGACCGGAAGTGACGATCCGCACACCCGGGGTGAAACCCCGGAACCTCTCCAGGTTTGTTCCCCAATCCCCACCCGAGAACGAATGAGGGACGAGGTTATCGGAACTGGGTGATTCTCTTCTCCAGAGCCGTGGCCGTTTCGGGGAAAAAGCGTCGAAGCGAATTGGTCTCCGCTGGGTCGGCTTCAAGATCGTAGAGAACGGGAATCGAATCCCGGAAGCCCGGCCGCACGTACTTCCACTTCCCGGAGCGGACCGCGGCTATTTCGCTGGTCATCAGGAAGAAGAACTCGCGGCCACCTTCGATTCCGGTGCCGGGAATTCGATTGACCTCGCCGGTCAGGAGTTTGGAGATATTGACGCCGTCATAGTCACGGGCCGGCAAAGGCGCCCCGGCCATCGCCGCGAAGGTCGGGAAGAGGTCCAGGGTGGAGGCAGGATCCTTGATCAGTCGGCCTGCCGGGATGGTTCCGGGCTGCCAGACGATCGCGGGCACCCGGATGCCCCCTTCGTTGATGTTGCCTTTTCCATATGTGAGGGGGCCAGGTGAACCAGCGGAAGCTGGGCCGTTGTCGCTCAGGAAGACCACCAGCGCGTTTCGATCCCGGCCGGTCTCCTTCAGAGTACGCAGAACCTCGCTAACCGACCAGTCGAGTTCCTGAACCGAGTCTCCGTACAATCCCTGACCCGAGGAGCCCGCGTAGGGTGGGGCGGCATAGTTCGGAGTGTGGGGGGCGTGATGCGCGAGATAGAGGAAAACCGGCTTGTCGGCGGGGGTCTTGCGGAGGAATGTAGTGGCTTCGGTGGTGAGGCGTCGCGTCAGCATGTCCATGCCAGGGAAATCGTCGGTCGCCTGTTCGCCCATGACGAAGCCGGTAGCGGGAGGCGAACTCATCATGCCGTAGAAGAAATCGAAGCCCAGTCGCAGGGGCATGTCCTGCACTTTGGCCCCGAGGTGCCACTTGCCGACGATAGCGGTTGCGTAACCCTGGTTCTTCAGCAGTTGGGCGATTGTGACTTCTCCCGCACGCAGCACCGTGCTGTTGTTCCAGGTGACGCCATTTCTCAACCCGTAGCGGCCGGTGAGGAGTGCAGCGCGCGAGGGGGCGCAGACCGGGCTTGGAACGTACATGGCTTCGAAGCGAGAGCCCTCGGCGGCCATTCGGTCGAGGCTCGGTGTCTTGATCACGGGGGCGCCGTACACCCCCACGTCGCCCCAGCCCAGGTCGTCGGCGAGTATCACCACAATGTCGGGCGGGCCGGGCCGCGGGGTGGGCGTGGCGGCGACCGCCATTGCGGCCCTGGGAATGGGAGCCGAGGGCGCTGAGGGGCCTCCGCAGGAAACGAGGAGGCTTACGCCTAGCGCCGAAGTGAGCCACAGGCCGAAGGAGAAGGGATTACGCACGAAAGTGGGGCCAGTGTATCTGATCCCCGCGCCCGCAGTCGGCGCCGCATTGGGGTCCACCGGCGAGGCAGGCCTCGCCCCTACGGTTTTTGTTGAGTTTGCGCAGCGCGGGGATTTCGAAAACCGTAGGGGCGAGGCATGCCCGGCCCACCGCACCCCGTCACGGCACGTCCTGTGAACCAGGAGAACCAAAGCTTCGTACCGCGCCGGCCTCGGAGTCGAAGAGTTCGAAAATCGTGAGGAGTTTCGCGATGGCGAGAACGCCGTTGACCTTGCGGGTGAGATCGACCAGGGCGATCCGACCGTTCCGTTTGTTGATGGCCACGTAGGTCCTTACGAGTTCGCTCAGGCCCGCCGAGTCCATGTAGGGCACTTCGCCCATGTTCAGGACCAGTTTGGTCCGTCCAGAGTCGATGAAACGCCCGACCGCGGCCCGCAGTTCCTGATCGCCGTCCTCGAACATGATCTTGCCCTGGAGGTCGAGGATCGTGATGTCGCCCGTCTGCCGTTCCGCGATATTCATGGTTTCTGAATCATTTTACCTTCCGGAATCGGTACCTCGCTTCAAAGCGACGGCGGCCGGTCGCGATAACCTCTGACCTCCGCCATCCGAACTGGCCCCCCTTTCTTCGACGAGGTTCTTCCATGAAGATTTCCCCCCTGTTTCTCGTCCTGTTCTCCACGACCGCGCTCGCGAGTGCGGGGCAGGCCGCCGAGTCGAATGACGGTGTGGGACCCGACATCGAAGTCGAGAACTTCCCGAAGGACGTGATCGAAGGCCGTGACCCGCAGTTGGAGCGCGCGGTTCAGGAGGCGCTGCGGATGCTCAAGGAGAAGCCGATCGATCGCATGATGAAGGAACCGCCGCCGCCCACCTGGGGCAAGCGAAAGATCGGGGAGTAGCTGCCATGGCCCCCTTCCGAGTTCGCGACGTCATGACCCTGAATCCGGTGACCCTGTCGCCGGAGGAGAACCTGATGGAGGCCACTCAGCTGATGCGCCTCCGACACATCCGCCGGATTCCCGTGGTTGCGGACGGGAAACTCGTAGGACTGTTGACCGAGGGCGATCTCAAGCGAGCCGCGCCCTCGACCCTCAACGTGACCCAGGAGGAGTTCACCGCGGTGATGGAGGCGACTCCGGTCAATCGCATCATGATCGAGAACCTCATCACCACCACTCCGGAAACGCCTCTCGTGGACGCCGCACGCACCTTGTGGGAGACAAAGTACGGAGCGCTCCCGGTTCTGGAGGACGGCGTCCTCGTGGGCATCCTGACCGACAACGACCTGATCGGCGCTTTGGTCAAGCTTCTGGAACGCGAGGGTGACCACTGACCGCTGGGTGGGGGCGCGGTTTGGTGCAAATGCATCAGAGCGGCGGCGCGGGCCAGCGTGGTAAACCTGTTCCTGCGCAGTCGGAGGCGTCGGGGCGTTTTTCTCCCGGGCCTATCCGCCAGACGCCTTCTGGAGATCTCCCGTCATGCATAAAGCTGCTGTCCTCATCCTTCCCCTCTTCCTTGCCGCGTGCAACGATGCCAAGGCCACGGCCGCGGGTGCTTCGCAGCCTCCATCAGCCAAGCCGGCCGTTGCCGCTTCGCAGTCCCCATCCGACCTGACCATGGTGACCGGCAAGGTCCTTGAGACCCTCGATGCCGGTGCTTATACCTACGTGCGGCTCAAGACCGCGGGCGGAGAAGTGTGGGCGGCGGTGAACCAGAGCACTCTGGCGATCGGGACCGAGATCACCATCGGCAACGCGATGTGGATGGAGAAGTTCGAGAGCAAGACGCTAAACCGCACATTCGATCGCATTCTGTTCGGGGCCCTCGAAGGTCCGGCCGCTCCGTCCGCGGCCACCGCTGCTCTTCCCCCCGGTCACCCGCCCACCAGCGGGGCCGCGTCCGCCAGTGCGGCCACCTCCGCATCGGCGATCAGCGATGTGCTGGGGGATGTGAAGGTCGAGAAGGCCACCGGAAAAGAGGCGCGAACCATCGCCGAGATCTGGGCGTCGCGGGCCAAACTGGATGGTACGGAAGTGGTGGTTCGCGCCCGCGTGGTCAAGTTCAACGCGGAGATCATGGGCCGCAACTGGATCCACCTGCGCGACGGCTCAGGTTCCGCCGAGAAGGGCGATCACGACCTCACGGTGACCACCACCTCGGTGGTCGCGAAAGGCGACATCGTGAGTGTGCGCGGCAAGGTCGCGGTCGATCGCGACTTCACCGCGGGGTACGCTTATCCGGTGCTGATCGAGGAAGCGATCGTCATCAAGTAGTTCTGCTCAGGAAGCCTGAATACGCAGGACGGGAGCGCGCCGGGGCACTGAGCGTTCCCGAGCGCGAACCCCGCGAGGTTGCTTAAGACTTCGGCGCCTTGCCCTTCAGGCGATACAGCCTGGTTGCGGTGCGGACGTAGATACTTTCGGCATCGGCGGCCGGCGTGGCGAGGCTCATTTCGCCCAGGCTGTTCTTCGCAACCTCTTTGTATTCGTCGCCCGCTTCGACGACATAGGTGTCGCCATCTTCGCTGAGGAGATAGACCTTGCCCCCGCTCGCGATCGGTGAACTCGAGAAAGTGGCGCTGCCCGTGCCCACCCGCGACTTGTAGATCTCTTTGCCGGTCTTGGCGTCAGCCACCTGCAGGATGCCGTTGTCGTTCACCGCGTAGATGCGGCCGTGATAGAGCAGCGGCGACGAGGTGTAGGCGGAGAAGCGGGGGAGGAACCAGCCGACCGACGCATGCAGAGGCGCATCCTTGGCCGTCGTGAGATCCCCAGTGGCGCCGGGCTTCACCGCGAACAAGGGCCGGTTGTTCTCGCCCTGAGAGCCCGAACCGACGAAGAGCAGGCCCTCGCCGGCCACGGGGCTCGGTGTCGCCTGAGTCATGCCGCCGAGTCTCCAGATCTCCTTGCCATCGGTGCCGTAGCTGATGACGAGGCCCTTGCCGATCGTGATGACTTCCGTGCGCGCGCCGTTCTCCCAGATGAAGGGTGTGGCCCAACCGGACTGAGCACGCGCCTTGAAGCCCGTGCGGCTGGCTTTCCAGATCTCGTTACCGGTCTTCGCGTCCAGGGCCACGAGGAACGACTCGCCTTCGTTGTCGTGCATCTGGTACACGCGACCTCCGTGGACCACCGGAGAGGACGCGGTGCCGAAGTCGAGGTAGATGGGCTGGGGGGGCCAGGTCTTCTTCCAGAGAAGTTTGCCGTCCATCGAGTAGCAGAAAAGACCCACGTTCCCGCCGAACGAGGCATAGACGCGCTCGCCATCGGTGGCCGGCGTCTCGGACGCATAAGTGTTTTTGCGATGACGCCCGCCCGGAGGGAGTCCCTTGTGGGCTTCGTGCTTCCACTTCACTTTGCCCGTCTTCGCGTCCAAGGCCAGCACCTGGTAGCTCACCTCTTCCGCTTCCTTCGTGAGTTCGATGTCCCGCGCGACGATCCGCTTCCCGATCTCTTCCTCAGGCAGTCCCTGGGCTTTGAGTTCCGCCGCGTAGTCGTTGCCGAAGATCCCTTTGGAAGGAGCCTTGAAGATGCCGGTGTTCACCGCCGAGGTCACGAAGACCACATCCTTCCACACGATCGGTGACGACCAGCCGCGCCCCGGCACCTCGGCGCTCCACGCGACGTTGTTCGTCGCGGACCACTCGATGGGCAGGACGGAGCTGTCGGCGACGCCCCCCGCGTTGCCGCCGCGGAACTGCGGCCAGTTGACGGGGGTCGCGGCCTGGGTCGCCGCGGAGACAAGGATCGCCCCGGTGAAGATCATTGCAGTCTGTTTCATGACGGACATTGTCCGTCGAAGAGCCAAGCGCCCGCAAGCGAATCGCGGGATTCTTGTATTCAATAAGTTGAAGATGCTAAAGACATTAGTGGCCAAAGCAGTAAAGCGTGTTCGCGGTGCGGACATAGATCCGGTTGCCGACGATCGCGGGAGTCGCGTAGATCTCCTCATCCAGCTTGTTCAGTGAGAGAACCTCCTGGTCGGCTCCGGCCTTCAGCACCGCCACGATTCCCGAACGGCTCGCGATGTAGACCTTGCCGTCGGCCGCCACCGGCGATGCGTAGTAGCTGTCGACTGCCCCTCTCAGGCGTGCCTGTTTGAGCACCGCGCCGGTGGTTGGATTGAAGGTTGTGAGAATGCCGCCGTCGTTGATCATGTAGAGCACGTCCTGGTAGACGAGGACGGTGGGGAGCTGCGGCACCGAGCGCTGGTACTTCCACACCAGACCCTTCGTGGTCATGTCGCCTTCGCCGTTCGCGCGGAAAGCGAGCAGGCCGTTCTCCGACGCCGCGTTCGCCATGTACATCCGCCACTCGGCGGCGTCGAGGGCGCCGTTGGAATTGAGATCGATGAAAAAGAACATGTCCTTCGTCTCTTTGTCGGGGATCTCCGCCGCGGAAAGAAGGGAGTTCTTGTCGGCGTCGAGCTTGCTCAGCATCTCGTCGAAAGGAGCCACTTTCACCTGGGAACCCGGGTCGTTTTGAGGGGTGTTGAATCCGGAAACGAAGACGGTGTCACCAAGCAGCACCGGCCCGGACTTCATCTCGCCGGGGAGCGAGTTCACCCACCACACGCTCCGTCCATCCTTCGGAGAGTATGCGTCCATGCGCAGCGAACCAGGGGCGAGAATGAGCGGCTCGGCGGCTCCCTTCGGCTGGTACAACACGGGAGTGGAATGGCCGCTGATCGCCTCGGGCCTGGCTTTCCTCCACACCTCGCGGCCGGTGCCCGCATCGAACGCGGCAATGTACGAGCCGCTCGCCTGATCGCAGACCAGGATGACCCGGTCGCCCACGAGCATCGGCGAGGCGCCCATGCCGTAGATGTTGTTGAAGGGCCCAAGGGGAGTGCGCCAGCGTTCCTTGCCATTCACGTCGTAGGAGAGCAGGCCGTAGTCGGGGAAGAAGACGAAGACGTTCCTCCCGTCTGCGACCGCGGACGGCGAGGCGGGACCGTTCCGCCGGTCGAGTTTCTCCTGGCGGCTTCGCGGACTCTCCTGCCGCCACTTCTCCGTCCCCGTCTTGAGGTCGAGAGCGATGGTGAAGAGCTTGTCGTTCAAAGTAGCCGTCACGAAGATCTGCCCCGCGCTCACGATCGGCGATGAGTAGCCCGCAGGCAGAGTGGTTTTCCAAAGGACGTTCTTCGTGGGACCGAACTCGGCGGGAAGGCCCTTGGACTCGGCAGTGCCAAGACCGTTCGGACCGCGGAAACGCGACCAGTCGGCTAGATCTTCGGGACCTGCGGCGAGGAGGGCGGTGAGAGCGAGTGCAAGCATGGTCCCGCGAGACTACTCCCTGAAGTCCCGATTCGCTCGGGTACTCGGCCCGCGACGCCTTAGCGGGCACCGCGCTCAGCGTTGTCCCTGAGCAACGAGCCTGAACCCATCAGGTCGCGGAGCCTGTAGAGTCCACAGCAATGATTGGCGCCCGGCGTTTCGCGTTGCTCTTTCCCTCTGCCCTCATGTTCGCGTCCTGCGCGACCTCCCCGAAGTCCGCACCGCCGTCTGCAATTGCGAATGCGCCATCGCCCACTCCGGGCCCGGCGGCCCCTGCTCTCGTGCCCGTTCCGGTGAGCGTGCGGTTCCCCGGAGGCGCCGGGCTGGAGATCACGCCCGCCACCCAGATTCACATCCAATCGACCGACCCGCGTGCGGTCTTCGTGGCCGAGTTCCTGGCCGGTCTGCTGACCACGGTCGGGCCGGTCGGGCCTTCCGTGGTTCAGCAGGGGACGACGATTCCCGAGGGCAGCATCGTCTTGTCCCTCGATGCCTCGAGCGCCGCAAACCCCGAGTCGTACGAGTTGAGCGTGACCGCGAAGGGCATCCTGCTCAGGGCTCCCTCTCCCGCGGGTCTTTTCTACGGCGTTCAGACCCTTCGCCAGATCTTTCCGCCCTTCCTCGAACACGAGGCGGCCCGTCCCCGTCCCATCGTGGCTCCTCTTGTCGAAATCCGCGACCAGCCGCGCTTTCCCTGGCGCGGAGCCATGCTCGACGTGGCCCGCCATTTCTTCGGCGTCGAGGAAGTGAAGCGCTACATCAATTTGCTCGCTCTGCACAAGATCAACCGCCTTCACCTGCATCTCTCGGACGATCAAGGCTGGCGGATCGAGATCAAGAGCTGGCCGAATCTCACCGCTCTCGGCGGGCGTTCGGAGGTCGGGGGCACGGTCGGCGGCGCCTACTCTCAGGACGATTTTAAGGAGCTCGTGGCTTACGCCCAAGCGCGGTTTATCGAAGTCGTGCCGGAGATCGACATGCCCGGGCATACGAACGCCGCTCTCGCCTCGTACCCCGAACTCAACTGCGACGGGGTTGCCCCCCCTCCTTACACGGACATCAAGGTGGGCTTCTCGAGCCTGTGTGTAGACCTCGAGGCCACGTACCGCTTCGTCGAGGACGTTGTGCGTGAAATTGCCGCCATCAATCCCTCGGAGTACTTCCATATTGGAGGCGACGAGGTGAAGAAGTTGACCGCCGAGCAATACGAGCGCTTCATTCGACGCGTCAACGAAATCGTGCGGGGTCAGGGAAGGAAAGTGATCGGCTGGGATGAAATCGCCGCCGTGGATCTTCAGCCGCCGCCGGTGGTTCAACACTGGCGCCCGGGCACGCCGCTCAAGGACGTGGTGGCCCGGGGAAGCCGCCTCATCATGTCGCCCGCCAACCGCGCCTATCTCGATATGCAGTACGACACCGCGTCGTCCATGGGGCTGTCATGGGCGGGTCGCATCGAGGTCCGCGACGCCTATTCCTGGGACCCGGCGACGATGATGGAGGGTGTCGGCGAAGACGCCGTCCTCGGAGTGGAGGCTCCCCTGTGGTCGGAGACCGTCGCCACCATGCGCGAGGTCGAGGCTATGGCGTTCCCGCGTCTCGCCGCGATCGCGGAGATCGGCTGGTCTCCGCAGGCCCGCCGCGACTGGGAAGACTTCAGAGTACGCCTCGCCGGACAGAACCCGAGGTGGCAGGCCCTGGGGATGAATTTCTACCGCTCACCCCAGATCCCCTGGAAGCCGTAGCGGCGGTCAGTGGGTGCGGCCGTCCGTGTCTTCCGATTCTTCGCCTTCGATGAGATCTTCCGCTTCTTCGGCGGGTCGGCCCTTGCGGGGCGCGATCATGCGGTGGCGCTTCAGCATTTCGTTCAGTGTGGTGGGCTTGACCCCGAGGATCCGGGCCGCGTCCTTCTGAATGCCACGGGCGGCTTCGAGGGCCACCACGATCATGCGCTGTTCGAAATCGGCGGCCGCGCGTTTCAGGCTGAAGATCTCGGCGCTGCCGGACTCGGCGGTGGCCGGCCCGGTGGAACTCTGGGGCATTCGCACCTGGGGAGGCAACTCGGTTTCGTCGATGAGATCTCCCGCGGCCAGAACCACCCCACGCTCGACCGCGTTCTCAAGTTCGCGCACGTTGCCGGGCCAGTCGAAGTCGATGATCCTCTCGAGGGCGGCGCGGGTGAAGCCGCGAACGCTGCGCCCGTTGTCCTTCGCGTACTTCGAAACGAAATGCTGGACCAGGGCGGGGATGTCCTCCTTGCGGGTGCGTAGAGGAGGCAAGTCGACGCTGATCACGTTGAGGCGGTAGAAAAGATCTTCGCGGAAGCGCCCATCGGCCACCGCGCGGCGCAGGTCGATGTTGGTGGCCGCGATGATGCGCACGTCCACCTTCACGATGTCGGTGCCGCCCAGGCGCATGAACTCCCGTTCCTGAATCACGCGCAGGAGCTTCGCCTGGGTCTCCATGCTCACGTTCCCGATCTCGTCGAAGAACAGCGTGCCCTTGTCGGCCAGTTCGAAAAGACCCTTCTTCGAATAAAAGGCGCCGGTGAACGCCCCCTTCACGTGTCCGAACAGATTCGACTCGAGCAGCTCGTGGGGCAAAGATCCCGAGTTCACCACGATGAAGGGCTTCTCGGCGCGCGGCGACGACATGTGCAGCGCCTTCGCCACCAGCTCCTTGCCGGTGCCGCTTTCGCCATTCACCAGCACCGTGGTGCGGGCGGGTCCCGCCTGCTGGACAAGGGCGTAGACCTGCTCCATCTTCGGGCTTTTCCCCACGAGGCCGAGGAAGTGTCCCTGCGGCCTGATCGCGAGTTTCAATGAGCGGTTCTCATCGACGAGGTCGCTCTGGGCCAGGGCCTTCTTGAGGAGGATCAGAAGCTCGTCATGCTTGAAGGGCTTGGTGAGATAGTCAAAGGCCCCCTTCTTCATGGCCGAGATCGCGGTTTCGATCGAGGCCTGGGCGGTGAGCATGATCACGGGCAGATCGGCATCGGCCCGCTTCAACTCGTCGAGAACCTCCAGGCCGGACATGCCGGGGAGCATGAGGTCGAGAATCACCGCATCGACCGGCTGCTCCTTCAGTTCGGCGAGGGCGTCGGGGCCGGTGGCCGCGAAGCGCACCGCGTAGCCTTCGCCGCCCAGCACACTGCCGAGCACATCGCGCATGACCTCTTCGTCATCGACGACCAGAACTTTGGGCAATGACATCGCGGCGGTTTGGAGGAGGGGGCGGCTATCGCGCCTGGGCGAGGGCGGCGCGACGTTCGATGGGAAGACGCACCTCGAAGCGCGTCCCCTGGCCTTTGGCACTCGTGGCTCGGATCGAGCCGCCGTGTTCCTGCACGATTCCGTAGGAAACCGCGAGACCAAGACCCGTTCCCTGGCCCACATCCTTGGTGGTGAAGAACGGGTCGAAGATACGGGGCAGATCGGCATCAGGGATGCCTTCGCCGGTGTCGCTCACTTCGACCACGACGTCACGTCCACAGGCGAACGTCTTGAGGGTGAGCCACCCGCCGCTCGGCATGGCGTCGCGCGCGTTCAGGATGAGGTTGAAGAGAACCTGCTGGATCTTGTTCTCGCTGCCCAAAACACTGGGGAGATCCAGGGCCAGCTCTTTCACTAATCGCACCTTGCCCCTTTCGAGCTGATGCTCGATCAGGGACAAGACGTCGCCCACCACCTTCGTCACATCGAGGGAGGCGTCGTCGCTGCCTCCGGCCCTCGCGAAGTTCAGGAGGTTGCTCACGATGCGCGCGCCGCGCAAGGTTTGCTTCTCGATCTTGTCCAGCCACTCGACGCGGGCGTCTTTGGGGTCCATTTGCGACCTGAGCAGCTGAGTGTAGGAAGAGATTCCGGTCAAAGGGGTGTTGACCTCGTGGGCGACCCCGGCGGCGAGGAGTCCGACCGCCACCATCTTCTCGGTCTGCTGCACCTGGCGCTCAAGGGCCACGCGATCGGTGACATCCTGGAAGATCAGAACCGCGCGGGGACACGAGACGGTGGTTCCCGGCATGGATGAGTCGAAGGGCGCGGCGTTGACGTTGACGGTGATCAAGCGGCCGCTTTGCAGCCTGAGCTGGACCTTGTAGAGGTGATCTCGCTCAACCGCATCGTCTCTGTCTTTTGCGTCGGGCCGGTCCTTCGCGTCGGGCCTCTCCTTCGTGGCAGGGAGGATCGCGGACAACACGGACGAAGCTTCCTCGGAGAGAACCGCGGCCAGAGTCTGGCCGATCGCCGCATCGCGGGGCACGCCGGCCAGACGTTCCATGCCCCGGTTCCAGCGTTCGATCCGTCCGCCTTCGCCCATGACCACGACGCCCGCTTCCATGCTCTCCACGATGCTCGCGTGGTAGTCGGTGAGGCGAGTGAGTTCACGGGCCTTGTCCTCAAGACTCTCGTAGAGCCGGCCGTTGAGAATGGCGGTCGCGGAAACTGCGCAGAGCGAGCGGATCAGCTCGGCCTCGTCCTCGTCCATGGTCTCGGAGGCGAGAGGGTCGCCGAGTCCGAGAACCGCCACCACCTCACCACGTGCCATCAACGGGAAGTAGTGGGCGAAGAGGTCTGAATTCGAGTCGTCGCCGACCGCCACCGGGCCGACCCCGGAATCGGGAGATTCGCCGAGGAACACGCGCTGGACCGCGGGCTCGGCATCCACGGTCGGGGTTCCGGGAACACCGAAGTGACGCACCGTCTCGAAACGCGAGGCGTGGCGCGCGAACAAAGCGCCACGGGTGACTCCGATGGCCTGCTGAACTCCGGCAAGAAGACGCTCGGCCAGGCGATCGCGATCGAGTTCGGTGGAAAGTTCGGGCGAAAGCCGGAGCAGGGTCTGGCGCGAGTCGTAGCGGTCTTTGAGGGCGAGGCGATCCACCGCGGTCTGAATCCGGTTTCGCAGGGGAATGAAGAGAAGGGCGACGAGGCAGATGACCACGATCAGCGGGGCGGCGTCGGTTCGGTTGCCATCACCCAGGAGGCCGAGCACGAGCAGGCAGACCCCGAACACGGAAGTAACCGCGATGAGAGAGACCAGCAGCCGGCGGAACAGGAAACCGATATCGACGATGCGGTTTTGAATGATGGCGTAGGCGAGGGACAGGGGCAGGAGGGCGAGAGGGATGGCTCCGAAGAGTTCGGGCACGGTGCCGCCCGCGCGGCCAAGGACGAAAGGCACGGCATAGAAGGCGATGAAGGGGCCGATGCCGGCCGCGGTACCGAGGGCCAGCGACCGCATGCGCCGCCGCTCCAGACCCACTCGGGCCCGCGACGACGCGCGCCACAACACCACGAAGCCGAGGAGGAAGAACACACTGAAGTAGGCGGGCTCAAGGCGATCGGTCCAGCCGAGGATGGCCTCCGCCAGCGGGACGGAGCCGGCCCAGAGGAGCCCGAAGAGTTCAAGCGCCATGAAAGCGAAGGCGGCGCCGTAAACCCGAAGAGTCCGTGTGGGGGTGCTGGACTTCGCGAGCTTCAGACAGAAATGGAGGTAGCAGGGCGGCAGAAGGGCGATGCCGATCGAATCGAAGAGCATCAGGCCCCAGTCGACCGCGTCGAGGCGCCCGGAGCCGGACACGGAGTAGACAATGAAGAAGAGCGCGCACAACGCCGCGAAATGCAACCGCAGCTTTTCGCCAGGACGCCTCATGGCTACCAGGGTGCCAAGGCCCAGGCAGAAGAAACCCATCAAGGACAGGTAAGTCGAAAGCCGCCGGTCTCCGGTGGGAAGGGTGATGGGTTGGAGATGGCGGCTCGACTGCACGCCCTGCCGATCGACCCGGTACTCGACATCGGGTCCGAACGCGACCGAACGCGCGAGTTCGAGGGCGACGTCTTCCGTGGTCGAGACCCGGTGGTCGGCCACCGCGATGAGTTTGTCGCCACGCTTGATTCCCGCCAGATCGGCGGGTGAACCCGCGACCACCACATCGGCGGTGAGGGCTCCGGTCGACGGCCGCCACGAAACCCCATCCTCCCGCCATTTCGGCCCGAGCCTTTCGACCATGCTCAGGACGCCGAGGGAGGCGAGCAGGGAAGCGGCGAGCAGAATCCGATTGCGCCGCGAGACTCGGGCTGAGAGTCGCTTCCGCAGCGACGTGTAGGTTTCAGCGGGCAGCGTGAACAAGGTCGCTCTGAACTCTCGTGCCTAGAACTTCACCCGGATTCCGCCGGTGATGCGGCGGGGCGGGGCGGCCACCGCGAACTCATCGAGGTTTCGCCGGTCGACGTCGTCGTAGTAGACGTTGCGCAGGCTGACCAGCAGCGCCATGTCCGCGCCGATCATGGCGGGAACGAAGGGCACGTCCTGGCGCAACTCCACGAGGTAGCGCTGGGACCGCTGCCGCGGCCGCGCCTCGCCCTCGTAGTTAACTACGGAGGCCCCTTCGTGGAAGCGATGGAAGATGGCGATGCCGGTGCCGGAGCGTCGGAGGTAGGCATCGAACCTTGTGGTGAACTGGTGGAAGTCCCGGGTTCGGCCGACCGTCATCGCACTCGCCTCGAAGCGTCCGTAACCGTATTCCACCCCGGCCTGCGCCTGGCCGTCCGCGAAGGTTCTTTCGAGCATCACCGAGCCCACCTGCACCCGGTTCCGGCTGGCGTTCCCCACGTAGGGGGCGCCCAGAGCGCGCGAGGGAACCAGGAGCAGGGCGTGGGTGACGCTCTGGTCCTGTATGCCGAGCTCCAGACGCGTCCGCGGAGAGCGGTACCCTGCGGACACGCCACGATTCCAGGTCTTTTGGGGTTGGAAGCCGGCCGCGAAGCGCGGCAGGCCCTCGGACAAGGCGATGAGGTCGCTTTCTTCAGTCACCACTTCAAGCCCTGGAAATAGAGTGTCCCCGGAGACGTCGAAGCGGAGGTAGGAAACACCCGACCCCGAAGTATCCGGGTCTTCGATGAGCACTGAAAACTCGGGGTCGATGGCGCGGGACGCTCCGAGGAACGGAGCGTCGATGAATCGTCCGCCCGCGCGCGTGGTGAGGTTATCGAAGAGCTTCATCGCGTGGACCATTCGGAAGGCTCCAACCGAACGGCGGTCGACCTCGGCTCCGAGGATGGGGAGGACGGTGTTGAAGCGGGTTCCGTAGACCGCACCCACTTCGATGGTGTTTCGGTCCCCTGCGGCGAGTTCGAACTCGGCACCCGCCCTCCAGGTGGTGGCCGCACTCTCGGCGGCGAGGCCGGTGAGGGCGAAAGCCAGATCGTCGGTGATGTATCCAGAGACCCGCACCAGACCGGCGCCGTTCGGCCGTGAGCTTTGCGCGCTTGCATCGGCACCCGCGGGCAGGGTCAGCAGTTTCACCTGACCGGAGAAACCCGACATCTCCAGGTCGGACGAGAGGCTTTCGGCGAGTGCTACCTGGGTCGCACCGGCCTCGCGCTCGTTGAGCACCGACTTCCGGCGCTGGCGGAGAACGATCTCGCGCCTTCGGGCCGCGGTGGCGTCATCAACCGCCGGCTCCGGCTCCTCGGGAAGCGTCTCGGCCGCCTTGACGGTGACGGCGTCGAACGCAGTGAGAGTCTGCAGCGCCAGGTCCTGAGCGGCTACGCGCCACGCCGCTCGCAACGGGGACAGGGGCGAAAGGAAGAGCAGTCGCGAAGTGCCGCTCGTGTTTCCAAAAAGCGAGGCCGGCAGCGCCGGGGTGAAGCCGGCCAGTGTTGGAAAGGTTCGCGCGGTCGAAGAGGGAACCGGGGTGAGGAGGGCGGGTCGCGACCATGCCGATGCGGGCACCGTCCGGATCAGGAACTGCGAAGCCTTATCGTCGCCGGTCGCGGCGGCGTGCGCATAGCCGGCCGTTGCCATCACTATTGCTACGGAACGTAGTTTGAGAACCATCGATCACCCTCCCATTCATCGGGAAGAATCCGTAAAACCAGCAGGACGGCCCCAGACGCCCCGGAATCAGGGCTTCGTCCTTTCCTAAACGTAGCACGGCAGGGCCGCTAACGTCTTCGCCCGGGAGCGAATAACGTTCCGTTCTCATGGAAGTCCCGGCACGCCCGCAAACCCCTGTTCGGGCCAATCGTCCTTTCGGCCGCCGGCTGACCTCGACTCTAGCCGTGGCCATTTTGATTCTTGTGGCAGGGGGCGGGGCCTCGTCGCAGCCTGCGGGGCTGGCTCTGGGCGTGCCCTCCCTCGGGTTTCTGGCCCTCTCGATCCTCGCCGGGGCCCTGGTGTGGGCCTCAGGAGTGAATGGCCTGGCCGGCCTTCTACTACCGGTCGTGGGCCTCCTGATTGGCTCCTTCCTGCTCCCGACTTCCACTTCTATATTGCTCTTCTCCGGTCCGCCCCTTTTTGCTCTGGCCCTTGCGGGAGTGGTTCTGGCGGTTCAGAGCCTGGGCGCGCGGCCTCCGAGGTCGCTACTGGTCCCTGCCTTTCTCGCCATTTACGCGATGGCGGCTTTTCAGGCGCAGACTCGGGTGGGGCCGGATGGAGACGAGCCGCAGTATCTGATGGTCGCGGACAGTCTTCTCCGCGACCATGACCTGGCACTGGAACCAGACTTCAAGGAGGCGCGATACTCGACGTTCTTCTCACGGGCCCTTGAGCCGCACTTCCGGATTCGCGGTCCGGAAGGTCAGATCTACTCGCTGCATGCGGTGGGGCTGCCCGTCCTTATTTTTCCCGCGTACGCCCTGGGTGGATACGGCGGCGCCTCGTTCTTTCTCGCCCTGCTGGCGGCGTTGCTGGTGCGCGAGATCCGGCGCCTGATTGAGGCCCTGACCGGCAACCGGGAGGTCGCGGAAGGGACGGCCTGGATCGTGGGCCTTTCGCCGCCCCTCATTCACTTCGCCGGTTTGATCTTCACCGAGATACCGGCCGCCCTCTTCCTATGTATTGGCTTGCGCACCGCGATCTTTGGCCGAACCCCTCGTACCCTCGTGGCCGCGGCGCTTTGTGCGGCCGCCCTTCCCTGGCTGAACGTTCGCTACGTCATTCTCGCGATGGCCATCGTCGGCGCTTTGGTCTGGCAGGTATGGAAGGGACGGGCCACCGCGAACCCGCGCCGCTTTCTGGCCCCGGCCGCGATCCTCGCTGGTTCAGCCTTCGCGATCGGCCTCTACCACTACCTTCTTTGGGGATTCTGGGATCCGCGCCGCGTCTACGGCCGCCGGCGTGAGTTCGGACTGGAGGTGCTTCCTGAAGGGTTGCCCGGACTCTTCTTCGATCAGGAGTTCGGCCTTTTTGTCTACGCACCGATCTTTGTGCTCTCGTGGCCTGGGCTCCTGTTTCTGTGGAAACGTCACCGCCCACTGGCCCTGGCCGCGGGCTTTGCCCTTGCGGGAGTGATCGGCACCGCGAGTGTCTGGCCGATGTGGCGGGGCGGCTTCAACCCGCCCGCTCGGTTTCTGGTGCCCCTGGTCTCGATTCTGGCCTGCGGTCTCGCTCTTTCCCTTCTGCGCGGAGTGCGGCCCGCTGCCGCACTCCTCGCGGGCTGGAGCCTCTGGTGCGGCCTGGGAGGTGCCATGAACATCGAGACCATCCACCGCGACCGCGAAGGGGTGGCGCCGTTTTTCAGGACGCAATCCGGGGCTCGGGAATGGACCGCCGTCCTGCCATCGTTTGTACTCTCCGAGGATCGCGCCACTCGCGTGCTCGTCTGGCCCTGGGCCCTGCTTCTCGCGATCCCGTTCGTGGGCGCGCTACGCCAGCCTCGATCCGATGCCTCCGCCCGGGCGCTGCGCGCCCGCGACCTGGCGATGGCGTCGATGGCCTTGGTGACCACGGCGATGGTCGCGGATGGCCTGAGTCCGCGAGTGCGCTCTCCCGAACACGACGCGGTCCGCCTTCTCGGCGCGCCGTCTCTTCTCCTCCCCTCGCTCGGAGCGGTCCCGGCCCTGGCCGCGGGCTGGCCGCTGGATCTCATTTACGAACCTCATCGCCACCCCTTGGGGCAGCCAATTGTCACGGAGCTCACAATTCCGTCCGGCCGCTACGAGGTCATACTTAGTACGGACGACACCCCTGCCCATTCGCCGCCGGCCCTGGTCGTGACTCGCTTGACCACGGGCGTTCGCTCGCTTCTTTCGACGAAGCAGGAAGAAGCGTCGCTGACCGCGCACCTGACGCTCGACACGGGTGGCCGCTTCGATCTGGCCCTTCGCTACGGCGAACCCAGGACACTGCGATTCTTCGAGCTTCGTCCGATTGAACGCTGAGGGCGGCTGACGAATTTCGAGAGAGCAGGGTCACAGCCTTTTCCCTGGTGAAGCCCGCACCTGGCCCCTGCGCTTCGAGCGTCGGTAAAGCCAAGGGGCGACCACGCGGCGGACTGCTATGGTCCGCGTCCCCCCATTCCACGGAGAAATCATGATCATCACGAAATCCGAACTCATCGCGGCCCTGCAGGACGAGGTCCGCATCCTGCTTCACCTCGCGGGCAAGGTCGATCCCGCCCAGCGCGACTACCGTCCCACCCCGAAGCAGCGAAGCACCTTCGAACTACTCAAGTACCTGAGCATGATGGGTCCGGCGCTCGTGCGCGCGGCGAAGACGGGGACTTTCGACACGGAAGCCTGGAAGGCCGCCGAAGCTGCCACCAACGCGCGCGACTTTGACGCAACTCTCGCCGCCATCGCATCGCACAAGGATGAGTACGCCACCCTCCTCGGCGACATGACGGACGACGACTTCGGCGCTGAGGTCGAGCCGTTCGGTCAGAAGACCACGCGCGGCGGTTTCATCGTGCGCTGGGTGTTGAGCGGTTGTGCGGCCTACCGCACGCAGCTGTTCCTGTATCTCAAGTCCTGCGGCGCGGAAGAGCTCAGCACCCGGAACCTCTGGCAGGGGATGGACAACCCCGACAAGGCCTGAGCCGCGGAATACGCGCCCCCGTTCGCTTTGGAAGAGGTACGGGGAGGAAATACCTCGACCGATGCGGGTGCGCGACATGCCACGCCCGGGGTAACCGGGCCGGGCATGCCCGGCCCCTACGGTCCTGGGCCGGGGGAAGACCTGTCCACGCACCTCGCCTTGCCGACGCCCAGGCGGTGGCGCTTTCCGTCTGGGGGCTGTGGTCGAATTTTGTATACTGTCATACATGGAGAACTACAATCAGTCCAGGGTCGTCACCCTTCGCGTCCCTGCGGATCTTGATCGACGGCTCGCGAGCGAGGCCAGGCGTCAGCGCCGAACCAAAAGTGACCTGGCGCGTGAGGCTCTCTCCACTGCCTTCGGTGAAAGTGCTACGACCGAAGATCCGGGCCGGGAAGCCCGCCGGCAATCACTCCTCGTGAGTTCGAGAAAGTCGGAACGTGAGGCCTTGGGGTTTGTCACCGCAGCCGCGGATCATCGGGGCTGGAAGTGAAACGCGGCGCGATCGTGGTTGTGGCGGCGCGAGGGGCGTATACCGGCAAGTCGCGCCCCGCCATCGTGGTGCAGTCCGATCTCTTCAACCCGACCCACTCGAGCGTCACGGTCTGCCCGATCACGAGCGACTGCGTCGACGCCCCTCTTTTCCGTATCACTCTCCCTCCGGGATCGCGGACCGGTTTGAGGAGCGTCTCCCAGGTGATGATCGACAAGGTGGTGAGCGTGCCGAGGTCCGCCATCACCGGGGAAATCGGCGAGTGCAACGCCGCCGAAATGGATGCGATCGGTGGCGGACTTCGGATGTGGTTGCCTACGGAGTAAAAGTGCGTCAAGGCGGCAACGAGGGTCGCCCCAACGATCCTCCCGCCTCCATGACATTGTCTCCCGGCCCGCGGCCTGGACCGTACGAAATCACCGGCCGGATCGGAATGGGATGGGCGAATTGTTCCGTGCTCGCGACACCAGGCTCAATCGCGACCCCGCGATCAAGGTGCTTGGCTGCGGCGTGCGCAGGATCATGAACGAGTCGCGCCATTCAAGGGCGAGGCGCAGGTCCTCGCGTCGCTGAATCATCCAAACATCGCGGCCATTTACGGGTATAGGAGGTAGGGGCGAGGCATGCCTCGCCCGATGCGGGTGCGCGACATGCCACGCCCGGGGCCAACCGGGCCGGGCATGCCCGGCCCCTACGGCTCGATCGTCGCCCTCGTTATGGAATTGGTCGAGGGTGAGGATCTCTCCGCGCACATCGCACCCGGAGCCATTCCCATCGCCGAGGCTCTCGAAACCGCGCATGAACAGGGCTTCGGTCCTTGCGCGCGTGCCGCGAAAGCGGTGACGGTATGGCGCCCCGCACGCGCGGGGCTCTCCTGACGTGCCTCTACCACTGCGCACAAGTCGTCACGACCAGCGCTTTCTCCTGATACGGAGTTTCGAGTCCGACGACAAGCCCGTCAAAAGTGAAGCGGGTAGCGTACGCCTCGCCCGACCATGGGCACGCCTCGCTCAACGAGGTCGCGTCACATGACCGAGGCGGGGGATCATCCTCGGCACCGCAGGCACGACCCCCGCAAAACTCCCCACTTCTACAAACTACTACGTACTTCGTGCTCGATCGACCACAGATCGGCTCCCAGCCGGCGTCGAATCATGCGCTCTCGCATGGCACGCCGCTTGCTCACTTGCCGATAGGCCCACGAGCGGGCCCAAGGCCGCACGTCGCGGCCGTCAACGGCGCAAACAGAGGATTTATGCACAAGAGCAAACTGATGGCAGTGGTGGTCGCGGGCAGTCTGGTCGGGCTCGTCGCCTGCGACAAGGAGAAGGCCACAACGACGACGACCGAGACCAAACAGACGTCGGCCGACGGCAACACCAACACGCAAAAGACCGAGAGCAAGGAGGTCGGTACCACCTTGCAGTCCACTACGACGACCACGGCGGATACGTCGGCCGGGGCAGTCAAGGCGGTCACCAACACCTTCATCGGTACCGTGACCATCTACACGCCCGGGAAGAGTATCGAGGTGATGACCGGCAACAAGGAAACCCATTCCTTCGCGCTCGACGGTAAGGACTCGATCGTGGCGATCGATCGTGCCACCGTAGTCGGCTCCAAGGTGATGCTGGTCGAAGACAAGGGCGAGAACGGCTTCCACAAGATCACGGTCACGCCCTCCGTCTGACCGCGCACGAAGTCGAGAGAGGCCCTCGCGGGCGCATTCGTCGAAGGCGACCCTGATGGGCGGTAGAGTCTTCGCGTGGCTGCAGGGCTGATCTCCGAGGACGACGCGCAACGGGCAATCGCTCACCTCCGGACGGTTCTGCGCGAGGACTTTGTCCGCCAGTCTTTCGGCACGGACACACTGCGGCGGCTGAGAATCGTCGTCGGTCGGCCAGGAAATCGCGTTCCCGTTCCTTTTGAACCTCATGGTTCATCAGGAGGGCGCTCAACTCCTGGCGGCGCGGCCGCGACGAATCGGTTCGAGAACCACGTCGGTTCGCCGTCAGCTTCTCGAAGCGCTCAGCGAGCCGGAGTTAAGGGCCCTCCACCAAAAGGTGTTGGGGCTCGCCTTCTCAAATCGGACGGGCGCCGAGAGGGCTCTTGCCGACTTCAACTGGCATCGAGGATCGGCCAATGCCCTCCGCATGGCTCGCGCCTTCGGCCTTCCCGATGCCTACGCGGGAAAGAAGGAACGACCGGAGCGGGGAAAGACCTACGAGATCGAGCCTATTGGTTCGCTGCGTCCCCTGAAGAGCTATCAGCGAGGCATCCTGGGGGAGATCCGATCCCGGCTTTCGGGCAGCGGCCGACTCATGGTGTCGTCGTTCACCGGCACCGGCAAGACCCGCCTGGGAATGGAGTACGTGGTCGACCTGCTGCTGCGCGACGATCAGGGACCCGTGGTCATCTGGGTCGCCCAGAAACGAGAACTGCTCGACCAGGCCTGCGATTCGATCGAACAACTAAAGCAGTATCTCGCGGTTCTGACCCTTACCGATCGTCGCCACCCCGTTCAGTCGGCACTCCCTGCCGCACCAGAAGACGGAAGGAGTTCGCCGCCACCGTTTTCTCCTGAGCCTTAAGGGCCGCGCGGATGTTGTAGTTTCCGGCGCGCGAGTAGTAGTGCTCCGAGGAAAACCGCCGGTCGATTTTCATCCCGGGCTCGAACGGCTCGCAGTCAGAGTCTTGCAGGCTCTTGCTGCCGTCGTCCCAGTCCCATTCGATGGCCAGGCAATAAAAATCCTCGGTGTCTTCGCCGCCCGTAAGCTCCGCGATGGCGAGGACGCTGACGGGGGAGAAGGCCATACGGGGAGAAACGCGAACCCCCAGTGTCGGCTTCTTGGGCTTGGCGCTCGCCGGAACTCCGAAAATGAGGCCGCTTGCGATGGTAATTCCAAGGATGGTGGATAAAGACTTGCGGTTCAAGAGATACCTCCCGCGGTATGCAGATAAGACGAACGGCAAGGAGTTTTGGACGTACCCGCGCCGACCCGGCCGATCTTAGAGCCGAGGCCCTACAATCTGACAAGTGACTTCTTTCTCCCGTCCCGCCGATCTCCCCGAAGGCATATTCGCCTGCGCTCGCCAGCTTGTCGCTGTGGGCGGCCGGGTGTTTGTGGTTGGGGGGGCCGTCCGCGACGCACTGCTGGGGAAGCCGGTGAAGGATTACGACCTGGAAGTCTTTGGGCTTCCGGCCGAACGTGTCGCTACGGCACTCGCGTCGATCGCACGGACGGAGCCTGCCGGAGATTCGTTTCCGGTTTTCAAGGTGGCCGGTCTGCCCGACGTCATCGGGCAGGTCGATGTGGCCCTTCCGCGTCGCGATTCGAAGAGGGGTCCCGGACATCGCGGCATCGAGGCCGTGGCCGACCCCGATTTGTCCCTTGAAGAGGCGGCGCGCCGGCGTGATTTCACCATCAACGCCATGATGTGGGATGTGATGGCGGGTACGATCGAGGACCCCTTTGACGGTGCTCGCGATCTGGAGGCGCGCGTTCTGCGGGTGGTGGATGAAGGGACCTTCGGGGAAGATCCGCTGCGCGCGCTTCGCGCCGCCCAGTTCGCGGCCCGCTTCGATCTCAAGGTAGAGGAGAAAACCGCGAGGCTCTGCGCATCTATGTCGCTCGGCGAGCTGCCCGCCGAACGCATCTTCGGTGAGATCGAGAAGGCGCTCCTCCACGCGACCCGCCCGTCCATCGCTTTCGCGCTTCTCGCAGAGTGGGACCAGCTTCGTTTCATCGCTCCCGAACTCGTCCCGCTCGCCGCGACGCCCCAGGATCCGGAGTGGCACCCCGAGGGCGATGTGTGGACGCACACTCTGCTGGCCCTCGATCAGGCCCGCGTGCTGATCGGCGATCTCGACGTTCCGCGCGCCCTTGCCGTGATGCTCGGGACGCTGTGCCACGATCTCGGCAAGCCCTCGACCACGAAGTTCGAAGACGGCCGCATCCGCTCTCGAGGTCACGAAGAGGCGGGCGTGGCGCCTACCCTCACGCTCCTCGACCGGTGGAATGTCCACACTCGCGATTCCTTTCCGCTCCGCGATCAGGTCGTGGCCCTGGTAAAGGACCACCTCAAGCCGGGGATGCTCTATCAGGCGCGGGCTGAGGTGGGACCGGGAGCGATAAGGAGGCTGGCGCGCCGGGTTGAGGCCGATCTTCTGTACCGCGTTGCGCGGGCCGATTGCCTCGGGCGCACCGGCAATTTCGCGCCGGTGGCCATGGAATGGTTCATCGACGAGGTGCGCAAGCTGGAGGTCGAGCGCGCCGCTCCGGTGCCCCTGCTTTTGGGTCGCGACATTCTGGCTTTGGGAGTGACCCCGGGTCCACGGATCGGCCGCCTCCTCGCCGAGGTCTACGAACAGCAGCTCGATTCAAAGGTACAGACCCGCGACGAGGCGCTTCAGGCCGCCCAGCGGCTGATTGGGGCGACCAAAATCTCTTAAGTCCGACGGCTCCATGTGAAAAATTCATGAACATCTAAGGCAGTACCTTAGAATTGCAGTGAAATGAGAGTCCAGCGCACCGCTTACATGGGAGCCATCATCGAACGGCTCAGGGAGAACCCGGTCGTTTCTCTGGTAGGCCCGCGTCAGTCGGGCAAGACGACCCTCGCGAGGATGGTGGCGGACCAGGCCACAGGACCGGTGCACTTTTTTGACCTCGAATCTCCGGCCGATCTGGCGCGATTGAGCAATCCCGAGATGGTTCTTCGGCCTCTCACCGGCCTGGTCATCCTTGACGAGGTTCAGCGCCGCTCCGACCTTTTCCAAGTGTTGCGTGTGCTCGCGGATCGAAAGCCCACCTCCGCGCATTTTCTCATTCTCGGTAGCGCGTCACCGGACCTCGTCAAGAAAGGCAGTGAAACCCTCGCGGGCCGAGTGTCTTTCGTAGATGTGACGGGTTTCTCACTCGATGAAATGGACGACCCCGATCTCTCACGGCTCTGGTGGCGTGGCGGTTTTCCGCGCGCCTACCTGGCAACAACCGACATAACCACACGCCAGTGGCATGAGGACTTCTTCCGAACTTTTCTCGAGCGCGATATTCCCCAACTGGGCATTCAAGTGCCGGCCGCCACGTTGCGTCGCTTCTGGACGATGGTTGCGCATTTTCACGGACAGATCCTGAACCAGGCGGAACTGGCAAGAGCGCTTGGAAGTTCAGAGCCCATGGCGCGGCGCTATCTCGACATCCTCAGCGGCACCTACGTTGTGCGCGAGCTTCCCCCCTGGTTCGAGAACCTCAAGAAACGGCAGGTGAAGGCGCCCAAGGTCTATGTGCGCGACTCGGGAATCCTCCACGCCCTGCTCGGCATCGCGAACTCTGAGGCCTTGCAGGCGCATCCCAAGGTGGGGGCCTCGTGGGAAGGCTTTTGCCTCGAACAGATCCTGAGCCTTTGCGGCGATCGGACGGCCTACTTCTGGGCGACCCACAGCGGCGCGGAGCTCGATCTCCTGCTTTTTCACGAAGGCCGGCGGCTGGGGTTCGAGTTCAAGTATTCAGATCGGCCGGACGTCACCAAGTCGATGCGGATCGCGCAACAGTCTCTGTCGCTGGACCATCTCTATATCGTGCATGCCGGTGAACACGAGTTTGCCCTCGACGACTCCATCACCGCGGCTCCGATCATGAACGTGCTGGCGACCCTCCGCCCCAAAAACGGCAGGGCCTGACCGCAGGGCCTAACTAAAGCCCCTCGGCTTACAAGACGTGAGGACGCAGAACCGCCCCCCGGTTCGGGGCTTCCTACTCGGGCGGCGCCTCCTCGGCGCGGTGGCCGATAGAGGTTTCGCGATCGAGCACGGCGAGGGTGTGCTTGTAAATGTTCTCGACTTCCATGCGCGAGTTCGCGATGGCGGTCATGCCGAGTTTCCCGTGTTGCGAGAGCGCGCCAATCAGATGGAACAGAACGCCTGATTCGGTGGAGTGCGAGTAGTGAAGGCGGTTGATGGTGAGAATCTCGATGAGATCTTCGGGAAGCAGACCGCGATACGCGTCGGATTTGAGATTGTCAGTGGCGCGGTAGTACTTCGCATGACCTGACGGCGAACGAAACAAGCCAGTGCTCTCGTCGAGGCCACCGCCGGTCAGGAACTGCAGGGCCAGGAAGGGATGGGTGGTGCCCCCCATACGCAGGTTGATTTCCAGAGCCGAGATGGACCAGCGGCTGTGACCGTCGTTGCGGTAGGCGAGGAAGTCGATGGCGAAGCGCGAGACCACGCCCTTCCTGGCCAGAACCTCTCCGATGGCGCGGGCCGCCTCCTGGATGGGCATCCGGTACTCGTCGTCCGCGGGAAAGGCGCAGCCGAGGAAGATCTGCCCGGTGGCTCCGCCGAGGAGCTGGTCGTGAGTGGAGATCACCATGACCTGACCGCTTGGGGAGATGCGGAGCTGGGCCGAGGGCGAGAGCTTCTCGTTCGCGTCCATGAACTCCTCGACGATGCCGCCCATCCGTGTGAACTTGTCGAGATAGACCTCGGACGTTTCGCTCGGTATCGAGAACTGCAAATGCCGGATCTCGTCCCGAATGGCCGCGCGCGAGACCTCGTCCGGGAATCGGTAAAGCGCGTTTCCTTCTCCCGAGAAACTCTCGTTGAGCTTGACCACCGCGCGTTTCAGGCCGGGATCGCGCTTCTTCATCTCGTAAAGCCCATCCGCGATGTCGCCTTCGGTGCGCAGATCTTCAAAGCCGAACGGCAAAGCCACCCCCGCCTCCTTGAAAGCTTTGCGGCTGCCCGACTTGGTGCCGAGGTGATTAAGCGAAGGATCCACTCCATTGAGAGGGATGCCGAGCAGCACCGCGAGCTTCCGTTCCAGGGGAGTGGAGTTGAAGACGGTGAGATACGCCCGGTCCTTGTCGAAGATGCCCTGTCGGATGCGCTCGATGAGACGAGGCCGCTCGAGAATCTTCTCGGTGAGCGAGCGGGCCGAGTCGTCATAGGCGCACAGCAGCGTGAGGCGGGCCCGCGCGTGGGAGGCGGGAATGCCGGCCAGAAACTGGAAGTAGTACTCCAGGATCATCGGATGCACGGGCTGCGATGTGACGTAGACCATGCGCGCCCGCGGATTACGCAGGCGGATTAAGAGGAAGAGCAGCCGCTCCTCATAGAAGCTGGAGCCTGCGAGCCGTCGCAGTTCCGCCTGATCGAGCGAAAGCGAGGGAACCACCACCGAGGTGGCGGGTTCGTCGTCCTTGTAGGTCATCGAGTTCCATACGGACTCGAGCCGCGGTTTCAGGATCTCGAACTGATGGAGTTCTTCCTCGATGGTGATGTCCCACGGGAACGGTGGTTTGGGAAGCGTCATGGTCGCTCCTCGATAGAGTCAGACATCAAACTCGGGTGGTGGTTTCAGCAGGAGACGGGGCCGGCCGCGGGTGGTGGCGGCGTTCCCCCAAAGGCCAATCCAGAACCTGATCTTCGTGCATATCGAAGACCCGGTTCAACCGTTCCGCCTGCCGCCGCAGATTTTTAACCAGTTGGAAACGCAGGGGCCAGACGAAGGTGAAACCGGTGGTGAGAGCAAGCTGCTGCGCGAGATCCGCGTCTTTGTTTCCCTTGGCCAGCACGCTCATGCGCTCGTCGTACCAGGCCTGAGTGACCTCGCCGCGGGTCCACAGACTCTCGATGATGAGCTTCTGGCGACCGGCGTCCATGATCTCTGGATGGTGATTCACCCCGAACATGCGCGGCATCGTGCCCGAAGGGTCGCGAGCGAACTCGACCCCGGTCATGGCATCGCCGATGGCACCATCCCGCGGGAGCGTTTCGAAACTCAAAGGGGCCACGCGCAAGACCGCCGCGGGGTCGGGAATCAGGTCGAAGAGGCGCGAATCAATCACCTGGAAGCGAGGCGAGCCCGCGTTGCGGCGGAAACCCGAGAACCAGGGATGGGCTTCGGCACCTTCGGTGAGCGCGTTCTCCACGATGCCGGCGCTTTTGCCGCCCTTCTCTTCCGTGCGTTGCTTTGGCTCGGCGATTCCGGACCAGCGGCACAGCACTCCGAACGAGTGGCAGACCGCGACAAGGCTGGAGTTCCCGTCGGCGAGGATGGCATCGAAGAGTTTGAAGGCCCGCGCTTCCCACGACGGGTCTTCCTTCACACCCTGGGCGAACTCGGCCACGCCGTCGTTGAGATGGGGGTCGATGTGACCCGGGCCGCCGGTGCCGAGGTAAAGGGCGAAACGTCCGCCCGGAGGCTCGGGCAGCAGGCCATCCTTCCGCACATCGAACGAGAAAACTCGGATCCGAAGCTGGGCTTTGCGAATGAGGGGCTCGAAGTCGCACGCGGCCTCGCGCACCGCCTGCACGATGGAGTTGTGTCCGAGATTGGGCCAGCCGTGATGCATGTCGAGCACCGCGATGTCGCACACCCCTGGGTCCGCTTTGGGCAGGGCCACGCCCGGTTCGACCTTGTGGTACGAAAAGATCGAGTGAAGGCCCTTCATGGCGCAGTTGTCGAGACAGGCGACTTCGCCCACTTCGCCCATTCGTTTGCAGGTAGTGACGATCTTATCGGGCAGCAAGGGGAAACTTCAGGCCTTTCCTTCAACCACGAACGCCGGTACCTGGCCGCCGCCCGAGGTCACGTTGGCTAGAGACGAGCCGGAGAGGCGGGTGAGGAAGCCTTCCACTTCGCCGAAGAACAAATAAGGATCGAGGTCGACCACGAGGTCGCGCGAGGGCAGGCCCGGGCCCAGCACCGGGAACTTCTGGTGGCCGATTTCGACTTTGCGCTGGACCACATACGGGCTCTTCAGCGAGGCCGCGATGGCGTCGTCCCACTGCGCCTCGTTGGATTCGAAGCCGAGGAAGACTCCCTTGCCGCCATATTCGTCGTTGGGTTTCAGCACCAGTTCGGCGCGGCGGGCGGGGTCGCGCATGAAAGGGAGGAGGTCGATTTCCTTGCCGTCGCAGGTGGTCTTTCCTTCACCCACCACTCGTGTCCAGGGCACGGTTTCCGCGATCGCCGCCCGCTCGGCATCACTGAACAGATGATGATGCGCGTCATCGGTGAGGATGGCGAAAATCGCCTTCTTGTGGATCGGCTTGCACCCAAAGGGGTTCACGTAGACGCAAGCCCTGGCCCGTGCCGCCTCGATCAGGGGTTTGACCTCGTCCGCCTTGTCGAGAAGCTCGTTCACCAAAAGGCGCTTGTAGACGATGTCCACCGCCACTCCGTTGTGGCGAAGCGCCCCGCCTTCGAAGGTCATGGCCCGCGGGTCACACACAATGGCGCTCGCTCCCGCGGCTTCAAAAAAATTCCGCAGAATGTGATGTTCGGTCCGCGTCGGAACCTCGTCGTAGTCCACGATGGCGATGGCGGGGTTTTGCTTGTCGCCACCCGCCTGGCGGTAGCAGGCGATGAGAGTCTCAAGCAGCTTTCCGCAGGGGTTCGGGCGATGGATGGCGAAGGTTTTCTGCAGTTCGCGCATCACTCCGAGCTTCATGAACTCGTCGGCCAGCACTTCGGCGTAGCCAAGGCCGGCCGGCGTCTCGGCATTCAGTTCGACGAAGGCGTAGGAGGTGGGGGTGAGAAAGGAGTCGAGGCGCGACAGCGGAGAGGGTGAGGCCACACCCGGGTCGAGCGCCACCATCTCCCGCTCGGCCGCGCTCAATCCCACCAGGTCATGAAGGGTCGGTCCGAGCGCCTTCCACACCTTGAGGGTGGCGCTGTAGATTCCACGAGCCGCGGTGCGGACGTGGTCGTAGTCATCGCGCGACACAAACTGGGGCATCGCGAAAGGGCAGAGGGTGCGGCCATTGAACGTCGCGGATCCCGCACGCAGCCTGGTTTCAAGGTTGTACTCGATCTCCTCGGCCAGGCCGTTTTGGTCTCGGAGCAGCCGGTTGTACTGCTCCACGGCGCTTGCGGACAACGAGGGCATGCCGAATTGTATGCGAGGATCGGCGGCGTGATCCTCGAGACCGACCGGCTCATTCTGCGGCCTTTCCGCGAGGCGGATCTCGACGCTTATGCGGATATGGCGTCGGACCTCGAGGTCATGCGTTTCCTGAGTGCGGACGGCAGCCTTCTCTCCCGTGCCGAGGCCTGGCGGCAGATGGCCATATTCCTCGGGCACTGGGAACTCCGCGGATATGGGACGTGGGCGGTCGAGGAGCGGTCGAGCGGTCTTTTCGTCGGCCGCGTCGGCCTTCACTATCCCGAAGGCTGGCCGGATCGCGAGTTGGGCTGGACCATCGCGCGGAGGTTCTGGGGGAAGGGCTATGCGACCGAAGCCGCCCGCGCCGCCATCGCCCACGCTTTCGGCACGATCGGCTGGACCCACCTCGTGAGCCTCATTCATGCCGACAATCACCGCTCGGCCCGTCTCGCGGAACGGCTTGGCTACCGCGTCGAGGGCGAGACCGACCTCCGCGGCCTGCGGTTGACGATCCACCGCCTCGACCGCGTTGACTACCGGTTCGGCTGATCGAGACCCCGGTCCCTTCTGCGGCAGGCCTCGTGCATGCCTTTCCGTGACGGAACGCCCGGATCCTCCGCGGTGATTGGAAACTCTGCACAGGGGCCACGAGGGCCGCTGCGGCCCCAAAATGCGAGCCTTCGGGCGGGGATCTTCGAGCACGAATGTAGGGGCAGGCCTCGTGCCCGCCCTTTCTGTGACGGAACGCCCGGTTCCTGGCGCGGTGATTGGGACTCTGCACAGGGGCCGCGAGGGCCGCTGCGGCCCCAAAATGCGAGCCTTCGGGCGGGGATCTTCGAGCACGAATGTAGGGGCAGGCTTCGTGCCCGCCCTTTCTGTGACGGAACGTCTGATCGCCGCTCGTTGGAGCGCGAAGCCTCCTCTTGGGGGACTGCAGCCCCTCCGCCGCCAGAGGCTGCTAGTAATATCCGCGTTTATGAACGCCCTTCAGAGCACCGATTCCGACGTCGCCCAGGCCATCCAGAACGAGGTGCGGCGACAGGGCGCGCAGCTCGAGATGATCGCGTCTGAGAACTTCGTCTCCGAGGCGGTGCTCGAGGCCATGGGCACCGTTCTCACGAACAAGTACGCCGAGGGCTATCCCGGCAAGCGCTACTACGGCGGATGTGAGTTCGCGGATGTGGTCGAAGACCTCGCTCGCAACCGGGTGAAGGAGCTCTTCGGGTGCGATCACGCGAACGTGCAGCCGCACTCGGGTGCTCAGGCCAACATGTCAGTTCTGTTGGCGAGTCTGAAGCCCGGCGACACCATCATGGGCATGGATCTTTCGCACGGCGGCCACCTGAGCCATGGGCATCCTCTGAACTTCTCCGGCCTTTATTTCAAGATCGTCCCCTACGGCGTGCGCAAGGAGGACGAGCGCATCGACATGGACGCTCTGCGCGCGAAGGCTCTCGATACGCGCCCGAAGATGATCATCTGCGGCGCCTCCGCCTATCCGCGCACCATCGATTTCGCGGCATTCAAACGGATCGCCGACGAGGTTGGCGCCCTGCTGATGGCGGACATCGCGCATATCGCGGGCCTTGTCGTCACCGGTCTGCATCCCTCGCCCGTGCCCCACGCCGACTACGTGACCACGACCACGCACAAGACGTTGCGCGGCCCCCGTGGCGGACTGGCGATGAGCAAGGCGGCGCGCGCGAAGGATCTCGACCGCGCGGTGTTTCCGGGCATCCAGGGCGGGCCGCTCATGCACATCATCGCGGCGAAAGCGGTGGCGTTCAAAGAAGCCCTACAGCCTGATTTCAAGACCTATCAGCAGAAGGTGGTGGCGAACGCCAGCGTTCTCGCCAGGACCATCGGCGATGAAGGCTTTCGCATTGTCTCGGGCGGCACGGACAATCACCTTGTCCTCATCGATGTTTTCTCTCGCGGCCTCACCGGCAAGGTGGCCGAGAAAGCGCTCGAGCACGCGGGCATCACCGTCAACAAAAACACGATTCCCTTCGATCCCAATCCGCCCATGACCGCTTCCGGCGTGCGCGTGGGAACGCCGGCCCTCACCACCCGCGGCATGGGGACGACGGAGATGGAAGAGATCGGCCGCCTGATCGGCAAGGCCCTCAAGGGTGCGGACAACGAAACCACGACCGCCGAAGTCCGCAAGTCGGTAGAAACCCTCTGCGCCCGCTTCCCGCTCTACGCAAATCTCCTTTAGATGGGGGGCCGCAGACGCGTCACGAACTCCGTGCTCAGCCCCCCATACCCCCGCGCTTCGGCGGGAGTAAATCCCGCCTCCGCTTTGTGCCCGCCGCCAGCCCCCGACAACCCCAGGGGC
>ENA-ORBV01002944-ORBV01002944.1-microbial-mat-metagenome-genome-assembly--contig:-NODE-2944-length-35046-cov-12.152792_pt1 | contig 35046 bp, 26 predicted proteins | sample MGYA00237777_ERZ505514 | MGnify/ENA primary metagenome ERZ505514 (study PRJEB26160, sample SAMN06269048) | microbial mat metagenome | isolation source: Oligotrophic lake microbial mat | place... | reverse complement strand
CCCGTGGTCGCAAAGTGCCGCCAGAGGGCGAAAGACGGCCGAAGGCCGCCGGTTGGGCCGTCCGATCGCAAAGCTGGTGAATAACCCGGGCTAGTGGAACGCGTGGCACTGCGTTTGCTTGGCGAGGCGATCCTCGCGTCCCTCGCGCACCCATCCCGCGGATCATGGCCCCGTCACGCCATCCCCCCACTTTTCACCGATCCTTCAGTCGCAGCGCACGCTCTGCGGCATTCGCAGCCACCGCGTTTGCGCTCGAGCCGCTTGCCTGGGCGACGCAACAGGGCGTAACGCCACCAGCCGCCGCGCCCGCCCCGACATCGGTTCCGACCGTCGAACCCGCGCCGGATGCTGACGGCGGCACGACGATCCCGGCCGTCCTGATCGAAGCGCGCGCGCTCGGTGATGGTCGCTTCCTTCGTGCGCCGCCCCTGGACTGGGGAGCGGGACGCGATGTGCTGTCGCCCGAGCAGATTGAAAACGCAGGGGCGATGAACGTCCACGAAGTCCTGCGCAGATCGCCGAACGTGGTGGTCGGCGAGGAAACGGGATCGGACTCATTGCCGAATATCGGGTTGCGCGGCGTCACAGGCAACGACGGCTTCTTCCGAGCGGTCAACGTGTCGCTCCTTACGGATGGCATCCCGCTCGTTTGCGCACCCTATGGGCAGCCCGGGGCGTCGCTGTTTCCATTCACCCTGGAGCGCGTCTACGCGATTGACATCCAAAAGGGCGGTTCCAGCGTGCGTTATGGCCCGAACAACGTCTCAAGGAGCATGGGTTTCGGCGGCGTTCAACGAGTCGGAGTACGCCAACGGCGAGTTCGACGGAAACCGGCTTCCGGGTACCCCGCAATGGATCTTCTCGTTCGGGACGCGCTACGAGCACGAGCCCACGGGCCGCGGTTTGCGCATCGGCGGGTTCTACGTCGATTCGTAAGTCTCGGCCCGTGAAATCACGGAGGAGATCGTGGCCAACGGAACTCGCGGTCGTTGCACGCTCTTGCGATGGGTGTGCACAACACGCTGTTCAACCTCCCAACACCCCTAACGCTCCCACCATGTTCCGATTCAATCCCGGCGCCACGATCGTCGCAGCCTTTTTGACCACCTTCCTGTGCTCCGCAGTGCCTCAGGAATCCGTGGCCGAACCGTCCGCCACTCGGCGTTTCGAAGTCCGTGACGACCGCGCCTACTTGGGCGGCGAACTGTTCGTGATGTGGGGACTGCGCTCGGGCAATGCGCTCTTCAGCGACAACATCACGGAGCGCCATGTACGCGCGCTCGACAACATGATCGCGCACGGGATCAACACGATCGGTGTGTACCTGCAGGGCAGCAACGGGGGATACCCTGATCCCGCCGCGGGCCGCAACGGTTTCAAGAGCGACGGATCCCTGCGGCCCGAGTTCGGTCGACGCCTCGAATGGTTGGTGCGCGAGGCCGACGCCCGCGGCATGGTTGTGCAGGTCGGTTTGCTCTCGCCGCGCAAGGACCAAGAACTCGTCGACGAGGCTGCGATCCAACGTGCGATCGAGGCCACCGCGCAGTTTCTCGTCGAACGACGTCTCGAAAACGTCTTCGTCGACCTGTGCCACGAGTTCAGCCACACGCGCATCGACCACGATCTGCTGCGCGAGCCCGACGGACAGGAAAAGAAAGCTCGCATGACCGAGTGGTTCCGCGCGATCGCGCCCGCCATCCCCGTGGGCGTGAGTCCCGATGAACTCTCCTCCACGACGGACAGCTATCCCGACATGGGCATCCGCTTGATCCAAAAAGAGATGCCCATTCCGGCCGAGGGCAACGGATTTGTGGTGAACGTCGAATCGCAGAAGCAAGACTCCTACGAAAACGACGGCGTTTTTTCGGAGGGCATGGTGCAACACGTGCTGGCGGATTGCGCGCGGTACCATGCGGCTCCCCACGCGGGATTTTTGTTTCACGCCGCACACATCCAGGGCATCGGCAATGGCAGCCGGACCGCTCCGCACCCCGAAGTGGGTGGGTACGGCGCGACCGTGGGTGATCGGGGAATCCGGTTCTATTTCGATTGGGTGCGCGACAATGTGGGCACGTGGCGCTGGCCGAAACACGAAGCCGTGCCGGCAGCGACGGAAACCGAGGGCGAGTTTCCCGTGACGCGCGAGTTCGAAGTCCGCGGAGCGCAGGCGTACCTGGGGGGCGACCCGGTGAAGCTATGGGGTCTGCGCTGCAACAGCGCGTTGATGAGCGCTGCGGTCACCCAACGGCTGATCGCCAACCTGGACAACATGGCGCTGCACGGCATCAACCTCATCAGCGTCTCGCTGCAAGGAACCGACGGCGGGTTCCCCGACGTGAATGCCGGTCCCAATGGGTTCAGCCCCGACGGGCGATTGCTGAACGCATTCGCACAGCGTCTCGAGTCGGTTGTGAGAGCGGCGGACGAGCGCGGCATGGTCGTGTGCATCGTCGGCATGATGCCCCGCAAAGACGAGCTCTTGCGGGATGAAGCCGCCGTCAAAAACGCCATCGAGTCGATTGCACGTCTCTTGGAGACACGGGGACTGCGCAACACGATGGTCAACCTCTTCCAAGAGTTCAATCACCCCGCGCGCATCGACCATGCGATCTTCCGCGAACCCGATGGCGACGCAAAGAAGGCCAAGCTCACGGCGTGGTTCAAGGCCATCGCACCGCAGATCGAAGTCGGGATCGTTTCCAACCACCTCACCGGCTCCGCGATCGACTACCCGGGCTGTGATGTCCGCATGTTCCACGCGGCGGTAACGATCCCCGAGGGAGTGTTTTCCTTGAATACCCAGACGCCGGACGAGGACATGTCGGGCAACGAGGGCGTGTTTAATGCGTTCCAGTTGGCGAACATGGAGCGGACCTGGAAGCTCTACCTCGAGGCCCCGTCCAGCGCGATGCTGTTTCGTTCGCCGTTCGTCGAGGACGTCGGAGGCGCTCAACGCACCGGTCCCAACCTGGAAATGGGCGGGTCCGGCACCGGAATCCTCGATCGCGGGGTAAAGGCGTATTACGAATGGCTGGCCCGCAACGTCGGGCGCTGGGAGTACCCCCGCCATCAGACCCCGTGACGGCCAGAGAACGGGAGCCCGCTGTTTGCAAAAAATGGATCGCACTGCATGAACCGACGCCATCCGGCTCCGTTGAACCGCTAACCACGGGATCGTGCAGTGCGCTTGAACCCGAGTCTGTGCGCCGACATCCTTGTCTTCGCATGCGTTGCCAACCCTTGATCGTCCTTTTTCTTTGCCTCGCGACTGCGGTGGCTGCGGGTCCGGCGAATGGGCTGGCACCGTCCCGCGCACAGGTTGAGGGCGCGGTGCCGTCAAGTGCCGTGCCGTCAAGTGCCGTGCCGTCGAATGCCGTGCCGCCGAATGCCGTGCCGCCGAGCGGCGATCAGGCACCCGCGGTGGGTTTTGATCCGTACCTGGACGCGTTGGAGCGCGCGCGGGCAGCGCTCGACGAGGGGCGTGCGGACGAGGCGTTGATCGCGCTCAATGCTGCGGCGGAGGAAGTGGTGGGTGCGCCGCCCGCCGAGGTGCAGGTCGCGCGGGCCCTTGCGCTTGCGCAGCTCGGCCGCGATGAGCAAGCGCTCGCGGCGGCGCGCGCTCCGACGGGGCCGAACCTCGTTGCCGACCTGGAGGCGGCGCGGGCGCTGGTTCGCTTGCAGCGCGCGCCGGAGGGTGAAGCGGCTCTCGACGTCTTGCTCCAGCGCTACCCCAACTTCGGTCCCGCCCGTGTGGCCCGCGCGTCCCTGCGGGCCCGCGATGGGCGCCACGGGGACGCCGCGGCGGACTTCGCGCGCATCCTCGAGCAGGCACCCGACCAGGCGTTTGCCGCCGCCGAGTATGCGCGCACACGGTTCGAGCTGGGGGAGCGCGCGACTTCCCTGGCCGGACTCGAGCTGTGGATCGCAACCCACGGCGACGATCCACAGTTCACCGCCCGCGCGATGTGGATCGAACTGTTGCTCGCCGACGGACAGACGGCGGCGGCACACGGGGCCGCGAAAACCGTCATCCACCCGAGCGGCGCCGAGCGCCCGCTCCTCCTCGCGATCGAAGCCTCGCTAGCGGCGGGTGAACCCCTCGACGCGTTGCGCGCGGCCGTTCACGCGCTTGAATCCGCGCCGTCGAGCGTGCTCGCCCTCGACGCCCTCGCGCCACTCGTGGCGGACCATCCAAAGCTCCAGATTGCCCTCGCGCGCGAACGGCTCGCGCGCGCACCGGCGGCCGAAAACCACGGGCGTTTGGTCCAGGTGTTGTTGAGCGCGGGACAACCGGGCGCCGCGCTCGCGCACCTTCAGGGTTTGGCGCCCGAACAACGCATGAGCACGGGCCGCGTGGAAGCGCAAGTGTTGCGGCGGCTCGGACGCCATGACGAAGCACGCGCGCGGCTCGCCGAAGTGGGCCCTGGCGATTTCGAAGCGGCCTACGAGCTCGGCTTGCTCGAGGCCGAACTCGGGCGCTTGGATCCCGCACTCGCCGCGTTCGAACGCGCCGCAACCAAGGGTGGCGCCCTCGCCGCCGATGCGCACGAATCACGCGCGGTCCTGTTCGAGCGCGCAGGCCGGTTTGCCGACGCCGCGAAGGCGTTGGACGCGGCCCTGGTCGCCGATCCGACGCGCCCTGAAGCATGGTTGCGCCTCGCCCAGATCGCGCGGACGCGTATGGGCGACCGCGCACGGGCCTCCGCCGCGTACACCCGGTTCTTCAACCTGGGCGGCGAAGACGCGGACGGGTGGGCCTACCTGGACAGCACGCGCCCACGCGCTGCAGGATCGCGCCCATGATGGTGTGGATCGAACGCGGCGGCCCGGTCATGTGGCCGCTGCTCGTGCTGTCCCTGTGGACGGTGTGGCTGGTGCTGGAGCGCCTGTTCTTCTGGCTGCGCGCCGCCGGTGAAGGCCGCGCGGCGTTCAACCGCGCGCGCGAGCGTCATTTGGGCGAAACGCCCCTCGACCCGGCGTCGCTCGAACAACTGTTGTTCGCCGACGAGCGGCGTGCGACACGTGGCCTCGCGAGCTTCGAAGTCATCGTGGCCGCGGCGCCGATGCTGGGCATCCTTGGCACCGTGCTTGGCATCATCGACGCGTTTGGCGCGCTGTCGGCGCGCGCAAACATGGATCCCCTGGCGGTGTCCGGTGGAGTCGCGGAAGCGCTCTTGACGACCGCCACGGGCCTCGTGGTCGCGCTCCTCGCGCTGTTTCCGGGGCACTACTTTCGCGCGCGCGCTGACCGCCGCGCCGAGGTGCTCGAGCGGGAGGGCCGCTCGCGGTTGATGACGCCGTGACGGCACGGTCTACCCCGCCGAAAGCGCCGCCCGCGACGGGCCCGTGGACCGGCCTTCCCCCGCGCCGCCCGCGCCCGCGCCGCGCCCTGCGCGTCGACCTGCTTCCGCTCATCGACGTCATTTTCCTGCTCGTCGCTGTCCTTTTGCTGTCGATGGTGCGCATGGTGCGCTCCTGGACGCTGCCCATCGACTTGCCCGGCGCGACGAGCGGGGAAGAACTCGATGCGCCGACGGTGCTGTTGCTCGCGATCGATCGCGACGGGCGCTATTTCGCCGCGGGTGAGCCGCTCGAACTCGCGGAACTGGCGCAGAGGGTCGAACACGCCACCGCGGGCGATCCCGAACTCGCGGTGCTCGTGCAAGCGGACCGGGAAGCGCGCCACGGCGACGTCACGGCGTTGCTCGACGAACTGCGCAACGCAGGTGCGCCGCGGGTGCTGTTTGTCACCGCGCCCGCCGCGGCTGGCGATGTGCAGATCGGGGGTTCGATCGAAGGGAGCGCGCCGTCCACCGTTCCCAGCGGGAGCGACGGCGGGTGACACGCGCCGTGCCGACGGTTCCCGGAACACGGGAAGAACGGGCCGTCGAGCGCCGCGACCGCACGGCGGCGCTCGTGCTCGCGGTGGCGCTGCATGCTTTGCTGCTCGCCCTTGGCAATCGCTCCACGGACGCCCAGCTCGCGGTCAGCGCCCCGGGCGCGGGCCCGGGTGGAGCGATGCCCGTCGTGGCGCTTTCGAGCGACGCCGCCGAGCGCCTACTCGCGCGCCTGGGGCCCCCGTCCGCGTTGCTCGAAATCGGCTCCCGCGGCGCCGCCGCGAGCACGGGGCCCGATGCCCCCGACCGCGCGTTTGCGCCCTTGCCCGCGGGCGGGCTCGGCCCCGCGTTCGGGCCGCGGGTCATCGCTCCTGAGCCGTCCCCGGATACCCCTCGCTCCCCCATCCCAGTCGCTCCCGCCGCGCCCCGCGAGCGGCCCGCGCTCTCCAACGCAACCGCGGAGCCGAACGCGGAAACCCGCGTTCCGTTGCCCGCGCCCCCGACGCCGCCAACACCGCGAACGCAGTCACCGTCGGTGGGTCCGGACGTCGCGGGAGCAGCTCCACCGGCGGGCACCGCCGGCGAGGCGGCGCGTGGAGCTTCGGCGACAGGTGGTGACGACGCCCCGTTCCTCGACGTCGGAGTGCTCGACGCACTCGTGCAGTTTCGCGTCGTGCCCGAGTATCCCCCCGACGCCCGACACTCGGGGCACGAGGGCGCCGTGGTGGTCGTGCTCCAGGTGGACGGAGCAGGTGCGGTTTCGAGCGCGCGGGTGCAGACTTCGAGTGGTTATCGCGACCTCGACCACGCCGCGCTGCGGGCGGTGCGCAAATGGCGCTTTGACCCCGACGCCGTGCGCGAGCGTGGGACGGGCAATCGTTTTCGCCTGACCCTGCGCTTTTCCCTGCGTCCGTGAGGTCGAGCGGACCCCAGCCCTGCTCGCGCGGCTCCGGGCTTGCGTTGCTCCCAAACCGAGCGCGCGGCGGGCAAGCGGTGCCCGCGTTGACACCGGACCGTTTCCGATCCGCTCATACGGCTTCCGGGCTAGCCCGAGTTATTCACCGGCTTTCCGACTGAAGTTCACACAGCGGCACACCAGCCCCGCAGCGCGCGGTTGAGCCGGTCGCGGACCTGACACCAGGGTGCAACGACCCCGGATCCCAGGATCCCGCGCACGCGCTCTTTCACGCGCGCGGCGGCCTCGTCGCGGCGCGGGCGGTGCCCGAGTACCTCCTCACGTTTTTTCTGCTCGCGAAGTTGGGGCCGGGCGCCTGGCCGGCGGTTCTCGGTCTCGCGCTCCGCAACGCGGGCATTCTCGGGCCGCTGGGCGCCGAAATCGTGGAGAACTTCAAGGCCGCGCCCCTGCGCACGTGGGCACAAGCGGGCGCGGAGCCTGATCGCGCTCCCCCGTCTGCGAGCGGCGCCGCCGTGGATCCGCGCAGCCCCTTCGCGGCAGAGCGCAGGTCGTTTATGCTCCGCGCCTGCCATGATGTCGACCAGCCAACTGAAGAAGCTCCTCGAAGAGCGTTTCCCCGGCGCCCAGGTGGCCGTGCGCGACCTGACCGGGACGAGCGACCACTTCGGAGTGGACATCGTCTCGCCGGTGTTTGCCGGCAAAAGCCTGATCGAGCAACACAAGCTCGTCCACCAGGCCGTCGGAACTCACCTCACGACGACGATCCACGCGTTGCAGATCAAAACCAAAGCCCCCTGACCGGACCTCTAGGAACTCCCATGTGGAACAAAGACAAGATCAAGGAAGTCGTGACCAAGGACAAGGTCGTGATCTTCGGCAAAGGCTCGCGCTTCGAGCCCATGTGCGGCTTCACGGCGAAGGCGATCCAAATCATGGATCGACTGCTGCCGGACTACACCGTGGTCAACATCTTCGACGACGCGCAGATCCGCCCGTCGCTGATCGAATACTCCGGTTGGCCGACCACACCTCAGCTCTTCATCAACGGCGAGCTGATCGGCGGCAGCGACATCATAGAGGAGCTGCTCGGCTCCGGTGAGCTGAAGGCGAAACTGCAGGCCGCTGGCGCCCTCTGACCGAGATGGGCATGGCGAGCTCCCAAACTTCAACTCCGCTGTCGTCCGAGGAGCTCGCCGATCGCCTTCGCCCGCGCACCATCGCGGAGATTCTGGATGGGGCTTTTGGCCTCTACCGGAACACGTTTGGCCGCGTGGTGGCCGGACAGGCCATTATGCTCGCCCCCCTGGCGCCCTTGACTCTGCTGAGCCCGCTGGTCTCTCAGTTGTTGTTGCCGTTGTTCTACACGCTGACACAGGCCCTGTGTTATCGCGAGGGCATGGACACACTGCTCGCCCGACGTATCGGCCTGGGCGCCAGTTTGGGGCGCGCCGTGCGCGATTGGCCGGTTCTGTTGTTCGCCGCACTCCTGTACTTCGTCGGAGTTGTCGTCGTTGCGTTTGCTGCGGCGATCCCAGCTCTCGGGGTCGCATTGATCGCCGGACTGGCCACCCTTGCGCCAGTGGCTGCGGTGGCCGCAGTGGGCGCTGCCGGGATGGCGGGTGTGGCGACGGTGGCCGGAGCGACCTACCTCGGGCTCTACGCCCCCATCGCACTCTTCGAATCGCGGTGGATGCCCCTGCGCCGATCTATCGAGTTGGTCCGCGGTGCGTTCTGGAAAGTGATCCTGACGATCATCCTCGTAGGGATCCTCGTCGGCATCCCGCAGGGTGTGTTGCAGCTCGCGATCTGGCTGGAGGATGGGATGCGCTCAAATTTATTCAAGATCCCGCCGCAGGCGTGGCACCTCATCGGATCCAGCGCGATCGCGGTCCTGACGGTGCCGCTCTCCGTCTACGTGACTATATTGCTGTGGGTCGATCGTTGTGCAACGCGCGATGGCACGGACCTCGCACCCCGGCCTGCCGACGACGCGATCGCGCGTATCGAGCCGATCTGACACCACAGCGGTGCTGGCGGCGCGGTCCATGGGCCGTCAACTCTAGCGCCGCCAGCACCGCCCACCGCTTCCGCCATGCTGCTCCAATCCAACGCGCAGGGCGAAATCGACGAAGCGCGGGTGCGCGAGGTGCTCCTCGAACTTGCGAGCAGACCCGAGTTCGCGCCGCGGGAAAAACCGCCGCTGGAAGACCTCGCGGACAGGTTTTTCGACTGGCTCGGTGGCGTCCTGCGGGTGCCGATAGTCGGAGGCCTCGACCACCCTTTTTTTGCCACGCTGCTGCTGATTGCGCTCGTCGTCGCGGGCATTGCGCTCGCCGTGTATCTCCTGCGGCGGCGCGCGCGGCGTGCATCGCGTGCACCCGCACAGGACGTTGTGTTGCGGACCGAGGATTCCACGGCGGCGGCGCTGGCGGAGGCCGACGTGTTTTGGAGCAGGGGTGCGGGGCGCGAGGCCCTGGACGCGCTGTACCGCGCGGCGCTTCTAGCGCTCGGCGCCCGCGGGCTCGTTCTGGTCGCACCGTCGAAGCTCGCGCGCACGTACAGCCGCGAACTTGGCCATCGACCCGAGCGCGCGGACCTCGAACGGATCGTCGGCGCCCTCTACCCCGTCGCCTTCGGTGGCCGTACGGCGAGCGCGTCGAACTTCAGCGCGTCGCGCTCGGCCGCGTTGCGGCTCGCGGCCGAGCGCAACGACGGTGAAGCGGCGGGTAAAACACCCGCGGACAATGGTCTGCCGTCGGGAGCGGCGCGGTGAGGGACTGGAACCGTACGATCCTGATCGCGGTCATTGCCGCGCTCGGACTGTTGGTGCTGCTGCGCAGCGGGTCCAGAAGCACGCCGGGCGTTCCCCGCCTGTCGGCGGAATTCCCCGGACCGTGGGGCGGGCGCGCGCTCTTCCTCGCTCTGGGCGAGCTGGGACCGGCTCCGATCGCGGACTTCTCGCCACCGCTTGAGTGGGGCCGAGCCGCGGGCAATCATCCGCGTGTGCGCGCGGTGCTTGCGCCGACGCGGGACATCGGCACCCGCGAAGCTGCGGCCATCGCCGCGTGGGTCCAAGGCGGCGGGCGGCTCGTCTTTTCACCGTCGTACCTGCCGGACGACGCAACACTCAAGGCCCGGCCGTCGGCCCGGCTCGAAGCCGCGCTTGACGAAGGGTACGGGAGCGGCGAGGTCCTCATGCTCGACGACCCCGCGGCCACGATGAGCTCGCGGTTGCTTGGCATCCCGGTCCCGCGCTCACGCCTCCAGCGCGAGTTGGAAGAGCGGGGCGCATGGCCCGCCAAGTTGCGTGGACTGCGCGTTGGGTCCGGTGCCGTCGAAGAACCCGGATTGGCGGTGGATCTCGTGCTCAACGTGCTGAAGTTCGCGGACGGCGATCGGGTGCACTTCGACGAAACCGCCCACGGTCGCGGTGCGCGCATCGATCCGATTGCCCGATTCACGGCCTGGATCGTGCGCGAACCCGAGGGCCACACCCTGGCCGCACTGCTCGCGGTCGCCGTGCTCGCACTCGTATGTTCCGGAGCACGCCGCGGCCCCCCACTCCCCCTGCGCGATGCCGATCCAGGGGGCCGCTCGGCCCTGGAGCACGTCGCGTCCCTCGCCAGCCTCTGGGCAACGTCGGGTGCGCGGCGTCGACCCACGGTGCTTTTGACGCAGGACCTCGTGCGCCGTGTCAGTAGCCGCGGCAGCGCGAGCGGAGGCGACGAACTGTTGCTGCGGCGACTGCGCGACATTGGCACCACCCAGCCCGACTTGCACGCGGACGCCGAGCGCATCGCAAACGCGGTGAGCGCGGGCGCCGTGCCGAGCCCCGCTCAACTGCTTGAACTCGGCCAATCGCGCCGAAGAATCCTCCTGGCCCTCCGGCGCCCTTGACCATGACCCGCCACACCCACATCCCGCCGTTCGAACCGCTCACCGCTGAAGAGGCCGCACGGTCCGGCGAACGCCTTGCAGCGCTGCTCGCGCAACTGGAGGGTGTGCTGTTCGGGCAGCGCGAGGTGCTCGAACAACTGCTGATCGCGGTGGTGGCCGGCGGGCACGCGCTGCTAGAAGGTGTGCCCGGTGTCGGCAAGACGCTGGCCGCCTCCGCGCTCGCCCGCGTGCTGAAGGTGGACGCAGGTCGCATCCAGTTCACGCCCGACCTGATGCCGAGCGATGTGACCGGCACCAACGTCCTCGTCCAAGGCGGCAAGTTCGAGTTCCGCCCGGGTCCGATTTTCGCGGAGCTCGTGCTTGCGGACGAGATCAACCGCGCGCCCGCAAAAACCCAATCGGCGCTGCTGGAAGCGATGCAGGAGCGGCGTGTCACCGTCGACGGGACCTCGCACCCTTTGAGCGAACTGTTCAGCGTGTTCGCGACGCAAAACCCCATCGAATACGAGGGCACGTATCCGCTGCCCGAAGCGCAACTCGACCGTTTCCTCCTCCATGTGCGTGTGCCCTACCCGCCCGAGAGCGCGGAACAGGAGTTGCTCGCCGCCACCCTTGCGGGGTTCGATTCCGCCGTCCCCGCGACGTATCCCATCGATCAGCCGCTCGAGCGCGGTGAACTCATCGAGCTGCGGCGCGACGCACGCCGCGTGCGCATCGATACGAGTCTTTCGAACGCTGTGGTGACGCTCGTGCGCGCGACCCGTTCCGACGCGGAACTGAGCCTCGGAGCAAGCCCGCGCGCCGCGGTTGCGCTGCTGCGAGCGACCCAGGCCGCGGCGCTGCTTGCGGGCCGCGATTTCGCGATCCCCGAGGACATGGCGCACCTCGCCGCGCCGGTGTTGCGCCACCGCATCAGCGTTCGCCCCGAAGCCGCGCTCGAAGGGGTGATCGCCGAGCAGCGCATTGCTGCCGCGCTCGAACGCACACCCGCGCCGCGCTGAATCCCGCGATGTTTCCGCCGCCCCTGCCCACCCCGCGCTGTTTCGCCGCCCTGGCGATCGGCAGTCTGGGATTCCTCGTCGCACCGTGGATCGGTACGGCAGCGTGGGTTGTGGTCATCGTCGTGGCGCTTCTCGACAGCCGGCGCGCGGGAACCCTGGATCGACTCGAACTTGCGTTTGAAATGGATCCGCGGGCGTCGCTGGGTGCAAGCGTCAGAGCGCAGATCGAGGTGTGCGCACACGCTGGTGCCGAGCTCACGGGAAGCGTGGCGCTCGAGTTCGACAGCGCGCTTGCGAGCCCCGACGCCGAAACGATCCATCCCGTCGCTATCGCAGGGCGTGAGACGGTCGCCGTGCCACTGCGACTGGGCGCACGACGGCGCGGCGAACACCACGTCCGTGCGTTTCACGTGCTGGTGCGAGGACCGCTGGGGCTGGCCGACCGCCGCGAACGCCGGCCGTTCGAGGCCAAGGTGCTCGTCGCGCCGGGATTGGCTGCGGCGACCCGCATCGAACTCGCGCACCGCACGGGCCGCCGCATGGAAACCGGACGCCACACCACGCGCCAACGCGAGGATTCGGGCGCGTTCGACTCGCTGCGCGAGTACCAGCGCGGCGACGACCCGCGGCGCATCGATTGGAAAGCGTCCGCGCGGCGCGGATCAACGGTTGTGCGCCTGATGGCTGCGGAGCGTCGCCAAGACGTGGTGCTCGCCATCGACATTGGCCGCAGCCAGCGCGAGCGATTCGACGACCGCGAGCGGCTCGACCACGCGCTTTCCGCCGCGTTGTGCCTTGCGGGCGCAGCCGGAGCATTCGGAGACCGCATCGGTGTCATGGCATTTGCCGGCAAGGTGGTTCGGTTGATGCCGCCGGCCGTGCGCAGCTTGGGTTCGCTTGCCAAGGAGTTTGCGCTGCTGGAATCTGTCAGCGAAGAACCCGATTACAAGGGAGCACTGCTCGGCCTCGCCCAACGCCTCCCGCGGCGCGCACTGGTTGTCGTGCTGTCGGATGCGGTGGATTCGGAAGTCTCCGAACCCCTGATCGCCGGTCTCCGGCTCCTCGCACGCCGGCACCTTCCGCTGTTTGTCGCACTGCGCGCGCCGGCGCTCGAAGCCGCGGCCACCCGCCCCCTCGACCGGGCCGAGGATGTTTACCTCGAAGCCGCGCTGATCGAGCTCGCGCGGGCGCGGGCAGGTGCGCTCGAAAGCTTGCGCATGCGCGGTGTGCGTGTGCTCGATGTGGAAGCCGCGGAGGCAAGCCCGGCGGTGGTCGCCCAGTACCTGCGCATCAAGCGCCAGGGATCGATCTGACGCGGATGGGCGCGGGCTGCCGGTCGCGACCCGCAAATCCGAAGTACCCGACCATCAGCAGCGTTGTCAGGACGCCGATCGTGTACTTGACCTCCGGAGCGACGCGTGCGGGCGCAGCAAAACCCTCGAGCACCCCCGCCACGACGAGCAACGCCACCGCGCCACCCAACAACACAAGCGCTTCTTTGCCGCGCACCTGGAACGCGTCGGCGCGCGACAGCCGCCCCGGCGCCCACAACGCGCTGCCGACGCGGAATCCCGCCGCCCCAGCAAGGGCTATGGCGGTGAGCTCGAATGGGCCGTGTGGTGCAACCCACGCGAGGATATTTTCGAGCACCCCGCGGTTTTGAAACGCTCCCATCACACCACCAAGGTGCACCCCATTCAGGATCAGGAGTGCAAGCGAACCGATACCGGCGAGCACGCCCGCGGCAAACGCAAAAAAGGCCACCTGGACGTTGTTGAACATCACCATGCTGGTGAGCCCGCCGGCGCTGAGTTTCTCGCTCGCAAACGTGTCGCGGTAGTCGAAGTCCGGGTTGGCGGCGGCGAGTTCGGCGCGGTCGAGCAGCGCCGCGGGAACAAGCACGGGTTCAAGCTCGGGACGGTTCGCGACGAGGGTGTAAGCCACAACGCCGGTTCCGAAAAAACACAGGCAGGCGAGCGCGAACTCGCGACTGCGTGCGCGCACCGCGCGTGGCAAACCCACCGCAAAATAGTTGCGGACCGCACCACGCGCGCTCTTCATCGGCCGATGGAAAAGCCCGTGGGCGCGCACGACGAGGCGCTCCAACGCCCAGCGCACTTCGGTGCCAACACCCAACGTCCGCGCACGCGCAAGGTCAGCGCTGATCGCGCGGTATTCCGCCGCAAACTGCGCGACACGGTCCTCGCTCGCGAGCGCGAGCTTGCGGCGCGTCAAACGGCCGACCGAGTTTTGGAATCCATGCCACCGAGCATTGCGGCTGCGCACGAGACTCGCGACGGCTCCAGTTTGGCCACCGTGGACCGCCTGGCGGCGTATCCGCTCTTGCGCATAGCAGCGTTGTAGTGCGGCGAAACTGCCCCGGGGACTGTGCGCTGGCAAGTGAGCGCTCCACATGGCAACAAGCTTCGCACTTGTTTTGGCGTCCAAACGGCGCGCGCGAACGAGGAAACGCTCGAGTCCAACAAACGTAGCTTCGTTGAGCTCCGGCTTTCCGACTTCCTCGCCCTCTTCGACGAGGGCGGGCAGCACACCCTGGAGGTCGCGCACCACGACGGTGCCCGCAACGATGTCGCCAAGACGCTTCGAGCGTGGATGCAACAGCATCACCACCCCGCCCACCAGTCCGGTCAAACCCGGTTGGAGGTCGACGATGCGGACCAAACAGCGCAGTGCCGCTGAGGTCATGTTGAGCGCATCACCCCCGTCCTGCACCACGCGCAGACGCAACCAGCGTTTGCCGGGTGTGGCGCCGTCCCGGAACGCTTCGAAGGCGAAAAAATACCCCCAGGTCACGACGAAGCCGATCGCCGGCAAGACGATCATCAAAAACTCGGCGCTGAAGACGCCCCCAAGGGCTCTACCCGCCGCCATGGCGAGCGCGAGGGCCACCAAAAGGAATCCCAGCAACGCCGCCAAGATCAGGAGCCCGTCGATCAACAGCGCGGCAAAGCGCGATCCCAATCCGGCGAGGGGCAGGTGGATCGAAACCTGTTCGGGCGTTTCGACCCGCAGCAACGCATCGGCGAGCGGATCGACACGCCGGGTGTTGTCCCGTGTGCCAACTGCCGCTCCCGCGTGGGACGCAGAAACTTCGGTGCGCGTCACGGCGCGGCGCCAGCTCCTCCCGCGCAGCCCGTACCCTTGGCGGTGACCGCCGATCCCCGTTGCACCGCATCGAGGCCGTCCATACGGTCCTCCAGGGCGCGGACCTGCGCGCGCAGTCGCTCAAGCTCTTTGTCTGCCGCTGCCGCTTCGCCGGCGCGCAGGGCCCGCGCAAGGCCGTGGACGGCAACACGCTCCTGCACGCAGAGCCCTGCTCCAAACGCGACCAGCGCATCGGCGGCGCGCGGGTCGCCCGCGCGCGCAAGTCCCCGGACCGCGGCGAGCGCCACCAGGCGGTCCGAATCGCGCAGTGCAGCGATCAGTCGATCGACGGCGCGCTCGCGCGGACCGCGCTCGAGCGTCCGTGCGAGCTCTCCCAATCCGATGGACGCCGCGGGCCGTGCATCGGCACGCGCGAACGTGGGTTCAAGAGCGGCGAGCAACGGTTCGAGCGCCGCCTCGCGGCGCGTCGCACCGAGCGCGCGCAGGGCGGCCGACTGGGGCTCCATGCTGGACGCCGGCGTTCGTGCGGCCGCTACAAGACGCTCGAGCGGGGCACCTTCGCGCTGCGCACCCAACACCTCGAGCGCCACGGCGCGCGCGCGCGGCGGAAGTCCCGCGTCGAGGCGTTCCGCGACCGCGGCGGCGATGTCAGGATCCAAAAGGCCGAGCGCGGCGCGGAGAACAGGTTCAAGCGCTTGGGGGTCGCGCTCGCGGCGGATCGCCGCCGCGATCTCGCGCAGCGCACTGGGGTTCCCAGCGCGCGCGAGGGCGAGCGCCATTTCGCCGCGAGCCGCCCAGAACGGCTCGCGAGCCAGCGCCGCACCCACCGCGCGGGAGCGCCGCGCACTCGGTGCTGCCGCGAGGAACCACGCCGCTTCGTACCGGCCGCGCGCATCTTCGCTGTGCTCCAACTGCGCGAGCAGGAGGTCCTCCCCCGGATCGAGCTCGAGCTCGATCAACGATTCGCAGCGCGGGTCAACGCGCACCATTTCAGGCTCTGCGTCGAGCGGCACGACCATCTGTTCGCGCACACGCTCGATCGCGAGACGGCGCTCGTGCCACACGCCACCCACGCGCCACGCCAGGGTCAGCCCGAACGCAAAGGGCGTGGGCTGGCCCCCGGGATCCAACTGCTTCTGCTCGATCTCGAACTTGCCCTGTTGGGTGATCGCATCGCGGCGGAAGCGCACGTGGAGCTGCGGATGCCCCGGGGCGCGCAGCCACTGGTCAAAAAAGCGCGCGAGCGAGCGTCCGGAAACCTCCTCCATGACGCGGCGGAAGTCGTCCGTTTCGACACCCTGGCCCGCATAACGCGCCAGGTACTCGCGCACCCCGCGCCAGAACGTGGGTGCTCCGAGTTCCGCGCACAACATCGCGAGGCGGCGCGCGCCACCGGGATAAAGGTGCCGATCGAAGAGCTGCCACGAGCTTTCGAAACGCCGCGTGACGATCGGCCGTCGATAACTGTCGCGGGTCTCGGCGAAGTAACTCGCCGCCTGGTGCCACTCGAGCCAATCCCCCGCGTCGCGGCCGTGCCAAGCGCGGATCCACACGGTTTCGATGAACGTGGCAAACGACTCCTTCAGCCACGAATCGGCGAAGTCGCGGCACACCACGTGGTCACCAAACCACGTGTGCGCCATCTCGTGGATATTCACGAGATCGACGAGCCAAGTCCACTCGGGCTCGCGCTCGACATCGAGGAGGAACTGCCCGTCCCAACTGACGAGGCTGATGTTTTCCATCGCACCGCCGATGCCAGGCAGCGCGAACTGAAAGTACTTGGGGTAGGGATAGGGTACGGCGAGCAAACCCTCGATCCACGCCAGCATGGCGCCGGTGCGGCCGAAGCTCGCGACGAGGCGCTCGGGCGCAACACCCTTGGGTCCGAAGTAGGCGATCGGCACCGCTTGGGTGCTGCCATCTTTGAGGGTCTGCACGTGTTCACCGTCGTCGGCGCGCACGAAGTCGCCGACCGCAAAACAGGTGAGGTAACTCGGACACGGTGCGTCCAAGCGCCAATGGCTCGTGCTCGTCCCGTCGCTGTGGGGTTCCACCCCCGCTGCGGCTCCGTTGGCGAGCGCGGTCATTCCCGCGGGTGCGCGCAGGGCAAACGCAAGGCGCGGGCGAGCGCCGGGATGGTCGACACACAGCAGCCAATAACGCGCACGTTCGGTTTCGTGGTCCGTCGCGACGAACCGCGGCGCAGCCGGTTGGTCCGCGCTGGGTGCGCTGAAATACACCCCCGCGACGGGCTCCACCACACGGTAGCGTGCGACGAACGTGCGCACTTCTCCGGGAACTGCACCCGGTCCAAGGATCACGTCGAGCTTGCGCCCATCGTAGCTCCACTCGATGGCGTCGCCGGACGTGTGGGTACCCTCGACGGTAAGGCCCTCAAAGCCGACACCGTCCAGAGTCAGCCGGCGTGCATCGACCCGACGGGCAACGAGGGTGTAGCGAACCTCCACGTCCAGCGTCTGACCTTCGATGTCGATGCGGATGCCGATTGCCAGATCGACAGGCTCGAGCTCCAGGTCTGGCGGGTAGTGCGCGGTCGCGAGTGAGCCCGCAAACTCGCGCGCACCGCCCAACCAAGACCCTTTGACCTTTTCCGCTTGCTGGGATCCGCGCTCACTTTCGCCGCCGTGTGTGTGGTGCTGCTGCATCGAAGGGTCGCGCGGGTTGGAGCCGCAGTTTCACCGATCCTCACCAGGGAATTGCGCTGCCGTCGGGACCGAGGAAACGCCCGTGGTCGCAGCCTTCCAGCGCGAGGATCGTGTTCAGCATCTGCTCCGCCGCGGCTTCGGTGTCGAGCGGCGCAGCGGATCCGCCCATCGCGGTGCGCACCCACCCGGGGTGCATGGCGACACAAACAAAGCCCGCGCCCGCAAGGTCGCGCGTGAGGCTCATGTGCACGGCGTTCAGCGCAGCCTTTGCCGCCCGGTAGGCATACGCGCCGCCGCTCGTGTTGTCGCCGATGCTGCCCATGCGGCTCGTCACATGGACGATGCGTTTTGCACCGCCCGCACGAAGGTTCGCAAGCAGCGCCTGGGTCAAGAGCAGCGGGGCTGCGGCGTCGACTTCGAACACGTGGCGAAGGTTTGCGAGCGTGATCGCGCCCAGCGGCTCGGTTGCCCCCATCACCCCCGCGTTGTTGACCAGAACGTCGAGGGCCAAATCCCGGAGCACATGCGCGAGTGTGTCCGCACCCACGGGATCCTCGGCGTCGTAAAGCTCGATGCGCGCACCGAGCGTGCGCAGGCCCGCCCCGTCCTCGATCCTGCGAACGGTCGCAACTACCGCGTGGCCGCGGTTGAGCGCTCCGCGGGCAAGCGCGAGCCCAATGCCGCGCCCCGCTCCGGTGATCAGGATATTCATGCTTTGCCTCCGCGGCTGCCCGCGCGCGGCGCGGGCTCCTCCACCACATCCGCGCGGATGCCGCGCGCGCGCAGCGCGACGAGGAACGTCTCGGGATCGATGACCGACTCGAGCGGCCCGGGGCCAAGCTTGACTTCCCCGCGCGCGACAAGGTGCGCGCATGCTGTCGCCGAATACGCGGTGGTTCGCTCCATCGCTGTGAACCCGGTGGTTTCGTCGAAGTGGTCCTCCACGTGGATCGACAATCGGGCGCCAGCCTTCGTCTGCGCCGTCATCATGAGCACGGCGACATCCCGGTCGCCCGGGTGCGCCAGTTCGCGCTGGAGCAGCACGTGCAGCAATTGGCGCGGCACAACGTCCTGATCACCGACCCGCACCGGCGTCTCGTCCAGCAACCCGAGGTCGAGCAGCAGCTTGAACTTTCCGTGGTGGCCCCTGTAGCGCAGGGTTTTGTAGTCGAGTTGCTGGATCCGGCCTTCGAACGTGCGCGGCGCCGTGGACAACCCGCCGGAGGTGATGAATGCCTCCAGCCGGCCGAGCCCGGGGACATCGATCTCCTCCAGTTCGCTGAACGTCGGGACGCTCACCCGACGGCCGCCGCGCAGAATCTCCGCGTGGCCGAAGTACTCGTTCGTGAGTCCCTCCACGCTGAATAGCAGCATGTAATCGAGGGGCGGTTTGGGATCGCGGGGCAGTCCGCCGCAGCGCAGAGCCACACGGTCGAGATCCCCCATGCGCGCGACGGCCAAAGCCGTGAACAGATTCCCCATCCCCGGCATCAATCCACAGTCCGGCAGGACACACAGCCGCTCGCCGTGTGGGTGTTTCGCATGCAATGCGAGCTGCTGCTCGGCAACGGCGGTGTTGCCGCCGAGGTCGAGCAAGTGTGTGCCCCCGTCGAGCGCCGCGCGGGTGACGTCGAGCGCGAAGCGGTACGGCAGGCAATTGAGACACACGTCCGCCGCGCCCATTGGCGCGCGCAGGACGTCCGGGTTGGACACATCCGCGGCGCGGCAATCGAGGCCCGTGAAACCGGCGCGAGCGAGGGCGCGTGCGCACAGGATTTCAACGCGCGCCTTGGCTACGGCGAGGCGTGTGGCATCGCGCTCGAGCCAGGTGATCGACCGTGCGTCCCCGCGCTCGAGCAGGTCGTGGACAGCGGCCGTGCCCTGCAGGCCCGCACCGAGGACGAGGTAGTGGGTCATGGGCGCGGAGGATTCTACGGGCAGCGGCGGGCGCGCCAAAAAGTTTGTCACCACCGGCGAATCGCCGCGCTAGAGGGGTTTGCGAGAGCAGTGGCAGCCGTGATCACTCTCCGAGTGCACCCCAAAACGCGGCGTTCGCGGCGGTCGGGTGCCCTGGGGGGCCCAGACGGGATCCGACCTCAGGGGTGCGCCCGGTCAGCGGCCACGGTTGCCCTGTTCCGCGTCCCTCGGCGTTTGCCCAGCACGGGAAGCCGCGTCGACGCACGGGAAGCCGCGTCGACGCACGGGAAGCCGCGTCGACGCACGGGAAGCCGCGTCGATCCGCCTGTCGGGGCATTCACTCGGGCTGTTAGGCTGTCCCCATGCCGCAGTCCCAGCCGCCGCACGACCCCGCCGCGCACCCCGAGGCCTCGAAAGCGCAGCCGGGCGCTTCTGCGAGCGCAGCACCCTCCACCGCTCGCCGCGCGGCGCATGCGGGTGCCTCGGCGGTGCACGGCGAACGACCCGCAAAACTCGACCTCGCAGAGGCGCTTGCACAGATCCGTGGCGCCGCGGCGGTGATCGGTCCGCACATCGTGCGCACACCCACGGTGCTGAGCCACGCGTTCAGCCAGGACGTGGGGGCGCAGGTGCACCTCAAGCTCGAAATACTCCAACGCACAGGATCGTTCAAGGTGCGCGGAGCGCTGAACCGCATCCTGACCCTCGAGCCCGCGACCCGCTCCCGCGGAGTGATCGCGGCTTCCGCGGGGAACCACGCTCAAGGGGTCGGTCTCGCCGCGCAGTTGTGCGGCTGCCCGGCGCTGATCGTGATGCCGACCGGAACACCGCAGATCAAGATTCGGCGCACCGCGGCCTTCGGCGCCGAGGTGGTCCTCCACGGCGAGAACTACGACCAGGCGTACGTGCACGCATGCACACTCGCCGAGTCCGGTGGGCGGACGATGATCCATCCGTTCGACGACATGGCGGTCATCGCGGGCCAAGGCACGATCGGTCTCGAACTGCTCGAGCAGGTTGCCGATTTCGACACCGTCGTCGTGCCCATCGGCGGCGGCGGCCTCATCGCCGGTGTCGCGCTGTGCCTCAAAGCACTGCGGCCCGACGTGCGGATCGTGGGTGTGCAAGCGGCCGGTGCCGCTCCGATGGTGCGCTCCTTCGAGGCCGGGCATCCGGTCGAGGTCGAACGCCCGACCACGATTGCCGACGGCATCCGCGTCGGCCGTGTGGGTGCGCACACCTGGCCCATCGTGCAGGCGCTCGTCGACGAATGTGTGACCGTCGAGGAGGACGACCTGTGCTTCGCGATCGCCCGCGCGCTCGAGCAATCCAAAATCGTGCTCGAAGGTGCAGGTGCGGCGGGCCTTGCTGCGCTCCTGCGTGGCCGCACGCGACCCGGCCGCCGCAATGTCGTCCTCACCTGCGGGGGCAACATCGACCTCACGCTCCTGGCGCGTGTCGTCGAAAGCGGGCTCGCTCAGGCGGGACGCACCCATCGCCTGCGCCTGCGTGTCCCGGACCAGCCGGGTCAATTGGAGCGCATTGGCGGAGTGCTGCGCCGGCAGGGTGTTAACATCCTCGATATCCAACATCAGCGCGGCGGTTGGCGTGTGCCCGTCGGTTTTGTCGACGTGGAGCTGCTGGTCGAGACCCGCGGACCCGAAGCCCTGGGCGAACTCGAGGCCGAGCTCGAACGCGCGGGCCTCGGACCCCAGAAGTAGCGACCGCCGCGGGCGCATCGGCCCAGGGCGCCGCTCCGATCACTCGTCCGCAGGCGCCCGGGTAACCTTCAAGCGGCGGCCCGGCTGGACGTTCTCGAGTACCTGGAGTTGGCCATCCGGCCAGCGCACGGTCACGGTGTGCGGGCCGTTGCCCGCGGGCACTCCGAAGTGCACAACGGGAGCGCCCGCTGCGAAGTAACTTCCGCCGCTAGCCATCCAGCGGGTCGCGCGCATACGCGTTTCCCCCGCTCCACTCGTCAATTCAACGCGGCTGCCGAGCCCGCGGTGGTTGCCCCAACCTGCGCGGCCGTCGTGGAGTTCGACGGCGAGCGAGTCGCCGGGCGCGGCGCCAACATTCTCAAGGAGCCGCAGCGATTCGCCGATCGCGAGGACTAAGAGGTCGAGGTCGCCGTCGTCATCGAAATCGTGCAGCACGAGGCTTCGATCGGGGTGCAGTGCTCCGAGCCACGCCTGAGTGCCGGTGTCCGCGGCCGCGCTCGACGGCGACGGCTCGACCCGCTCGAAGCGGGTCGCGAGCCGCTCGAACAATAGCGGCATCTGCGCCCGCGACGAACCCAGGCGACGCGCCACGGGGTCGCCGTACACGTGGCCGTTCACCACGACGAGGTCTTCGTCGCCATCGTGGTCGAGGTCGCCAAACGCGGCGGCCCAGCCGAGGAAGGGCCGGCTGACGAGGCCAAGTCCAAAGGAGCGCGTCTGGTCGCGAAAGCGCAGGTCTGCGGCGTCCGCTTGCACGAGCAGCGTGTTGGTGTCGTCCGAGAAGTTGCTCGTGAAAATGTCCACGCGCCCGTCGCCGTTCACGTCGGCGAGTGCGATGCCCATCGTCGCCTGGGCCGCACCGTCGCCGTTCGTCGCGGCGCCGGTGTCCGTCGCGACGTTGGCGAACTGAAGGCCGCCCTGGCCGCGGAACAGATGGTTCGGCATGGAGTCGTTGCCGACGAAAATGTCGAGCTGCCCGTCGCCATCGAAGTCGACGACCGCGACGCCCAATCCGTGGCGCGCCTGGGCGCGCGCGATACCGCTCGTTTCAGTGACATCCTCGAAACGGCCTGAACCATCGTTGGCATACAGGCGGTCGCCGACCGCGGGCAAACCAAACGGACCGCCGAAGGTGTCGACGCCGAGAAAGCTCGCGGGCGGCGGCGGTGCAGCGGGATCGAACTCGAGGTACTGAACGAGGAAGAGGTCAAGGTCGCCGTCGAGGTCGAAGTCGGCGAATGCACAACCGGTGCCCCAGGCGGTCGATCCCAGCCCGCTGCCCTCCGTCACTTCGATGAGCTTCGGACCGGGGCGATTGGCAATCAGTGCGTCGCGCCCGAACACCGCGACATACAGGTCGTCACGGCCATCGGCGTCGACGTCCCCCACCGCGACTCCCTGACCCCAGCGGTCGAACGTGAGCCCGATCGCCTGCGTGATGTCCTCGAAGCGCAGGCCGCCGGCGTTGCGGTAAACCCTGGCGCCGGGGCCGCGCTCGGGCGAATCGAGCGTGGCGCCGTTCGGTACGAACACGTCGAACGCACCGTCGAGATCGATGTCGACGAGCGCGAGGCCGGTGCCCTTGACTTCGGGCAGCTCGCGCGGCGGATCGATGCCCGCGGTCACGACGACGTCGAGCCCGCTGCGCGCACCGACCGCGCGGAATCCGATCTTGGAAACAACGGGTGTCGAGGTCTGCAAGGGTTGCGCGGTTTCACCGACCGCGGAGTCGCGCTCAGTTTTGCCGCAGCCCGTAGAAACGACGAGGAGCAAGCCCAGCACCCACGCCATAAAGCGGGAGCGTGCCAACGCGCCGGTCACCGCGGGCCCAGCGGCGCACCGCGCTGCTGCTCCGCCATGCGCCGCACTTCCTCTGCGCCACGGGTGTCGCCCAGCTCCTCGAGCACTTCAATCAACTTGAACGCCACGGTCGACTGCTGCGGCCACATCGCAAATGCGAGTTGAAGGCGGTCCCGCGCGCCCTGCAGGTCGCCGCGTTCAACGAGGACATCCGCGATGCGCGCGTGGGCTTTCGCGGCGTCCGCGCGCCGATCGGGGCGCTCGACCGCAGCGCGTTCGGACAGCTCGATCGCGCGTTCGAAGTGCGCGACCGCCGCGTCCGCTTCGCCGAGCTCCAGCGCGACGAGGCCGAGGCCAAACTGCGTGTCCCCTTCGATCGGCACGAGTTCGGCGTGGCGCTCGAACGCCGCGCGCGCGGCCGTCATTTCGCCGAGATTCAACAGGCACCAACCCAGGAAGTAGTGCGCTCCTTCGTGACGCGGATAGTTGTCGAGCGCCGCGGCGCGCTCGAGCCACGGCCGCGCGAGGGCGTACTGCTTTTGCTTGTGCAGCGCGGTGCCGAGCAACAGCATCGCGCGCCCGTCGCCCGGGCGCCGTGTAACGGCCCGCTCCAACAGCGCAGCGGCCGCGCTCCACTTGCCCGCCCCGAGCAAGCGTTCGCCCTCGATGACCATGGGGTCGGGGGGTAAGGGCAGCGGTTCGTCCGGCCCGCAGCCCGAAAGGAGCGCCGTGGCGCAAAAAACCAGGCCCACCAGGATTTGGCCCACGCATTTGAACACCGTCGAGGGGAGAACGGAGCGTGGGCGCGGGTCGAGGGCGTGGGGCATCGGAGTTTGGGGCGCGATCAGCACGCCGGCTGCGGCGCCCGGGGTTGCTGTATCCACGTCGAACTGTCGGGGGGGAGGGCGCGAGACGGGGCTCGGGCAGTCCCGCGCAAAGACGCGAACCCGCCGTTGCAAAGCCATGGTGATCAACGACTTAGGGACTTTCAACCCGCGCTTGCACGCGTATTACCCCCAAGTAGGGAAGACTCCATGCGCCGATCGCAATAGCGGGTATAACACTTGGAGGTCGGAATTGATCGACCCCGCTTTGCAGCAGCCAGCGCGCGACGCAGGCCTTACTGCCGAACTGGGAACCGCATTCCAGCCCGCCCCGTCCCAACTGCGTCCATTCGCGTCCGAACAGCATATGCACCCCTTGGGTGCGCTGTGCGGCCCGCGCCTGGCCGTGCTCACCGTCCCCATCCACCCCGGCCACACGCCCTTCTCGGCTCCGGCTCGACGGACCCTCCCATGCTGAGCCTTCGCTTCCTCGGTCTCGCTCTTCTCTCCACCAGCCCTCTGGCGCTGGCCACCGACCTCGACATCACCGTTCAGTCGAACGGCGTGTCGTCGGTCGCGGTCGCCCCCGGAGCTCTAGTCCCCTACACCGTCACCATCGAACTGGGCGACGCGCTCACCGCGGGGCTCGGTGGTTTCGCCTTCGACCTGGTGTTCGACGGCGGTGACCTCGGCGCAGCCGTCGCTCCTGCGACCGGCCCAACCCTCGCGTTCCGTTCGCCGGTCGGCATCAGCAACCCGGCTGGCTTTGGCGGCACGCTGATCGACGGCAAACTCGTCCAAGTGGGCGGCGCGCAGAACACGATCCAGAACTTCTTTGCGCCGGTGCCCAGCGGCGCGGTGACGTTCGGAGTCGCGCAGCCGGGCTCCGCGGTGCTCGTGCTCACGGGCACGGTCCAAGCGCCGACCGAAGGGGGTTCGTTCACGCTCAGCGTCGAAAACGCGCTCGCCAACGGCATCGTCGCCGGCCAAAGCGGTTTCCCTTTCTATTCAGTCGACGCCCTCGACGTCACCACGACAGGCCTCGTCATCGACATCGCGAGTACCCTCGCCCGCGACGTCGCCCAAGTGCCGCTCAGCAGCGGTGGCACGCAAGCCCTCGCCCTGGACGCCGGCGCCATCAACGCGGGCCGTATCTACCTCGTTCTCGGCAGCATGTCGGGCACCCTGCCCGGCATCACAGCCAACGGGATCACGCTGCCGCTCAACGCGGACCCGTACCTCAACTACACCCTGGTCGCTCCAAATGTCGGTCCGCTCTTCACGAGCTTCGGCATGCTCGACGGCCAGGGCCAGGCGGCTTCAGCGTTCACGCTGCCCGCCGGCGTCAGCCCCCTTCTCGCGGGAATGACGCTGCACCACGCTTATGTGCTCGTGACCCCGACCCTCGACTTTGCGAGCAACTCGGTGTCGGTCACGCTGATCCCTTGACCTGGCGGGCCTAAGCGTCTCTCCCGTTTCGATCGAAGCTCCCAAACCACTCCATCTGGAGGATTCCAAGAATGGCTTCTACTCCCTCGGTTCGCCGCGCGCTGCGCCCCCTCGGGTTCGTCAGCGCCGCCGCGGCCTTCTGCGCGCTGGCCCCCTCGGCCGACGCACAGCTCAACAACCAGTGGGTCTCGTTCACGAAGACCGCAGGCAAGATCACTAGCCCGATCGTGCCGCCGACAGAACTTTCGACGGAAATCGACGTTCACTGGAACGACCTCGACAAGGACGGCTGGGTCGACATCGTCGGCGTGCGCAAGCAGGACTTCACGTCCACGGGCAAGCGGGTCAACCTGCTGCTCATGAACGAGAACGGCGTCCTCGTCGACCGCACCCAACTGCGCGCCAGCGCGGCAGACGTCCCCGGCGACCAGGGTTTTGTCACGGCGACCAACGACCGCGACGTGCAGATCGCCGACTTCGACAACGACGGTTGGCTCGACTTCGTCACCGCGACGACCCTGAGCGACGGTGATCCGAAGCACATCGGCCACCCGCGCATCTACATGAACCGCGGCAACGACGGCGGTGGCAACTGGCTCGGAATGCGCTTCGAGAACGGGCGTTTCCCGCAGATGTTCTCCTTCTCGAACGGCTCCGCGCAGAACCCCCGTTTCTGCTCGGTTGCGTTCGGCGACGTCACGAACAACGGGTTCAACGACCTGTACTTCGGTGATTACGACTCCTCGGGCGCGGGTGGCGCAGGCCAACCGGCTGGGGCGGACATGAACAACCGCCTCATGATCAACAACGGGGCCGGCTTCTTCACCGACCAGTCCCAGGCGCGCATGACCCCGACGATGCTGTTGTCGGCTTTCGGCGCGGCGTCCGAGATCCACGACATGAACCTCAACGGGCTCAACGACGTCATCAAGCAGACGTCCTTGAACCCCCCGCAGCACGTCGCGGTGGTTTACAACAACCCGGCGAACCCCGGCTTCTTCAACATCTACCAAGACTTCAGCGTGTTCGCGCCGTACCACATCGACGTGGCGGACCTGAACAACGACGGCCGTCTTGACATCATCATCACCGACGACGGTGCGGACCGCTGGCGCCTGAACACCGGCACGGACGGCCTTGGCCGCGTGATCTGGGGCAACGGCCTCACCTTCAGCTTCCTGAGCGGCGGCGACGACGGCTTCGGCAGCAACAACCTCCTTGCCGACCTCGACATGGACGGTTGGAACGACGTGCTGATCGCCGACGTCGACGTCGACATCGGTGGCTACGGCCGCCGTCTGCACATCTACCACAACACGGGCACTGTGCCCGGCGCCCAGCCGGTCATCCGCGAAGAGCGCCAAAGCAACACCGGCAACCAGGGCTCGGGCTGGATCGGTGTCCTCGGCATGAACGCCTCCGACATGGTCGGCACCCACGACGTCGCGGTCTTCGACCTCGACAACGACGGTGACAACGACATGGTCGTCTTCCGCCGCACGGTCAGCGAAGTGTGGGTCAGCAACGTGAACCCGGTTGTCTGCCAAGAGAACCTCGGCTCCGGCGGCCCCGGCTCCACGACCCTCGCGGTCTGCGGCCAGCCGCTGTTCACCGGCCAGAACGCGACCTTGACGGTTGCGGGCGCGCCGGCCTTCAGCCCCCTTGTGCTGCTCATCGGCGTGTCGCAGACCGCCTTGCCGATCTTCGGCGGCACCGTCATCACCATCCCGGCCGTGACGCTTGGCGCCGCGACGAACGGCGCGGGTCAGTTCACCCTGCCGATCAACAACAACGCCGGCAGCAGCGCCGACGTGTTCTTGCAGACGCTGGTGTTCGACCCGAGCCAACCGTCCGAGTTCCAAATCTCGAACGGCGTCAAGGTCGACTTCAAGAACTGATCCACTCCAGGATCAACGAACGGCTCTCGTAGCCTTCGGGCCCGCCCCACTCGGCGGGGCGGGCCCACCCCTCTCCCCCCCTTCCATCCCTTCACTCCCGCGCTCCGGACCCGCAGTCCATGAAAGCCATCCCGTTCCGCGCTTCGCTCGGTGGTCTCGGCCTGATCAGTGCCACGTTGACCCTAGCTGGAGCTCAAGATTTCCAGCCCCGCATGGGCGAGCCCGTGCGTGGTCTCACTCAAACCGAGCTGTTCGACTTCGAGAACGGCCGGGAAGAGTTCAACCGCATCCTGACGACTCAGGACGGCCTCGGGCCGATCTTCAATGACTCAAGCTGCGGCCAGTGCCACGCGGCGCCCACCGTGGGTGGCTTTGGCAACCGCGTGGTCACGCGCTTTGGCAAGAAGGCAACCCCCGGGTTTCCCTTCGATCCCTTCGCGGACCTCGGTGGCTCGCTTCTGCAGTCGTCGCTGATCGAGGGATTCGACCCCGACATCTACGGCGACAAGATCCCGGCCGAAGCGGACTTGATCATCAACCGCATCACACCGCAGTCGTTCGGCGTCGGCCTGATCGAGGAGATCCCCGACGCGCAGATCCTCGCTAACGTCGGGTCCAGCCCGAACGTGAACGGCATCGTGCGTTGGACAACGCCCTTCGAGGGAGGCGCCATGACCCCCAGCCGCTTCGGCTGGAAGGGTGGTATCGCGACGGTCCTCAGCTTCAGCGCGGACGCGTCCGTGATGGAGCTCGGCCTCACGAACTGGATCTTCCCGGACGATCAGGCCCCCCAGGGCAATGCGGCCCTGCTCGCCGTGCTGGACTCCGTTGCCGACCCGGAAGACTTCCAAGACGGCAACGGCAAGTTCCGCATCGACCGTCAGTCCGACTTCCAGCGTTTCCTCGCGGCCCCGCCGCAGTCGCCGAAGAGCGGCATGACGGGTGAAGCCCTGTTCAACCAGATCGGTTGTGCGGATTGCCACGTGTCGACCTACGTCACCGGCAACTCCCAGTACCCGGCCCTCGCAAATCAGATCGTCCAGCCCTACTCCGACTTCCTGCTGCATGACATGGGACACCCTGACCAGGGTGGCCTAGGCGACGGCCTCGTCGACGGCATCGCCACCGAGACCATGATGTTCACCCGTGCACTCTGGGGCCTCAACCAGCGCACCGGTCTGCTCCACGACGGCCGCGCCACGGGCGCGGGTTTCGGCGGCAACGTGGCCATCGCCATCGACTGGCACCGCGGTGACGCGAACTTCTCCCGCCAGAACTTCCAGGCCCTGTCCGCCGCCCAGCAGCAACAGGTCGTCGACTTCCTGCAGTCCCTCGGGCGCCCCGAGTTTGACTACGACAGCAACAACCGCATCGACGTCTTCGACTGGTTCTTCCTGCAGCCCGATTTCCAAGGGCCCGGCGCACCAAGCGTCACGCCCGACGATCTGTCGGCCGTTGCGGACGTCAATCAGGACGGCCATCTCGACCTCGCCGACTTCCTGATCTTCCAGCGCGCGATCACCGACTGATCCACGCATCCAAGAGCCCGCGCTCCGTCGCGCGGGCTCGACCCGCTCCTCAACGATCGCAAGAATGACCGTGCCCCGCGCCCCCGCGCGGAATCCCGTCCGCCGGGTCCCGATGCCTCGGGGCCCGGCGGCTTGCGTTCCCGGCAATCGCGCGCAGCGGTTCCGCGCATTCACGCTCCACTCCCGCGCCCTCGCCCCGTAGGACCGCGCAGTTATGCTGGCAGCCCCCCAACTCCCCCACGCGCCCATGCTCTCGACCCTCATTCTCGCGTTGCTCCTCGCCCCGTTGGGCGCCCAGACGGCGCCCGGGGCCGACTCCACGCCGGCGCAGGCCAGCGGGTCCGCAGCAGCATCAACGGAGGACCTCCCCGCAGGCGCGAGCCTGAGACTCGGAACGCGGCGGATGTTGCACCCCACGCGGGTGATGGAAGCCGTGTTTTCACCCGACGGCACTTGGTTCGTCACCGGCGCGGAGGATGGCATCGTTCGGCGTTGGAACTCTGCGGATGGCGCGCCGCAGGGCGAGTTCGACGCCCGCGGTTATGGGGCCGTCGTGGCCCTTTCGATCTCGGCAGACGGCAAGTCCCTCGCAGTGGGGACGCGGCACCAGTGCCTGCAGGTCTTCGACCTCGAATCCGGGGCACGCACGTTCGTTCGCCCCGAAACCGGGTCGCTGCCAGCGTGGAGGCCCGACACATCTGACCTCTTGGTCGGCGAGTACGGCCCGATGCTGCGCGTCGTGGACCCGCAGACCGCGGAGGTGACCCGCGAGATCGACCATAGCCCCTACACGGTGGAAGAAGTCGTGGTTTCCCCCTGCGACCGCTTCGTCGCCGTGCGCGCGCTCAACCGGATGAAGCTCCTGCGGCGCGGCGGCACCGAAGGTCAGGCCCGTTCGGCGGTGTTCGTGCGCGATGCGCAGACGCTAGAAATCCTCGGCACCCTCGAGTTCGACGACGCGACGGCGCTCGCGATGGCGTTCGATCCCTCCGGCGAGCGCCTGTACGTCGGTGACGACCTGGGTCGGGTCGACCAGTACGACCCGGTGCACCAGAAGGAGCTCGGCCTGCTCGCAGGCGACGGCCAAGGCATTTTCTCGCTCGCGGTGGACCTCGACGGCAAGACCCTTTCGCTCGCGCGACTCGGCGGTGTTGTCGACCGCGTCGACACCCAGTCGATGGAGCGCAGCGGCCAATGGCTTCGCTCGCGGCTCGCCTACGATCGCCTCCGCGTGCAGCCGGGTGTGGGCACCCTCCTGGGGGTGTCGGCGGGTGTGGTCGATCTGCGCCGCGCCAGTGACGGAGAGGCGGTACTCGCCCCCGCGCGCCACCTGAACGTGGTCACGAGCCTCGCGTTCTCCGCGGACGGCGAGTTCATCGCGAGCGGTGCCCACGACAGCAGCGCGCGGATCTGGCGCAGCTCGAACGGCAACCCCGTGGGCGAGCCGCTGTTCCACGGCGGATGGGTCTTCGACGTTGCGTGGTTGCCCGGGAGTGCGCGGCTCGCGACGGCGTGCCGCGATGGCGGCATCTACCTTTGGGACGTGCTGGGCAGCCCCCAGGGCGAGCGCCTGGAAGCGAGCCCGTTGGGCGTCACCTCCATCGACGTCGACCCCGACGGAAAACGACTGATCGCGGGCATCGCCGAGGGCACATTGATCGTCCTTGGCATCAACGCGGACGGTGCACAAGGCGCAGGATCCGTCACCACCGAGGGCAAGATCGAAGGGCTCGGCGGCATCGAGCCCAGCGTGCGTTTCGCCGAGTCTGGATCGCGCGGCCTCGCGGCCGGTGCGGACTTGCGCGTCTACGACTTCGACAAGCTCGCCGAAGCGGGCACGTTGGGCGATTTTGGCGCCCCCATCGGCTGCCTCGACGTCAGCAGCGATGGGCGCTTCGCGGCCGTTGGCCTCGCGGATGGGGTCGTCCGCGTGATCGAGATCGAAGGAGCCCGCCGCCGTCCGCCGATGGTCGGACACGTCGGACGGGTGAGCTCGGTCGCCTTCAGCCCGGATGGCCGCCTCCTCGCATCGGTGTCGGAGTTCGACGACACCGTGCTGATCTTCGAGGTGGCCACCTCCAAGGTCGCGGCGCGGCTTGCGGGTCAGGGTAGCCCGCTGAGCTCCCTTGCGTACTCCCCCGACGGCAAGTGCATCGCCACGGGTGCATTCGACGGCACCATCCTCGTCTGGGACGTCGAACTGTGATTCCGGCGGCGCGGCGCCTGTGCGCCGCGCCACGGCCGGGCACCCCGACTGACCTGGGCGCGCCCGGCGGTCGCCACTGCGTGCCGTAACGCGGATCGGCGGGCGCGAGCGACCGCCCGTGCGTTACAACGTCGCCATGGGGTTGATCTTCCCGTGGAATGTTGCTCTGGCGGCGGAGCCGAGCGCCTTCCCGATCGCGATGGGGCTCGCTGGCGGCCTCGCGCTTTTCCTGCTCGGCATGCAGGAGTTGACACGCGCCATGGAGTTCGCCGGAAGCGGCGGACTGCGCAGGCTCGTCGAGCGCTTCACCCGCTCCCGCGCACGCGCCGCCTGGACGGGGGCGGTCGCGACGGCATTCCTGCAATCGTCTTCGCTTGCGACCGTGCTGGTCGTCGGCTTCGTGTCCGCGGGCCTCGTTGGCCTGTCGCAGTCCTTGGCTTTCGTGCTCGGCGCCAACGTCGGCACCACGGTCACGGCCCAGCTCGTCGCTTTCCGTATCGCGGACTACGGTTTGGTCGCGGCCGCGATCGGGTTTGCGCTGACCCTTGCCACAGGCAAGGAGCGGGTGCGCGCCGCGGGCATGGCGTTGCTCGGGCTGGGTCTGATTTTCCACGGACTCGAGCTGATGGGCGACGCGACGGCGCCCCTTGCCGATTCAGACACCTTCGCCCGTCTTCTCAGGCACCTTGGATCACCGCTCCTTGCAGTCCTCGCGGGGGCGGGGTTCACGGCGCTCGTGCAGAGCTCCTCCGCGTGCACGGGCCTCGTCATCGTCTTTGCGAGCCAGGGCCTGATCGGGCTGGAGCTTGGAATCGCGCTGATCATCGGATCCAACGTAGGCACCTGCGTGACCGCACTGCTCGCGGGCCTGCGCGCCAACGCGGCTGGTAAACGGGCCGCGCTCGGTCACTTTTTTTTCAACACCGCCGGAGCTGCGTTGTGGATCGGGTTCGTCGACGACTTCGCGCGCGTGCTCGAGGGTGGCAACGGCCGTCCGCCGCTCGTCGACGGGGTCGACACGGCGCGCTGGATCGCCCACGCGCACACGCTCTTCAACGGCTTGAACCTCGTGGTTTTCCTGCCCTTCGTCGGGCTGGTTGCGACCTTGCTGCAACGGATCGTGCCCGAGCGACGCGGGGCGCGCTCCGCGGGCGAGCCCCTGCACCTTGAGCCCGCGCTCCTCGTCGCCCCGAAAACCGCGCTCGCCGCCGCGGTGCGGGAAATCGCGCGCCTCGGCGACCTCGCGGCAGAGGCCATCGAACGCGGATTGGCCGCAGCGACCCAGGGAACTCGCGCCGACCTCGAGGATGCCCTCGCGCGCGAAGCCGACCTCGACCGCCTTCACGCGGCCATCGTCGCGTATCTGGGGCGTGTCGCTGCAAAGGCGCGTTCCACGCCAGAAACCACCGAAGTCGCCCAGCTCCTCGATCTCGCGAACGTCATCGAGAGCATCGGAGACACCCTCGAGCGACACATCGTCCCCCTCGGACACGACCGGATCGAGCGGGGTGTGACGCTGAGCAGCGCCACGCGCGGCCTTCTCGAACCCCTCGCACAGGATGTTCACGCGGCGCTGCGCGGCGCCCTGGGCGCACTCGTGCGCAACGACGCGGCGGGGGCCCTTGCCGTGCGTCAAATGAAAACCGGCTTCCGCGATCGCAGCGGATCGGTGCGGTTGCATCTCGCCCAGCGCCTTGCCGCGGACGCTCCCTTGCGCGTCGAGACTTTTCGCATCGAGTCGGAACTCGTTGAGCAGATGCGCCGCACCTTCGATCTGGCGCGGCGGCTGGCGCGGGGTGTGCTCGAGCGTCTCGAAGCGAGCCAGGGCGGGCCCGCGCCCTGAATCAAAACGGCCCCGCGCGACGATGCCGCACGGGGCCGATGGATGGGGCCAGAGATGGGATTTGAACCCACAACCCCCGCTTTACGAAAGCGGTGCTCTACCGTTGAGCTACTCTGGCCTGCGGCTGGGGGGCACACCCCCACGCCCGGATTATTGCGCGCCGACGACCAGGCGCACGTCGCGAACGAGTGCCGCGCGCATGCCCGGGTTCAAGTCGAGCTGGCCCAGAGCACCCGCGACCGAGCGGCGCAGGGGCAGGCTTTCCGCCGAGCGCAGGAGATCGGACAGCGTCGCCAGGGTTTCGGCGCTGGGCGCCGCGCTGTGCCGAGCGAACAGTCCGGCGAGGGCGTTCCCCGCGGCGATGCGGACACTTTCGTCGCGTCCCGCATCCGCCAGGACCGCGACCATGGCGGGAGCGTCCGACGGCTGGGCAATCCCGGCAAGCACGGCAAGGGCCGGCTTGACGATTTCGTCCGGACGACGCGCCAGCGTCCCGAGCAGGTTCTCACGTGCCGCGCCAACGTCCACACCCGCGCGGGCGAGGTCGAAAAGCGCCTTCGCGGCGCGGCCGGCGAGGTCGTCGGCAAGCGCGCGATCGGCGCTGAGCCCTTCCGCCAGCGCGTCGTCGAGGACGGCCATGTCGAGGTCGGGCCCCATGGCACCGGCGACGCGGTCACCGAACATCTCACCCGCGGCGTCCGGATCGGCAGCGAGGACGATGCGCGGCGTGGCGGATTGGGCCGGGTTGCGCTCGATCTGGGTCAGAACCTGCGCCGAGGTCAGGTCGGGCAGTGTCTCGGCCAAGAAAATCGCATCCATCGCCGGGGCGCGGAACAGCGTCCCGAGGCCCGCAGCGCCGGTGGTCGCGTGGTTCACCACCATTCCGCGTCCGCGCAGGGCGGCCACGAGGGTTTCCGCGCGCTGCACGTTGGCATCGATGACAAGCGCGCCTTGCAGCACCTCGCGCCCCGCCGCGCGGGCGAGGCGGGCCACCACGGCCACACCGACGGGCTCCCGGCGGGCGAGCCCCACCTGGGTCAGCGCAAGGGCCGCTTCCTCCGCCACACTCGCATCGTCCACGTGCAGGGCGGCGCGCAAGGCGGGGGTCATCGAAACACCGGACTGCCCCAGCAGGCGCACGAGCGCCCGGGCCGCGGCGGTGTCGCCTTCGGCGATGGACGATGCAAGTGCCGCATCGAGCGCGACCGGGCCCGCGGCAAGTGCCGCCAGTGCGCCGCTCGCAACGAGCTCGGTTTCGGCCTCGACGTCGACGCCCGCGGCCGCCGCATCGAGGACCCGGGCCTCGGCCGCGGTGGTCGCGCGGGCGATACCGGCGAGGGCCGGTGCGTGGGCCGCGTCGGCGGCCAGCGCACGGTAGAAGCTCTGCTTCGCCATCTCCTCAGCGAAGATCAGGCGCGGCACCTCGCGCGGCACCAGGCGCCCGCCTTCCATCTGCCAAACGACTGCGCCCCACAGGGCCGGCGAAAGCACGTTGTCACGCCGCGCCAGGTAGTCGCGGCCCTCTTGGACGAGGACCTCCGCGGCGGAACGGTCGCGCGCGACGCCCATTTGGGCGAGGGCCTTGTCTGCAGCGCCCCGGGCGGCTTCGTCCTCGTCGCTCGCGACGATGTGCAGCAGCATGCCCGCTGCACGCTGATCGCCGATGTACCCCAGAGTCGCGGCCACGTTGCGCCGCAGGTATGCGTCAGGGGATTCGAGCGCCTCAAGAAGCGGCGGCACCACGTCCGGGCCAAACCGGGAAAGGGCTTGGATCGTCACGACGCGGCGGTCGTCGTTGGAGCGATCCGCCAACGCGGCCAGCATGTACGGGACGGCGTATTCGCCGTGCTGGGATCGAAGGGTTTGGATCGCACGCGCCCGCTCGACGGCGTTGGCGCCCGCAAGGCCGGAAAGGAGATCGCGGATCGCCTCGGGGTCGTTGCGTCGCTCCATCCGCTCGGCGCTGACGAGGCCGCTCAGGTGCTTGAAGACGAGCTCGAACTGGCCCTGCTTCACGAGCATCTCAAGCCACACGGCTTCGTCCGTGCTCTGCCACAAATCGTAGGCGGCTTCCTGGCTCGGGTCGCGGGCGAGGATTTCCTGGAACTTCGCCAGGGCCTCTTCATTGCGGTTTTCGCGCATGAGCGCGACACCTTCGTTGAAGAGTTCGCGCAGGTCGTCGTCTTGCGCTCGCGGTGAAACCGTCGTCGGCGCGGCAGACAACCCGAGGAACGGGGCGGCCGAGGCGGGGACGGCGAGAGCGGTCAACAGGGCGACCAGGCCCAGGGACGGGCCGAAGGACGGACGGCGTCCGGTCATGGCGATGCCTCTTCGCAGGGGATGGGGGGATGGGCTGTCTCTTATACACATCTGACGCTGCCGACGAATAGAGAGGTGTAGATCTCGGTGGTCG
>ENA-ORBV01002942-ORBV01002942.1-microbial-mat-metagenome-genome-assembly--contig:-NODE-2942-length-35070-cov-5.359272_pt1 | contig 35070 bp, 29 predicted proteins | sample MGYA00237777_ERZ505514 | MGnify/ENA primary metagenome ERZ505514 (study PRJEB26160, sample SAMN06269048) | microbial mat metagenome | isolation source: Oligotrophic lake microbial mat | place... | reverse complement strand
CCTCACACCGCAGCGCACGCGCCTGCCAGTGAAATGCAAAAAGGTGCTCCCCACGCCACAGATCAATGCGGGAGCAGTTGGCCACTTCCAACGGCCCCTTGGCCACGTGCGGCGGCGGAAGGCGGGTGAGGACTGCAATGTCCGCGCGCGCCCCCGTCAGTTCACGCGTGTAGAGCCCGCTGGAAACAACCCACACCACCGCGGCTGCCGCAGCAGCACGCCCCGCCCAGACGTCCAACCGCGCCGCAATCAACGACGACACCGCGCCGCCCAGCAACCACGCCGCACCGGGCAGCATGGGCGCAATGTACCAGTTGTACTTCTGCCGCGGGATGCTGAAGCCGCCTAGGATGGCCGCACACCAGAGCGCGCCCAGCAGCAGCAGGTCTACGGGAGGACGGCGTGTCTTCAGCGCATACGCCGCCAGCGGAAGCGCAAAGAGCAGAGGCAGTTCAAACTTGACCAGCGTGTCCACGTAGAAGAGCGGACCACTGCTTCCCGCACGCCCATCCACCACGGACGCCAGCACCTGCCGCGTGAAATACGTGGCCCAGAAAGACGGCAGGCCCAGCGCTGCCCGCCACGCGTCCAGGCCCAGCGCACACCCCACAGACACCGCACATCCCAACGCCACCATGACCACGGGGAGCCGCCATCCCAGACCCCGCCGCCACGCCAGCAGGCACGGAACCACAAAAAGCGCCGCGGCCGGTGGACCCTTGATCATGAACGCCGCGCCCGTGGCCACCGCAAACCCCACAACCGCCGCCGGCGTGGCCTTGGTGGACGCACGCACCGCGGCCAGGATGCCCAGCGCCATGCTGGTCATCAGGGGAAGCTCCAACATGACGTTGGTGGAGTGGTAGTGAAAATCCGCAAACACCGTCAGCGCCAGCACACACCACGCGGCCACACGCGCACCACCCAGGTGGCGGGAAACCGCGGTCACTGAAAAAGTAACACTGTTGAAAGCACGCGTGCCCAGACCCATGCTGTGAGCACGGTGGTGCCGCCAATCCGGAAGGCCACTGCCAGCAGCCACAGCGCCAGCGGGGGATGCTCAAAGAACGGGCCGGCGCGCCAGGTGACGTCAGCCCACTGGGTGAAGGGACGGGCGGCAAGGAGCTGGGCAATACGCGCGTAGCAGGCCGCATCTGCGGAGTAGAGCGTGGCCGGCTCATGGGAGAACCAGATGCACGCCAATGCAAAGCAGACCGCGGCCGCGGACAGCCAGGACGGAGGATGGGGCGGGTTGGGACCTGGCGGGTCAGTCAACGTCAATCCAGAGGCCGGACCGCTGGCGCCGGGCCCGGGCGGACTTGTACAGGGAACTTCACCGCTGGCCCACTGAGGTGACCTTGTCCACTGCAGCCAACAAAACCCCGCAGGCGTGGCGTGGCCCCGCCGGCAGCCTGACAGTCCAACGCCTCACGCCGCAGGTTGTGTTGGTGACCATGCAGGGGAGTGTCTCGGAAGATGCGGTGCCGTTCATCAACACCGTGCTGGCTGCAGAGTTGAGGACGGGAACCGCGCTCCACACCTTCTGGGATTTGGGCGAGCTCACCTGGTACCACACCCAAATCCGCGTCCAGACCACCAAGGCCATCAAGGACAACCTGGCGCGCATCACGGACCTTCACGTGTTTGTCCGCTCCAAGCTGGTGGCCATGGGGGTCTCCGTGGCCAACCTGGCGCTGGAGAACCGCATCCGCGTCGTCAACACGCAGAATGATTTCCAGCGCTCGCTGGACGCGGCCGTGAGCGCACAAGGCGCCGGCGCCCGTCCCTGACCGGCAGCGCCCGTGGTGATTTGACGCTCCGCCGTCACGTGTGATGTTTCCGGGTGCAGACATGCAGAAGATCGTCATTGCTGAGCCGTATGAATTTGTGCCGCCCCGCGCGGACCGCGTCTGGCCGCAGGTCCTCTGGCCGCTCGTCTGGGGCCAGCTTGACGTCATGCACGGCATCCAGGCTGTGGAGGGCGTCAACGTTGAGAGACTGCAGGATTCACAGCGCAAGGGTCACGGCATCATCCTGGCTTCCAACCACTGCCGCAACAGTGATCCTCCCGCCATGCTCATGCTGGGCCACTTTGCGCGCACGTGGTCCTATTCCATGGCCAGCTGGCATCTCTTCAAGCAGACGTGGGCGCAGACGTTTGTCCTGCGGCGCTTTGGCGGCTTCAGCCTCAACCGGGAAGGTGTGGACCGCGCGTCCTTCAACGCCGCCATCGATATCGTCACGGAGGCCCAGCGGCCCCTGGTGATTTTTCCGGAAGGTGTGGTGACGCGGACCAATGACCGCCTGGCGCCGTTCATGGACGGTCTGGAGCTGCTGGCACGCACGTCCGCCAAGAAGCGCGCGGCCCTGTCCCCACCCGGCAAGGTGGTCATCCATCCCGTGGCCATCCGCTATTTCTACGGCGGCAACCCAGAGCGGACGCTCACGCCGTACCTGGTGAAGCTGGAGCGCTCATTGAACCTGCCGCCGGACAGCGCCATGCCGGTGAAGGAGCGCATCTGCCGCGTGGGCCTGACGCTGCTGGAGGCCAAGGAGAAGGAACACCTGGGTGCGGTGCAATCCGGTGAGCTCAAGACGCGGCTGGACGCCCTGATCAACGGCCTGCTGGGTCCGTTGGAAGCGCACCACGGCATCAAGCAGCAGGACGTGGACACCTTCACGCGCATCCGGCGGCTGCGCTCCACCATTGTGCCGCAGCTTGCCAGTCCGGGTGAGGTTCCCGTGGACAGGACACTCTTCTGGAAACACCTGGAGCACATCTACCTGGCGCAGCAGGTGGCCTGTTACCCGCCTGATTACCTGGACGGCACGCCATCTCCGGAACGCCTGCTGGAAACTGTAGAACGCTTTGAAGAGGACCTGACGGACCACGCGCGCGTCTACCGGCCGCTGCACTGCATCATCCAGGTGGGTGAGGCACTGGAAGTCCCGGAACAGCGTGACCGCTCCGGCCCATCCCTCATGCAGCAGGTCCGCACGCAGGTGGAGAACATGCTCACCCGCCCGGAAACCACACGCCCGGGCTTTGGCAAGACACCACCCACCCGCCTGGCCACACCCCTGTGGCGGCGTCACCAGCGGCCGCAGAGCGTTCTATGAGTATGACTCCTTCTGCCGTGGTTCCTCCCCGCGGCGTCCGCGCGGGGCTGGCGGGTTTTGCGCTGTTCATGTGGTTCTGGACCCAGTCCCTTATTGGCCAGCGCGTTCCACCCGCCGGCACCATTGGAGACCTGGTGCTGGACGTGCTCACGCCGCTGCACCAGATGTTCCTGGAGAATCCCTCGCGCGCCAATGCGCTGCTGATTGTCAGCTCCGCCGTCATTGATGTGCTGGCAGGGTACCTCTTCCTGGGCGGCGTGCTGGGCCGCACCATCCGGCCGTTTCTGGGATTGGTCATACTTTTTACGCTGCGGCAGCTCTGCCAGGCGTTGTGCGCCCTGCCCATTCCGGAGGAGATGATCTGGCGTTATCCGGGTTTTCCCTCGCTGCTGGTGACGTATGGCGTGTCCAATGACCTGTTCTTCTCCGGTCATACGGCCATTGCGGTGTACGGCGGCATTGAGCTGGCCCGTCGGGGCACTCGGCCGTTTGTGGTGCTGGGTGTGTTCATTGCGGTGTTTGAGATCTCCACCGTGCTGGTGCTCCGCGCGCACTACACCATGGACGTGTTCACCGGGATCATCACCGCGCTGTACATTGGCACCATTTCTCCGCCGCTGGCGGCCCGGGCGGATGCGCTGCTCCACCGGTTGTTTGGCCGTGCGCGCGCGCCATGACCCCCGCCTCCGTGCGTGCGTATGGCGCGCTGGCCGTCCTCACCGCCCTCAATTTTGTGAATTACGTGGACCGCCACGTGTTGTCCGCGGTGCTCAAGCCATTGAAGGAAGAGCCGGCGTTTGCCTCCGTCAGTGACGGACAACTGGGACTCCTCCAGGCCGGCTTCCTGTTGCCGTACATCTTCTTCTCACCGCTGGTGGCGGCCCTGGGCCAGCGCGCGCAGCGCAAATACGTGGTCTCCATCAGCGCGTTGGTGTGGAGCCTGGCCACGCTGCTCTCCGGCTACGCGCGGGACTACCCGGAACTCATGGCCGCGCGCGCCCTGGTGGGCATTGGTGAAGCCGGGTACGCCGCGGCCGCGCCCACCATCATTTCTGACCTCTTCTCCGTGCAGCGCCGCGCACGCATGCTGGGGATCTTCTACGTGGCCACGCCGGTGGGCAGTGCCCTGGGCTTTGTGGTGGGCGGCCTGGTGGCGCTGACACTTTGGAGCAACAAGGCGTTCAACGCGCGTGAACTGGCCGCGGTCCTCATTGGTGTCTCCAGCATTCCGCTGATGGGTCTTGCGCTCGTCGTCACCGCCCTGGTTTCCGTGGGGTTGGAGGCGGTGGCAACGCGGTTCCTGGTGCCCATCCAGTCCAGCCGTTGGATTGGTGCGCTGCTGCCGGCCTTTGGGGTAATTTTGCTGGCGGGCTTTTTCTTTCCATCGCGGTTAGGGCTGGCGATGGGGGCGGCCTTCGGTTGGATTATCGCAGCGCTGTTTTTGTTCAAGCCGCGCAGTCCAATGGAATATCAAAACGCCGTGAAGCATCTGCGGAAAAATAACTATGATGATGCGGTTAAGGCCATGGATATGCTAATTAAGCAGGAACCCACAAAGGCGAATCATTATCGCTTTCGGGCGGAGATTTTACGCTTGTGGGGCAAACTCGATAAAGCGAAACGCGATTACGAGAAGATGACTCAGCTTGCAAAGGATACGCCCGAAAAAGCAGTTGCCTTTAATGGTTTAGCCGAGGTGCTGCTGCAAGCGGGGAACTATCCAGCAGCGCACGAGGCAGCGCTCAAAGCCTACGACCTCGCGCCAGGTGAGTGGGTGACGGCTTATAATTTGGGCATGATTGAAGATCGGATGCAAGAGTCGCAAGCGGCGCTAGAGCATTTGAATCTTGCTTTGCGACTAAAGGTAAAAGATGCGCGTCATCGCCTGTTGATTCATTTTTATCTAGCGCGGGCGCACAGTCGATTAGGGGATTTTGACGCGGCTAGGGCCGAAGTCGCCAATATCGTCAAACAGCGCAACGGCCTAAAAGAGTGGCAGACGATTCTTGAAAGCGATCAAGCCGAGACACTGCGAGTCGTACTTGCCGATGACATTAAAGCTGCCGAGGCGCTGGCAGATGGGCAAATAGATGTCACCGCACTTTCTGATGGGCGCATGTAGCGGAACTTATGCGATTAAAAGCCTTCTTTAAATTATTCCAAGCATGGGATCGTCCTGCCCAAATCGGTTTTGCGCTGGCGATTGGGCTGTTTATCCCGGCGCTGATTTTTGCAGCATTTGCACCGACAGAATTAAGAGCGCTGGCGATTGGCAGTCTGATGGCGCTTGTCATCGTCGCACAGTTGATTTTTATGTGGGCGAATCGAGGGATGGTCACGCCCTATACCCAAGCCCAACGGCATTACCTTGAAGGGGACTTTGATTCAGCGAGAGAACTGCTGGAGGGGCTGCATACTTCTGGCAAAGCCAATATCCATGCGCTGACACTGTTAGGAAATACTTACAGACAGCTTGGCTTACTTGCAGATAGCAAAACGATTTTGTGCGAAGCCCTTAACATTCAACCTGATCTCCATTTTCCTTTATATGGTTTTGGGCGTACACTGCTATCAGAAGGGCAATATGAAGAGGCTGCGGAATTTATTAACCGCGCCCTCCAAAATGGCGCACCTATTATTATCCGGTTTGATCTTGGGGAGGCGTTTTACCGGAAAGGCAGCATGGCAGATGCAAGCGAGGCGCTTCATGCTGTAGCGTCTTGGGTTAAAGATGAGCCACATCGAGCGCTGATGACTGCTTATATGCTGTATCGAATGGGTGAGGCACAGCCGCCAAGTCAAGAGGTTATTCTTGACGGATTAGCCTATTGGCAAACCAGTGCGGAACGATTTAAACATACGCCTTATGGCAAAGCATTACACGAAGATATTCATTTCATAAGCGCATTGATGTAAGGAGCCGATCTTATGTCTTTTTTTGTGGGGCGTGATGGCAACATCTCTGTATTACGGGTTGCTATAGTCATTGTAATTCTAGGGGTCGCGGTCATTATCGGCGGCTTTCTTTTATTTCAGCTCGAACTTAGGTCATTTAATACACCGCTAAAAGTCGATGTTTTTCCGGGTGCGGTGGAACTTGGCGCACCTAATGACCTTCCAGGCAATAACCAAACAATAGTTTATCAGACAGACGCAACTCCAGAAGATGTTTTTGCTTTTTATGACCGTCTTCTCGCTGAACACAACGGCGACTCACTGAATTCGCTTGATCGTGAACGCTGCAATCGCATTCCGCTGGAAGGGCAGTTTGAAGATTACGTTGAAGGCTCTGGTAATGTGCCATATCAATTTACTTGCGGCTTTACCGAATCGGGCTGGAACGGCGCTTTCCGTGATACGGTCATCAAAATTCAGCCGGGTGTGCGTAATGATGAATTAGCGCAAGATACAACCGGATCGACTATTATCGTCTATGAACAACACTGGAACTGAACCCGAAGCAACTCCCGCGCCAAGTGAGCGCGAAGACTCGCCAGCATCCGTAAAAGCGCCTCGATCTTTATCGCCGCTGATGCTGGTGCTGTTGGTGTTCATTTTACTGCTATCGGCCTATATTGGTATTCAGCTTTTTGGTGTGCTTTTTGGGATGATTTTTCCGCCGGATGCGCCTGTGCCGTCCGATGTTGTGGAATTAAGCCATGACAATTTGGCGTATGGGGTCGATGACTGGCTGTATGGGACGACGCAAAACGGCTGCGAAGTCGTTCAGTTCTATATTGAGCAGGATGGGGTGTGCGATGTTCCTCCCGGCGTGTGTGGCACGGGGGCGTTTTTCAGCCCGAATGGGGCATCACAAAATTTGGGAAGTTGTTACGCTGATGTCGAATTTTCCATTTTTACGATGCGCTGGAATGTCGAAATCGCTACTGGGTACGGTGGCGACAGTTTGACTAAATTCCGGCTTAAGCGTGAAATTTTCTGGATCGGAACGCCACCGTCCGAGTCGGCTGTGCCTACCCCGTAGCGAGGGCTATTTCCCCCTACTAGAATCAGCGGATTTCGGTCATACTTTATAGGGTCTATAATCGTAACAATCTGATTTTTAACTAGGAGGTGTACCGTGGTGATGGCTCCAATGGCGCTCACACCGCGGCTGATTACCTGTTGGATACGAATACCCTGTTAGGGAATTAGCCGATCAAACAATCTCATCCATTCGTATCAATCACAATTTCATGGAGTAACCCATGTTCAAGGCAGTCAGCCCGAAAGTTGACGTACAAAAACTAGAGCGCGAACAGCTTGATTTTTGGCGTTCTAATCGCATCTTTGAGCGCTCAATGCAAGAACGCGAAGGTGCGCCGCATTATGTGACTTATGAAGGCCCGCCAACGGTGAACGGAAATCCCGGTGTTCATCATGTTTTGGCGCGGGCGTTTAAGGATTTATTTCCGCGCTATAAGACCATGCGCGGCTATTATTGCCTGCGTAAAGGCGGCTGGGATACACACGGTTTACCTGTCGAAATCGCCATCGAGAAGGAACTGGGCTTTAAGCATAAGCACGAAATCGAAGAATACGGTATCGCTGAGTTCAACGAAAAATGCCGCACGAGTGTGCTGCGGAATATCGCGGCTTGGGAAAAATTTACCGAGCGTATCGGCTATTGGGTTGATCTTGATAATGCCTATGTGACCTTCACCAACGATTACATCGAGAGCATCTGGTGGATTCTTAAGCAGTTCTGGGAAAAAGATCTGCTTTATAAAGGCTTGAAGGTCGTCCCGTACTGCGCCCGCTGCGGTACACCGTTGAGCAGTCATGAAGTCGCGCTCGGCTACAAAGATGTAAAAGACCCCAGCGTTTATGTGCGTTTTCCACTGCGCGATAAGCCGGGTGTGTATTTTCTCGTCTGGACGACGACTCCCTGGACGCTCCCTGCGAATGTCGCGCTGGCAGTGGGTGAAAAAATCGAATATGTACAGGTTGAAGGCCCCTCACCTGATGGCGAAGGGACTGAAAATCTAATTCTCGCGGCGGAGTTGGTCGACAAAGCACTGATCCACCCGGAAAATTACCGGATTGTGAAGCGCTTTAAGGGCAAGGAACTGCTCAATCAGCACTATAACCCGCTGTATACTTTCTTGCCGGTTGAAGAGAATTATGCTTATGTCGTTGCTGGCGATTTCGTCAGTACTCAAGATGGCTCAGGTATCGTCCATATCGCGCCAGCTTTCGGCGTGGACGATATGGCAGTTGGCAAAGCCAACAATCTGCCTGTGCTGCAAACAGTCACATCCGAAGGCACGTTCATTGATGCAGTTAGCGATTTTCGTGGTCAATGGGTGAAGGATGCCGATCCCGAAATCATCCGTGATCTGAAAAAGCGCGGCTTGATGTATCGCTCACAAAAACATGAACATACCTATCCGTTCTGCTGGCGCTGCGATACGCCGCTGTTGTATTTTGCGCGTGACAGTTGGTTCCTGAGCGCGACTAGCTATCGTGAAAAAATGGCATCACTTAATCAGACTATCAACTGGGTTCCCGGACACGTCCGTGATGGGCGCTTCGGCAATTGGTTGGATGAACTCAAAGATTGGGCGCTCGGACGTGAGCGTTATTGGGGGACGACTTTACCCATCTGGGTGGATGACCAGTCTGGTGATATGCTTTGCGTGGGTAGCGTGGCGGAACTCAGCCAGCTTGCCGGACGTGATTTAACGGGGCTTGATCTGCATCGTCCCTATGTGGATGAAATCACCTTCCCGAATCCTAACGGCACGGGCGGCATGATGCGCCGTGTGCCGGAAGTGATTGATGTCTGGTTCGACAGCGGTGCAATGCCTCTGGCGCAGTGGGGCTATCCTGCTAACAACCCCCAGATGTTCGAGACGCAGTATCCAGCAGATTACATTTGCGAGGCAGTCGATCAAACACGCGGCTGGTTTTATACCCTGCATTCAATCAGCTCGATGCTGTTCGAGCAGGTAGCCTATAAAAATGTGATCTGTCTTGGGCTGATTCTTGATGGCGAAGGCCAGAAGATGTCCAAGAGCAAAGGCAACATCGTTGATCCCTGGGAAGTCCTGAATTCACACGGTGCGGATGCCTTTAGATGGTATCTGTATACGTCGGGGCCGCCGGGAGAACCGCGTCGCTTCTCGAAGGAGCTGGTCGGTGAGGCATTCAATAAGTTCTGGTCAACGCTGTGGAATACCTACAGCTTCTTTGTGACGTATGCCAATATTGATGGTTGGTCGCCGGACAGCGCTAAACCGCCGATTGCGGAGCGCGATCCGCTGGATCAATGGGTGCTGGCGGAATTGCATCAACTGACCAAGCAAGTGACAGAAGCGTTTGAGAATTACGACGTTCCCGGCGCAACTCGTCCGGTGCAGGCTTTTGTCGAAAATCTGAGTAATTGGTATGTGCGTCTGAGCCGCCGCCGCTTCTGGAAAAGCGAAAGCGACAATGAAAAATTGGGCGCTTACGCCACGCTCTATGAATGCTTGGTGACCGTGATCAAACTTGTCGCGCCGACGATGCCGTTTTTGAGCGATTCGTTATATCGCAATTTGGTGGCGATGGTGGACGCAAATGCGCCGGAAAGCGTTCATCTGGCGCTCTGGCCTGAATATGATCCTACAATTATCAACGCACAGGTGTTGAACGAAATGCGTGTTACACAGCGGCTTGTGAGCTTGGGACGGGCAGCCCGGGATGGTGTGAACATTAAAGTGCGCCAACCGCTGGCAAAGGCCAGTTTCGTCACACGGGATGCCACTGAAGCGCAAGCCGTCAGTCGGTTAGCCGAACTGATCGAGAGTGAGTTGAACGTCAAGCAGGTCGAAGTGCTGAACGGGGCAGGTGATGTGGTGAATTATCTCCTGAATCCGCTGCCTAAGTTCCTCGGCAAAAAGTTCGGGCAGGAATTCCCGAAGGTGCAAAAAGCCTTGCGAGAAGGCAGCCCGGATGAGGTGCGCGAATGGGCGCTGGCACTGCGTTCTGGAAAAAACGTCATGCTCACCTTAGATGATGTAAATTATGAGGTGACACCGGAAGAAGTCGAAGTCAAACAGCAGGCCGCAGAGGGCTTCGCTGTTGCGGAAGAGGCAGGTTATCTGGCGGCGCTCGATATTACACTCACGGAAGACCTGATTATGGAAGGGCTTGCGCGGGAAGTGGTACGGCGGGTTCAGGCCATGCGGAAAGATGCTGATTTCGAGCTTGATGATACTATCGCAATCCAATACAGCGCGAGTGAGCGTTTGAACCAGGCGATTACGCAATTCGCGGCTTACATTCAGAGTGAAACGCTCAGTCAAGCGCTTGAACAAGCCGAACCGAATGGGGATTATCACAGCGAGAAATTTGAATTTGACAATGAATCGCTGGCATTAGGTGTAAAACGCCTCGGCAAGTAGTTGTATATAATCAACAAGAAACAGTACAGGGCAGACTCGGATTAGCGAGTCTGCCCTGTTTATTTTGTTATTTCTTTGGTATATAGTTATCAATATCTGCCAAAACATCGCCTCGATTATTGGTCAAAATAGTCATAATGCTTTTTCTCAGTGTTGATTAAGATACTTGTTATTTAGGAAAAATAGCTATGACTGATAATACCGCAACGCTCCAAGCGCTGATTCAATTCGCACTACCATTAGGCACAGTCCTCGTTACCGGGTCACCGGATACAATTATCAATTGGGCAGTCATGGTACGCGCACAGCCGCCAGCTTTCCCCGATATTTATGGTGGCGAATTGGCGCTTGTTTCGATGGACGTGCTGCGGAGTTATGACAGCCGGATTACGCTGGCAGAAGTTGTGCAGAGTCTCGCGGAAGTGGGTATTACGGCGATTGCGGTCAACGATGAAATATCGCAGACGACGATTGCGGTTGCGGTTGAACGTCAGGTAAGTTTGCTCGCTCTTCCAGAAGGGAGCAACTTGTCCGTTGCGGAACGTGCTGTCAATAAACTCATCGTCAATCAGTCGGCGCAGATTAATCAACGTGCGATTGAAATTCAGCGCCAACTTACGCGGCTGGCCTCAGAAAATCGTGATTTAAACAGCTTGTTGCAAATTATCGCCCGTGCCACTGCCAAGCCGGTTGTCCTTCATGATGATGCCGGGGTGCTGATGGCACAAGTCTATCCAAATGTCTCGCGGCGAGGCGGGACGAGTGGGCGGACGCTGCTGCAAAGCCTGCCTTATGGGGCGTTCCAGAATTGGCTGAATCGAGATGCGCCTAATGCACAAGGGACGATCATCGCCAGTCCGATTGGTTACACAACCGTGCTGCGCGTAGAAAAGCGTGTCGCAGGGTATCTATCATTAGTAGACAGCAACGAAATTCTCGATGATTTTGACCGCCTTGTCCTGACCTATGGTGGGGACGTTTGCGCGATTGAATTAGCAAAAAATCGGGCGATTGCCTCCGCAGTTGAGCAAGCGCGGGGCGATTGGGTGCAGATGTGGCTGAGTGGTACGCCCGCCGATGATGATTTACTCGCAACACGGGCGCAGCAAGCAGGCTTTGATTCCGCTTCGATGTATATGGTCGCTGTTTTTCGGTCTACAACCGAAGCGGGTACATCACTGCCGTTAGAATCATTAATTTCGCTGGTGCGTGATGATATGACACGGCGGCAAATTAATGGGGCAGTCGGGCAGTATGTGGATGTAATTGTGGCGCTTTATCCGCTGGAAAATCAAGGCGCGGTGGTGCGGGTACGCGGCACTGTAGACGAAATGCGAGCGCAGCTTGCCATGCGAACCCCTAGCGGTATGGTCGCGGCGGGCATCAGCCGTGCTGCGCGGGGCTTGGCGGCGCTTCGTGAGTCTTATCGTGAAGCGAAAGATGCGTTGAGCATCGCGCAGGAACTTGGCGAAAAAGAAGATACAACGTTTTATGGTGATTTGAAGCTCTATCAATTTTTGTTGGCAATGAAAGAACGTAACCTCGACCACATGCGCCGCTTTTATGATGAGTCGCTGCGTTTGCTGGTCGATCATGATGACCGCAAGCAGGGCGATCTTGTCCGCACATTAACCGGATTTTTTGAGGCGAATGGCAATCTTGCTAAGGCGGCAACTGATCTGGATGTGCATCGCAATACGCTCGTATATCGCTTGGAGCGGATCAGCGAATTAACGGGCTTAGACCTTAATGATGCTGACAATCGGCTGATTTTACATCTCGCCTTAAAGATTCAACGGGTTTTAGCAACACTTCCGGGTGAATAAACGTTATTAAACGGTTAGAACTTTTGCTCTTGCTTGCGTTTTTCCCTTAAACTCATGATACAATGTGAAGAGTAATAGCGCGGTTCCTTAAAGGAGTTTTTAAAAATGGCATCTATTGAATTCTACGACGTTAAGATTAAAGCCAAAGTTCAGATCGACGAGAAGGATGTTCGGAAGACCAAGTTCAATACGAAAAACGGACAGGTGCGTTACGGCCTTCGTGCCAAGACCTCCGATGGTCGCAATCTGACCAAGTTCGTCAGCAAGCCCGACTGGGATAAGATGAGCGTCCCCGAAGAATAAAGCCCGCATCAAAAAATCCGCCCTAAGTTATCAAGGCGGATTTTTTGTTTTATTGATCGGTAATCTGCCTATACGTTTGTGGCTTGCGCTGATTTAACAGCGGAAACAAACCGCGCCATTGGCTAAGTGTGTGCGGGTCGAGATCAGCAAAAATCACTTCTGTTGTATCGCGCCCTGCTTGGACTAATATTTTTCCCGTTGGATCGCAAATAAAACTGCTCCCGTAAAACGTCACATCATTCTCGCGTCCGATCCGATTGGCCGCGCCGATATACACCCCGTTAGCAATGGCTTGCCCGCGCATGACCGTTTGCCACGCTTCAGCCGTATCGATTGAAGGGTCGGTTGGTTCTGAGCCAATCGCAGTGGGATAAAAGATGAATTCCGCACAGTTCAGCGTATAAAGGCGGGAAAGTTCAGGAAACCACTGGTCGTAGCAGGTCGGCGCAGCCATTTTGATGCTGCCCAGATCAGTCACCGGATACGAATCTCCGCCTTCAAAAAAGTCAGTTTCATGATACCCCTCACCGGACGGAATGTGAACTTTCCGCGTACAACTGACGAGTTGCCCGTCTGCGTTGTGGAGGGTGGCTGTATCATAAAAATGTCTATCGGGTGTTTTCTCAAACAGGCTGCCGCAGATAATGACCTTGTGCGCGTGTGCCAACGTTGCGAAAAATTGTTCAGAGTCGCCACCCGGCAATTCTTCCGCCCAATCAAAGCCATTTGGATTGCGGCTGCCGGGGAAATAGGGCGAGAGCGACAGTTCCGGCAGACAGACTATCCCTGCTCCCTCGGCGGTAGCGTATGCCGTCATTGTTTGAACCTGCTGCTTCATTGTCTCGCGGTTGCCCGACCAGCCTAACTGAATTAATGCGACGCGCACTGCTTCCATACATGCCCTCTATAAAACAAAAATGGGTGCAGGTGAGCTGCACCCCTCCTTATGCAAAATTGCTAAAACCTAATCTTTGCTAATTAACGGCTTTCCTTCAACGGGCGAGACATCCCGTGTGAGGACGACAAAACCCAACCCCACACCTTTCAATTCATCCGCGCCAGAACCGCCGCCTGTGCCGAGGTACTTCCAGCCATCGCTAAGGTGTTTGCCGATTTCCCATTCGGCTTCGGTACGGCTGAAGACATTTTCCGAGTCGTAACCCGGCCCGCGTTCCAAGATAAAGACGATGATCTTGACTTCTTTAACCATAACTGCCGCCTCTCTATGCTTTATGAACGCCTCAATAATAACGCATCTTTGAAATGTATACGGATGGATTATGGCGTAGTAGGAAGTTACGAATTATAGAAATTGCTCAATAGGGTTATTTTTTTGCGATAGGGATGTTAGGAGAAACGGACAGGATATGGAATTTAGCCTGTCCGTTTTTATTAAATCATGCGTTTAGTTGGCGCGGACTGGGGCGGCGATCTTGACGAAATAATCCTGCGGACGGCGCAGCAAACTGTAGAGATGCTCGGTAGCTTCTGCTTGATTATTGACTTCGAGCGTCTGGATGTATTTACTCAGCATTTCGTGAACATCTTCCATGCCTTTTTCATCCAGCGGGAAAATATCGATGACAGCGCCGTGAGCGATTCGGCGGCGCAGTGCGTCTAACGTCAAGCCCATTTCTGGCTGCACCCGCTGATAAATCACGCCGCCCGTCATCCCCGCACACATCCAAGGGCCAGGATCACCCAAGACCAACGCCCGCCCGGAAGTCATGTATTCAAAAGCATAACCTTTTAGGTTGGCGCGTGTGCCGAGACAGCCATCATCATCGCGTAGCGGCTCTTCAATTTCGCCACCGAAAACAACATCTGCACCGCTTAAGCGGATACAAGCGCGGGTATCGGCATCACCCTGTACGATGAAAAAGCCGCCTTGCGCTCCGTAGGCAAAGCTCTTGCCCACCGACCCATCAAGCCGCTGCCCGTTGTGATTCAGCCCCTTAAGCACCGAAACTGTGCCACCCTTCGCGCACTTGGCGACACCATCTTGTGCGCCGCCTTCGACCAAGACATGAATCGGCTCATCCAAGAAGGCCGCCAAGCCATTTCCGGGAATAGCGGAGTTGCTAAAGCTCAGATGAATCGCCTCGATTTCACCTGAGTTTACAATTTCACCGCGTTTGAGTGCGCCGGAGAGGTGCGTCCCTAATGCACGATCCATCGCCATGACCTGTTCATCGTCGTAGGTCATTTCTTTGTCGCCGCGTTCAATATATTCCCCGACGATGGCGGTGATTTGCTTGCTCAGGGTATTGCGCGGACGGGTGAGGCGGCGGCCTCCGGGTTGGGTTTGTTTGCGCGTGATGGTAGGCGCTCGACGAAGCAGGGGGGTTAAGTCGATGCGATCATGTAGATCAATCTGTTCGAGCAGATCAGCGCGTCCGACTAAATCCATCGTCTTGGTAAAGCCGAGTTTTGCCGTCCATTTACGGATGTCTTCCGCTAGCATATTAAAGACACGGCAAATGCCCTCGACGGAGGCTTCATAATCACGCGGCTCGAAGGATTTTAGCCCTTTGAGCGTGGCTTCTTCTTTCGTCTTGATGTGGGTGGTAATGCCGACGTGACAAGTCCCTTCATGACAGCCGCGACAAATCGTGCAGCCGACGGCGACCATCGCCATCGTGCCAAAGCCGACACGATCAGCACCTAAGCACATCATCTTGACGACATCGCGTCCGCTTTTCATGCCGCCATCACACCATAATTCCACTTCATCGCGCAGGCCGCTTTCGATCAAGGCACGATGCGCCAGCCACAAGCCAATTTCGCACGGCAAGCCGACATGCCGCAGGGCGTGTGCGCGGGCAGCGCCTGTGCCGCCTTCATATCCCGTAATGTTGATGATGTCCGCACCTGCTTTGGCGACACCGACGGCGATAATGCCCACGCCCGGCACCACCGGAATTTTGACCGAAACCTGGGCTTTCGGGTTAGCGGTTTTGAGTTCATCAATCAATTGGGCGAGGTCTTCAATCGAATATAAATCGTGATTGTTGCTCGGCGAGATCAGACCAACGCCGGGGACGGTTTTACGTGCCGCCGCGACTTGTTCGGTCACTTTATAACCGGGAAGCTGACCGCCTTCGCCTGGTTTCGCACCCTGACCGATTTTAATTTCGATCAGGTAACACGAGTTCAAAAATTCGATGTTCACGCCAAATCGGGCTGAGGCCACCTGCTGACCACGATGGCGTGGATATTTTCCCATCACGTCGGAAAGTTCACCGCCTTCACCGTTGACGCAGATAATGTTCAGACGATATGCCGCTTCTGCATAAGCGCGGTAGGCTAATTCGCCTTGTGAGCCAAATGACATGGCGCTGATGAGGACGGGCATGGCATGTTCGCCCATGCTGATGTCCACTGATGTCGGGTCAACCTCTTCCTTGCCGGATTTAAGGCCGAGGATATGACGGATGGAGACGGGCTGTGTTTCTTCCAGATTTAGCAGCATGTCGGTATAGGCTTCTAGGGTCATCTCCCCATGCGCGACGGCTTCCGCTTTTTTCCACATCTTGGGATAGAAGCGATCAGGATTATCCAGCTTATTTTTCTTCTCGCCCCGTAATTCAGCGGCGCGTTCTTCCGCCTCCGCTTTAAGGTCAGTCCATGTGAGGCCGCGTGCTTCAGAGCCGAAGTAATTGGGCATTCCGAAGATGGCAGAGACACTTTTCGCTAATCCAACGCCGCCAAAGCTGTGACCATAGCCGCGCAGTTCGTGGCAGCCGATGGTCGATGTGATTTTTTGAATGCCCGTCATCATTGCCGAAACGGTATTGCTCATGCGAGCGATAATCTGCTCGGAGTCGAGGATTTCTTTTGAGGCGCGAGGGGCAATTCCTAATCCAACGGCATAGAGCGAATAAGGTAGGACAGCATTCGCGCCCATGCTGATACACAAGGCTAAATCATGCAGATCGCGCAGCGCACCTGAACGGACGACAATCCCCGCTAACCGCCGCAAGCTGAATTCCGAATCGTCGGCTTGACGTAGGGCGCGATCAATCGCGGCAGTCGTTAGATTAGGGTCAATCCAGAGGCGCTGACCGTCATAAACTTCGGTGTCGTCTAAAACAATCAAACGTGCGCCGCTGCTGACGGCATTCACAGCAGCAATTTGTAAGCGTTCAATCGCATTTTCGATGGTTTCGTCCAGTGCGGCGCTCATTGACAGCACAACGGCACTTTCGCCAAAAACTTCGATGAGGTCTTCCAGCGTCATTGTGCCAAATTTGCCTGCGACAACTCGCATTTCCTCTTCACCACCGAGATCGAGATGACCACCGACCAGCAGCGGAATTTCCAACTCGACCAAAAGCGCATCGGGGTCTGCTGCTTGCCCAATATGGGGGCGCACACCCAAGACAACGCGGGTGGAAAATTGGGCGCGTTCACGCTCCAAATCAATCGCGGGATTCGTGACGACGGCGACCACTTCTTTAAAGTAATCCGCCAGATTCACACGCGTCTTACTTAAGGCGGCTAACGGTCCATCCCATCCGAGTGAGCCGACGAGTTCCTTCTTCGTTTCCGCCATCGTATCAATCAATTCAGTATGAAAGCGCTCCCATCCGAGCGCCGCCATCGATTTAGTATTGATCTTTGTCTCGCGTTCATGCCAGGGCAGCGAAGCCGCAATTTTAACTGGAATAGCTTCTAATTCGCGCTCTGCGATGGCAATGGGGGCGTTACTAACGGCGGAATAACTTAGGCCGCCATTCGTGAAATCTGATGGGCGTATCGCCGGAGCAGGAGGAGGGGCGAATTCGTTTCGCATCCAGCCACCTTGCATGTTGGCACGATAGGGCGCACGTTCACGGTAACGGCTGTAAACATAGCGTTGAATGGCTGGATAATCCATCACTTCGATTGAATGTCCGGTGCGAATCCGAAGCGCAATCTTTTCGCCCGGTGCCATTGGTTTTGGACTGGATGACATCGTATCCAACGGATAAACGCCACGTTCCGAGGTGGCGAAATATTCTTTTTCGGTTTCGCCAAACCACAACGGACGCAAACCGAGCGCATCCACACTAAAAACGACCATATCGCCAAGGCGTGCTGCGACTGCGGCGGGGCCTTGGGCAAACGGGCCAAATGCCCGCCGCATCTCGCGGTACATCTGATGCACTTCGGGAACATTGTTCATTAAATCATGATTGTGGGGCGGGAAGATGTATTCCATTGCTTCGACCAGATCAAGGCCATAACGCATACACAACGCTTGCAGCGCACGATCGACATCTTGCGAGTCGGAATTGTTCGGGTCAAGCGGGATGTTAAGCATCTCCGCTTCGAGTTTAAAACGGCTGATCGTATTAAATTCCCCATTATGACCGAGAACGCCGAAGGGCTGGGCGCGTTCAAAAATGGGATTGGTGTTTGTCGAGTAACGTGCATGACCCAATGTAACAGAAGAGGCGTAATCTGGGTCGCGCAGTTCAGGATAATAACGACGGAGAATTTCGACAGTCCCCTGCACTTTATAGACGACACTCCGCGCCGAGAATGACGGAAAATGAACGCCGAGTGTGTCTTCCAGACGCACTTGTAAATCGAACAAGGTGCGGTCTAATTGCGCGGTGGCGACTTGCCCATTGAGGCCAGCAATTTGCCAGAAAACAGGTTCGTTTTTCTCGGCATTTGGGCCTAATACGGAGCGATTGACTTTGCCTGCTTGGTCAATGAGGACATGCAGACCCGCTTGAGTAATTTCGCGGCAGATTTGATCGACTAAAGTTGAAGAACGGGCGCGATCAGCGGCGGGGATCATGACATGCGCGACCCAAAAGTTACGATCAGTGGCTAGGCTAGAACGTAAGCCAGCGCGGGAAAGCCATTTTGACCAAAGTTGGCGCGGAATGTCCGTGAGGATGCCGACTCCATCGCCTTCGCCGTCGATATAGCCAGTACGATGCCCCATACGGGCGAGGCCTTCGATTGTTCTTTTAACGTTGCCATGTGTGGCTTGTCCACCTTTGCGGACGGCGCAGATCAGGGCGCAAGCATCGCGCTCCTGCGTGTCGATGAGATGCAGTTCATCAGCGGAACACTGATCGGGGGTGTTATCTTTCTGCAAGGGTGAATCTCCTTGAAGACTATAAGTCAAGAAATTAATAGCTAGTTGGTGAATGAAATACGGTGCATCCAGAGGGTGCTTTATGAACTACTGACAAAAGCAAACCCTATTTCTTTGACTTAATTTAACAAAAAGTGGGGCAATTCTGTACGGACAACCTGCTAGAGATTACCCACATTGGTATGTGGTAAATTGCACAAGTGTCCGTACAAAACCTTAATTAAGGGCAAGTAAACGGCGGATAGTCAGCGCGAGGTGTAAAGCAAGGCGTGTTTCTGGACGGTTGAGATCAATTTGGGCGATTTCGTTAATACGGTTCATGCGGTACAGCAAAGTGTTGCGATGGACGATGAGCATTTCGGCGGTCTGGCTTAGATTGCCATGACAAGCAAAAAACGCTTCGAGCGTCTTAATTAAGTCCGCATGATTGCGATGATCGTATTCCAACAGTGTACCGAGGGTTTTATTCGTAAACGACATCAACTTGTCGCGGTCAGAAAGGCTTAAGATGAGTTGATAAACGCCCAAGTCTCCGATATAGAGCGGAATATCGGTTTGGAGGCGCACGGCTAGTTCAAGCGCTTGCACAGCATCACGGTAGCTGGAGCGCCATGCGGCGATGTCGCGGGCGGGTTGGCCTAAACCGACGGCGACACGGTTGTGCGGATACTGTCGCTGAATTTCGGTGCTGAAGGCATGGGCTAGTTTCATACTGTTATCAATTGGGTTTTCGGCATCGGTGGCGTGGAAAACCAAGACTTCGCCCTCGCGTTCGCGCTGCCAAACGAGCGCTTTGGCGCGATGGTTGTTGATGACGGTGTTGACGAGCGTTTCTAAACGGCGGTTGGAAGGGTTTTTCTCGTCAGGCTGCCAAGAGATGACGACGGCTAAGTGCATCTCCGTCATATCATGTTCAAAGCGCTCCCCTTGCCGGACGGCTTCCTGCTGGCTGACATCGCCAATCAATAAGCGATCAAGGAAAGTCCCGCGTAAGCGTTTTTCTGTATCGCTGATCGCTTTGGCTTTTGCCATTTCCAGGGCGCAAGCAGCGGCACCATGTTCAGCCACCAACAGATCAATATCATCCAAATCGGTATCGCGTCCGATGATGGAAAGATAACCGCGCCCAATTTCGTTGGTCACCACAGGGGCGACGAGACGGGCGATTCCCGGTGTCGGGAGCGATTGCATCAATACGGTGTTATCAAGCTCGGTCACGCGATACCGATCTTGAATTTCGACAGGCAGGTTATCGCCTTTCTTCAAGAACACCTCAATATCCTCCCACATGTTCACCAATTGGGGTTGTTCGGTGTGTTCCAGAATTCGCAACCGTTTATCTTGGATGACGACGGCTTTATTGGTCAACCGCGCCATCGTGTTAATCAGTTCCGCCATGCCTTCATTGCGCGACGAAATTTGTATCAACTGGCGATAGATTTGTGTGCCTCGGCGCTCTACTTGCACCTTTCGGTCAATGAGTAAGCTGACGATGGCTTTCTCTACCAGACGAATACGGCTGCTGGGAGGTAGGGTCAGCACAGGGATGCCATACGCTTTGGCCTCGGCAATAGCAGAGGGGGAGGCGGTATCGCCTAAGACGACTGCTGCCGCTTGTTTATCTGCCGCCCACCTTACGACATCAACATCAGTAATTTTCCGTGCGCCATTGCCCTCGTGGGCGGCCATCAAGACAATTTCACCTTGTTGGAGGGTTTTAGAGGCTGTGTTGTCTTCTGGATACACCACCGTCGTCCAAGTAACGGGGCGGTTTAATAAACCATCCCCGGCGACGACACGCGTACCGAGTGGAAGCGCTAATTTGCGTACATCTTCAACTGTAATGCGTTCTGATACGTCACTCATAAATTCCACACATGAATCACTCTATAAAGGTAAAATAAAAAGGGGCATGAAGTAAACCTACTGATATCAAGTTTCTCCGGTAATGACCCCTGCGCCAATTACGGCGGCGAAGGTGAGCAAGGCAAGACCGAGAAAATCTTGATCCCGATTGACTTGAATATTGATAAGCGCAAGAATAAGCATGAGCGTTCCGGCAATCCATGTAACCGGGCTAACGCGCCATTTGCGGCTGTATTGATAAACGCCAGAGCCGAGTAAAATTATTGCGCCGCTGGTAGGAACAACCCATTTAGGCACATTTTGTTCTGGTATGATATACAGCACAGCAAAAATCAGCACCAACAAAAACCAAGTAAATCGTTCAGTGCGTGCTTCTGCATCTGATTTTCTTTTTGATGCCACGTTGTTTCCTCCAAAAAATCTACGGCTAATTTACCCACTTATTTTATACAGCCAGACTCCTTACCAATAATTGTCGCCTAATTGGACAAAATACACAATATATTGAGTCGATATATTCATTTATGGAAATGGCTTGTGGATTGCGCTGTAATCAATTAAGGCTACAATCGAAAAATGCTGCTAATCAGAGTATAAGGATGTAATAATGGGCAGAAGATCCATCGGAGTATTCATCATCGCCATAGGGATATTGGGGGCTTGTGCGCCCGTTAATGTACCCACGCCCATTAGCACGATACAAATCGCACAAGTAGGATCAACGCCTGTTAGTGAGCCGACGGTGGTAGCTATTGCTGTTGATGGGACTTCTAACGTCACATCGGAATCGCTTCAGGTTCCACAGCCGACCTCTGAGATTAACTCGCCCTTACAAGTCGCTACCGTTGCGGCGGATTTTGTCTTGGTGACACCCACCCTCCCGCCGAGCAAAACACTCACGCAAACGCTCACGCCTACCATCACTGAGACATTGACTCCAACAATCACAATCACCCCGACGATTACGGTAGTGACGGCAACGGCTACAATGCAGCAGTTTCCGACGGCAGCAGTAACAGTCATCGCAGTTCCGGCGGTTGTGGCGCAGCCCCAAGCCATAGTATGTGATACAGCTTGGTTTTTCTCTATTAATCCATCACCGACGGCCTGCCCGATTCGTGCTGAATCCACTAGCGCTGGTGTTTATCAGACTTTTCAAAATGCCACGATGATCTGGGTGGGGCAGGAAGATGCGATTTATATCTTTTATAACGATGGCGTTTTCCCTTTATGGCAAGCCTTCCGCGAGCCGTTTGACCAAGGTATGGTTGAGGACGATCCCGCCTATGCAAACGCGCCTTTGCCCAACACATGGCAGCCCCGACGTGGCTTTGGCTTGTTGTGGCGGACGAATGCCGAAGTGCGTAACCGTGTTGGTTGGGCCACCCTTCAATTTGAACAAGGCTACAGTGTGCAGGCACAAACTGCTCAGGACGGCACCTTTTTTGTGACGGATCCATCAGGCGGCGTTTATGCGGCGTTTTTCAATCGTGTCAGTTGGCAGCGCTATACCCAAGTCATTGGCTCTGGGAATTAGAGGACGTAAAGCATTTATGGCGCAGGACAAGCTGATAAAACGGATAGGGATTTTAACGGGCGGCGGCGACGCACCCGGTTTAAACGCGGTGATTCGGGCGGTGGTCTTGACTGCGGACAGCCGTTATGGATGGGAAGTTGTTGGCATTCGTGAGGGGTTTGATGGGCTGCTGGCTAGACTGCCAACTGTAGAACTGAATGCGGCGAATGTTCACGATTTATTGGCGCGGGGCGGGACGATTTTAGGCGCGGCGAATCGGGGCAGTCCGTTTTCTCGTCCTGTAGAAAAACCAGATGGAACGACGGAATATATTGATGTCTCGCATGAAGCGCTGGAAGCATTGGAGCGTTTGAATATTGACGCGCTCATCGTCGCGGGCGGTGATGGTACGATGGCAATCGCACATCGACTCTTTTTGATGGGTGCGCGGATTATTGGTCTCCCGAAAACTATAGATAATGACTTAGCCGGAACCGATGTCACGTTTGGGTTTGATACAGCCGTGAATACCGTGACAGAAGCGCTAGAAAAGTTGCAGACTACCGCCGAAAGCCATCACCGAACCATGATCTTAGAAGTTATGGGGCGGAATGCAGGCTGGATCGGCCTGTATGCGGGGATTGCAGGCGGGGCGGATGCGATTCTGATTCCAGAAATTCCCTTTGATATCGAAGTTGTCTGTAACAAAATTAGGGCGTTACAGGCCAGTGGGCGGCGTTACAGCTTAATTGTAGTGGCGGAGGGCGCAGCGCCCTTGGGAGGGCAGCAGCAGTATTATATCCAGACCTTCGACCAAAGCCGTTTGGGGGGGATGGGGTTTACCGTCGGTAATATGTTGACTGAGCGTATGATGTCTGAAGTGCGCGTGACCATTTTGGGGCATGTACAGCGTGGCGGACAACCCACGCCTCATGACCGCTGGCTGGCGACTGCTTTCGGCGCGGCAGCGGTCAATCTTGTTGCGGAGGCGCGATGGGGAGAAATGGTGGCCTTAAAAGGCAACCATATTGTACATGTTGCGATGGAAGAGGCCATCAAAATGAAATTTGTTCATCCAAAAGGTGATCTTGTGCAGGTGGCGCGTGATTTGGGAATTGTTTTTGGATAGCTCGTTACTTAGCGGCGTTCACTGATGAGTTTGTTGTAGCATCCCTGCCAAGCCTCTTCTTTGCGGGTGAACTTGGTGATTTTTACATCCGCAAAATAGGGGAACAACTTCACCATAAACTGCGGTACACGCCCCCATTCGTTCTGCATGACCAGCACCTCTAATTCGCCAGCCATTAAGCCTGCCCACTGCCAGCGCTGCCGAAATTCCTCGGCCTTCATCCAATAATCGCGCTTTTCCCATGCCAAAGCGGATTCATCAATGCCTTCTTCAATCTCACGTAGGCTAAAGATCAGCAGCGCGAACATATCTTTCGATTCATCGTCAATCGCGCTTTTCTGGCTTAGGCGGCGCAGCATCTCTGCAGATGTTCGCATCAGTTGGTTGCGGCGTTTGCCCGGTCCGTCAGTGTTGATGACCCGACTCATTCACAAAACTCCTTACAGGTTAAACGGACGTATGCCTTTATAAATGCGTCCACCGCTGATGGTTTTTAGAATGACTTCGGCGGAACGGCCTGTGTGGGAAGCCAATTCACGCGGGGACATCGGCAAATTATTATACTTCAGGAACACACGAAAAATACTATCGACTGTTGACGTGTGGGGATTGATAAAATTGGGGTCTTGGGCGGCTAGCTGAATGGCAAGGCGCAGTTCGTCTAACCGGAAGACTTCGCCCGTTTCGGGGTCAATATAATCAATTTGGCGATCTTCATGCGATGTGCCGATACGTTCACGCTGCTCCGGTATTAGATGACTAAGCATATAGGTGCGGAGGTCTTCGTCGCGGCTGCGTTCCCACCAATCAAAATCAATATGGAATTTCGTATCAATCGTTGTTCTTACAAGTGTACTGGGTCTACCCGGAACGGTCATAATTCCCCCTATTCATCGCGCAGTTTCCAGTAATCGCCACCCACATTTTGAAAATCGGGATTGGCTTCCAATGTGGCTAAAATCGGACCCGGCGGGCAGCGCCGCAAAACATTGACTGCACTGTAAATCGTCGTGGCATGGGCAGTCGCTTGTGGCGTTAATTTGCCTAAAGCTGGAATAATCATCCGCAAGATGGCGGCTAAACTTTTGCGCTGCTGCTGCGTAGCCTGAACAAGTGCATCCAGCGCTTCTAAATCATCCACCCCCAAAATCATCAAATCGTCATAATCTGCGCCAATGGCACGTTTGTTATTCTCGAATTGAATTTGATCGCCTTTGGGTAGAATGAGGCGGATATATTCGGTGCGTGGGCGATAAGCTGTAAAGTCAATACGAATTTTGCCAGGGGCTGCTTTACTTACGGTGATTTGGGCACCGATAGGGAGTTTGTGCTTGCTATAGAAAGCGCCTAAGCCATAGACATAATGTCCGCCGGGGACGACCCACCCAGTATATTCTTCGTCGTCCTGCCCATCAATGAGGGTAATCCAAATATGGGTCGTGCGACGGGCAGTTGGGAAAATATTGACCACCTGAGCATTTAACGGCAGTGTGCCGACCCGACGATGAGGATAAATCAGTGTAATTGTGCCTTCACTGCCTTTTTTCGCATCCAGCAATGAAAACTCATCATCAATTTCGGCTTCCAAGTTCAACATCGCTGGTGTGAGCAGGCTGCGGTCATAATCAATTGGCGTATAACGGAGCGCAGCGGGTGTGTTGAGGACTTCCGGCGGCTCTAAGCGGGTGAGATACCACAATACCTCACCTGTTGGCCCTACCTCATCAAAGCGGCTGTCTTGGTTCAGCCGATAATTCATTGAAAAAACTTGTAGCGACGTGGGGGAACTGCCGAGTCCGCCGACTTGCTCAAGGATGTTTTGTGTAGCAAGTGGCCCGCCGCCTGCAATATCGAGAACAGCTTCGGCAAGATGGAGATGGCCTTCGTTGACTTCCAACATCAAATCACGCGGGAACCAAGCGCGACCCATATAAATGAGTTCCTCCTCCTCCAACAGGCGTTCTTCTAATACTTGGATAATTTCTTCACCAGCCAAGTCGAAGATTTCTTCCGCGTTCAAGTCGGAATCGCTCATAAAGGCAGCGCTTCCATTCATATTTTCTTGGCTCAGCTTATGAGGCGTTAGGAGGCCAGCGGCAAATTCACGAATGATTTTAAGATCATCGTCAAATTCAACCTGAATGACATTAAAATCGCCATAGTCCGGGTTTAGGCCGCTGCGCGTATTTTTTATAGTGGCAGTGGCATAGGCCATTTGCGGAAAAACCAGCTTTTGGCCGATTTCATAAGCGAGGGCCGGATTATAAAGCCGCGCATCTTTATAGCGCTCTTCCAAAGCAGCAGTTTCCTGCGTTAGACGGTTTTCGATTAGGGTGAGGGCAAGTTGTTGGCTGGTAAGCGGGGTTTCTCTTTCCAGCAAGAGGGTTGTGATAGTTTCGATATCTTCCGCTTCAACCGTGAAATTGCGCGCCCAGTGATTACTCGGCAGCAAGGTAGTGCGCCTCCGAACAAATGGATAATAAACTCATTAAAAATGAGACAAATTTCAAACTGAAGTTTAATTATAACTGTAGATGTGGGTTTTGGGTAGAATTAATTCTTAGGTAACTTGGATAAGCGCCCGTTGACCCGCCTCCCATATCTAGGTTATACTTACCCTTCGTTATAACCCAGAGTATGTCAATCACGAGGTATAAACACAATGTCGACAAAAAGAACGTGGCAGCCGAAGGTTCGCCGCCGCAAGCGTGTACATGGTTTTCGTCAGCGGATGGAGACAAAGGGTGGTCGCCGGGTACTGAAGGCACGCCGCGCAAAAGGACGTTATCAGTTGACCGTGACCCCGAATCATGTGAAGAAAACCAACTGGAACGCGTCATAAGCCTTTAGGGTGAAACTAGGCTGGGATGCAGCAGCGGTTTAGACTAAGACAGTCGAAAGATTTTGCGCGTTTGCGCCAAGAAGGGCGTGTCTATCGTCATCCTTTCTTGGTGTTGAGTGTTGCACCTAACGATTTATCGCACAATCGATATGGGTTCGTCACAAGCAAGCACTTGGGGAATGCTGTTAAGCGCAACCGAGTGCGTCGTCTGCTACGCGAGGCCATCCGCCACCTGCATCCCCGGCTCAAACCGGGGTTTGATGTTGTTATGGTCGTGCGCGATCAATTAGTGGGTCAACCTTACAGCACTGTAGAACGTACTATAGTTGAGATGTTTCGTCGTTCATCAATGTTAGTCGAGAGCGAATAGGTACGTTTAAATGAAGTGGCTGGCGCTGCGGTCAATTAAGTTTTACCAACGGTTTATTTCTCCTGTGCTGCCTTCGAGTTGTCGTTTTTATCCGACTTGCTCCCACTATACCTACGAAGCTATTCAAATTCATGGGGTTATGAAAGGCACATGGATGGGGGTGCGGCGTATTTCGCGTTGTCATCCATTCAACCCCGGTGGATACGATCCAGTGCCTCCTAAGAAGGAGCTATAATTGAACATTCGAGCAATTTCTGCGCGGCGGCTAATTTTAATAGCCGCGCTTTTACTAATTTTAACCGCAACGGCTTGCGCCCCTGTGCGGCAGGGGACAGCGTGGCCTGATGTTTCTTTGGACAGCCAGAAAAACATTGTTGTGGCTTATGAAAACCGGATTGATGTGGTTAATCCTGCTACCCATTTACGTATTCCACTGCTTAATGAAGCGGGTGAGATACGGCGTGAAGATGGCTCAAGTGGCGATGTCTTAGATTGGGAACTTGCAGGCAGTTGGCCTCAAGGGGATTCGAATGTTCGATCCCTGTTTTATACTGCGCCTGTTTTTCTCAATGAAGATACCTTCCTCATCACGGATTATGCAGGATATTTACTGCGGGTGGATTATCCGACTGCGCGAATCGAGCGATCCGTGACCAAAATTGAAGGCAACATCGTTGCGGATGCAGCGGTGGATGCGGCGACAAACGCGCTTTATGTCCCATTGAGCGAACATGATGTTGTCGCCTTAGATATGGAAAATTATGATACGCGCTGGGTGTTTGAAACTGAGCGTGGTATTTGGTCTCAGCCTTTGGTGATTGACGGCATTGTTTACTTCACGGCAATGGATCATCATTTCTATGCGGTTGATGGGGAAACAGGGGAACAGCGTTGGAGCCTTGATTTGGAAGGCGCTTCTGCTGCTTCGCCGCTTTATGATGCTGAAAATGAGCGTTTTTATGTCGGGACGTTTGCCAGCAAAATCTTTGAAGTGTCGTTAGCGGGGGAAATCCTCTCGCAGTATGAAACTGAAGATTGGGTATGGAATACGCCGGTGTTGCAAGAGGGCATCCTCTATACGGCTGATTTAAGTGGTTACGTTTATGCACTGAATACCGAAGGTGGACTTTCTGAAGTGTGGAAGGCCAAAGCAACTTCGGCGGGTATCCGGCCTGCACCGCTGGTCTCCGGCGGGTATGCGGTAGTTGCTTCGCGTAAGGGTCAGGTTGTGTGGTTAAATCAAGCTGACGGCAGCATCGTTTTTGAACAAGATGTGGACGCGGAAGTACTATCCGATATACTGTTGATTGAACCGGGTGAGCCATCCACCATCAATGAGCCGCTGGTCATCATTAGTACAGCCAAAAATAGCCGCTTGTTGGTCGCGTTCAGTTTGGAAGATAGTAATCAGCGTTGGGTATATAGTCGTTAAAGGTTTAGGGGAGAGCATTTACCAATGTGGGATTTGATTATCAACCCCTTTGTTACGGTACTGACGTTGATGTATCGTATTTTCAACAACGATATCGTATTGGCGATTGCAGCCTTTACGGTGATTATTCGTTTGCTGACCTCGCCACTGCTGATTCAGCAGCAGCGTTCAGCAAAAGCGATGCAAGAGCTTCAACCTAAGCTCAAGGCATTACAAGAAAAACACAAGAATGATCGAGAAAAGTTGGCACAAGAACAGATGGCGCTCTATAAAGAGAATGGCATTAACCCATTGGGGGGATGTCTGCCGCTGTTGATTCAGCTTCCGATTTTGCTCGCGCTTTATTCAGCGATTAATCACGCACTTGGTGCATCGCCTTATCAATTGATCGACCTTTCAGGTCGTTTGCTGCTGCCGGGTTTAGATTCGCTCGTGCCGTTGGGTGATACTTGGGCGGGGATGAATTTAACCCGTCCACCTACAGCGAATCCCACGTATGCGCTGATTCTCCCTCTGCTTGTACTCGTCACAACTTGGCTTCAATCCAAGCTGACTTTGCCGGCGCCGCCGCCGCCAAGTGGAGATGGCAAGCCCGACCAAGCCGCCCAGATGACGCGCTCAATGACGACGATTATGCCGTTGATGTTTGGCTTTTTCTCGCTCCAGTTTTCCGTCGGTTTAGGCATTTACTTTGTCGTCTCTAATGTGGTCGGTATCGCCCAGTATACCTTGATGGGCACAGCCGAGTGGGGACGTTTGTTCGGACGTGACCCAAAGCCCAAAGAGATCACATCTGTTACCCCTTCCACCACCGAAAAGCGCGGCAAGCGTAGTGATCCTGTCGGGTTTACACCAGAAAAGGCCAATGGCACTGATACTGTCTCTAATGGCACTATGACTAAATCGCTCCCTTCAGGCGGTACGCCTAGCAAGAAAACCAAAGCCTCTAAAAAAGCTGGCGCGAAGTAAACTATTAAGCTGATTTATCTGCGCCAGCCGATTTAATTTGTGCTGGCGCTCGAATTTTTCGTAAAGGTGTTTGATTATGGAGCCCCTACCCTCAGTTGAAATAACTGGAGAAACTGTTGAAGCGGCAATAAATGCAGGTTTGGTCAAATTAGGTGTTGGCCCTGGTGATGTCATTGTTGAAGTAATTGATGAACCTAGCCGGGGTGTCTTTGGCATTGGTGCTAAACCCGCACGGGTACGTCTAAAGATGCTGCGCCCGCCGACACCCGCCCCTGTGGTTGTTCCTGCTGCTGTTTCCTCTCCACCACCGCCTGCCATTATCCTTAAACCTGTTTCCGCACAGTCTCATGCGCGTGTCACCCAAAATGAGGATTATACAGACTCCTATGACGATGAGGTGGACGAGGTTTATTTGGGAGATGTCGCCGAGGCGATTGATGCGCCGGGTGAGGATGGGGAAGTTAGTAAGCGTGTGTTGGTTGAACTTCTTGAACGGATGATGCTAAAAGCCGAGATCACAGTACGGCGAGCCGAGCCGAGCCGTCCGGGAGAAAGCGCGCCTTGGCTGCTTGATGTCAACGGGGCGGATATGAATAGTTTAATTGGACGCAAAGGGGAAACTCTGGCAGCCTTACAATATATTACCCGTCTAATTGCCAGCCGCAGATTACAGCGCCGCGCCAATATTATTGTGGATGTAGCGGGTTACAAAATGCGCCGTTCACAGCGTTTGCGTGAGCTTGCCTTGCGAATGGCAGATCAAGCGATACAAGAAGCTCGCACGGTCACGTTAGAGCCGATGCCGCCGAATGAGCGCCGTATTATCCACTTAACCTTACGCAATCGCAGCGATGTTTATACAAAAAGTACTGGCGAGGGCGACGCTCGTAAAGTAACCATCGTCCCAAAGTAATCTGATGATCGATTATCTTCTGATCGGTCATCTCACGGCAGATTTAACCCTTGATGGGCGGCAGCTTGGCGGCACAGTCTCTTATGCAGCCAGCACCGCCCACGCTTTTGGATTACGGGTCGGCGTGTTGACGAGCGCTCGGCAAGATGACCCTTTGCTGGATGAACTGCGGCAATGGGCGCAAGTTGTCGTTCTCCCCTCGGAACTCACCACGACTTTTGAGAATATCTATGGAGTAGCCGGACGCACTCAATATTTGCATGGTGTTGCTGCGCCGATTTTACCCGAAGATGTGCCTGCTGGTTGGCGCTCCGCACCTTTAGTTCATATTGCCCCAATGGCCGATGAAATACATGGGCAGGTCGTTTCATGTTTTCCGCAATCTGAATGTGCTATGTTGGTGACATTACAAGGATGGCTGCGGCGCTGGGAGGCTGATGGGCGGGTGCGGTTTAAGCGCTGGCATGATCGAGACGTATTGGAAGCAATTGATTTTATCGTGTTTAGCGAAGAAGATATTGCCGAAGCCCCCGATATGGAAGCAGAAATCGCTGAAGTCGCACCTTGTTTAATCGTCACGCAGGCCGATAAAGGTGGGAAAATTTACCGCGAAGGCCAATTTCAGCCCTATGCTGCATTTCCAGTGTATGTTCTCAGCCCAACGGGTGCGGGCGATATTTTTGCCGCGTCCTTTTTTATTTGCTGGCATTTACTCAAACACGATATAGACCGTGCGGTACGGGCGGCAGCGATTCTGGCAGGGCATTCGGTCACACGAAGCGGCTTGAAAAGCGCCCCGACACCGGATGAAATCCGCGCAGTATTAAACAGCGAAAGTTGATAAAAGAACGATGATTGAAAGAATTTTATACAACGGCAATATCATCACACTCGCGGAAGATGTACGGCGAGTGAGCGCTTTGGCAATCACCAATGGGCGCGTGATGGCAACAGGAAGCGACGACGATATCCTGGCGCTGGCAACCGCCGGAACCATTCGCCAAAATTTAGAAGGGCGCACCATTATCCCCGGTTTAACGGATGCCCATATTCATTGGCAGTGGACGGCACGCGCCTTGCAGGATGTCGATGTATTTGAAGTGCCGAGCAAAGCAGTGGCTTTAGAACGGGTCGCGGAACGTGTGGCGACGACTCCGACAGGGGAGTGGATTACGGGTCACGGTTGGGCGCAAGCCTATTGGCCTGATGGCGCGTTTCCGACTGCGGCTGATCTCGATACTGTTGCACCCGATCATCCCATTTACCTACGGGCGAAAAGTGGTCATGCGGCTTGGATAAACACCCGTGCAATGCAATTAGCAGGAATTACGGCTGAAACCCTTGATCCTGAAGGGGGACAGATCAGCCGCGATGCAAGTGGACAGCCGGATGGCCTTTTCTTTGAGACCGCGATTATGTTGGTTTCGCGCCATGTGCCTTCCCCTTCATTAGAGCAAACAGCCGACCAGATGGCAGCCGCGCAAAAATTGGCTTTAGCTTCCGGCTTAACGGGCTTTCACGATTTTGACAGCCAGAATTGTTTACGCGCATTGCAACTTCTCCGTGAGCGCGGCGGATTAGACATGCGCGTCGTCAAAAATATCAATAAAGAGTGGATTGACCATGCCCTCATGCTCGGATTGCGTCGGGGATTCGGCGATGATTGGATTCGCATCGGCGGACTAAAAATCTTCGCGGATGGGGCTTTGGGGCCGCGCACGGCTTTGATGCTGGATGCTTACGAGAACGAACCGCAAAACTTTGGCATTTCCGTCACAGAAGAAGATGAAATGCGCGAACTGGTGAGTAAGGCGAGTGCTGCCGGTTTGCCTGCGACGATCCACGCCATTGGTGATTGTGCGGTGCGGCGTGTCTTGAATGTATACGAATCTGTCCGTAAAGAAGAAGCAGCACGGGGCGAACCGAGAAATACCCGCCGCCATCGCATGGAGCATGTGCAAATCATTCACCCTGACGATTCGCATCGCTTGGCGGAGCTCAACATTATTGCGTCGATGCAGCCGATTCATGCGACCTCAGATTATGATATGGCAGATCGCTATTGGGGCGCACGGAGTCAATATGCCTATAATGCCCGCTTACAGATCGATCAAGGCGTGGTAGTCGCTTTCGGGTCGGATTCGCCGATTGATCCTTTTGAGCCGTTAGGTGGGATTTACGCGGCTGTCACCCGCCGCCGTCCCGATGGGACACCGAGTAAAGAGGGATGGTATCCCGATGCAAGGCTGACGATTGACGAAGCGCTGCGTGGCTTTACACAAGGGCCTGCTTATGCGGCGGGTATGGAAAATCGGCTCGGTAAACTTGCACCCGGCTACCTTGCTGACTTAGTTGTGCTTGATCGTGACCTTTATACGATTGCACCCGATGAAATTCTTGATGTCCAAGTTATGGCGACGATGGTCGATGGGCAATGGCGTTTTGAGGGGGTGTAAGTCACCTTAGAGTCTGTTAAAGAATGTTTGATAAGCGAGTATTCCTCAGTAGAATCATGATCTTAGATTTACAGTAAAATTCAAAGGTTGTAAGAAAATGGCAAACCGTCTCGGAATGAAAGTCGGTGATAGTGAACATCCTGTGCAAGGCGCTATGCTGCAAGTTGGGTCGCCTGCACCAGACTTTGTGTTGTTAACGCCGCGCTACTCACAACGTACATTGGCGAACTATGAGGGGAAAGTCAAAATCTTAAGCTGTATTCCGTCTGTCGATACGGGCGTTTGCTCCGCACAGACCCATCGTTTTAATAAAGAAGCCGCTGATTTAGGCGATGATATTGTCATTGTGACAGTCAGCGCCGATTTACCTTTTGCTTTAGGGCGCTATTGCGCCAATGAGGGCATCGACAAAACGTTTACCCTTTCAACTTCCGTTGACATGAAATTTGCTGACGATTATGGCGTTCACGATACCGATTGGCGTATCTGCCAGCGGGCGGTGTTTGTCGTCGATAAGCAGAACATCATCCAGTATGTAGAATATGTGCCGGACATGGGCAACGAAGTGAATTTCGATGCGGCGCTGAGTAAAGCGCATGAACTTATATAACTTAAGGACGAAATATGACCGATATGCGATTACAACGGCTGGCAGATGTGCTGGTCAATTATTCTACCAGCGTCCAACCGGGTGAGTGGGTGGGAATTTTGGGTGATGTCGTCGCTTTGCCTGCGTTACGCGAAGTGTATAAAGCTGTCGTTAAAGCGGGTGGAAATCCCACGCTTTTTATGAGTGATGAGCAGATGAGTCGTGGGTTTATGCGCGAGGCTAACGACGACCAAATTAGTTGGCTTGACCCATCGCAAACGCTCTACTATGAGCAGGCTGATGTCTACATTCGCATTGGCGGTAACAGCAACACACGCGCCATGTCTACGATTGATGCTAAGCAGACACAGAAAATCGCGTCCTCCCGCCGGGGTTGGCTAGAAACACGCATGAATCGGGCTTCTGAAGGAAAATTTAAATGGGTGGTGACATGGTTCCCAAATGAAGCCAGCGCTCAGGAAGCCAATATGAGCCTTGAGGAATATGAGGATTTTGTCTTCAACGCCACTTACTGCGATAAAGACGATCCTGTCGCGGAATGGCGCAAGGTTTCCGCCGTGCAAGAAAGCAAGGTCGCGTGGCTTAAAGGGAAAAAGCACGTCAAATTGCAGGGGCCGAATGTCGATTTACAGCTTTCCATCGAAGGCCGGACGTTTATTAATGCCGATGGCAGTCGCAATATGCCGGACGGTGAAATCTTCACGGGACCAGTCGAAGAGTCGGTCAACGGCTGGATTCGCTATACTTATCCATCAATTGTAGGTGGACGGGCGGTTTCTGGCATTGAACTGCGCTTTAAAGACGGAAAAGTAGTTGAAGCGAAAGCCGAACAAAATGATGAGCTGCTCCAAGCGCAGTTGAACACGGATGCAGGATCACGTTATTTGGGCGAGTTTGCCATCGGGACGAACTTCGGGATCAATAAGTTCACAGGCAATATTCTGTTTGATGAAAAAATCGGTGGGACGATTCACACTGCCATCGGTGCGGGCTATCCCGATACAGGCAGCAAGAATAAAAGCGCCGTTCACTGGGATATGATCTGCGACATGCGGAATGACAGTGAAATCCTCGTTGATGGAGAATTGTTGTACAAAAACGGCGAGTTCATGGTTTAATTGTCTTTATGGCGATTTTAAACTTTTTCACCCTAAAACGTACCACAATCATCCTGCTCGGTTTCCTGCTTATTATTATAGGGAGTTGGGGGATTGACTTGGTCGTCGTTCAGAATATGGCGATGAATGATGTGATGCCGCGCTATGTGGGCTGTCAGGGATTCTTTCGGGGAGACAGCCCCTACAGCCAAAAAGTGGATGCGGAGATTGATGCGTTTGTTCGTATCGGCGAAAAATGGGGATTTTCTTACCCGCCTCATCTTTGTTTTGTGCTTCTACCTATCTGGCTTTTGCCGTATGAAGCCTCCGTTTCGCTTTGGATGCTCCTTAATCTGCTATTTTTTTTGGCGTTTCCCGTTTTGTATGGACTTGTAGTGCTGCGTTGGCGTTTATTACCACTACAGCTTTTGGCGCTTACTTTCAGTATTGTCTTGGGGTTTCGCTATACGATGATGACCATTACTCTCGGTCAGTTCACAGGTTTTGTGCTGCTTTGTATGGTGGGTGCAATTTGGGGATTACGAAATCAGCGTGTTTGGCTGACAGCATTTTGTTTGGCGGGAATGACAATCCGGCCTGACGGTGGACTAATTGCGTTGGGTTTATGCGGTATAGCCTTCCTTATAGGGCAGCGGCGTGTTATCCCGATTTGGGTCGGTTTAATGGCGATCATCTGGCTGGGAACGCATGTGTTTATCGGGAATTGGGAACTCCAATTTGTTAATCACTTACGTGACTACGCAGACATCAACCGTAAAACTTCATGGCTGCCGCTTGATTTAGGTCCTGCGGGTGCTATTGTATTAACAGTTGGTTTTCTGGGATGGACTGCTTGGATATTCATAAGGATTTGGAAGCTGCTGCCTGATGAACCTCAAGAATTTGTTTTGTGGGCGAGCGCGATGATTATCCTACCTATATTGGTCTTATTCCCACAAACGAACCCCTATACACTAGTTTATGCGCTACCCGTTTTTATGCTGTTGGCTTATGTCTTGCGGCGTAGTGTATTCCAAGCTTCTGTTTGGCTGCTCATCGCTTCATCTCTGTCTCTTATACACATCTCCGAGCCCACGAGACTAAGGCGAATCTCGTATGCCGTCTTCTGCTTGAAA
>ENA-ORBV01002940-ORBV01002940.1-microbial-mat-metagenome-genome-assembly--contig:-NODE-2940-length-35073-cov-6.149560_pt1 | contig 35073 bp, 31 predicted proteins | sample MGYA00237777_ERZ505514 | MGnify/ENA primary metagenome ERZ505514 (study PRJEB26160, sample SAMN06269048) | microbial mat metagenome | isolation source: Oligotrophic lake microbial mat | place... | reverse complement strand
CCCCTCGGTACCCGGTCAAACAGCTCGGTGCCGAGTTCAGCGTCCAGGTCCAGGATCTGGCGGTTCACCGCACTCGACGCCACAAACAGGCTCTGCGCTGCCTTGCGGCTGGAACCGCTGCGCGCGACTTCCAGGAAATACTTCAGGACGACAGCGTGCATGAACAAAAACAGTCAGCCGTCGCCCTGACTTTCATGAGGTCCAATCTTCACCCCGCATCATGAAAGTTACTTCACGTTAAAGAATACGGTTGAACCAGGCCAGCGACAACGCAGCCGAGCTGATGGCCAGCACCGCCGCCAGCAGTGCCAGCAGCGCGGAGAGTTCGGTCTCTTTCTTGTCCAGTTGCAGCCGGGTGCCGAGTTTTTCATAGACCTTCTTCAGGGCCTCGGCGGTGCCAGCGTAGAAATACTCGGCGTCGGTGGTTTGTGCCACTGCCTTGAGGCTGGGTTCGTCGAGTTTCAGGTACATGCTCCAGCCCTCGAAGCCCTTGACTTCGCCGTCCACCGTGCCCAGGCCCACCGAGTAGACCCGCACGCCGCGGTCGGCCGCCATCTTGGCCGCCTCCTGCGTGTCCACACCGGTGGTGCGCCGACCATCCGTGAGCAGCACAATCACGGCCGATTCGAAGCTGCCGGGGGCGACCGGGACAAACTCCTTCTTCGGTTTGGCCTTGCCAGCCGCATCGTCAATGCTTCTGCCGCGCTGGGCGTTGCCGTAAATCATGTCGCTCAGGTTGATGCCCTCGTCGGGAAACAGTTCGGCCAGTGCGGTGACGATGCCGCTGCCAACGGCGGTGCCGCGTTGCATCTGGAAGCGGTCGATGGCCGCCACCAGGTCTTCCCGGTTCAAGGTTGGCGGCTGCACCAGTTGGGCTGTGCCGGCGAAGGTGACAATGCCGACCTTGATGTTGCGCGGCAGTTCGGCCAGGAACGCCTTGGCGGCAGTTTGCGCCGCTTCCAGGCGCGTTGGCAGTACGTCGGTAGCGCGCATGCTGAGCGACACATCCATCGCCAGAATGATGGTGCCGTGCGAACCTGGCAGGGTGATCACGCCCAGTGGGCGCGAGGCTGCCAGCAGCAAGGCCGTGAGCCCGAGCAGGAACAGGGCCGGCGGGACATGGCGCCGCCATGGCAGATTCTTGGCCATCGCACCCTTGATGATGGCCAGGCTGGCATAACGCAGAACCAGCTTCTTCTTGCGCCGCAGCAGCCAGACGTATCCCAACACCAGCAGCGGCACGGCCAGCAACAGCCACAGAAAATCCGGCCACAGGAAAGACACGGGAAGCTTCATGGGTTCCTCATGGTGCAGTGCCGGCCCAGCGCCGCAGGGATGTGGGCACCGAGTCGGGATTCGCGGCTGCAGCCCGTATTGTGCAGGGGCTTGGCCATTTGCGCGCAAAGCGCCCAAACCAGCGCCTTGGCACCGGCTGCGCCGGTGCCTGGGGCAGCCAACGGACTGCAGCATGGCCTCCGGCCGCTGGTCGCGGCCGACCTACCGGCGCGCGATTGCCCGGGCAGGCTTGCTGATCGCAGCCTGGTGGCGCGTCTGCGGGCGTGTCGCGCGCGGCGTCCATATTTGCAATTGCCATCGCTACTGTTACCGTAGATGGCGATCCGTCACCAGCGCGAGCCGGCGGTCTTGATCCGGATTTCGGCAGTGGCGCTGACACGGTCGATGCGCAAGTCCTGCTCGGATCCCAGCAAGGCATAACCGTTGCTGGCTGTCGCGTCGAGTGCGGGTGCGCGTGCGCAAGCAGGACTTCATCTTGAGCCGGGCGATGCACTTGGCGCAGGCGTCGCGATGACGATCTGCATCGCATCGACGCCGTTGAATCCTTTCTTCAACAATGCGTCGTACAGGTGCTTCTTGAACGCCGCGATTCGTTCGGCTGTTTCAGGCTTTGCCGCCGCGCTCAGTTGTGCCTCCAGTACCGCATCGGTCATGGGCCCCATGACGGAAACCATGGCCCCCGTGGTTGTTTGCATGGTCTGCCGCATTTGTTCCGGAGAGGGTTGCGGATTCTGGCCCGACTGGGCCAGCACGAGCGTCGAGCCCAGGGCGAAGGCGGCCGCGGTGCAGAGTGATACTGGTTTCATGGAAGGTATCCCCGGATGTTTGGAATTGTGTGCTGGCGGTCGCGTTTGTACTGTGTTTCGGCCCCGAGTGGAACAGGCCGCAACGATCCAATTGTGCCCCCAGCTTGCACTGTCCGAAGCTTGGCCGTGCAACGGCGCTCGCGTCAGGCGGGGGCAGCAGAAACGAACGCGAATCGTGCTTGGGTTGTCCCGTCGACAACGATCTGCTCAAAGAACATGCTGTGTGGCCGGACCCACAGGCCGGTGTCGCTGTAAAGCGGGCGGTAAAGCACCAGCGGCTCCAGGGTCTCGCTGTGCCGGGCCACACCGATTACCTGGTAATCACCACCCTTGTAGTGGCGATAAAGGCCAAGTGGGGTGTTGGGCAGCGGTGGCAGATCGGACATGTGTCCATGGTAACGCGGCAGCAATTTCAGCCCCGGCCCTTCCTGGCCCGGCGGCGGTGACAGTCGCGCCGACCAGGCGGCGGCGGCGGGTGGGGTTGAACTTTGGTGTCATCAAGAATCTCCTGAAGTGGGTGGGCGTGCAGCCATTCTGATGACGCCACGGCGTACGCGCAAGAACCGATTTGTTTCATGCGCGATGCCGAAATCAGAGCGCAACGGAGGCCCCGGAATGGGGCCTGGGAACGCCGCATATCGGTGTGGTAGGCCCCGCTCTGGTGCCACACATTTGCGCCGCAACGGTGCGGCCTCAGCCGCTCAGACCCGCACCACCCGCCCCGGGTTGAACAGGTTGGTCGGGTCGAGCGCGCGCTTCACTGCCCGCATCATGTCGAGTGCGACCGCTGACTGGTATTGCGGCAGTTTGTCGACCTTCAGGCTGCCGATACCGTGTTCTGCCGAGATCGAGCCGTCAAAGTGGCGCACCGACTCGAAGACAATGGTATTGATGGCAGCTTCATGCTGGTCGAGGAAGGCGGCGCCATCCTGTCCCTCGGGGCATTGCACGTTGTAGTGCAGATTGCCGTCGCCGAGATGGCCAAAGTTGACCATGCGCACACCGGGCAGCGCCGCCTGCAACTGCGCATCGGTGACACGCACGAACTCGGGAATGCGCGAGATCGGGATCGAGATATCGTGTTTGACGTTGAGGCCCTCGCTGGACTGGGCCAGCGGAATGCGTTCGCGAATTTGCCACAGCTGTTGCGCTTGACCCAGGTTCTCCGCCACCACTGCATCACTGACCGCGCCCTGTTCCAGTGCAGTCTCGAGCAGGCGCTCGAAACCTTCGCGCGCATGGGCCTGCGACTGATGGTCCGAGTTCTCCAGCAAAACACACCACGGGGTCGATTGGTACAGGGGCACCTTTTGCTGGGGGAAGTGCTGCGCCACCAGCGACAACGCGAACTGCCCCATCACCTCGAAGCCGGTCAGACCCGCAGCCAGTTGCCGTTGTGCCAGCGCCAGCAGCGCCAGCGCATGGTCGAGTGAAGGCACGGCCGCCCAGGCGGTCAGTTGCGCCTGTGGCATGGGCACCAGTTTCATGGTGGCCGCCGTCATGATCCCGAGCGTCCCCTCCGAGCCAATGAAGAGGTTGCGCAGGTTGTAGCCGGTATTGTCCTTGCGCAGGCCGCTAAGGCCGTGCCAGATCTGGCCACGCGCGGTCACCACTTCCAGACCCAGGCACAGGTCGCGTGTATTGCCATAGCGCACCACCTGGGTGCCGCCGGCATTGGTGCCGAGGTTGCCGCCGATGCTGCAGCTGCCTTCGGCGGCCAGACTCAGCGGGAACAGAAATCCCGCCGCCTGGCAATGTTGTTGCAGGTTCTGCAGGATGCAGCCGGCTTCGACCGTGACCGTCAGGTTGGCCGGGTCGAGCGCGCGTACCGCCTGCATGCGTTGCATGCTCAGCACGATCTGCGTCCCGGATGTGTCGGGGACTGAGCCCACCACCAGCCCGGTGTTGCCGCCCTGCGGCACGATGCTCACACCGCTGGCGTGCTGGTGCGCGGAGCAGATGCGCACCACGTCGGCGACTTCCGCAGTGGAGCCCGGGCGCACCACGGCCAGGGCCTTGCCATGGCTGCGCCGTCGCCAGTCCTGCTCCCACGCACTCAGGTCCACCTCCCCATGCGCGAGGACATGCGCTGCGCCAACCGCGTCGCGCAGCGCGCCGAGCAGCAGTTTGGACGCGTGCGTCATGCGAAGTTAGCGTTCAAGGAGTTGGCGCTGCCAGGGCGGCGGCGTTGCGCAGGCGCAGCCGCACATGCAGGGCACAGGCCAAAAAAAGGCTGCAGCACAACAGGACCTGCAGGAACGCGAGCCAATTGCCTGGTGCCGGGTCGCCCCAGGCACGCACCACACCTTCGGTGAAGTACAACCACACCAGCAGGCTGACCCAGCGGTAGGTGTACATGCGGTTCTTCAGCAGCCCGGCCAGTGGGATACACAGGGGCAGCACCTTCAGCGCAAGCCACGAGCCACCGGGACGGATGGGTGCGATCCACAATTCCCACGCCAGGCCAAGCACTATCAAGCCGAGCAGGCTGGTGACGGCGAGAAGCCGGGTCTGGGCTACGGCCGGGTCGGGTAGGGTCATTGCAGTGGCATCATACCCACCATGCAATCTCCCCGGAGTGTCGCCGTGATCATCCAGAGCCTTGCTGCCTTTCCCTGGCGCAGCACGGTGCGCACCCTGTTCGAACGCTCTCGGGAAGAGCGCCTGGGACTGACCGCCAGCAGCCTGACTTTCACCACCACCATCGCCCTGGTGCCCTTTATCACGGTGGTGCTGGCGGTGTTTTCCGCCTTCCCGATGTTTGGCAAGTTGCAGCTGGTGCTGCAAAACTGGCTGGTCGAGAGTCTGGTGCCGGACAACATTGCGCGCCAGGTGCTGGGTTACCTGACACAGTTTGCCGGGCAGGCGAGCAAGCTTGGCACGCTCGGGCTGCTGCTTCTGTTCGTGACGGCGTTGGCGCTGGTGTTGACCATAGACCGTACCCTCAACAACATCTGGCGGGTGCGCCAGCGGCGGCCACTCGCACAGCGGCTGCTCGTCTATTGGTCTGCGATGACACTGGGTCCGCTGCTGCTGGCGGTCAGTGTCACCACTACTTCGTATGCCGTCTCCGCGTCCAAGGGGCTGGTGGGTGTATTGCCCGGCGGCGTCTCGGTGTTGCTCGATCTGGCCCAGTACGCCATGCTGGCCGCTGCCGCCGCCGCCCTGTATTACTACGTGCCCAACACTGCCGTGCGCTGGGGGCATGCCTGGGCCGGCGGTCTGTTTGTGTCGACGGCGATGGAGCTGGCGAAAAAGCTGCTGGTGGTGTACCTGGCCAAAGTGCCGACCTATTCGGTGGTGTATGGCACGTTTGCCACGGTGCCGATCCTGCTGGTCTGGATATACCTGGCCTGGGTGATCGTGTTGCTGGGCGCGGTCATCACCGCCTACCTGCCGAGCCTGCGCAGTGGCCTGGTGCGCCGCCACCTGGGCGCGGGTTGGCGTTTCCAGATCGCGCTGGAGATCCTGCAACAACTGCACCGCACGCGCGCGGCAAGTGCGCGCGGACAAACCTTCGAGCAATTGGCCAACGCGTCGCAGGTCAGCCATCCTGGCATCGAGCAGGCACTGGAGGTGCTGCTGGGACTGGACTGGGTGGCGCGCATTGGTCCGCAACCGGGCCAGGGCGACGCCCGTTATGTGTTGCTGGCGGACCCGGACAGTACCCCGCTGGCGCCCATGCTGCAGGCCCTGCTGCTGCGCCGTGCCGAGGCAACCGAGCCGATGTGGCGCAGCGTGCGCCTGGATAGCCTGTTGCTGCGCGATGTTCTGTAGCTCCGGCGCGGCCATGCCATGCAGCAGCGACTGACGCCTGGCACGGCCCTGTTGCTGACGCTGCCACCCCTGTTGTGGGCGGGTAATGCGGTGGTGGGGCGGCTGGTGGCCGATCTGGTGCCGCCGATCACGCTGAACTTCCTGCGCTGGCTGCTGGCCTTCCTGATGTTGCTGCCGTTTGCCTGGCCCGTACTGCGCCCGCGCAGTGCCTTGTGGCCACACTGGCGGCGTTACCTGCTTTTGGGTTTGCTCGGGGTGGCTTGTTACAACGCTTTTCAGTAGCTGGCGCTGCAGACTTCGACCCCGATCAACGTGACGCTGGTTGGCGCCAGTACCCCAATCTGGATGCTGGCCGTGGGGCATCTGTTCTTTGGCTCCCAGGTGACCCGGCGCCAGCTCGGTGGCGCGCTGTTGTCAATTGCCGGGGTGGTGCTGGTGCTGAGCCATGGCGAGTGGAACCGCTTGCTGGCGTTGCGCCTGGTGCCGGGCGACGTGTTCATGCTGCTGGCCACCCTGTGTTGGGCGTTTTACAGCTGGCTGCTGGTGCGCACCAGTGAGCCCTCAGGTATCCGACGCGACTGGGCCGGCTTTCTGGTCGCGCAGATGCTGTTCGGCCTGGGCTGGTCCGGCGCCTTCGCTGCCGCCGAGTGGGGTGTCGGCGCCGCGCCGATACAGTGGGGCTGGCCACTGGCAGCGGCACTGGTGTTTGTGGCGGTCGGCCCGGCCATCATTGCCTACCGCAGTTGGGCGCTCGGCGTGGAGCGTGTCGGCCCGAACATTGCTGGTTTTTTCTCCAACCTCACGCCCCTGTTTGCGGCCCTGATGTCGGCGGCTTTCCTGGGCGAAACGCCCAGGCTGTACCACGCGCTGGCGTTTGTGCTGATTGTCGGCGGGATCGTATTGTCGTCGCGTGGCAGGTAGGCGTGAGCCCTCCAACTGTGGCGTAGCCGTAACTGGCCCTGGTCACGGAGCAGCCTGCAGCGCTTCCCACAGCCGGTGCGGCGTCAAAGGCATCTGCAGCAGCGGCGCACGTGCCGCCAGGCCGTTGCGCGCCAGTGCATCGGCGACGGCGTTGACGACGCAGGGCGTGGCGCCGATGGTGCCGAGTTCACCTACACCTTTGACGCCCAGCGGGTTGTTCTTGCACGGGGTGGACTGGTCCATCTGGTTGCGAAACGCCGGTGTGATGTCGGCACGTGGCGCGGCATAGTCCATCAAGCTGCCGGTGAGCAACTGCCCGGACTCGCGGTCGTACACCACCTGTTCGATCAGGGCCTGTCCGATGCCCTGGATGGCGCCGCCGTCGAGCTGGCCGACCACGATCATCGGGTTGACCACCCGCCCCACATCGTTCACCGACGCGTATGCGACCACTGCGACTTCACCACTTTGGGGGGTGACCTCGACTTCGCAGACGTGGCAGCCGTTGGGCCAAGAAGGGCCGCTGACCGAACTGGTGGATTCAAGATGGATGCGTTGTCCGTCCTGGGCGGCTGCCAGTTCGAACAGCCCGATGCCCAGATCGGTCCCCTCGACCTGGAAGCGGCCGTCCTGATAAGTTATGTCGTCGGCGGCGGCTTCGAGTTTGCCAGCGGCGAGCTGGCGGGCATGCTCAATCGTGCGCTCAGAACCGACCCGCACTGCCGAGCCGCCGGCGAATATCGAGCGCGAGCCGCCACTGCCAAATCCGTCACCGCGGTCGGTGTCGCCCAGCACCACACGGATGCGCTCGATGGGCACACCAAACACGTCCACCGCGAGTTGCGCCAGCGAGGTGGCAATGCCCTGGCCCATGCCGTTGACTGCCGAAAACACCTCAATCATGCCGTCCGCCAGCACCGTGACAGTGACACGCTCCTCGAACACATTGCCACCAGTCCACTCCAGAAAAGTCGCGATGCCCAGGCCGCGCCATTTGCCCGCCCGCGCCGACTGCGTCGCACGTTCGGAGAAACCCTGCCAGTCGGCCAGCGCCAGGCCCTGGTTCATCACGTGTTCGAAGCGGCCGCTGTCGTAGACCTGCGCCATCGGGTTCTTGTAGGGCATCTGTTCGGGCTGCACGAAATTGCGCCGGCGCAGCGCGATGCGGTCGATGCCGGTCTGGCGTGCAGCTTCGTCCATCAGGCGTTCGATGATGTGGATCGCCTCCGGCCGGCCGGCGCCACGGTAGGCCCCTACCGGCGCGGTGTTCGTCATGACCGCCTGGAAGTGGAAGTCGATGGTCTGGATGTCGTAAACGCTGGTCTGCACCCAGGGCCCGATCAGCAGCGGAATCGCCACGCCGGTGCCGGTGGCGTAGGCGCCCACGTTGGCCAGCCCATGCACCCGCAGCGCCAGGATGCGCCCGCTTGCGTCGAGCGCGAGTTCGGCATGGCTCTGGGTGTCGCGCCCGGTAGCGCTGCTAAGGAATTCTTCACTGCGGTCGGCGATCCATTTGACCGGGCGTTTGAGGGTCCAGGCACACCAGGCCGTGACCGCGTCCTCCGGGTGGATGCCGCCTTTCATGCCGAAGCCGCCGCCCACGTCGCCGACCGTCACGCGTACCATCTCGCGCGGCAGGCCCAGGATGTCGTTGCACAAGGAATTGCGGATACCCGATGGCATCTGGGTGCTCATGCGGATGGTCAGGCGCCCATCGGCCGGATCGACCAGCGCCAGTACTGAGCGTGGCTCCAACGTCAGCGCAGCCAGACGCTGGTTGGTGATATCCAGCGCGACCACATGGGCCGCTCTTGCGAATGCCTCGGCAGTGGCCTGGGCGTTGCCGTGGCGCATTTCCGCTGCAATGTTGTCGGGTGCATCGTCGCATACCAGCGCTGCGCCAGCTGCCACGGCGTCGGCAAGGGCCACCACCATGGGCAGGTCTTCATAATCCACCAGCACCGCCTCGGCGGCGTCGCGCGCCTGCTGCATGGTGCTGGCCGCCACCACTGCAACCGCCTCGCCGACGTAACGCGCCCGTTCATGCGCCAGCGGACGGCGCTCTGCCGAGGCGCCTGGCGCGCCGTCGGCGCGCTTGAACGACGAATTGCCGGCAAGGGGCTTCACACCGGCTGCCACCAGGTCGGCGCCGTCGTACACCGCAACCACGCCCGGCATCGCCAGCGCCGCTGACTTGTCGACCGAGACGATGCGTGCATGCGGATACGGAGAACGCACAAAACACAGGCGCAGATGGTCTGGATAAGCGGCGTCGTCGGTGATGTCGTCGGTGTAACGCCCCTGTCCCTTGAGCAGTTTTTCGTCTTCGATGCGGCGCACCGCCTGGCCGCTGCCAAAACGTGCCGAGATGTTGGTCATGGTGCAGATGTTCCTGGTTAACGTGAAAAAACTTTCATGATGCGGGGTGAAGAGCGGACATCATGAAAGCTATTGGAACAATCGTAACCGCTGGAACCGTGGGCGAGAGCATTTGGGGCGCGCTGTGTAGACCCTGTCTTGCTGGCAACCGTTCAGTCGAGGCTCAACAAATGGAAAAAGCAGCGCGCATAAACCCCCGAAAACGCGCACGCGCAGCGCGCTGCGGTTGCGCCGTCAACCGGTAGTCGGGGAACCGGGCCAGAAAACGGCCAATCGCGATGCGCCCTTCCAGCCGGGCCAGGCTCAGGCCGGCGCACTGGTGGATGCCAAACCCAAATGCGAGATGTCGGTTGTCGAGCCGTCGCAGATCGAGCTGGTTCGGGTTGGCAAACTGTGCCGGGTCGCGATTCGCTGCCGCGATACACAGCGTCACCAAGGCGCCCGCTGGCATGGGCACGCCGCCCACGGCGCACTCGCGCAGCGCGCGCCGGTTGCCAAGCTGGTTGGACGGCTCGAAACGCAGGAATTCGTCCACCGCGACGTCCAGGCGGCTGTCGAGTGCGGCGCCAGATGGCGCAGCCATGTCTGACAGCAGGCCGCGGCGGGCGTCGGGCCAGGCGTGCAGGCTGACCAGGGCATTGGCGATCAGGTTGGTCGTGGTTTCATGGCCGGCGTTCAGAATGAAGATGCAGTTGTGCAGCAGTTCGGGTTCTGACAACTTTCCGCCGGGGTCGACTGCCTCGCCCCGGATCAGGCGGGTCAGCACATCGCGCTCCGGGTCTCCCGGCCGTTGGCGCCGCTCGCGCACCAGCTCGCGCAGGTAGTGCAGAAACCCGGTCACGCTGCGGTTGCCAGCAGACTCCTGTGCGGCCGTGAGCGCAGGCTCCAGCGCGCCCAGGATGGCCAGTGACCAGCCGCGCAGCGGTGCGCGGTCGGCGTGGGGCACGCCCAGCAGGTTGCCAATCACTTCGACCGGAATGGCGCTGGCATAGTCTTCGACCAGGTCGCCGCCGCCGTTTGCTTCGATGCAGTCCAGCAAACGGTCGACCAGACGCACGAGGTCGGTTTCCATGCCGGCAATCGCACGCCGGGTGAGCGCGCCCATGATGAGCTTGCGCACCCGCGTATGCAAGGGCGGGTCGTTAAACACCAGGCTGGTGGTGTGGTGCTCGAACAGGGGACTGTCGTGGTACTTTGGCGCAAACTCGACGCGTTTGTCGGAGCTGAAGTTGTAGTCGTCCCGGTACACCGCCACCAGGTCGGCATACCGCGTCAGGAACCACGAGCCGTCGGGCATGGGCCGCACCGGCTGCTGCGTGCGCAGGCAGTCGTAGACAGGGTAGGGGTCGGCATAAAAGTCGCCGGGCAGCGCGCGCAGATCGAAGCTGGCAGCGATCTCCTGTGCCCGGTGCGGCTCCATTGGCGGCGTCGCAAATGCCGGTCGGTTCATGTGACAGGTTCCATGCCCCAAACGCCCAAGGCAGCGCCAGCGCTCACTGAAGTACCTTCGCACTTCGTGCTGCGGTGCGAGCTTGCTTGGGGCGGCCCGGCGCGGCGCTCACTGGAGTACCTTCGCACTTTGTGCTGCGGTGCGAGCTTGCTTGGGGCGGCCCGGCGCGGCGCTCATGCCCGCAACAGATCGCGCACGGCGAGCAACACGCCGTCCGGGTCCTCGGCCATCATCTGGTGGCCGACGCCCAGCAGCACGACTTTGGCGTTGCGCGCCGCCCGCACCAGGCTTTGGGCGGCTTTGGGCGGTGCCATCTGGTCTTTCTTGCCCAGCACGAACAGGGTGGGCGCCTGTACCAGCGCCATCGCCGCTTCGCCATCTGCATAACGGTCACAGGCCTGGAAACCGGTGTGAAACAGGTTGACGGCAGGATTGCTGGCCAGCACGCGGCGCATCAGGGCGCGCGAGCCGCCGTAGACCCAGCTGCCCGGCCCCAGCGTCGATGGTGGCGGCGCCAGTGTGGAGTGGGAAAACTGGTTGACCATCGCGATCGCCTTGTGTGGTTCATTCAGCGAGGCCTGCAGCAGTGCGGCCGATACCTTCATCGGGAAGGCGACCCCCAGTAGCGCCAGGTGGCTGACGCGGTCGGGCGCACGCGCCGCCACCTCCAGCGCAACCAGCGCGCCGAAGCTATGGCCGACGATGGCCGCGCGGGCCACGCCAGCGGCGTCGAGCAAGGCAAGCACAAAGTCGGCGGCCTGCTGCACGCTGGTCGGCGGCGATCCGGCACTTTTGGCGTGGCCGGGCAGGTCGGGCGCCAGCACGTTCCAGCCATGGTGCGCCAGGTAGCGCGTCTGCAATATCCATACGCTGTGGTCGTTGAGCACGCCGTGAATAAACAGCACGGTCGGTTTGGCCGGGTCGAAGGCTTTGCCACCGGTGTAACAAAAGGCCGCAGCTCCGTTGACTTGGAGTTCCATGCTCAGCCCCCGGCTTTCCCGGCAGCGCGCAAGGCACGTTCCAGGTCGTCTTGCAGATCTGCCGGATCCTCCAGGCCAATCGACAGCCGGATCGTGCCCTGGGTGATGCCGCCAGCCGCGAGTGCGGCGTCGTCCATGCGAAAGTGTGTGGTGCTTGCCGGATGGATGACCAGGCTGCGGCAGTCCCCCACATTGGCCAGGTGGCTGAACACCTGCAGCGCATCGACAAAGGCCTTGCCTTGCGCGCGGCTGCCACGGATGTCGAAACTGAACACCGAGCCGGCCCCGCGCGGCAGCATCGCCTTGGCAAGCTGGTGGCTGGGGTGATCTGGCAGCAGCGGATGGCCGACCCGCGCCACGAAGGAATGGCCGGCAAGGAACTCGACCACCCGCTGCGTATTGGACATGTGGCGCGCCATGCGCAAGGACAGGGTTTCGATCCCCTGCAGCACCAGCCAGGCCGAATGCGGGCTCAAAGCGGCTCCGAAGTCGCGCAGACCTTCACGCCGCGCACGCAGCAAAAAGGCGCCGACGGTGGATTCATCGGTGAACACCATGTTGTGGAAGCCGGCGTACGGCGCCGCAAGTTCCGCAAACTTGCCGCTGCGGGCGTGGGAGGCCGCCCAGTCGAAGGACCCGGCGTCCACCACCAGGCCGGCAATCACCGTGCCATGGCCGCTGAGGAACTTGGTCGCCGAGTGGTACACCAGATCGGCGCCGTAGTCGAAGGGCTTGAGCAACCAGGGTGTCGTCAAGGTCGAATCCACCAGCAGCGGCACACCGGCGTCGTGCGCGATGGCGGCAACAGCGGCGATGTCGAGCACGTCCAGACCCGGATTGCCCACGGTCTCGCCGAAGAACAGCCGGGTGTTGGGGCGTACCGCTGCGCGCCAGCCGTCAAGGTCAGCGGGTTTGACGAACGTGGTCTCGATGCCGAAGCGGCGCAACGTGTAGTGCAGCAGGTTCTGCGACCCGCCGTACAAGGCGGTCGAAGCGACGATGTGGCCACCGGCACCCATCAGGGTGGCGACAGTCAGGTGCAGCGCGGCTTGCCCGCTGGCTGTGGTGATGGCGCCGATGCCGCCTTCCAGGGCCGAGATGCGTTGCTCCAGCACCGCGTTGGTGGGGTTGCTGATGCGGGAGTAGACGTGTCCGGCCCTCTCAAGATTGAACAGCGCCGCAGCGTGGTCGCTGGACTCGAACACGAACGAGGTGCTCAGATGGATGGGCACCGCACGCGCGCCGGTGCTGGGGTCGGGCGCCGCGCCCGCATGCAGGGCCAGGGTGTCGAAGCCTGGGTCGGAATAACCGGGCATGCAAGTCTCCAGTGAGGTTGGTTGTTTGCGCCGATTGTGGGCTATATTGTGAGCTGAGGAGAACACCATGAAAGTCAGCGACATATTGCGTGTGAAGGGCGGAACCCTCTACACCGCCCAGCCCGACGAAGCACTGGCCGAAGCGGTGAAGGTGATGGCCGAAAAAGACATCGGTTCGCTGGTGGTGATGGAGCGTGGCGAGCTGGTCGGCATATTGACCTTTCGCGAAGTGATCCAGACCCTGGTAGAGAACGGGGGCTCCCTGGGCGCGCTGCTGGTGCGCGGCGCCATGGACGACGCGCCCCTCACCTGCACGCTGGAGACCGAACTCGACGAGGTGCGGCGCATGATGCTGGAGCGCCACGCGCGCTACCTGCCGGTGATCGACCAGCGCCTGCTGATGGGGGTGGTGAGCTTCTACGATGTCGCCAAGGCGGTTGTCGACAGCCAGAACTTCGAGAACAAGATGCTCAAGGCCTATATCCGGGACTGGCCGGACGCCGAACCCGAGCAGCCGTGATACCGGCGCGGGTGCCGTCGCGGATAATCCGGCGATGAGTGGCAACACCTTTGGCAACCTGTTTGCCGTCACCAATTTCGGCGAGTCCCACGGCCCGGCAATCGGATGTGTGGTCGACGGCTGCCCACCCGGCATGCCCCTGTGCGAAGCGGATATCCAGGGTGATCTGGACCGGCGCCGCCCCGGCACTTCCAAGTTCGTCACGCAGCGCAACGAACCCGATGCGGTGCAGATTCTCAGTGGCGTTTACGAGGGAAAGACCACCGGCACACCGATCTGCCTGCTGATCGGCAACACCGACCAGCGCAGCAAGGACTACGGCAACATCCTGCAGAGCTTTCGTCCGGGCCACGCCGACTACACCTATTTCCAGAAGTACGGCATACGCGACCCGCGTGGCGGCGGTCGCTCCTCGGCGCGCCTGACCGCGCCGATGGTGGCCGCCGGTGCGGTGGCCAAAAAGTGGCTGCAGGGCCAGTTCGGGACGCAGTTTCGCGGCTGCATGACCCACATTGGCGAACTGGCGATCGGCTTCGAGCACTGGGACCATGTGCCGCGCAATCCGTTCTTCGCGCCGGTGGCCGATGTGTCGGCACTCGAGGCCTATGTCGAGGCCTTGCGCAAGGCGGGTGATTCCTGCGGGGCACGCGTGCGGGTCGTCGCGTCCAACATGCCGGTCGGTCTGGGCCAGCCGCTGTTCGACAAGATGGACGCAGACATTGCCTACGCGATGATGGGCATCAACGCGGTCAAGGGTGTCGAGATTGGTGCCGGCTTTGCCAGTGTGGCGCAGCGCGGCACCAGCCACGGCGATTCGCTGTCACCGGAGGGGTTTCGCTCCAACAACGCCGGTGGTGTGCTCGGTGGCATCAGTACCGGGCAGGACCTGGAGGTCGCGATTGCGATCAAGCCGACCAGTTCGATCCTGTCGCCGCGTGCGTCCATCAATACTGCCGGTGAACCGGTCGAGGTGGTGACCAAGGGGCGGCACGACCCGTGTGTGGGCATTCGCGCCACGCCGATTGCCGAGGCCATGCTGGCGCTGGTGGTGATGGAGCACGCCCTGCGGCATCGGGCCCAGTGTGGTGACGTGCGCAGCCCCCTGCAGGCTATCCCCGCAGCGGCACCGGATCGGTGAGCAAACCAGCGGCAAGCGCCGGTGCTGCCGCACTGGCGCCGTTTGCGCTGTTCTCGGCGTCCTATTTCGCGCATATCGGGTTCTTCAATCCCTACCTTCCGTTGTGGCTGAAAGACCAGGGCCTGGGCCTGTTTGTCATCGGTGTGCTGACATCGGTACAGGCTGCGACGCGGCTGTTTGCGCCGTATGCCTGGGGGGCGCTAAGCGACCGCACCGGCGAACGGGTCAAGTTGTTGCGGTTTGGATCTGCGGTGGCGGCGCTGGCGTCCATTGGCCTGTGGTTTGACGGCGGCGTCTGGTGGCTGGCCCTGGTGCTGCTGGTCACCTTCACCCACACCAGCGCCATGATGTCCATGGCCGAGGCGGCGATGGCGCATCTGGTCAGCCGCGACGGCGTGTTCGATGCGCGGCGGTATGGGCGTATACGCATGTGGGGCTCGGCCGGATTCCTGCTGATGGTGTTTGTGGCCGGCCTGTTTTTTGAGCGTTTTGGCATGTCCTTCTTCCCCGCCATCACCACGCTGAGCCTGCTGGTGGTGGTGGCGAGCAGTTGGCGCCTGCCCGACCACCCCGAGCCGCGCCATGCGGAAGGCGCCCGTATTGCGGTCGGGCCGGTGTTGCGCCAGCCGGTGCTTCAGTGGTTCTTTGCGGCGATGTTCTTCCACATCCTCTCGCACATGGGCATCTATATATTCTTTTCGCTGTACCTGGACTCTCTGGGTTACAGCAAGACGGTGATCGGACTTTTGTGGGCGCTTGCCGTGCTTGCGGAGATCGGCTGGTTCTACAGCCAGGGACGCTGGATGGCGGCCTTCAGCCTGGGCGCCTGGCTGGTGCTCACCTCTGCCGTGACCAGTTTGCGCATGGGCGTACTGGCCGCCGGTGCGAATCTGCTGCCTTTGTTGCTGTTGTCCCAGCTCGCGCACGCGCTCAGTTTTGCGGCGCACCACGCCACCTGCATTGCCCTGGTGTCCGAGTACTTTCCCGACCGCTTGCGGGCGCGCGGGCAGGCCTTGTTCACGGTGGTCGGGTACGGCCTGCCCGGGGTCCTGGCCGGATTGGCGGGTGGCGCCCTGAGCAGCCGCTTTGGCCTGCAGTCGGTGTTCTGGGCCTGCGCCGCCACTGGAGTGCTGGCGATGGCTTGCAGCTTCAGGGTTTGGCGATTGCGGAGTCAACCGCACGGCGCAGCGGGTTGAACCCGGTTACCAGGATGGTAGCGACCAACACCAGGGCACCGCCGGCATACGACGCCAGCGTAAACACCTCGTCCAGTATCAGGTGACCCCAGATGACACCGAACACGGTGACCATGAAGGTTGAGCTCAAGGCCGCGACCGGGGTCACGTGTTTCACTATGCGCATGTATTGCCAATAGGCCAGGCCCGAGGTGGCAATACCCATGACGGCCACCGCAGACACGGCGCCCAGGCTGAAGTTTGCTTTTGGCAGGTTCCACAGGGCAAACGGCGACAACAGCAGGAAGCCGACGACGTGGATGGATGCGGTGATGGCCAGCGGCTCCATGCGCGTCGTCGCACGTTTGAGCAGCGGAGCGGTGGAGCCGGACAGGGCCGCTCCGCAGATCGCCAGCGCGGTGCCGCCGAGCAACCGCGCATCGGGCTGCATCGGGCCGAGTTGCACCACCAGTGCCACCCCGACAAACGCCACCGCGCAGCCGAACAATTTGGAAAACGTCAACACGTCCTCCTTCATCCAGGCCGAGGCAAAGGTGCCGAACAACACGGCCGTCACACTGAGCACCGCCGAGTAACCGGCCGGCAGGAACAGGGACGACCAGGAGTACAGAAAGTGGGGGATGGCAACACCCACGGCACCCAGCAGCAGCAGCTCGCGCCAGTGTTCGCGCGGCCAGCGCAGCCGGTTGGCGACCATGATCAGTGCCAGGGTCGCCCCGCCAAACCCGATGCGCATGGCAGCGGTGACACTCGGGCCCAGTTCTGGCGTCGCGATGCGGGTCAGCAGGAACCCGGCGCCCCACAACGCCGACAGCGCTACCAGTTGGAAAAAATAGCGGGACTTCACTTGCGCCAATTGTGGCCCAGGACGCATGGCTGGCCGTTCGAGCGAAAATTGGCCGGACTGGTGCGATCGCCAGATGAGAGGCACTATGGGCAAGTTCGTTTTGAGTGGCGTCATGGGATGGCCGGTATCCCATTCGCGGTCTCCGGCAATCCACAACCATTGGGTGGCGCGACACGGCCTGAACGGCGCCTATGTGTTGTTGCCGGTCGATCCGCTCAGGCTGCCAGCGGCGGTTGCGGGCCTGGCGGCACTGGGGTTTGCCGGCTGCAACGTGACCATTCCACACAAGGTTGCGGCGATGCGGCTGGTGGACCGGGTCGATGCGCTGGCGCAGAAGATTGGTGCCATCAACACCATCGTGGTGGAAGCCGATGGCAGCACCACTGGCACCAACAACGACGTTGCCGGTTACCTGCAGAGCCTGCGCGACGCGCAACCCGGCTGGCGCGCCGACGCCGGACCGGTCGCGGTGCTGGGCTGCGGTGGTGCCGCGCGGGCGGTGGTGGTCGGCCTGCTGCAGGAAGGCGCGACCGAAATCCGGGTCTGCAACCGCTCGTTGGGCGCTGCGCAGGCGCTGGCGCGCGAGATGGGCGCTGCGGTCCAGGCGTTGCCATGGGAGGCTCGCCATGCGGCCCTCGCCGGTGTGGCTTTGCTGGTGAACACCACCAATCAGGGCATGTCCGGGCAAACCGCACTCGACATTGCGCTGGACTCCTTGCCGACCGACGCGCTGGTGTCTGACCTGGTCTACGTGCCGCTGACGACGCCTTTGCTGGCGGCTGCGCGCTTGCGCGGCAATCCGGCCGTCGACGGACTGGGCATGTTGCTCAACCAGGCGCGTCCCGCGTTTCACGCCTGGTTCGGCGTGCTGCCCGAAGTCACCCCCGAGTTGCGCCAGTTGGTGCTGGCTGGCCTATGAGCCGCCGGGCCGCTCCCAAGGCGAACAGCACCGCAGCCCGCAGGGCGAAGGTACCTATGAGCTGCCGGGCCGCTCCCAAGGCGAATAGCACCGCAGCCCGCAGGGCGAAGGTACTCCAGTGACCCTGCTGATCAACCCACAGTGCCAGCCTGGCGCGGTCGGGGCACAGCCGCTGCTCGACCGGCGTGCGGCAGGCGCTGCGGCGGCACTGCTGGCCGAGGTCTTTAACTACGCTCCCACGCCGCTTGTTTCGCTTGGCGAAACGGCGCGGCGGTGTGGCGTTGCCAGCTTGCTTGTCAAGGACGAGGGTGCACGTCTGGGGCTGAAAAGCTTCAAGGCCCTGGGCGGCGCCTACGCAGTGATCCGTCTCGTGTTGCAGCAGGCAACGCGGCAGCTGGGCCGGCCGGTGGCTGCCGCAGAGTTGCCACGCCCTGCCGGCGGGTCGCTTGCGTTGCCGCCCGCAGGTACGCTGGACCGCCCAAGCAGCGCGGATGTGGCAGCCGTCGCAAGCGGCATGAGCTTTGCCTGCGCTACCGATGGCAACCATGGGCAGTCGGTCGCCGCAGGCGCGCGCCTGGTGGGTGCACGCGCAGTGATTTTTGTGCATGCGGGCGTCAGCGCACAGCGTTGCCAGGCGATCGCGCGCTTTGGCTGCGAGATGCGGGTGGTGCAGGGCAGTTATGACGATGCGGTGGCTGAGTCCGCGCGGGTCAGTGCAGCCAACGGATGGACGCTGCTGTCCGATACCGCCTGGCCCGGTTATACCGACGTACCGGCGTGGGTGATGCAGGGTTACACCACCATGGTGCACGAGATCGCGCAGCAACTCCCGCTTGCGCCAACCCATGTTTTCCTGCACGCCGGTGTGGGTGGTTTTGCCGCTGCGGTGGCGACCTGCCTGCACAGCAGCTTCCAGCCAGGTCCGCGTGTGGTCATCGTCGAGCCATCCTTGGCGGCATGTTTGTATGCCAGCGCCCAAGCCGGTCAGAGAGTCAGGATCGCCCCGGGTGCGCCCACCAACATGGCGATGCTGGAGTGTTATGAGCCCTCGCTGCTGGCCTGGGAGCTGCTTGCGCCACTCGCCTACGCCTTCATGACGGTTGAGGATTCCGACGCCGTGGAAGCGATGCGGGTGCTGGCGCGTGCGAGGCTGGACGCCGAGGTGGTGGTGTCAGGCGAAAGCGGCAGCGCGGGGCTGGCGGGTTTGCTCGTCGCTGCCGCCGACCCGGCGCTGCGTGTGGCACTTGGGCTGGATGCGTCGGCGCGGGTATTGGTGTTCAACACCGAAAGCGCCACCGACGAGTCGCGGTACGAGGCGGCAGTCGGCACCAGTGCGGCGCAGGTTGCGCGCCGCGCGGCCGCTTCGTAGCTGGCTGCTGCCGTGGGGCGACCGACTGCCGACGCCGTGCCACACTCAGACTGATAATGCCTCGACCATGAAGAAAATATTCATCCTGAACGGACCCAACCTGAACCTGCTCGGTACGCGCGAACCGGGCTTATACGGATCGACCACCCTGGACGATGTGCAAAACCTTTGCAGCGCCGCTGCGCAGCGCCTGGGATACGAAGTAGCCTGTTTCCAGAGCAACCATGAAGGAGCCCTGGTCGATACCATCCATCAGGCTGGTCGCCTGTTCAAGGCCGGTGAGGTGATCGGCATGGTGTTGAATGCTGGCGCCTATACGCACACCTCGGTGGCCCTGCACGATGCGATCAAGGGGGTGGATGGATTACCGGTGATCGAGGTGCACATCTCGAATGTGCATGCGCGCGAGAGTTTTCGCCACCATTCCTTCATCGCGCCGGCAGCGGCTGGCATCATCGTAGGTTTTGGTGTGGACGGATATGTGCTGGCGATTGAAGGCCTGGCGCGCAAGGCTGCGGCTGCAGACAAGTCGGGCTGAGCGCGGAAGTTGGCACGATGTCCGCCACCGCGCCCCTGGCCATCGAGGAGTCCGAGGTCGAATTGACCGCCATTCGGGCCCAGGGTGCCGGCGGGCAGAACGTCAACAAGGTCTCCAGCGCCATCCACCTGCGTTTTGATATTGCCGCCTCCAGCCTGCCCGATGGCGTGAAACAGCGGCTGCTGGCGCTGCGCGACAAGCGCATCACGCAGGACGGGGTGCTGGTGTTGAAAGCACAGAGCCACCGCACGCAAGACATGAACCGGCTGGATGCCTTCTCCAGACTGCACGAACTGGTCAACAGCGTGGCGGTCGCGCCAACCCTGCGGCGGGCGACCAAACCTTCCTACGGATCGGTACAACGGCGCCTGGACGGCAAGACTCAGCGTGCGCGCACAAAGACGCTGCGCGCGCGGGTGCTCGACTGAACCAGCGTTAGTACCGATTCCGGTGGAATTTCACCTACTGGCGCAGTGTTGCGCAGCGTGCGCGCACAAAGACGCTGCGCACGCGGGTGCTGGACTGAACCAGCGTTGGTCCCGATTCCGGTGGAACTTCACCTACTGGCGCAGCGTTGCGCGTTGCGCGGGACTTACCAGGCTCTTCGAGCGTGATGAACCCGAGGGCCTGTGCGCGCGGGACGGATCGCCAAGCTTTGAGCCTGCGCGCAAGCGTGTGCCCAGGCCACGCGGCCCAAGCCGCAGCCCCCTTCGGGGTGAGCCGCTGCAGTGCTCGAAACAGGCGGGCCGCCCGAGCGTGCGATTGGCGCAGTGGCGGGCACCCATGGCAGCACCTGTTTTTCCGCGCTTAGTGCCTGCGGCTTTGATCGGGCTGCGCGGCCTGGGCACACGCGCGTGCGCGAGAGGAGTCTATTGGGTACACCGCCAACCCAAAGCCCGCCGCAGGGGCCCCAGGAAGGCGCCAACGATCAGCAGCCCCGGGCGCGAAGCGCGGAAAAACGGGCTCTGTGGCCGCAACGCGCTGCTTTGTCACACCCGATAAGGGCCGTGCGCCCGTTTTGAGCACTGCAGCGGCTCACCCCGCAAGGGGGCCGGGGCTGCGTTGGCGCCTGCCTGGGGCCCTGTGGCGGGCGCCTCGCAGGACGAAGATCGTCTTGCTGGTCCTTCTGTATTCTCAGGTCTGCAACACTACACTAGTCGCACCCTACGACACCGGTTGCTCGCCCGCTCACCCCATGCCGCTGACCACCGAAACGCCCGAATCGGGCGCTGCAGATTTTTTTGCCGATTTGCCGGTGTCGCAGTCGGCCGCAGACACTTTCGATGCGTCGCGTTACCGTCCGGCGCCAGACGACTGGGTGCTGGTGGTGACGGATATCGTGGACTCCACCATCGCCATCGCGAACGGCCAGCACAAGACCGTCAATTTCGTTGCTGCGATGGCGATCGGTGCGCTGAAGAATCTGTGTGCGCCCACGGCCCTGCCTTTCTTGTTTGGCGGGGACGGATCGGTGGTGATGGTGCCGCCCCAGCATGCGCAGGCGACGCGGCTGTCCCTGGCCCGGGTGCGCGGTTTTGCGCTGCGCGAGTTCGGACTGAGCCTGCGCATCGGGCAAGCCCCGGTTGCGGTGTTGCGCCGGTTTGGCAGCGACGTGCTGGTGGGCCGCTTCGAGCCGACTCCGGGCAACAGCTTCGGCGTGTTTCTGGGCGGTGGCGTGGGCACGCTGGAGACGGCCGTGCGCGGCCGCGGCGACCCGGAGCTCATTGCGCTAGCTGCCATCCCGATGGAGCTCGACGATGGCCAACCGGTGGATCTGGCCGGACTGTCGTGTCGCTGGAATCCCCTGCAGTCCGGACGCGGCAAGATGCTGACCCTGATCCTCAGTGGCGCGGTCGACCCGGGCACCGTGCATGCCCGGGTGATGCAATTGGCCGGGCAGGGTGGGGACGCGCGGCCGGTGCGGCTCGACACCTTGGGTACCAGTTGGCCACCCAAGGGCTTCATGCTGGAGGCGCGGGTGACGCGCGGCGGCGGGCCGTTGTGGAAGGCGGTCCTCAAGGTCCTGCTCGAAACACTGGTGGCACGCCTGCTGTTTGTGTTGCGTCGACCCGTGGGTGGTTTTGATCCGGACAAGTACCTGCGTGAAGTCACGACCAACACCGACTTCTGCAAACACGACGACACGGTGAGTTTTGTGATTGACTGCCCGCTCGACTGCATCGAACAGATTCGCAGTTACCTTGACGCACAAGTCGCCAGCGGCGCCTTGCGCTATGGCATGAACGTGTCGGAGACGGCGTTGATGACCTGCCTGGTCGCGTCCCCCACGCAGAACCTTCATGTGCATTTCGTGGACGGTGGCGACGGCGGTTACACCAGCGCCGCCAAGACCATGAAGGCGCACGCCAGTACTGCCGCTGCCGCTGCTGCTGCGCGGCCACCGACACCCTGAAACACCCGCATGCCTTCCAAGACCCTGTTGCGCAACCTGCGGTTGCTGTCGGGCCTGGTTCTGATGGCTTTTGTGATTGGCCACCTGACCAATCTGGCGCTGGGCCTGCATTCGGTTGCGGCCATGGGGGCCGCGCGCTGGCTGTTGCTCGATCCCTGGCGACACCCGCTGGGCGGTGGCTTGCTGGCGCTGTGTGCCGTCGTGCACACGGTGCTCGGTCTGTACGCGATCTCGGCGCGGCGTTCGTGGACGATGACCCGCACCGACGTTGTGCAACTGGTGCTGGGTCTGCTCACTCCACCCATGTTGATCACGCATGTGGTCGCAACCAGCATCGCATCGGACTTTGACCGCAATTTCCAGTTCGCGTATGGGCGGATGCTGGCGGTGTACTGGAGCTTCGCGCCGAAGTATGCGTTCCAGCAGTTGTTCGTGGTCATGATTGTGTGGATCCATGGCGCGCTGGGCCTGTATTCCTGGCTGGTGCTGCTGCCGGTATGGCGGCGTATTGGTGGCGTCGTGCTGCCGGTCTTGTTCGCGGTGCCGATCCTGGCGCTTCTCGGGTTCGCTGAGAGCGGGCGCGAGGTGCTGCAACGGCTGGAGAGCGACCCTGCATGGAAGCAGCTGATCATCGACCACCTGCGCCCGATTTCCGCCTTGTTGGAGCAGACCGAAAGCGCGCAGAACCGGGTGGTGCTGGGTTACGCAGCAGTGGTTGGGCTGGTATTGGCGGTGATGCTGGGGCGCATGCTGCATGCCCGGTCGCAACCGGTTCGCGTCGATTACGACGGCGGCGAATCCGCAATGGGGCGGCGTGGTCTGTCGGTACTGGAGATCGGTCAGGGTGCGCAGGTCGCCCATGCCCATGTCTGCGCCGGTCGCGGGCGTTGCGGCACCTGCCGGGTGCAGGTCCTGCAGGGTGCCGGGTCGCTGTCGCCACGCAACGACCTGGAAGAGGCGACGCTGGCGCGGGTGCATGCGCCGCCTGGTGCGCGCCTGGGTTGCCAGGCCCTCGTATTGGGGCCAGGGGTGCTGGTCACGCGTTTGCTGCCAGCCCACGCGGATGCTTCCGCAGCGCGCGAACCCGCTGACTGGGTTACCGAAGGGGACTCCGGCCAGCTAGAGCCTGCGCCATGATGTCCTGGCTGTTGGCGGCCAAGGTCCGTATGGACGCGTTGGCGGCCGACATGGCCCAGGCGCCTCTGGAGTGGCAGGCCTGGATCGACGCGCTTGCCATCTCGCTGATGAGTGGCACCGGCGTGCGCGCGGTTACCTACTGCCTGATCCTGCTGCTCATCGGCGGCAGTGTGGAATGGCTGTTCTGGACTTATGCCTATGGGCCACTGCGCGCCTTGCAGGCCACGCTGGCACGCTCGGCGCGCGAGGCGTTGGCCCTAAGTCTGCGCCGTTTGCTGCTGCTGTGCAGCGGCGTGTTGTTGTTTACCGGTGCCAGCATCGCTGCCTCAGCGGTTTTGTCCTGGCCTGAAGGTGTACAGGAGGCGGTGCTGGACGTGAGCCTGTGGCTGATGGTGTTGCGCCTGGCCTGGGCGGTGGCCGAGGTTGTGCTGGCACCTGGACGCAGTGCGCGCCGGCTGGTTCCGGTACGCGCCAGCCATGTGCCTTGGCTGATGGCCACCGTCGTGCTGGTTGCGCTTCTCGGCGGCGCCGCGCGTTTTCTGCCGGACTTGGTCGAGCAGATTGGCCAGGCACCGCACAGCGCTGGCGTGCTGCGTCTGGCACTGGCTACGCTGACCACGCTGCTGCTGCTGGTCGCCGCCTTTGGTTTCATGGGGCGGCCACCCCGGTTGGCCGCGCCACATGTGCGTTTGCCGGCCTTTCCGCGGTCCTTCCCGGCGGCGGCGTTGGTGCTGCTGGGTTATTCCGTCTGGCTGCTGGGCAGCCCGGCACTGTCGGGCGTCACCATGGTGCTGGCCGTTGTTCTGGTATTGCAGATGGTGTTGCGAGATGCCGTTTTCTACTTCTGGTCGGCGCGCTGGGACATGGGAGCCGGGCTGGCTGGCGCTGCGGCAACGGCCGTTGCTGCAAATCAGCTGTTGCCGCACATCGTGTTGTCTGCGAGCCGCTTTGGAGTGGTCGCCATCGGTCTGGGCGCCTGCGCAATAGCTCTGGACACGCCGCTGGCCGAACTGGCGACGGGCCAGGGCCCGCTGGTGCGTTTTGGCTTCAGTCTGCTGGGGGTGGCGGCACTGGGCCTGCTCACCAATCTGGTGTGGATCGCGGTCCGCAGCACCATCGACCGGCGCCTGGCCCGCATCGGGCCGCTGGATCCACATGGCGAGCCGAATCCGGATGCCCGGTTGCTGACGCTGTTGCCACTGTTGCGGGTGAGCGCGGCGATGGTGCTGGTGGTGCTGCTGGTGCTGTCGTCCTTGTGGGCCATCGGCATCGAGATCACGCCGCTGCTGGCAGGCGCCGGTGTGCTCGGGCTGGCACTGGGGTTTGGCGCGCAGGCGCTGGTGCGCGACGTGATCGCCGGTATCTTCTTCCTCGCCGAGGACGCGTTCCGGGTTGGTGAATACATCGAAAGCGGCACCACTACCAAGGGCACCGTGGAGCGCATTACGTTACGTACTGTGGCGCTGCGGCATCACAACGGGCCTTTGCATTTTGTGCCCTATGGATCCCTTGGCACGGTGCGCAACAACTCACGCGACTGGGTAATCGAAAAGTTCAACCTGCCGTTGCCAATCGATGTGGACAGCGAGACGGTGCGCAAGCTGATCAAGAAGGTGGGCGAGTCGATGTTGCAAGACGAAGAAGTCGGCCATATGCTGCGCGAACCGCTCAAGGGCAAGCTGTCGCGCATTGATCCCGGCGTCAAGATCTTCCGGTGCAAGTTCGAGACCGTGCCGGGCAAGCAGTTCGACGTGCGTGCGCAAGCCATCAAGCGGCTGGAGGCGGCGCTCAAGGCGGCCGGGATTGGCTTTGCCGATGGACGCCAAACCGTGTATCTTCAGCGCGGCGCAGAGCCCTTGTTGATCGAGGGCGCGCGACCCGCCTGAAACTGCCGCACAGGGAGGAAGTTCCACCCGCCGCCCCAGGTTTTCAAGGCCCCAGTGCAGCGGCTGCCCGTCTTCGTAGCGAACGTTCCAATAATTGATGCCCTGACTACAGGTGTTTCTACGTTGGTCCAGGAACGCCTTAACGCGCCGGTCCAGGTCCTCCGGTGCCTGGGCGAGAGCGTTGGGCGCAAGCAATGGCGCTACGCCACCCATTGCTACGGCTGTGGTCCCGGAGAGAAGAAATATGCGGCGGGTTGATTGCATAGCAGAGTGAACCTTTTGTGATGGGTGACTTGCCTCAAGTCGCAAAAAAGCGTCCAAAGAATCGCGCCAAGGTGAACCGGCGCTGACAAGCGAATCGATTCCCGGGAATCTCCCAGGTTTGCACCGTGATCGTCATCTGGAATCATTTATTCATTGCACAGCGCGCGAGCTTCGTCGAAGCGGGCTGGGTTGTGGATGCCTTGCGATGGATGGCGGGATTTCGTCCACCGCATAGTGCGGAAACTTGACAGGTATCGAGCTGAGAAGCCGGATAGAGAAGCCGTATTGCAGTTGGCCGGCTACTGTCCAGTTGTGCGGCTTTGGCTCTGTCTGATCGAACCAGCCGATGAAAGCGCCGCTGACTCCATATCCGCATGCTGCATTCCCGGCATGCTTCCATCGAATGCGCCAATCAACTGATTCGCGCTACATTTACTTAACTTATTAAATAAACGAAGGCGGGAGACATTCAATGCCAAAAGTGCAACTCACCGTAGCCACGTGGGACTACGACCGTGTGCGGCCCATCATGGATGGTCGCGTCAAGGTTGAAGGGTGTGATATCAATTTCATCACTGTCAATCTTGAGGAGTGTTTTCATCGCGCCTGGAATCACCAGGAGTTTGACGTTACCGAAATCGGTCTGAGCGGCTACATCATCGGTGTGTCGCGAGGTCAGGGGAACTTTGGCGCGAGCCCTTATGTGGCGCTGCCGGTATTTCTGTCGCGCAGCTTTCGTGCGTCGTCTATCTACATTCGCACCGACCGAGGCATCGAATCTCCGAGCGACTTGCGCGGTAAACGTGTCGGCGTACCCGAGTACCAGATTACAGCCGCCGTATGGGCCAGGGGCTTTTTGAGCGATGACTACGGCTTGAAGGTTGAAGAAGTCGATTGGGTACAGGGTGGCATGGACAACCCGGGCCGCAAAGACAAATGGCCCAACAACCTGCCTGCGGGTTTTCCCCTCAGCTTTCTGGGTCCGCAGGAAACGCTGAACCAACAGTTCAAGGAGGGAAAGCTCGATGCGTTGATCTGCCCGCGCACACCCAAATGCTACCGGGACGGCGTCACACCGGTACGCCGCTTGTTTGAGGACTTCGAGCCGGTTGAGAAAGACTACTACCGGCGCACCGGCATCTTCCCGATCATGCATCCGATCGGCATTCGCCGCGATGTGTACGAGAAACATCCGTGGCTCGCGGCGAACCTGTACAAGGCGTTCTCCGACGCCAAACGCATAACGCAGGCCGAACTGTTCGAGACGGCGGCCCTGCGAGTCGGGTTGCCGTGGCTTGTCAGCTCCGCCTTGTCCGCACAGGAGGTTCTTGGCCCGGACATTTTCCCTTACGGGGTCGAGGCCAGCCGCAAGACGCTGGATGCGGCGATCAGGTACTCAATGGAGCAGCACACCGCCGTGCGTGCGGTGGCCGTGGACGAACTTTTCCCCGCCACCACCATGGAAGAACCCAAGACTTGATCTGACGCCGCGCTGTTGTTTGCATCACAAATGTCGGAGTGGTCATGAAACTGAATAGTGCCCTGGCGATCTTCGTCGCCGCTTTGGGCTTGGTATTGCAAGGACGGGCCGGTGCAGCGGAATACCCCGAAAAACCAGTGCGCCTGGTGGTACCGTTTGCCCCCGGTGGCACCACCGATACCGTGGCCCGGCTGGTCTCAATACACCTGTCTACGCGGCTCGGCCAGCCAGTGATCGTGGATAACCGCCCCGGTGCCGGCTCGGCAGTGGGTGCGGACGCGGTTGCCAAAGCGACCGCTGACGGGTACACGCTGTTGCTTGCGCCGTCCGATGTTGTCATTCTGGCAGCGTTGAAGAAGCAAATCCCATACGACCCGACAACCAGTTTCGCGCCAGTGGCCCGCATTGCCACGTCTCCGCTCGTGATTGCGGCCGGTACCGGATTCCCGGTCAACAGTACGGCGGACATAGTCCGGATTGCGAAAGGCAAGCCCGGTTCCGTCAAGTACGGTAGCCCCGGCGTGGGCTCGATCGCCCATTTGGCAGGGGAACTCTTTGCGATGCAAAACGAAATCGAGCTGACCCATGTTCCGTATCGAGGCGGAGCGCCTGCGGTTGCGGACCTGATTGGCAACCAAATCGAGTTGGCGATTGCAGGGCCAGTGGATTTTGCCAAACGTGCGGAGGCCGGGCAGGTAAAAATTCTGGCGCAAACCGGTGCCAGCCGCCACAAGCTGGTCGCCCAGGTGCCGACAACGGGCGAGTTGTCCCCCAACGCCACAGCGGTCATGAGTTGGTTTGGCGTACTCGCGCCGGCCGGCACTCCAGCGCCGGTGGTACAGCGGCTAACCCGTGAATTGCTCGAGATCGTGGCCCTTCCCGAGATTCGGCAGCGGCTGATTGACATCGGATGCGATAGCGCCGCGTTGGACGGTCCGGCGTTTGGGCGCTTTATTGCAAGTGAGCGCTCGAGCTGGATCAAGGTGGTGACAGATGCCCGTATTCCACTGCAAGACTAAGGACTAGAACTATGCTGCAACGCGCCATACCGGACCCATTCAGCTTGCGCGGGAAGGTCATAGTCGTCACGGGTGGTGCCTCTGGGCTGGGGAGGGAGTATTCGGTGGCGCTAGCGCTGGCCGGGGCCAAGGTGGTGATGACGGATTTGCACGCCGATACGCTTGACGCTGCGGCGCTGCAAATTGCTCAGGCAGGCGGAAACGCCGTTGGAATTGCGGGCGACATTGCTCAAGCCTCTACCGCCCAGCGCGTGGTGGAGACTGCCATTGCCACCTTCGGGCAATTGGATGGCCTTGTCAATAATGCAGGGCTGCTGTCTGCGTTGCCCCTCAAACCCTGGGATGCAATCTCAGGTGACGAGTGGGACCATTGCATGGCGGTCAACCTCAAAGGTGCGTTTTTCTGTGCCCAGGCTTGCGCTTCGCACATGAAGGATGGCGGAGGCGCGATCGTCAATATTTCGTCCGGCCGGTTTTTGGACGGCGGCACTTTACGGCTGCATTACACGGCATCGAAGGCGGGTGTGGTTGGCCTTACGCGTGGACTCGCGCGCGAATTGGGCCAGTACAACATCCGGGTGAACTGCATCGCGCCTGGCATTGTGGTATCCGACACCTTGGAACGGGTTGTTGACGATGCATATTTCCGCCAACACGCGGCGGGTCGGTGTATTGAGCGCCCCATGTATGCCGACGATCTGACCGGTCCCCTCATGTTTCTGCTGTCTGACGCAGCACGCTTTATGACGGGGCAGGTTCTTGGTGTTGATGGCGGCAAGAATTTTCATTGAGAGCCGCAGTGATGGACAAAGCTACTACAGACCCACACATTGAAGCGGTATTGCCCAGACACCGTGACCATTATTATGGCGGCGCGTGGCGTCCCTCCCAGGGGGGCTATGGCGTGACCTGGAATCCAGCCAACAATCAAAGCCTGGGGCCGTGCGCGGAGGCGAACGCTGGCGATGTGGCGGCAGCTGTGGCATCGGCAAGACTTGCCTACCTTGACTGGCGTGATACCAAACCGCTGGAGCGTGCCCGTGTATTGCGGCAAATCGCATCCGTATTTCGCGCCCATGCGGGGGAGTTGGCCTTGCTTGACGCAGCCAACTGCGGTGGGCCGGTCCGTCTGATGGACCACGATGTGGAGTACGCCGCTTCGCATCTGGAATTCTTTGCCGGGTTGGTGACCGAAATCAAAGGCGACACCATTCCCGCCGGCCCTGGCGCCATCAACTTTTCTGTACGTGAACCTTGGGGTGTTTGCGCGCGCATCGTCGCTTACAACCACCCCTTCATGTTCATCGGCGCACGGCTTGGCTCCGCGCTGGCCGCGGGCAACACTGTCATCATGAAGCCACCCGTGCAGGCGCCGCTTTCGGCTTACCGCATGATGGAGCTGATAGGTGATCTGGTCCCTCCTGGTGTGATCAATGTGCTGTCTGGCGGTCGAGTCTGCGGAGAGGCATTGGTCACCCACCCGGACGTGCCTGTCATCTCGCTGATTGGTAGTGTGGATACTGGCCGTGCCATCGCGCGTGGCGCCGCCGACCGGCTTAAACATGTTCTTTTGGAGCTGGGCGGCAAGAACGCATTGCTCGTTTTTGCCGATGCCGATATTGACAAGGCGGTAGACGGCATTGTCAAAGGAATGAACTTCGGTTTCTGCGGGCAATCATGCGCTTCGACATCCCGGGTTTTCCTGCACCGTTCTGTGCATGATGAAGTCTTGAAACGCGTGGTTGACAAGGTTCAGCAATTCCAGCCCGGCGTGCCAACCGACGCGGCCACCAATATGGGTTGTGTGATTTCGCGCGAGCAGCATGCAAAGATCATGGGCTACATCAATTCAGGTCTGCGAGAAGGGGCAAGACTGGAAACCGGTGGTAAACGGCCCGCTGCCCCAGAGCTCGCTGCGGGAAACTTTATTGAACCCACAGTTTTTTCAGGTGTGCGCATGGAAATGACCATTGCCCGCGAAGAGATTTTCGGGCCGGTACTGTCGATTCTCGCCTGGGGCGACGAGGTTGAGCTGCTGGAGCAGGTCAACGCGCTGGACCTGGGCCTGACGGCTGCGATTTACACCTCCAATCTCTCGGTGGCGCACCGCTTCGCGAGTCGCATCGAGGCGGGCTATATCTGGGTCAACCATTCAGCCCAGCATTTTCTGGGAACCCCTTTCGGTGGCTACAAGTTGTCCGGAATTGGCCGGGAAGAGTCGATTGAAGAGTTGCTGTCGTTTACACGGCAAAAGAACATCTACGTGAGTTATTGAGTCGATCTGTTGAACAACCTACCTGGAGTCTCTCTATGCGACATCTCGCCCTAGCATTTTCAATCCTTGGTATCGCTTGCCTCCCGAACACCAGTGCCGCATTCCCGGACCGGCCCCTCAAGCTCATCGTGCCATTCGCGGCAGGGGATGTGTTGGACGGCGCGGCCCGCGTATTGGCCGAGCGGATGGCTGACGCACTGAAGCAACCCGTGGTCGTTGACAACCGGCCTGGTGCCGGCGGGTACATTGCAGGTGGTTTCGTTTCAAAAGCGCCCGCAGACGGATACACGCTGATGTTCGGTACGGTAGCCATGATGGCGATCACTCCGCGACTTCGTAAGGCACCATACGACCCGGAAGATTTCGAACCCATTGCCAAATTTGCGTTCGTGCTCCCGGTGTTTTCTGTCAATGAGACGGTTCCAGTAAAAAGTTGGCAGGAGTTCGTGGCTTATGCGAAGAACCGGCCAGAGCAGTTGACATACGGCACACCTGGCGATGGTACCTGGCAGCATATTGCAACAGAGTACCTGTTATCAAGGGTTGGGGCCAAGATGACGCCGGTGCCGTACCGGGGAATGGCTCCGGCCGTTGCAGACTTCCTGGCAGGGCGGGTCACGGCAGTAATCGACCCGACTGCGTTCGTGCACTTGCAGGCTGGCAAGGGCCGTGGTTTGCTGGCTATGGGAAATTCGCGCTTTGGAGGCTTGCCCGACACACCTAGTGCGAAGGAACTCGGTATTGACTTTGGCCTCGAGTCCTGGTTTGGCATATTCGCGCCGCGCGGACTGCCGCCCGATGTGGCCAAGCGCCTTGAAGGGGCCGTCGCCTTGGCTGTAGCCAGCCAGGAACTCCAAAGCAAGCTTCCTGTTGGCATCAAGGCCGACTATTTGAATGCCGCGCAGTTTCGCCGCTTGATATCAAGCGATATGGAGCAGTATGCAAGGCTTCTCGAAACTATGAAGATCAAACTGGAATAGTTTTGCTGTGTTGTGTCCATTGGCCTCACTCACTACCCTAGAACCTCACCATGCCTATTGTCAATTCCTCTGGCCTCCCCAAGGCTGTCTCTTCGGGCCGGCATCTGTATCACACTGATACCTCCAACTGTGCCGCGCGTGTAAGGTTTCTGCTTGAGGAGAAAGGGCTCCCCTGGGAGAGCCATCACTTGAACTTGCGCCGCCGGGAAAACCTGACACCGGAATTCTTCGCCATCAATCCGAAGGGTTTGGTCCCGGTATTGGTCGACGACGGAGTGACGATTACCGAATCGAACGACATCTTGCTCTACCTCGAAGAAAAATATGGTTCGGATGGTTTTCTACCGCACGAGACCTTGGAGCGCGAAAAAGTGCTCGAGTGGTTGAAATTGTCCGGAGACATTCATTTACCGGGAATAAAGACGCACCAGTACTACAAGGTGAACTCCGTAAATCTAAAAAAATCGGACGAGGAAGTCGTGACCTACCAAGCACTGCAAACAGATGCTGAGCTACTTGCTTTTCACGCCCGCCATGACACTGGGGGAGGATTTTCAACGGGCGAATATGAAGCTGCGAACCACTTGCTTCATTCTGCATTTGCGAAAATGGATTCTGCAGTTGCGCGACATGACTGGTTGGCTGGCCCCGCGTACTCATTAGCCGACATTTCGTGGGCACCCACATTGACGACGCTCATGCGTGGCGGCGTCGGCGGTGCCTTCCCTGTGCATTCCTATCCCAACGTTGCGGCATGGTATCTTCAGATTTCGATGCGCCCAGCATTTGAAAGCGCGGTTCTGGCCTACCAACCCTACGGACGCCTTTACTCCGGTCGCTGATTTACATAAGTGTCCCAGGAGGCAGGCGGTCGCGAACCGCATGTCGATCCGGGACGCGATCGCGTTTGGCGAAAAGACCTACAACGAAATCAGGCGCTGATAGTACGGGTAGTCCGGGGAAGTTGGCCCACCTCCTTAAATGCTGGAACCTCTTTGTCATTGGGGCAGCAGACTTCGTTGCAGTTCCCATCAGCATCGTCGAAACGATCTCTAACCCCGGCGACGGTATCTGTTGCATACCGCCCTCTAATTAAACTAGTAGTCCGTTTCGCCAGATGGATTACGAGATGAAATTGATGGATTTTTGCGCCAGACTAGGCGCACAGCCGCAGCCAGACTGGACGTCTGGCAAGACTGGGCAACGACGTATGGCGCGAAAAGACGCGATTTCATGTAAGCATTTTGGCGAAACGGACTACTAGGACATCTGATCGGGGCATGGCGATCCACAGCTCAGCCGATGGGTCACGCTTCGGGTGGCGACAGGGCTCTGTCCGAAGACTCCGCGCGCTTGCAGCCATGCCACCACATCGCGCCGACCAAATTTTCGCGGTGGCGCCGGCTGGCGTGGATCACGCCTGCGATGTGCAGCGGGATCATTAAGCCCAGCGGCCAGGCCAACAGCGCATGGGCGGCAATCAACCACGCCTCGTCCCAGAATCGGTCTGTCACATAAAGGGCGCCAGTCGCGGCGGCGCCAGCGCCAAGAGATGTCGGCGCATCCGAGTACGGACGCCTCGTTGGTGTGAAAAAAGGGCCAGGTTCATGCTCGTCAGATCGCGGTTGCCAATTGGCCGTCGCGGCCCCCTTGCCATAAGAACGTCTTGACTCGTGAAAATTCTCGTGACGTCGGCCTGGATGCGCGCCTGCGTTTTGGGGGAGGATGCCGGCGTGCAAATAGAGATCGTGCGAGACGTCCATCAGGTTATCCAGCAATAGCATCTATCTGAATCGATGAGCCCAAGAACGAAAGCGCGACACCTTGCGGTTGCTGTTGATAGGAGGTAGTTGTGTAAACGTGCGAGGCATGTGAGGCGGTACTGGGTTTGTCGCAATCACTGTCTTGGGATCTTTTGCAATGCGCCCTTTCTTAGTCAAGCAACTGGACTACGATCTCACACCGGTAGCGGGTCTGGCTGTGGTGGGTCATCACCTGAATTAACTGACGCCGGTGTTCAAGCAAATTGATGCCGCGTTGCCCGTTGCCGACGGGGTTGCCAACAGCGACATCCTGCGCAGCTACTTGGGTCTTTTGGTGCAAGGCAAGAGCGACTTTGACGCCATCGAGAACCTCCGCGGCGATGCCTTCTTCAAGCAGGCGCTGCGCATCAAGTTGCTGCCATCTAGCCAGACGCTGCGCCCGTAAGAACTCAGCCGTTCGCACCTGTTCGTGCTGCGCGAGATCATGCAGCACATAGAGGAGATGGAGCAGCGCATGGGACGCTACGAGCAGGTACAGCTCCAGGGTTTGTCCGCTTGGCAACCAACTAGTGCTGTTGCAAACCAGTCTTTCACAGCCTGATCGCCACCCACCCTCTCAAACAATCGATACGTCGACCGCCAAGCGGCGTGACGCCCAAACTACGAAGTTGACCGAATTGCATCTCCAGCCGTCTGACGAGTTCGGCTGCAAGCGGGTTACTCAAGCCGTGGGCTCCTGATCGAAGCAGATCAGCCGGTGCCTGCGTAACAGCGACCCCGACAAATCTGCCAGCACGCCGGATTGCCTCAAGCTACCGGGGCTGGTTCCGTAGCGTCCGCGAACATATATGAACAGTCGATCTCATTTAGCGGAGGAAACGTAGTAGCCGGTCTTGGTGGTACGAATGCGATATAGAGCGCCCTTGCCCTGTACCGTGATGTAGAGGGTTTGAGCGTCGGCGCCTCGACCGAATCCCAGATTAGTTGGTGACAATTTTCCCGGCATGCTCAATGTTGCGAGCTGTTTACCGGCTGGGGAGTACACGACGATCTGCTTCTTGTCGCTGCCGCCCACGCCGGCGTAAATATTGCCTTCGGTATCGAGGGCCATCCCGTCTACTCCGCCTTCGCGATTGGTGTCGAGGATCGTTCTTGGATTGCTTACGTCGCCATCGGGCGACAAGTCGTAGGCCACGATACCGCCGGAGGGTGCGCGGTTGAATCGATCGGGAGACTGCTCGACAATATTGAAGCCGCCGAACGAATAGATGCTGACATAGAGCGTCTTGCCATCAGGTGATACATCAATGCCGTTCGGATGATTGAGATCAGAGATGAGCCGGACGATCCTGCCGTCACGCTCGATTCGATAGACGCCGTTCGACTGCTCTAAAGGCTCGTGACCGACGTAGCGCGTGTCGGTGAAGTAGATGCGGCCAGATCGGTCCGACGTGATATCGTTGGGCGCATTGAATGGGCGCCCCCGATAGTCGGCGGCGATGATGCGGTAGTCGCCGGTCTTCAAGTTGGTACGCGAAACCCGGCGGCCGCCGTAGTCCGCGCCTTCGGCCGCGATCAAGTCGCCGTCGATATCGAAGTGCAAGCCATTCGCCTGCAGGCTGGGTTCGCGAAACAGAATGGTTTGTCCGCTTTTGGGGTCGAACGTAAAGATGCGCCCGCCCATCAGCCCCTTCGCATCCTTGGTGTAGGCGCTGGTGTTCATATCGGTGAAAAAAATGCGCCCATCCGGAGCCGCTACGACACCCTCGGTGAAGACCTTGCCGGCAGTCGAGATTTCTTCGAATGATCCCTCGACGAAGATTGGGCTTGACTGAGTCACCAGTTGAGCCGAAACGGGCGTCGGCGCAACCGCGAAGGACAGGAACGTCGCAGCTGACAAAGCAAATACAGCGGCTCTAGCTTTGGACATGTTCCGGCCGAAAGGCAGCGCGTGCTCCACTGTCATGACGAAGCCCTCCCATATTCGGATACGCGAATGCCTGAGGTCTCCTGTGTTGCGCGTGGCGTTGAGCGGTACTTTTTTGGTTAAGTGAATCATGGAAGTCTCCTGTTGATCTTTCTTACAAATTTCCGGATCTAGGTTCCCTGGCGCGTTCATTTGCTTGCGCCTGCGGGAGGACTGTGAGCGGTGTCAGGCCGCGGCGCGGACGAAGAAGCGCGCGAGATGCGGCACCACCATGTCGATGGTCATCGGGTCCTGATAGAACTGGATCTGGTTGCGCCCGTCGAGCCAGACCGCCTGTTTGTTCTTCGAGGCGATCTCGTCAAACAGGCGGCGCGGGATCAGCGGCCCGGTGGCGGCGCGGTCGCTGTGCACCATCAGCACCGGCTGGTTCAGCCGCCTCAGTTGCTCGTCGATGCGGTGACCCCAGATGTCGGCCTC
>ENA-ORBV01002938-ORBV01002938.1-microbial-mat-metagenome-genome-assembly--contig:-NODE-2938-length-35085-cov-5.154193_pt1 | contig 35085 bp, 34 predicted proteins | sample MGYA00237777_ERZ505514 | MGnify/ENA primary metagenome ERZ505514 (study PRJEB26160, sample SAMN06269048) | microbial mat metagenome | isolation source: Oligotrophic lake microbial mat | place... | reverse complement strand
TATTTGCCCATGTCGGCCTCGAACGGCGTGTTCTCCAGCGTCACGTCGTTGCCGTAACTCAGCAAACCTGCCTCGATGCGCTCGATGCCGTTCGGGCATCCGGCGCGGATGTCGAGATCCTCGCCCGCCTCCATGATGTGATCCCACAGGGCCGGGCCGTGCTGGCTACCGTTCATGTAGATCTCGAAGCCGATCTGGCGTGACCAGCCCGAACGCGCGATCACCATGTCCTGGCCCTGGAAATGGATCGTCTTGTGGCGGAAGAATTTCGTCTCGCGGATCTCCTGGCCGAACAGCCGCTCGACCAGGATATCGGCCTTGGGCCCCTGGATTCCCAGCGGCGAGATGTCGGGCTCGGACACCTGCACATCCAGACCGAAACCGCCAGCCAGACCCTTGTAGTAGTACATCAGGTCGCTGTCGGCAATGGATACCCAGAAACGATCGTCCGCCAGCTTGAGCACGATCGGGTCGTTGATCATGCCGCCGTTGACGTCGACGATGGGCGCGTAATAACACTGGTCGGTCTTCATGCGGGAGAGGTCGCGCGGGCTGGTCATCTGCAGCAGCCGCTCGGCGTGCGGGCCGCGCAACTCGATCTGGCGTTCACAGGCCACGTCCCACAACTGCACCGCTGACTTCAGGTGGTGGTAGTCCTCCTCGACCGAACGGAACACCGCCGGCAGCAACATGTGGTTGTAGACGGTGTAGGCCTTGACGCCAGCCGCGGTGACCCGATCGGTAAATGGCGTGCGGCGGGTGCGGCGCGAGCGGGCGAGCAATGGAGCGTTCATGGGCGATTTCAGGATGGTGGCTAGTGGAGGCGCGCAATCGCTGGCCGGATGCGGGCGGCGATCAAGTGATATTCCTGGCCCGATCAGGCCGTCGTCTTCGATACCAAGGGAAACGCTGCCGGATCACGAATGGACTCGACGGAGAGGTCCACGTCCAGTTCTGGCCAGCGCAGATGATCAGGTGCAGACCACGATACGTTGCAGATCTGCCCGATCGTCGCTTGTCTGAACCAGGGGAAGTGCTCGAGCGGCACGTGGAGTGCCTCTGTATCCAGCAACAACCGGAAGCCCTGGCTGAACACGCATGTAACCTCAGCGAACGAAGTGCTGGTTCCAGCCATCATGGATCTCCTTGAGATGTGCCTCGACGACCGCATACGTTTGTCGCAGTTGGCGACCCGAAAGCCCGGTGGAGCTAGCCAGGGCGGCCGCCGGTGTGAGCCAGAATTTTACTTCTCCATCGGAATGCTCCACATGAACGTGCATCCTGGGCTCCTCGCGCGAGAAGAAGTACAGGCGAAATGCGCCGTCGCGGACAATCGTTGGAGCCATGACGGCACTGTCGCGGAGCGAAAGCAAGATGTATCAACACAATGGCGGACACAACCCTGAAGTCTTTCCCCATGGACAAACATTCGCGACCATCGCGAAAGCCCATCGTTGAGGCCTGACATGCAACTGATCACCTGGAATGTCCAATGGTTCTGCGGCCTGGACGAAAAAGTTGACGTCGAACGGGTCGTCGACCATGTCCGCTCCATGGCCGACTTTGACGTGTTGTGCCTGCAGGAAGTCGCCGTCAACTATCCGCAACTCACCGGCAGCGCAGGCTTCGACCAGGTGGCGCGGTTGCGCGAATTGTTGCCCGAATACGAAATCGTCTTCGGCGCTGCTGTCACCGAACTCGGGCGCCAGGGCCAGCGCCAGCAGTTCGGCAACCTGATCGCGACCCGGCTGCCGATCGCGCAGGCCCAGTCATACCCGCTACCCTACCCGCCCGACCTCGGCATACGCACGATGCCGCGCATCTGCACCACCGCCACGGTGCTGTCCGAACTCGGCCCGATCCGCGTGATGACGACACACCTGGAGTTCTATTCCAGGACGCAGCGTATGGCACAGGCCAAGGCGCTGGTCGACATCCACCACCAAGCCTGTGGCCATATCGTCGACCCGCCACTGGACGACGAGACCGGCAGCCCGTTCCAGAACAAGACCCACACGACACAGGCGATCCTGTGCGGGGACTTCAACTTCGAGACGACCGACGCGGAATATGACGTGATCCAGGCCGAGGCGCCGATCGGAATCAGTAGCTTGAAGGATGCGTGGCCGGTGGTGCATGACAAGCAGCCGCATGACCCGACTTTCCGGTTGTTCGACACGCGGTATGGGCCGGTGCCGATCTGTTGCGACTTCGTGTTTGTCAGCGGGAATCTGCAGCGGCGAGTTCGGGGGGTGAAGGTGGATGGCACGACGCGGGCGTCGGATCACCAGCCGGTGTTGCTGGAGCTGGGCGGCGGGTAAGCGGAAACCGGCCGACATCCGCAGCAACTTGCCAATCTGGCTCGTTACGCCACCGAGCAAGCGCCGGGGACGCACTGGTGATGCCCAGGCCAGACCGCCAGCGGGTGCCGACCGCGTGTTTCGCTGGCAATCGCTCGCAGCACCCTCGGAGGCAAAAGCCTCAACCGGCTGTCAGCTGCGCTGAATGTCGACCTCCCCCAGGTCCCACACCACCCCTGCCATCAACCGCAGCGCATCGCGCGCCACCGACGCCAGCATGTGTTCGTTCGGTGCATGCTGATTACACGACGCATACGAATGCGGAATCCACACCGTCGGCAATCCCAGCACGTCGGCAAAGATGTCATTGGGCAGGGAGCCCCCCAGGTTCGGCAGGATCGCTGGTGGTGACCCGGTGGTGCGCGTGATGGCGTCGACTGTCCAGCCCACCCACGGATGATCCGGATCGAGCCGCGTTGCGGTGAAGAATCCATCGCGCGCAGATGTCACCTGGACCATGCCGAACCCGGCCTTGTCCAGATGCCGCTGCAAGGCGCCGACGATGTCGCTCGGGTCCACGCCGACAACGAAACGCAGCTGGCAATGGCAACTGGCCTTCGGCGGAATCGCGTTGACCGGCCGGTCCGGATTGCCGCAGGTGAACGCCAGCACTTCGAAGCTCGACCAGCCAAACACCCGTTCGGCCGGACTCAGGCCCGGCTCGCCCCAATCGGGCTCGATGGCCGGCCCGTCTGCGCCGCCGTCAACCTGCAGGCCGGCCAGCGCCTTGCGCACCGACGGTGTCAGGCTGTCGGGCCGCCATTCGGGCACGCGAATCTCGCCTTTCGGCCCCGTGATCGTCGCCAGTGCATGCGCCAGCATGATGCCGGGGTTGGCGATCAGCCCACCCCAGTTGCCACTGTGGTGACCACCCTCGCGCAGGTCGACGACCAGGTCCATGTTGAGCGCACCGCGGGAACCCAGGAAGATCGTCGGCTGGTCCGGCCGCAGCCGAGGCCCGTCGGAGGCGATGAACACGTCAGCGGCCAGCCGCTCGGATTGTTGTTCGCAAAATTCCCGCAAACCCGGCGAGCCGACCTCCTCGCCGGTCTCTATCAGCACTTTGAGGTTGAATCCCAGATGGCCGCGTGTCGCGAGCACCGCCTCGACCGCCGCCAGGTTGATCGTGTGTTGACCTTTGTTGTCCGCGGTGCCGCGGCCATACAGCCGGTCGCCGTCGCGCTGCAAATGCCACGGATGAAGACCAACACGCCAGCTCGCGTCCTGCCCTCGGATCACGTCGCCATGACCGTAGGACAACACCGTCGTCTTGGTCGGATCTTCGATGCGCTCGGCCAGCAACAGCGGGCCTGCGCCGGCCACCGGGTTGTCGAACACCTGGCAGCGAAAATCGGAGCGCGTGTAACTCGGTTGCAGCTCATCCGTGAGGTAGCGCCGCAGGTCGGCGGCCCTGTCCGGGTTCTGGCTTTCGGTTGGTATCGCGACACGCCGCGCAAGATCGTCGAAGAAGCCACCGTCGTCGAAATAGTGTTCGGCGTGCTCGATTGCCTGTTCCCGGCTCATGGAAAACCCTCCTGCAGTCGATGCATTGATGTCTGATCGCGATGCGTACGCATGATAGGTCAGCGCAAGCGTTGCCGTACAGTTGAAGCCATCGTTCATCCCCTGCAGGAGATTGCCCCATGCCCCGCATCCTCGCCGCCGCGTTCAAGCACGAAACCAACACCTTCTCGCCGCTGCCGACCGACCTGAAGGCGTACGCCGCGCGCTGCCTGCGCCACGGGGCGGACATACCTGCCTACTTCCGGGGCACGGCGACCGAGATGGGCGCCTTCATCGATGCCGCCGACCGGCATGGCTGGGAACTGGCGCACACCGTGGCGGCCGATGCCACGCCGTCCGGCAAGGTCACGCGCGAGGCCTTCGACACCATTGCCGGCACGATCGAAACCGCACTGCGCGACCAAGGGCCATTCGACGCGGTGTTGTTGTGCCTGCACGGCGCGATGGTGGCCGAGCATGTCGACGATGGCGAAGGCGAACTGTTGCGCCGGCTGCGCGCCGTGGCCGGCGACGCGTTGCCGATCGGCATCACGCTGGACCTGCACGCGAACGTGACGGATGCGATGGCGGGCCTGGCCAGCGTCATCGTGTCCTATCGCACCTATCCGCACGTCGATCAATACGACACTGGCAAACGTTGCGCCGATCTGATTGCGCGCACCATCGCCGGAGAGATCGACCCGCAATGCACGGTCGCGCGTGGCCCGATGATCGAAGCGCTTGACCACGGCCGCACAACGGCACCGGGACCCATGCTCGAAACCCTGGCCCATGCCGACAGCTTGCGGGCCCAGACGCCGGGCGTGCTGGACATCGGCATCAACGCCGGCTTTCCGTGGGCCGACATCGAAGCAGCAGGTCCGAGCGTGGTCATCGTCCGTGACCGCAAGGCCAGCCCATTCGACACCACCCCGATCGCCGCGACGCTGCTCGAGCGCATCTGGCGCGACCGTCGTCGCACGACGGTGCAGCCACTGCCCTTGCAGGCCGGCATGGTCGCCATCGGCGAGGCCTTGTCGCTGCCCGGCCACGGCATGGTGCTGGTGGCCGATGCCGCCGATAACCCCGGCGGCGGCGGGCTGGAGGATTCGGTCGCCTTGCTCGGCGCCTTGATCGACGCGCGGATCGGCAAGGTCGCGTTCGGCATGCTCTGCGACCCGCAGACGCTGCAGGCGTGCATCGCGGCGGGCCCGGGCGCGACCCTCGCAGTGCAACTGGGCGGCCATGCGGGTACCGCGTTCCAGGGGCCGCTGGCGTTGCAGGCACAGGTGGTGTCGGTGCAACCGGGCCGCTTCACCTTCACCGGGCCAATGAGCCGCGGCATCGCGCTCGATATCGGGACCACCGTGGTGTTGCGGGTGGCCGGTATCGACATCGTCGTGGCTGGCACCCGGCACCAGGTGCTGGACCCCGGCTTCTTCACGCACGCCGGGCTGGACCCGACCCATTACGACCTGGTGGTCGTCAAGTCGTCGCAGCACTTTCGCGCCGCGTTCGGCCCGATGGCCCGGCAGATCCTGGTCATCGACAGTGGCGACGGCCTGACCTCGTTCGACCTCAAGGCGTTCGGCCACGAGCAGGTGCGGCGTCCGGTGCATCCACTGGACAAGCTTCCAGATTGATCCACCAGCGAGACCATGATCGCCTTGTGTCAAACTGGCTTGACCCGGGCGCTGCTACAGTCATTGCGACCCACGCCAAGCCATGGCGCTCGGCGGCCGATCACCCAGTAGGACACCATGCCCACCTTCACCACACTGCGCATCGAGGCAGACGCCACCAACCCGCGCGTCGCCCGGCTGCTGCTGAACCGCCCGGAGAAACTCAACGCCATCAACGAAGAAACGCCGCGCGAAATCCGTGCGGCGGTCGAGTGGGCCAATGCCGAACCGTCCATCCACGTGATCGTCGTCGAGGGTGCCGGCAAGGGATTTTGCGGCGGTTACGACCTGTCGCTGTTCGGCGAAGGCCGGATCGACCACCCCTGCCAGCAGGAGCAGTTTCCGTGGGACCCGATGGTCGACTACGCGTACATGAAGCGCAACACCGACGACTTCATGAGCCTGTGGCGCAGCGCCAAACCGACGATTGCCAAGGTGCATGGCCATGCGGTTGCCGGTGGCAGCGACATCGCGCTGTGTTGCGACCTGCTGGTGATGGCCGAGGACGCGCGCATCGGCTACATGCCGACACGGGTCTGGGGTTGCCCGACCACCGCGATGTGGACCTACCGGCTGGGCCCGACGCGCGCCAAGCAACTGATGTTCACCGGCGACACCATCGACGGCCGCACCGCGGTCGATTGGGGCCTGGCCAATGACTGCGTTCCCGCAGACCAGCTCGACGCGAAGACGATGGCACTGGCCACGCGTATCGCCGGCGTGCCGTCCTCCCACCTGGCGATGCACAAGATGGTCGTCAACCAGGTCATGCTGGCGATGGGCCTGGAGCAAAGCCAGCAGATGGCCACGGTGTTCGACGGCATCACCCGCCACAATCCGGAAGGCCTGTGGTTCCGGCGTTACGCGCAGGAACACGGCTTCAAGGCTGCCGTCCAGTGGCGCGACAGCGGCAAGCCGATTCCCGAAGGGGACGAGGCGCGCGCGCAAGTGCGCGAGATGGACCGCGCACGTACCAAGGACGCCTGATGCTGAACCACTCGCCACCGCTGCTGGTGGGCAGCATCGCCTCCGTGCTGATGGTGCTCAACGCCTTGTTCTGGGTACCGATCCTGCTGTTGTTCTCGCTCCTCAAGCTGCTGCTGCCGTTCGCGCCGGTGCAAAAGGCCCTGGCGCCGGTGCTGTTGTGGATCGCCGAGGCCTGGATCAGCTGCAACAGCGGCTGGATGGCGCTGACGCAGCGCACGCAATGGGATGTGCGGGGCATCGAGGACCTCGATCCCGCCAGCTGGTACATGGTCAACAGCAACCACCAATCCTGGGTCGATATCCTGGTGCTGCAGCACCTGCTCAACCACAAGATCCCGCTGCTCAAGTTTTTTCTGAAGCAGCAGTTGATCTGGGTTCCGGTGATGGGCCTGGCCTGGTGGGCACTGGACTTCCCGTTCATGCGCCGGCACAACGAGGCGTACCTGAAGAAACACCCGGAGATGCGCGGCAAGGACCAGGAGACCACGCGCCGGGCCTGCGCCAAGTTTGCGCTGGTGCCCACCAGCGTGATGAATTTCCTCGAGGGCACCCGATTCACACCAGCCAAACATGCGCGCCAGCAATCGCCCTACAGGCACCTGCTCAAGCCCAAGGCTGGCGGCATGGCGCTGGCGCTCAATGCCATGGGCGACAAGTTCCGCGCCATCCTGGACATCACCATCGTCTACCCCGAGGGCACACCCACGTTCTGGCATTTCCTGCAGGGCCGCATGCGCCGCGTCGTCGTGCGCGCCCGGGTGTTGCCGATTCCGGCGCACCTGATCAACGCCGACTACGGCGGCGACGCCGAGGTGCGGTTGCAATACCAGGCCTGGGTGCAGCAGTTATGGCGCGACAAGGATGCAATGATCGGGGACATCCTGCGTCGCGACGCATGAATGAGAGCCGGCTCAAAGCGTGAGCGGCAATCGCCTGGGCCCACGCCTGGGCGCCCAAGGGTGGCGGACAAGGTACGCCGGTCGCGGCAAGGCAGCGCGCCACCGCGTTCAATACACCGCTGCCTCGCCCCACAACTGCTTGAGCCGCGCGTCGCGGCCACAACTCGTGCGGTAGTAGTTGTAGCGCGCCGGATTCTTGCGGTAGTAATCCTGGTGGTACGCCTCCGCCGGGTAGAACGTGTCCGCCTTCACCACCTCGGTCACCACCGGCGCCTGGAATGGCTTGGACTTTTCGAGCGCGGCCCGCGAAGCCTGCGCAATACGCAATTGCTCGGCGTCCTGCGCGAAGATCGCGGTGCGGTAAGGCGAGCCGACATCGCAGAACTGGCGATCCCTTGTCGTCGGGTCGATGGTGCGCCAGAAGTGTTCGACCAGCTGCGCATAACCGACCTTGGCCGGATCGAACACGATCTCCACCACCTCGGCGTGGCCGGTCATGTTGGAGGAAACCTCCTGGTAACTCGGATTGGCGGTCTTGCCGCCGGTGTAGCCCGAGGTGGTCGACAGCACGCCTGGCACCTTGTCGAAGTCGGCCTCGACACACCAGAAGCAGCCACCGGCAAACACCGCCTTCTCTGTTGGCCCCGTGGCCTGAACCGCAGCCGGGTCGGCAGACCTGGCTGTCGCGGGTTGAGCGGGTTGAGCGGGTTGAGCGGGTTGAGCGGGTTGAGCGGGTTGCGACGGGACACAGGCCGCCAAGGCGCCAGCCAGCCCCAGCAAGCACACGCCGAACAGTCTGCGGCTCAGGCTGGTGGCAGAAGGGTGCGTGGACGCGTGCAGTCGGTTCGAGGTTTGCATGCAGGTTTCCTTTGCGGGGGGTGCGCCCGACGGTCATGCGGCGGGACATACGGGGTACCCGTGCCGGGTCGGACCGCTGACACCATTCTTACCCCGTACATCTGCAGGCGCGCTGGCAGCGCACCATGACCCTGACGCCGACGCGCGTTCGCCAGCCCGCTGCAGTTGACCCGCGGCCAACGCAGGCGAGGCATAAGCCTAACCCGGTCCTGTGTCAAGCGGTTCAGGCGCCGCATCGGGTGTGACACACGCGCCGCCGCGGCATACCATGCCAGTCATTCCCCGGGCGCGGGCTTGCCGCCTGCGCGTGGACCCGCAAGGAGCAGACATGCAGGCAGACGTGTTGATTCGCGGCGCGCAAATGGTCGATGGCACGGGGGCACCGCCGCGCCTGGCCGATGTGGCCATCCGCGGCGAGCTGATCGCCCACATCGGGGACGGCAGCACGGTGGATGCCGATCTGGTGATCGATGCCCAGGGCCAAGTCGTGGCACCGGGATTCATCGACATCCATACCCATTCCGACATCAGCCTGCTGCTCGACGGGCGTGGCCAGAGCAAGGTCAGCCAGGGCGTCACGACCGAGGTCACCGGCAACTGCGGCTTCTCGCCGTTCCCGATCAACCCGCAGCACATGCAGCTGCACCTGGACCTGCTGGCCGGCATCGGCGACGACGCGCTGGTGCTGAACTGGACCGACGTCGAGGGTTACCGGCAGGAAGCCGAGCGCCGTGGCATTGCGGTCAATATCGCGCCGCTGGTCGGGCATGGCGCGTTGCGCATCGCCGCCATGGGCGTGGACAGTGCCGCTGCCAGCGCCGAACAGATGGCGACCATGCAGTCGCTGCTGGGCACGATGCTGGACCAGGGTGCGTTCGGCCTGACCACCGGCCTGACTTACGTGCCGTCGCGTTACGCCCCGACCGAGGAGCTTGTTTCCCTGTGCGAAACACTTGCGCGGCGCCAGCGGCTGTACGCGTCGCATGCACGCGACAAGGACCTGGTCGGCAACGACCATCGTTACGGCCCGTTGAACGAGGCGCTGCACCTGGGGCGCACCACCGGCGCGCGGGTGCAATATTCGCATGCGGCCATCAACACCCCCTCGGAATGGGGCAGTGCCCGGTTGTGGACCGAGCGTTTCGAGCAGGCCGTGCAACAAGGCCTGGACGCCGCGTTCGACGTCTACCCCTACGACGCTTCGAGTTCGGCCTTGACGCAATACCTGCCGGCCTGGGTCCAGGAAGGCGGCGTTGCGGCAATGCGCGAACGCCTGTCCGACGAGGCGGTCATGGCGCGGGCGCAAGCCGACCTGGCGCTGGGCTGGTCGGCCCATCGCATTCCCTGGTTGTGGGATCGGGTGGTGCTGGCCCGCACCGACGGGTTGCTGGGGGCCAGGGAAGGCCAGAGCATCGAGGCGGCAGCGGCAGCGGCAGGCAAGTCACCGGAGCGACTGACGCTCGAGTTGTGCCGCGAAGGCGGCAACCGCGTCATGGTCGTGTTGTTCTACCGGACCGAGGAGGACATGCGCACCTTCCTGGCCTGCCGTCATTCGGTGATGGGTTCGGATGGCTCGGCCATCTGCTTCGACCAGGGGACCCGGCAACCGCATCCGCGCAACTTCGGCGCCACGGCCCGGGTGCTCGGGCGCTTCGTGCGCGAGCTGAAAGACCTGGATCTGGCCACCGCGATCGCCAAGATGAGCGGCCGGGTGGCCGAACGCCTGCGAATGCACGACCGCGGCACGCTGGCGGCGGGCAAGGCGGCCGACATCGTGGTGTTCGACCCCAACGAGGTGCGCGACCGCGCCACCTACCTGGCGCCGTGCCAGCAGGCCAGCGGCGTGTCGCATGTATTCGTCAACGGCGTGGCTGTACTGGCGCAAGGCCGCCAGACGGCGTCCAAGCCTGGCCGGGTATTACGCGCGGCATGAACAACGGGAGCGACAAAGCCATGACTCCACCCCCCCTACCCGACTGGTTGTCCTTGCGCCAGCAGGTCGCGGTCGTCACCGGCGGCGGCACCCACCTGGGTCTGGCGATGGCGACCGGGCTGGCTGAACTCGGTGCCACCGTCTACCTGCTGGGTCGGCGCCAGGACGTGGTGCAGGCCGCCGCGGCCGGGCTCACGGCAGATGGCCTGTCGGCACGCGCGATTGCGGCGGATGCCGCAGACGAAGCCGCCATGGAGCAGGTGGTGCGGGACATCGTGCGCGACCATGGCCGGCTCGACATCATGGTCTGCAATGCGGGCGGCTCGCATGGCGTGGACATGGCCCCGCATATTGCGGTGGCCGACCTGGAGGCGACCCTGCGCATGAACGTGACGAGCACGCTGGTCAGCGCGCAATGCGCGGCCCGCGCCATGATGAGCCGGCGCAGCGGTGCCATCATCACGATCGGCTCCCTGCACGCAACGCTGGGCAGCGACCCACGCCTGTATGCGCCGGGTTACAGACGCTCCACGCAGTCCTACCACGCCGCCAAAGGCGCGATCCTGAACCTGACGCGGGCGCTGGCCTGCGAACTGGCGCAGCACGATATCACGGTGAACTGCATCAGCCCCGGCCAGATTCCCAAGGCCACGCTCAATGCGTTCACACGCGAGAATTTTCGCAACATGGTGCCGCTCGCGCGCCTGGGAGAACCCCGGGACCTCAAGGGCGCTGTCGCGCTGTTCGCGTCAACGGCCGGCAAATGGATTACCGGGCAAAACCTGACCGTGGACGGCGGCTGGTCGGCCTGGTGAATCAACCGATCTGGGCCAATTCGCTGCCCGGCAGCAGGCTGCGGCCGCCGCGCGGCCACTCGACCCAGACGCCGTGGTCGGACTGACCGACAACATACCCGTCGGTGCGCTGGATCGAACCGCCACGCACATGGTTGACACGGGCGCCGGACTCGAAACGCGGCTGCTCGAACAGGGACTTGAGGAAAAGCAGGATGCTCATGATGGACTTCAAAGAAAATGGAGGGATGAAAGCGGGTGCTGGATCAGCTGTGCGCGCGCAGCCATTGGCGCTCGCGGTACTCCAGCTCGCTGGCCGATTGCACGGAGGCCAGGTAGGTCTCGACGGCGCGTTGCTCCTGCCTGTCGGAGTGCCGGCCGTAAGCCTGGGTCATGGCACGCAAGGCGGACCAGAGAAAAAATAGATGATTCATGATGGTGATGATGGCAACGCCGGGTGGCGCGCAGTCGAGTTACTTAGGGTAAACCCTGATTATCCGCGCACCAATGCTGCAGTGCACAAACCCCACCCAAAGGAGTGCCTTTGGTGGGTTGGTGTTGCGCCCACCCCACGCTTGGTGCGGAAGATTGGTGAAATGGCCTAGAACGCACGCTACCGGTGCACAGACACCTGCAGTAGCCACCGGTTACGCAGGTGCACACTCGGCGCACCGCTGTCAGCACCTCGCGGTTCTGGCAACGGCCTGGCCAGTCACCCGCGCACTGGGCCCTGCTCAGTGCCCGTCGGACGCCAACCGCGCCAGCATGTCGCGCACCGGTTCGCTGGCCAGCGGCCGAACCAGCCGGCCGATTTCCTGGCCGTCGCGCAGGAACACGAGTGTCGGCCACAACGTGACGGCGTAGGAGCGGCCCAGCACTCGGCCCGGACCGTCCTCGACCTTGATGTGGCGCACCTCGGAGTAGTCGCCCAGCGCCTCGTTCACCACCGGCTGCGCTGCCCGGCAGTGGCCGCACCAGTCGGTGCCAAATTGCAGCAGCGCCAGCCCGCTCAAACGGTCGATATCGGCACGCGCCGGTTGTTGCACGGAAAACGGCTGGTTCATCCTCGCATTATCGACAAAGAGCGTGAGAGCCCATCGATGGGGCCCGCGACGGGTTGCCCAAGGGCGAGGGGATTGCATCGCCGCTCAGTGCCACCGAGAGCTTGCACACCGCAGGCCTGCCGCAAGTGCACTTGCTGCGCCCGTGCTGCGTTTCCAATGCAACGATTTGCACGCAGTCGCTGTCGGCAGTAGCATGGGGCAAGGAGGAACAGCCCATGAAAGACCAGCAAATTATCCGGCTGCATGTCCCCGAGCCGTCCGCGCGCCCGGGGGACAAGACCGATTTCACCTATCTGCATCTGTCGCCGGCCGGGGTGGTCAGGCGCCCGCCGGTGGATGCAACCCCATCGAGCACCAGCGACCTGGCCTACAGCCTGATCCGGGTGCTTGATGGCGATGGCCAGGCCCAGGGCCCCTGGGCGCCCGACCTCGGCACCGCGCCTATGCGCGCCGGATTGCGCGCCATGATGAAAACCCGCGCCTACGACACCCGCATGCTGATCGCGCAGCGGCAGAAGAAAATCTCTTTCTACATGCAGTGCCTGGGCGAGGAGGCAATCGCGGTCGCGCATGCACGGGCCCTGCGCGAGGGCGACATGAATTTCCCCAGTTATCGCCAGCAGGGCCTGCTGCTCGCGCGCGATGACGTCGATATGGTCGAGATGATCTGCCAGCTGATGTCGAACGCGAAAGACCCGATGAAGGGGCGCCAGCTGCCGGTGATGTATTCGTACAAGCGCGCGGGCTTTTTCAGCATCTCGGGCAACCTGGCCACCCAGTTCATCCAGGCCGTGGGCTGGGGCATGGCTTCGGCGATCAAGGGCGACAGCAAGATCGCATCGGCCTGGATTGGCGACGGCGCGACGGCCGAATCCGATTTCCACACCGCGCTGACCTTCGCCCATGTCTACCGGGCGCCGGTCATCATGAACGTGGTCAATAACCAGTGGGCCATCTCGACCTTCCAGTCCATCGCCGGCGGCGAGGCCACGACCTTCGCTGCGCGCGGTGTCGGCTGCGGCATCGCGTCACTGCGCGTCGATGGCAACGACTTTCTGGCTGTTTATGCCGCGTCCTGCTGGGCCGCCGAACGCGCGCGCAACAACCTGGGTCCGACGCTGATCGAATGGGTCACCTACCGGGGCGGTGCCCACTCCACGTCGGACGACCCTTCGCGTTACCGTCCGGCTGACGACTGGTCGCATTTTCCACTTGGCGACCCCATCACCCGGCTGGCGCAGCACCTGGAACGGCTGGGCGCCTGGTCCACCGATGAACACGAGGCCACGCGCAAGGAACTGGACGCCGAGGTCGGCGCCGCGCTGAAGAAAGCGGAGTCGTATGGCTCGCTGGCGGGGGGCCACATGGCTGACGCGGCGACCATGTTCGACGATGTATTCGAGTCGGTACCCGCGCATCTGCAGATGCAGCGCCGCCAACTGCTGGGAAGCAACTGACATGCAAATGACCATGATCCAGGCGCTGCGCTCGGCTATGGACGTGATGCTCGGGCGCGACGAGAACGTCGTGGTCTACGGGCAGGACGTGGGTTACTTCGGCGGGGTGTTCCGCTGCACCGAGGGGCTGCAGGCCAAATACGGCAAGTCACGGGTGTTCGACGCACCGATCTCCGAGGGCGGTATTGTCGGCACGGCGATCGGCATGGCCGCTTATGGCCTGCGTCCGGTGGTGGAGGTGCAGTTCGCCGATTATTTTTATCCGGCCTGCGACCAGATCGTCTCCGAGGCCGCACGGCTGCGTTACCGCTCGGCCGCGGACTTCACGGCGCCGCTGACGATACGCATGCCCTGCGGCGGTGGCATCTACGGCGGCCAGACCCACAGCCAGAGCCCCGAGGCGCTGTTCACCCACGTCAGCGGCCTGCGCACCGTGATGCCATCCAACCCCTACGATGCCAAGGGCCTGCTGATCGCCTGCATCGAGAACAACGATCCGGTGATCTTCCTCGAACCCAAGCGGCTGTACAACGGCCCCTTCGACGGCCACCACGACAAGCCGGCCGTGCCCTGGAAGGACCACCCCCAGGCCGAGGTGCCCGAGGGCCATTACACGGTGGCGCTCGACAGCGCTTCGGTGTTCCGCCCTGGTTCCGACCTGACCATCCTGACCTACGGCACCATGGTCTATGTGTCGCAGGCGGCGGCCACCGAGAGCGGCATCGACGCCGAGATCATCGACCTGCGCAGCCTCTGGCCACTGGACCTGGACACCATCGTCGCGTCGGTGAAGAAGACCGGCCGCTGTGTCGTGGTGCACGAGGCCACGCGCACCAGCGGTTTCGGCGCCGAACTGGCCGCGCTGGTGCAGGAGCACTGCTTCTACCACCTCGAGGCGCCAATCGAGCGCGTCACCGGCTGGGACACGCCCTACCCCCATGCCCAGGAATGGGCCTACTTCCCCGGCCCGACGCGCGTGGCGGCCGCCTTGCAACGCACCATGGAGGCATGACGATGGCCATTCACACCGTCAAGATGCCCGACCTGGGCGAGGGCATCACCGAAGTCGAAGTCGTGGCGTGGCATGTGCAGGCCGGCGACATGGTCGCAGAAGACCAGCTGCTGGCCGACGTGATGACCGACAAGGCCACGGTGGAGATTCCGTCTCCGGTGGCGGGCAAGGTTGCCCGGCTCGGTGGCGAGATGGGCGAGGTGCTGGCGGTGGGTGCGACGCTGATCGAGATCGCCACGGACGGCGATGGCGCAGCCGAAACAGCGCCTGTTGCCTCGACTGCGGCTGCAGCGAAACCCGGGCGCGACACCGACGACGAACCTGCGTCCCCTGCCACCCTGGCCAACGTGGCAGGCAAGGCAGTTACCGCCAAGGCCATTGCGTCCCCGGCGGCAGCACCGAAAGCGTTGCCCGCGAAGCCGGTCGCCCCTGCCAGCCCGACTGACAGGCCGACAACGTCGCCCGCGAAGCCGGTCGCCCCTGCCAGCCCGAGTGACAGGCCGACAACGTCGCCCGCGAAGCCGGTCGCCCCTGCCAGCCCGGATGACAGGCCGATCGCCTCGCCCGCAGTGCGCCGCCGTGCCTGGGAACTGGGCGTCGATCTGCGCCAGGTGCGCGCGACCGGCGCTGGCAGCCGCATCATGCAGGCGGACCTGGACACACATGCCGAACAGCATGGCGCACCGGGCTCCGCTGCAACTGCGCCAGCGCCAAGCACGACGGCGCGCACCGGCGAAGACATCGTGCAGAACATCAAGGTCATCGGGCTGCGCCGGCGCATCGCGCAAAAGATGCAGGAATCCAAGCGCCGGATTCCGCATTTCGCCTATGTCGAGGAATGCGACGTCACCGAACTCGAATCCCTGCGCGCGCAACTCAACACCCGCTTCGGCAACAACCGGGGCAAGCTGACGCTGCTGCCCTTCCTGGTCCGCGCCATGGTGCTGGCGATCGCCGATTTTCCGCAGATCAACGCGCTGTTCGACGACGACACCGGCGTGATCACGCGGCACGGCGCGGTGCACCTGGGCATCGCGACCCAGACCGAGGCCGGCCTGATGGTACCGGTGCTGCGCCATGCGCAGGACGGCGACCTGTGGACCAACGCCCGCGCGATCAGCCGGCTAGCGGAGATGACGCGTTCCGGTCGGGCGACCCGCGATGAACTCACCGGCTCGACCATCACACTGACCAGCCTGGGCGCGCTGGGCGGTATCGTGTCCACGCCGATCATCAACGCGCCAGAGGTGGCCATCGTCGGCGTCAACCGCATCGTCGAGCGGCCGATGGTGATGGCTGGCGCCTTTGTCGCGCGCAAGATGATGAACCTGTCGTCCTCGTTCGACCATCGGGTCGTGGACGGGCAGGATGCGGCGATGTTCATCCAGGCCGTCCGCGGCCTTGTCGAGTCGCCCGGGGTGCTGCTCGCCACCTGAGAGCGCCCCCAGCCCTGTCTTCGCCAGGCCCCCCATGGGGGCGCGAGGAAACTTGGGAGCGGCCCGGCGTTTCCTCATGAGGCCCCCCATGGGGGCGCGAGGAAACTTGGGAGCGGCCCGGCGTTTCCTCATGAGCGCCCCGACACGGTGGCGGCCCTGCATGGAGACATCTTGCCCTTCGTCCTCAAGCCGGATTCGACCAGATGCGGTCAGGCTGAACCGGTCACTGGAAGGGCGCGGCGGCGGCAGATCAACTCGCGTGCGACGCCGGCTGCCCCAGGCCCAGCCGAGCCAGCGTATCGGAGGTCGGAATACCATCCACGGACCAGCCACGCAACTCGTAATACTCCGGCAGCATTTCAGGAATGCGCGCGACCAGGCCCTTGGCCGTGCCGCTGGGAGCCGGCTCGGTCAGCAGGCGAAGGGGCAAGGTGTCGTCGCTCTTCGTCAGTCCCGCCGCCAGGTTGAACTGGCGCTCCAGGTTCCAGATCCGCTCGCCGGTCTCGCGCATGCGCTGCGCCGTCCAGCCACCGCCGACGGCGGCATCGATCTGGCTGGCGTACAACGCTTCCGTTACGCCGGAATGGCTGGTGAACGAACACAGGCCGGTGGAATCGATCGCCGCGATGAAGTCCTGCGACTCCTTGACGACCTTGGCCTTGCCGGCGATCTCGGTGGAGCCGAAATCATGGCCGTAGGGATTGGCGCGCAGGTGGCAGGCGCCGCGGTTGCTGGTCGCATACGCCAGGCCCATGCCCTGCATGCCGCGTCCGTCGTAGGCGGCGAACTCCTGACCCTTGACAGCCATCGACAACTCGGGACGGCCGTATTTCTCGCACAGCAGTTTCGAGCCCAGCGCAATGTCGCGCCCGAAGCCCTCGCCCTTGCCGGCCAGCTCGGCCAGCTGGCACATGGCTTTCGCGTCGCCGAACTTCAAAGACAGGCCGCCGGTCTCCTTTTCAGTGATGACGCCGATTTCGAACAGCTCCATCGCCGCGGCGATCGAGCCGCCGAGCGAGATCGGATCCATGCCGTATTCGTTGCACAGGAAGCCGGCGAAGGTGGCCGCGTCCATGTCATCGACACCGACTGCGGCGCCCAGCGCGTAGGCCGTTTCGTACTCCAGACCGCCGGAGGCGCCGTGGTATTGGGGCCGGTCCTTGACGCTCCAGTGCGCGGGATCGATATGGCAGATCCGCCCGCAACCGATGGTGCAACCGAAACAGGCGCCGTTACGGATCAGGTTGGTATGGCCGTTCTTGTTGGGTTTGTTCATGAAGCTGGCGTTCATCTTCAGCAGGCCCTCGAACTGCACCTCGCGGTTGTTGCGCGTGGGCAAGGCGCCGAAGGTGCCGGTCACGTCCATCATCGGAATCGTGCCGAACCGGGTCAACGATTTGCGCCCCTCGTTGTTGGCCAGGGCCTTGGTGGCCGCCCGCACCGCGGTCATGAAAGCCTTGGGGTTGACCGGCGTGACACCGACCGTGCCGCGCACCGCGATCGCCTTGAGATTCTTCGAACCCATGACCGTACCCACGCCGGAGCGCCCTGCCGCGCGGTGCATGTCATTGACGATGCAGGCATACCGGCAACCGGTCTCGCCGGCCTGGCCGATGGATGCCACGCGGATCAAGGGATCCTTGTGCGCCGCCTTGATCGCCGGCTCGGTCTGCCACACCGTCTTGCCCCACAGATGGGCGGCGTCCCGCAGTTCGGCCTTGCCATCTTCGATGTAAAGATACACCGGCTTGGGGGAGCGCCCCTGCAGGATCACCATGTCCCAGCCGGCCTGCTTGAGCTCTCCGCCGAATTGTCCGCCCGAGTTCGAGCAGGCGATGGCGCCAGTCAACGCGCCCTTGGTCACTGCCGACCAGCGCCCGCCGGTGGCGGCCATGGTGCCGGTCAGTGGCCCGGTGGCGATGATCAGCTTGTTGTCGGGCGACACGGCATCGACGGCCGGGTCGATCTCCTCCATCAGGTACTTGGTGGCCAGCCCGCGTTGGCCCAGGTATTGTTCTGCCCAGTCCCGCCGCAAGGGTTCGGACGTACACGTCCCTGCGGTCAGGTCAACCCTCAACACCTTGTGATGCCAGCCCATGATGCGAATCTCCTGTGTCTGTATGCCCCGGTTTGCTGCAACGCGGGTGCGGGAATCGTGCCAGTCTAATTCAAGGCATCGGTCGGGGCCTGGCCATCGATGTAATACCAGCGTCCCTGCTCGCGCACGAAGCGGCTGATCTCATGCATGCGTTCAGCCCGGCCGGCACTGTCACGGCAACGCGCCACAAACTCCACCACGCCGGCATCGCCACGCGCATCGGCATGGTGCACCTCCAACCCCAGCCACTTGATCGGGGACAACTCCAGCTCACCCGGTGCGGTCGAACCATGCCAGGTCGCCAGCAGGTAATCTGGCAGCGCCCGGGCATAGGCACTGTAACGCGAGCGCATCAAGGCCTCGGGTGTGGGTGCATGTTCGCCGTGCGCCAGCCCGGCATGCCAACGGCCACAACAATCAGCATACGACAGCTCGGAGCCGCAAGGGCACGGCGTGCGGCTGTCCGAGGGATTGCGTTTCATGGCTCCCCCAGGACACGGACGAATGCCTGCGGTGCGAGCGAGGGCGCTTGCTGGCACCGCGCCGTGACATTGCGCCGCGAATGCAGCGGCGACTGCGCGCACACCGAGGTCAGAGCCGCTTGCGGCACGACTTCGCCAGCCGTTGGTCCGCGTTCGGTTACCCCGCCTTCGTCCACCTGCGACATCATCTGCATGTTTCCTCGATCGACGACACTTATGTGCCGGCCGCTATTGTGCAGTCCGCACAGCATGGCCCGAAATCGATCCGTGTGATGATCGACATCTTTACCGCTACCAAGAAGACAACCCGATGGCCTCCAACCACGACGACCTCAGCATGGCCTTGTTCTGCGACTTCGAGAACGTCGCGCTCGGCGTGCGCGACATGAGCCAGGAAAAATTCGACATCAAACCCATCCTCGAGCGGCTGTTGCTCAAGGGCAGCATCGTCGTCAAGAAGGCGTATTGCGACTGGGAGCGCTACAAGGGCTTCAAGGCGACGATGCACGAGGCCAATTTCGAGCTGATCGAGATCCCGCATGTGCGCCAATCCGGCAAGAACTCGGCCGACATCCGGCTGGTCGTCGATGCGCTCGACCTGTGTTACACCAAATCGCATGTCAACACTTTCGTCATCATCAGCGGCGACTCCGACTTCTCGCCGCTGGTGTCCAAGCTGCGCGAAAACGCCAAGCAGGTGATCGGCGTCGGCGTGCGCCAGTCCACGTCGGACCTGCTCATCGCCAACTGCGACGAGTTCATCTTCTACGACGATCTGGTGCGCGAGAACCAGCGTTCCCAGGCGCGGCGCGAACGCCCGGAGACCCAGGCGCCCGCGCGGCGCTCGCCGGACGAAGAGAAACGCCGCAGGGACGAACTCGAGGGCCGCCGGCGCGCCGGCATCGAGCTGGCGGTGCTGACCTTCGATGCGCTGGTGTCCGAGCGCGGCGACACCGGCAAGATCTGGGCCTCGGTGCTCAAAGAGGCAATCAAGCGTCGCAAACCCGATTTCAGCGAGTCCAACTACGGCTTCCGCGCCTTCGGCAACCTGCTCGAGGAAGCCCAGGCGCGGGGTTTTCTGTCTTTTGGCCGGGACGAGAAATCGGGCGCCTATGTGTTCCGCAGCGTATCGGCCCCGGCGCAGGATACCGGTCTGGACGCGCCGCCGGCTAACTCAAGCGCCGAGGTCATGGCAGCATCGTCGGCCGGCGACGCGCCGGAGCGGCGCGAACCGCGTCGCCGCGGCAGCCGTGGCGGCAGAAGCAAGGCAACGACCTCGGCCTTTGACGAGACGACCACGCCGGTGACCGAGTCGCGGGAACAGGAACCCGCATCCCTGCCCGAGGCGCAGCCAACGGGCGCGGACGGCCACGCGCCGCACGAGCCAGCCACAACTTCAGTCGCCGGCAAGGCTGCCCGCAAGACGGCCAGCCGCAGCCGGCGCCCACGCAAGAGCGCCGACGAACCCACGCCTGGCACGGACTGAAACGCGGCCAGGCTCATGAGGAAACGCCGGGCCGCTCCCAAGTTTCCTCGCACCCCCTCGGGGGGCCTGGCGCAGCCAGGGCTGGGGGCTCATGACGAAACGCCGGGCCGCTCCCAAGTTTCCTCGCACCCCCTCGGGGGGCCTGGCGCAGCCAGGGCTGGGGGCGCTCTCAAGCACATGTGGCTTTGCCACTTTGCTTGACCCCTGGGGGCGGGAATGACGAAGTCATTTCCTGGGGGTGCTCAGAGCGGCTTGGACGGCTCGGCGGGCACCAGCCGGCGCAGTTGCAAGTCGGCCAGCGCCGCATACAGCGGCGCGCTGACCAGCCGGGAGATTCCGCTGGCGAGCAGGGCGGCGGCCATCAGGCTCAGCACCAGGCCGTGACCGTCGACCATCTCCATCACGATGATGAACGAGGTCATCGGCGCCTGAGTCACCGCGGCCAGGAACGCCGCCATGCCCACCGCAATCAAGGTGGTCGACGGCACACCGAGCAGGAACTGCGCGATGTCGCTGCCGATGCCGCCGCCGATCGCCAGCGAGGGTGCAAAGACGCCGGCCGGCACGCCGGCCCAGGTCGTGATCCAGGTGGCCAGGAACTTGAACAGGAAAAACAGCCCGGACGAATCGTCGACACCATCGAGCAGGCCCCGGGTGTGCAGGTAGCCGCTGCCGAAAATCGATCCGTTGCTGGCCACGCCGAGCACCGCGACTGCCAGCCCGCACAATGCAGCGAAACGCACCGGGAACCGGGCCCGGGTACGGCTGAACCAGTCGGGCGACTGGCCCGACAACGAGACGATCAGCAGCCGCGCGAACAGGCCGCCCGCCAGGCCGCAGACGATGGTGACCAGCAGACCGGGCCACAACATATGCAGGTCCAGCCGGTCGACCCGGATCGCACCGACGATGCCGAAATAGCTCGAATTGCCATAAACCGAGACCGACATCAGGCCGCCCAGCACGATCGCCGCCATGATCAGGCCGTTGCTGCGCTGTTCGGGACGGCGCGAGAGCTCCTCGATCGCGAACATGATGCCGCCCAGCGGCGTGTTGAATGCGGCCGCGATGCCGGCTGCGCCACCAGCGATCAACAGGCCATGGTCGGACACCACACCGCGTTTGGGCAGCCAGTGGCGGCAACTGTGCATGACCCCGGCCCCGATCTGCACCGACGGCCCCTCGCGCCCAAGCGAAAGGCCGGCCAGCATGCCCAGGGCCGTCAACACCATCTTGGAGCCGGTGAGCCAGATCGAGACGAAGAAATGCCGCATCGGCGCGTGCACCTCCGGCGCCAGCGCCGCCATCACCTGCGGAATGCCGGAGCCTGCGGCACCTGGCGCGAAGCGGCGCGTCAGCCAGACGATCACGGCGGTCAAGACCGGTGTCCACAACAGCGGCGACCACCAGTACGCCTGCTGGATATTGCGGAATTGCTCGAACGCAAACTCGCACATCCAGGTGAAGACCACCACGGTCAGGCCGGCCATGCTGGCAAAGGCCAGCACCACCGCACGGGCCGTCCACAGTCGCCAGTCATACAGCTCCCCCTGCAACGACCGGAAGAAATGGGGATGTTGTTTCGGCTCTGACATGGGTGGCGGTCAGTCCTCGGACTGTCGAACGACTGTAACGCATGTGACCGGAATGCAACGCGCCCGAGGCCGCAACAGCGTGTGTGAAGGCAGCATCCCACGGCTGCGCTGCACTGGCCTGGATCGACGAATCGGGGACAATCACCGCTGCCATTCCATGCCACACTGGTGCCACTGCGCAACCAGACACCAGCTGCATGCCCGATCGATCCAACCACCATCAAGCCCCGTTCGACGCCACCTCGGCACTGCGCCAGCGACTGCCCGGTTTCCAGCCACGGGTCGCGCTGGTGCTGGGTTCAGGCCTGGGTGAACTGGCCGACCGGATCGCCGACCCGGTGACCATCGCCTACCGCGACCTGCCGGGTTTCCCGGTATCCACGGTGCAAGGCCATGCCGGCGAACTGCTGTGTGGGCACCTGGGCGGCGTCGCTGTGATGTGCATGAAGGGCCGCAGCCATTTCTACGAAGGCAAGGGCGCGGACGTGATGACGTCCGCGATCCGGACCTTCAAGCTGATCGGCTGCACCTCCATCGTGTTGACCTGCGCGGCCGGGTCACTGCGTGCCCAGGCCGGCCCCGGCAGCCTGGTGGCTTTGACCGACCACATCAACCTGTTGCCGGGCAATCCGCTGATCGGTGTCAACGACGAGCGTTTCGGCCCGCGTTTCATCAGCATGGCCAACGCTTACGACGCCAGCCTGCGCCAGATGCTGCGCCAATCGGCCCAGGCGCTGGGCATCGCCTGGCATGAAGGTGTGTACCTGGCTTGCAGCGGCCCCAGCTTCGAGACACCGGCCGAGATCCGGATGATGCGCACGCTGGGCGCCGACCTGGTGGGCATGTCGACCGTGCCCGAGGTCATCTCGGCGCGCCATTGCGGCCTGTTGGTGCTGGCGATCGCCACCGTCACCAACCTGGCCGAAGGCATGTCCGATGTGCCGTTGTCGCATGAACAGACACTGCACTACGCGGGCGTCGGCGCCCAGGACCTGATGCGGCTGGTCCCGGCCTACCTTGAGCGGCTCGCCGCCGCCGGCTGAAGCACCATGCCCCGTGGGCCCTGCTGCACGGAATCCCCCCTCCTGAACCGCATGACATGAACGCCATTGCCCGCAACACCGGCCTGCCGCTGGACCTGTCCCTGATCGAATCGGTGCGCGTGAACGCCAACGCGGTGAGCCGGCGCGTGCAGTCGCTGGCCGCCCGACGTTCGCAAAAGAAGCACTACCAGGCCGCCTGGCTGGTGCGCGCGATCCAGTGCATGGACCTGACGACCTTGTCGGGCGACGACACGCCGGCGCGGGTCGCACGCCTGTGCGCCAAGGCGCGCCAGCCGCTGCGCGCAGACCTGATGGCCGCGCTCGGGCTCGAGCGTCTGCACACCGGCGCGGTCTGCGTCTACCATGAGATGGTGGCACCGGCGGTGCATGCGCTGCACGGCCACGCCATCCCGGTGGCTGCGGTGTCCACCGGATTTCCAGCAGGCCTGACCAGCATGGAAACCCGGTTGCGCGAGATCGAGCTTTCGGTGCAGGCCGGCGCACGCGAGATCGACATCGTGATCGGGCGGCGCCATGTGCTGACCCGCGACTGGGCTGCGCTGTATGCCGAGATGCAGGCCTTTCGCGCCGCCTGCGGCGACGCCCATGTGAAGGCGATCCTGGCCACCGGCGAGCTGCAGACACTGGACAACGTGGCCCGTGCCTCCTGGGTCTGCATGCTGGCCGGCGCCGATTTCATCAAGACCTCCACCGGCAAGGAAGGCGTCAACGCCACGCCCGAGGTCTCGCTGGTGATGGTGCGTGCGATCCGAGACTATCTGGCGCTCAGCAGCTTCAAGGTCGGCTACAAACCTGCCGGCGGCATCTCCAGTGCCAAGGCGGCACTCCAATACCTCACGCTGATGAAGGAGGAACTCGGCGACGAATGGCTGCAGCCCGAGTTGTTCCGCTTCGGCGCCTCGAGTCTGCTGACCGACGTCGAACGCCAACTCGAGCATTTCGTCACCGGCCGTTATTCCGCGGCCCACCGGCACGCGATGCCCTGAAAGCCCTTTCCGTGCCCACCACCATGCCCACCATCGCAGACATCCTCGCCACCATGGACTACGGCCCGTCTCCCGAATCCCCCGAAACCGCCCTGGCCTGGCTGGCCAGCCAGAAAAACCGGTTCGGCCTGTTCATCGACGGCCGCTGGGTGGCGGCGAAGGAACGGTTTGAGACCCACAATCCGGCCACTGGCCAACTGCTGGCCCAGGTCGCCCAGGCCGGCAACAAGGACGTGGACGCGGCCGTGGCCGCCGCGGCCGCCGCGCTCAAGCCCTGGCAGGCGCTTGGTGGCCATGGCCGTGCCCGCCACCTGTACGCGCTGGCGCGCGCCCTGCAAAAACACAGCCGGCTGTTCGCGGTGCTCGAGTGCCTGGACAACGGCAAGCCGATCCGCGAGACACGCGACATCGACATTCCGCTGGCGATCCGTCACTTCTACCACCACGCCGGGTGGGCCCAGTTGCTCGACACCGAGTTGGCGGCCTACCGCGCGATCGGCGTGGTCGGCCAGATCGTGCCGTGGAACTTCCCGCTGCTGATGCTGGCCTGGAAGATCGCGCCCGCGCTGGCCTGCGGCAATACCGTCGTGTTCAAGCCGGCTGAGTTCACGCCCTTGAGTGCGCTGCTGTTCGCGCATGTCTGCACCGAAGTCGCACTGCCGCCCGGCGTCGTCAACATCATTACCGGCGACGGACGCACCGGCCAGGCCGTCGTCAACCATCCGGGCATCGGCAAGATCGCATTCACCGGCTCGACCGACGTCGGACGCCAGATCCGCCAGGCCACTGCCGGCAGCGGCAAGAAGCTCAGCCTGGAGCTCGGCGGCAAATCGCCCAACATCGTGTTCGCCGACGCCGACCTCGACAGCGCCGTCGAGGGTGTCGTCGACAGCATCTGGTTCAACCAGGGCCAGGTCTGCTGCGCCGGCTCGCGGCTGCTGGTGCAGGAAGGCGTGCAGCCGCGTTTTCTCGAGAAGCTGCGTGCGCGCATGAAGACGATCCGCGTTGGCGACCCGCTGGACAAGTCGACCGACATGGGTGCGTTGGTCGACGCCAGCCAGCAGCAGCGGGTTGCGCGTTATGTGGCGCTGGCCCGCGACGACGGCGCCACCGTGTGGCAGTCCGACGCCCCGTTGCCCTCGTCTGGCTGCTACTACCCGCCCACGCTGATCTCCGACGTCGGAACTGCCAGTGCCGTGGTGCAGGAGGAGATCTTCGGCCCGGTGCTGGTTGTCCTGCCTTTTCGCACACCGGCCGAGGCGGTGGAGCTGGCCAACAACACGGTCTACGGCCTGGCGGCCAGCATCTGGAGCGAGTCGATCAGCCTGGCGCTGGACGTGGCGCCGCGACTCAAGGCCGGTGTGGTATGGATCAACACGACGAATCAGTTCGATGCCAGCTGTGGTTTCGGCGGTTACCGCGAGTCCGGCTTCGGTCGCGAGGGTGGACGCGAAGGCCTGCTCGAATATCTGGTCGCACGCGACGACGATGCCCGGCCAGCGCGGCCGCGGCAGCGGCTCAAGGCTGGCCGGCTGCTCGCCTTGGCGCCAGCGATCGACCGCACCGCCAAGCTCTACATCGGCGGCAAGCAGGTGCGGCCGGACGGTGGCTACAGCCGTACGCTGAGTCTGAACGGCCACCCGGTGGCGGTCATGCCCGAAGGTAACCGCAAGGACGTGCGCAACGCGGTCGAGGCCGCGCGCAAGGCTGCGGGCTGGGAACGCAGCGCTGCCCATGCCCGGGCCCAGGTGCTCTATTTCCTGGCCGAGAACCTGCAGGCGCAACGCGAGCGTTTTGTGCAGACACTGTCGTTGCTGCAAACCGCGCAGCAGGCCGCGCAGGAATTCGACGCCGCCATCGAGACCTTGTTTTATTACGCCGCCTGGGCCGACAAGTTCGACGGCCAGGTGCACCAGCCGCCGATGCACGGCATCGTCACCGCGCTGCACGAGCCGCTGGGCGTGATCGGCATCGTCTGCCCCGACGAGGCGCCACTGCTGGGCCTGCTCGCGCTGATCGCGCCGGCGATCGCGCTCGGCAACCGGGTCGTGGTGTTGCCATCGACCCATCTGCCGCTGATCGCCACCGACCTGTACCAAGTGCTCGACACCTCCGACCTGCCCGATGGTGTCGTCAACATCGTCACCGACGCCGACAAGACGCTGGCATCGGTGCTGGCCGACCATGCCGACGTCGATGCGGTGTGGCGCCACGACGGCGATGCAGCGGGTTGCGCGGAGGTCGAGAAACGCTCGGCCGGCAATCTCAAGCGCACCTGGGTCAGTGGTGACCGTGGCCGCGACTGGGCCAGGCCCGGCCAGGGCCGGAGCCTGGAGTTCCTGCGCCAGGCCAGCCAGGTGAAGAACGTATGGGTGCCTTACGGCGTGTGATGGGTGGCGGGCTCAGGCCCGGCCTTGCGCGAGCGCCTGATAGGCGCGTTCGACGTTGACCACCACCTTGATCTTCTCGGCGTTGACCGGGGTGCGGATCGCATAACGCGATTCGCGCGCATCCCGGTGCAGGTACTGCAGCAGCGGCATGCCGCCCGGATTGACAACGCTGACCACATGGGCATCGTGCGCCCGTGGCCCGCGCTTGACCACCACCGCCCGTTCGCCATTGACCAGCTGCACATAGGTGCCCGGGGGATAGAACCCCACCGTGGTGGCCACGGCCGAAGCCAGCACCGGCGCCACGCCGGAGGCGTTGAGCACCATCGAGCGGGCTGCGCCCAACGGCGACATCGCCAGCCGGGTCTTGCGTGCCGCCATCTTGGCGACAAACACGTCGGCGACCCGCAACAGGTGACGCTGCTGCAGGTTCTCCGGCAAGCCTGGCGCGGCATCGGGCTCATGGTGCCAGCGCACGATATCCAGCGCGTGGGTGTCCACCAGACCGATCCCGGTCAGCGTTTCCACGCCAAGGGAGGCATGGTCGCGGATCAGCTGGCGCTGCGATTCGCTGGGCATGGCGTTTTGCGTGGCCAGCCGGTCCTGGGCCCGCGCCATGCCGACGTTCATGGTCAGCGCGGCGCGAAACAGGGAGGCGCGCTGCGCTGCGCCCATGCCGACCTTGACCGCCGTGAGTTCACACACGACGGCCGACAACAGTGCGTGCGTGGCGCAATACCCGAGCAACGGGTCCGACAAGGCCTGGAACAAAACGAACAGGCTCGCATCGGGTTCGCGTGTCAGCAGATCCAGCGCATGGTGGCGCAGGCGCTCGAGGCGCTCCGCGCCCTGCTCGGCCTGCTGCGCCTGGTACAACAGGCCTTGCAGACGGTCGCGCAGCACCATCCAGCCGCCCGACATGTCATCCTCCTGCGCGAGGAAGTCGGACTCCGGTATCTCGCCGGGCATCGTCAGGCGCGAGATTTCGTCTGCGCTGCTGCCATCGCGCAGCATCTCGTGCAGCATGCGCTCGTAGCCGCGTGTCCAGGCCAGCGCGTCGCCCTCGGTGATCAATGCCTCGTGCGCCGCGAGCATTTCGCGGTGCTGCTCGGACTGCAGGTTATGGCCCCGGCGCAGCAGCAACTTGCCGGTCTTGTCCCAGAGGTCGACCGGAATCGTCTTGCCGATTTCCAGCAGGTCGATAGGAACGGGCACATATTGCATCGGGACGTGGCACGTGGGTCGGGGGTGTACTACATGCGATCATATTTCAACTGCGCGGCGACACCGCACCGCAAGGGGGCGCGACACCATCGCCATCTCCGCGGCGCCGTCGCTCAGGGCGCGCGGCGGCAACTTCAGCGCGTCGAGCTTATCCCTGTATTGCGGCAACAGGTTCTCGATCGCAACTTGCCGGATGCCGGTGAACGGTTCGAGCCGCAACACCGTGTTGGTTGCACTGCGGTCCCATTTGGACTTGGGCAGATCAGCATCGCAATCCGACGACCGCATCGTGGCACTCCATCAACTTCCTGAAGGATTCATGGTCATGCGTCGTGAAGCGGGATTGCCTGTACGGCTCCGGTACGGCAACTGCCTGATCGAGGCTGCGCGCAGCTTGCAACGTCTCAGCGTTGATTCCAATGGACATCGCCCAACTCCAGCAGTCATTGAGACAGTTCGCCGCCGAACGGGAGTGGGAGCAATTCCACACGCCCAAGAACCTGGCCATGGCGCTCATGGTCGAGGCGGCTGAACTTGCGGAAATATTCCAATGGATGACTCCGCAGGAGTCGCGAAGCGCCCATGGTGATGAAGTGGTGCACGAGCACATTGGGGAGGAAATTGCCGATGTGCTGCTGTACTTGCTTCAACTTGCCGACCGCAGTTCGATAGACCTCGATCGCGCTGTTGGCAAAAAGCTGGTGAAGAACGCCAGGAAGCACCCGTCGACCAAGTTTGGTCTCCCGCCAGGACCGGTGGCCAACCCGAGCCACTGGCGGCCACGGGCACTGCAAGCTTGATCGTCCAACTCCACGAGAAAGTCATGCCGCCAGACTCAATCCGCATCCGGCGAAGCGGCATCCAGTGCGTCGAGGTCGGCCAGATCCTTGTGGCGACCCGATGCACGTTTGTTGGTCTTGAAGTCTTCCAGCGCAATGAAATTCAGACTCTGTCCATCCAGAGCCACAACAAAACGCCGCTCAAAGCTCGGCGCAAACGCGACGCCGTCGATACTGGTGAGCAAATCGATACGGCGTGGCGGGTAGCCCAATTGAATGACGCGGTTGGGCGTTGTCAGGTCTTCCAGGCCAATGCCCAGCGCCCCGAAGCCAAACTGGTCCAGCGCGGCAAGCAAGCGCCGGGCATTTGCCGGGTCTGTTCCGATCCAGAAATCCAGGTCACCGGTGTACCGTGGGTGGCCGTAAGCGGCCAGCGCATAAGCGCCAACAATCAGGTAGTCAACCCGGTTTGAGGTGAGTAATGCAACAAACTCTTTGAAGTCTTCGTTGAGCATCCTGGCTCCCCATTTGCTGCCGCAGCAATTCCACGGCAGCCAGCCGCGCTGCCACTGGCTGAGACAACCAGTACTGCAGATCACCCGAAGCCCTGCGCTCATCGGGGTGCAAAGCTGCTTTTTGAACAACGCGTTGCATGGTCATCGGTGGATTGTCGGTGATTTAACAGGTGGCGCGTGATCGCGCGGTGCACCACCTGCAGCACCGGCGTGACCAGCACCGGTTGTGCGGCCAGCAGCAGGCGCAGCGGGATGGGCAGTGACAGCACCCAAGGGCGCGCCGGCACGCGCTGGAGGACTCAACATCACCGCCCTGACCGGCGAATTTCTGGCCCAGGGCGAGGTGTTCGTGACGCTTGCCGGCGTCGGTAGCGCATCGGCACCGTCGCGACAACTGCCAGTGCTGGCACGGAGAACGTTCTAGCCAACCGGGGGCGAACCGCAGTAGACTCGACAAAATTCAACTCGCCCGGGGGTCGACATGGCACTATTCGGCAAGAAGTCAGACGAGCAGACACGTTCCTGGGCCTCGCCATCGCCATCCGATCCCCTGCCGCCGCCGGTAGCAACACCGTCGGTCAAATACGGCATCGCCGACGCGATCACACTCATCCGGGGTTTGCCACTGGGCGAAAACGGTGATCTGGTGATCCAGGTGGTGCGCGCCACGCTCGCATCGTTGAAGGTGCGCTTGTCGGACATCATCGAAGATGCAACACGCAAACAAAAACTGACCCAGGAGCGTATTGCGACAGCACTCGGGCAGGTCGCGGCGCTGGAACAGAAACTGGCGGAACATCACCTGGAAATCAAGGCGCTGGAGGCTGACCTCAAGGAAACGACCGAGGTCAAGGAACGGCTGGTGGCCGCCGAGCGATCCAGTGGCGACGACACCAGCCCCGGCATCGGGCTGGCGGGGCAGCCTGAAGCCGCCCTGCGCACGTAGGCGGTGCGATGCACCGACCGCGGTAGCTTGCCCAGGGGGCGCCTCCGCCACCCGCGCCGCGCCACATCGCGCAGGCTGCCCGAGAAGAACCTGGCGGTCGAACTGCTGGGGGGGCGACTGCAAAGAGAGATCAAGAGCAAGTTCGCCCGCAACGTGGTGCAGAGCAAGCAGTTCTCCCAGATGCTGGCCAACGTGATCGCCCGCTACCAGAACAGGTCGATCGAGACCGCCCCGGGCCAAGCTCAGGCTGCGGGTCAAGCGGATTTTGCGCAGATGGAAATACGCGCCCGACGGACAGGATACGGCCGTGGAGCTGGTGTTGAAGCAGGCCCAGGCGCTGGAGGGGTAGCTGCGCAGAGGCTCGGCCATCCATTGCCATCTTCGGCGGATAGCGGCGCAGGCGATCGAGGCGCCCCGCGCCGCGCTCGGCTCCGTAGCCTGCGCGACACCACCGCCGGCTCCGCGGCGCCGTCGCTCAGGGCGCGCGCGGCGGCAACTTCTGCGCGTCGAGCTTATCCCTGTATTCCTGCAACAGGTTCTCGATCGCAACTTGCCGGATGCCGGTGAACGGCTCGAGCCGCAACACCGTGTCGGTTGCACTGCGGTCCTGGCATTGCCCGAGCAGGTCACGGCCATGCCGGTAAAGCATCTGGTTCTTGTCCTCGCACTGCGCCAGACCCGCGTCGCGCCGTATCTGAGCCGATGCAGCCTGCTTCAGGTCCGCATCGGCCCGGGCCAGCGACTGCTGGGCACGGGCCAGCGAGTCCTCGACGCGGCCCTGCGACAAACGGGCCGCGGCCAGCTCCCGCTCGAGCGCGTCCTTGCGTGCCTGCAAACCGTTGCGATCGGCCGTCATGGTCTGCAGTTCCCGCGCCACCCCGTCGTGACGCGCTTGCCATTGCTCTTGCTGCGCCTGCGCCTGCGCCTGCTCCTGCCGCTCGCGCCCGCGCGCCTGCTGCACCGCGCCGGCCAACTGTTTGCGTTCGCGCTCCAGCGCCTGCTTGCCCAGTTCTGCCGCCGCCAGGCTGGCGGCAAGCGTGTCGTTCTCCTGGCGCATCTGCTGAACCATCTGCTGCAACTGCCGCAAGGCTGCGCGCTCGCGCGAGGCGCGCGCGTCCTGCGCCACGGCGGGAGTGCTGCCGGCCATGACCAGCACCACCAGCAGCGCCGCACGCAACGGGCCGGCCAACCGGAACATCAGTCCACCCCCGTCGGATAGGGTCGGCTGCGCAGCACGGAAACCTTGCGGCGTTCAGGATCCGCCCCGGCCAGCCGCAATCGCGCCGCCAGCGCCGGCCGCTGCAGGAACTCCGCCCAGTACAGCGCGCTCAAGCCGTTGCCGTCGGCCATGTCCGGCTCCACGCCGCGGCGCAGCAGCAGGTCGAGCATGGCCTCCCGGTCCTGGCTGACACAAACGATCAGCAGGTTGTCTCCGGCGCGGTCCACGACCCGTGTGTCCGCGCCAGCGTCCAGCAATTGCCGGGCGACGGCCAGCCGACCGGTCTTGACCGCATTGAGCAGCGCGGTCTGGCCATTGCCACCGAATGCGTCCGGATTGGCGCCCTGACGCAGCAAAAGCTGCACCACGCCTTCGTGGCCGCGCAGCGCGGCTGCCGCCAACGGCGGCATCTCGCCGCCGCGGCCATTCACGTGTGCGCCTGCATCGACGAGGGCGCGCACCATGCTCGCGTGACCCTCGCGTGCCGCCATCAGCAACGGGCCGTTGCCCCAGGCATCGACGGTATTCACGCGCGCCCCCCCGGCCAGCAGAGCCCTGGCCTGCGCCAGGTCACCGTCCGCCGCCGCGCGCATCAACGCCTGGTCGGTGGGCAGTTGCTCCCCGGGCAAGATGTCGCGCGCGCTGGCCTGCAGTCGCCTGTGGAAATCGTCCGGCGTGCGGAATCGTTCGATGTCCTGCGGCGTCAGGAATCCGGATTCCAGCCGTTCACGGTAGGCCTTGTCCTGCGGCGCCGTCGCACATCCGGACACCAGCGCCACGAGCGCCAGCAGGCACCCGGCCGGGACCCGGCGCCGGATGATGGCGTCAGAAACGCGCATTGAAGTAGAGCTGGAACACATCGGTCGACAGCGGCAAGCCGCGGATCTCGTTGCTGGACAACCAGCGCGCGCTCAACCAGGTGTTCTTGCTCAGCGCGTACTGGGCGCCCACAATGAATCCCTTGTTGTTGGTGCCGCCCAGGTGGAAGTCGGAATCGGTGAACGCATCGACAACCGCGTCGGCGCCCAGCCGGCGGTAACCCAGCGACAACTGCCAATCGCCCTTGAGCAACATGTCGGGCATGCCCACCGTCACCTGCGCCAGGTAGCCGTCAAGGTCCGGATTCAGGTTCAAGCCGGTGCGTGCCAGTGTCTTGCCGCGGCTAAAGCCGATGTTCCTGACATAGTCGGCACTGAGCACGACATGTACCGGGCTGAACAGGTTGAGGTCGACCATGCCAGTCAGGTTCAGCACACGGTAGTCGGAGGCCAGCGCGAACAACGTGTTCGTGGGGTCGCCCGTGTTGGCGATGTTGAACAGGCTATTGCCCTTCTGGCGTGCGTCGGGTGCGGTCTTGTTGGTGGCGGTCAGCCCGAACGGGTTGCGCTCGCCGGCGATGTTGCGGTAGTCGTAGACGGCCAGGCCCACCTTGGCGCGGGTGTTGATATCCGGTATCCACTCCGTGCCGACCTGCACGCCCAGCAGCCACTTGCTCTTGGCATTGACGGAAGCCGATCGCTCGACCTCCTGCAGCGGAAAAGCGCCAAGCGTGGCGAACGGCCGCCAGGCGCGGGTCGATTGCGCATACGGATCGATGTGCAGTGCCGCGCCTTCGAAGTTGAGGTCGTCGTCCCAAACCAGGCTGGAGCTGAACCAGGGGTTGGGCATGCGTCCGGCAGTCGCGGTCAGCCACGGCAGCACCGTGTCGGAATGGGCCTTGACGAACGCGCGATCCAGCACGAAGCTGTACTTGTTGCCGGTCTGGCCCAGCGTCTGGTTCGTCGACACCGGATCGTTCAGCGTTCCGGTGGCCAGGCGCAGGCCGGCCGCGATCTCCGGCGTGATGCGTGCGCTCAGGCCCAGCCGGGTCCGCAGGCGGAAACGGTCCCGGTCCTCGGTCGTATTGCTGACATTTTGTCCCTGCACCTGCTGGAAGACCTCGGGCGCGTTGTTCTTCGAGAACCGGTCCCCCTGGTAGCCCATGCGCAGGTCGCCCTCCCACTTGAGCCGATCCGCCCACTCCGGCACCGCGTTGGCGTCGCCCCAGCGCTCCACCTTGGCCTGGGCGACCACCTCCTCGCGCACCTGGTCCGCGATCTGCTTGCGCACCGATTCGGGCACGTACTGCACCCGGACCACGGTTTCCTCGGTCTTCTGGCGCGCGGCCACCAGGTCACGCGCCTTGGTCTCGGCCTGCTGAACCAGCGCGTCGGCCTTCTCTTGCGTGAAGACACCCTGCTGCACCAGCATCTGGATCAGGTTCAGCGTGGTCTGGCGCAAGGTTTCCAGTTCGGCGCGCTCGTCGGCCCAGGCCGGCGACGTGCCCAGCAACACCGGCAGCACGATACCGATCCAAGTCATTTTCAACGCGCGTTTGTGCTTCATGTGTGCCAAGGTTCCTGATGAAAATGATTGCGGCCTGTCAGCCGCGTGCGGTGATGCGCAGCCGCACCGGTTGCGGCATGCCGCCGGGCGCGCCTTCTCGCAGCGGGTCGAGCCGGCGCAACGCGGCGCGAAGGGCCTCGTCGAGCGTCGGATCGCCGGTCGACTCGATCAGCTCCACCCGCGTCACGACGCCCCGCCCGTCGATCCAGACGTTGACCGACGCCCGGTAGTCCTGGTGATCCAGGCTCTTGTCGCGCGCCACCGCGTCCTGGATGCGCTCCTTGACCAGCGCGCCGTACCAGGCGTACTGGTTCACGGCCGACCCGCCGCCAGCACTGGCACCGCCACCACCGCCGATGCTGCCGATCAGGTCAGAGCCACCCTTGCGCGCGGCCAGGCCGAAGGCGTCGCCGCCGGCACCACCGGCCGCATCCAGTCCCAGCGCGGGCCCGGGAGGCGGCGCCTCGGGCTTGGCCTCGGGCTGGTTGTCGGGCTTGGGGATTTCCTGCTTTTGCGGCACCTCCATCTTGGGCACGGGCTCCACCTTGGGCGGTTCCACCTTGGGTGGCGGCGGCGGCGGCGGGGGCGGCCTCACGAGGGAGATCTCCTGCACCGGGCGGTAAGGACGGCCGCTGTCGCTCTGGATCAGCTGCTGGATCAGCCACCATCCGGCAGCAGAAAGCAAGACCAGGCCCAGCAACACCATGCAGACCGGGCCCCAACGCCGCAGTGATCCTGTGACGGCATTCACCGGACCAGGCGCTGGGTGACCAGGCCGATCTGGGTCAACTCGACCCGGCCCAGCATGTCCAGCACCTCCATCACTTTCTGGTATTGCACCGACGAATCACCCTTGACCACGATCGGAAACTCGGGCGTTACGGCCTTGATCTGCAGCAGCCGCGACTCAAGCTCCTGCAGCGATGCGACCGGATAGGCGTCCAGGTACAGGCTGCCGTCCTGCGTGATCGTGATCGCCTTGGTAGTCGGCTTGGCCAGGCTCGGTGCATTGCTGGCCTTGGGCAGGTTGACCTTGATGCCCTGCACGGATGCCGTGGTCATGATGATGAAGATGACCAGCAGCACATACGCCAGGTCCAGCATCGGAGTGATGTTGATGTCGTCGTACAACGCACCGTCTTCCTGGGCTTTGGCCATGCTCGTCAGCCTCCGTAGTTCTCGGCCATGCGGGTCACGAACTCGTCGACGAACACATGCATGTCGGCCGAAATGTCCTTGATCCGGGTCATCAGGTAGTTGTAGCCAAACAGCGCCGGGATCGCCACGCCCAACCCGGCCACCGTCGCCACCAGCGCTGCCGCAATGCCCGGCGCGATCGCGTTCACGTTCACGCCGCGCGCGGCGGCGATCGCCGCAAAAGTGATCATCACCCCCACGACCGTGCCCAGCAGGCCCAGGAACGGGCCGCCGGAGATGGCGATGGTGAGCAACACCATGGCCTTGTTCAGGCGCTGGCCCTCCCGCGTGAGCTGGGCGTCCAGGCTGGCACGGATCGCGTTCATCGAGCGCGCCGAGATCGTTGGCATCGCGCCTGCGCTGTCGCCGGTGGCGTCGAAGCGGTGCTTGAGTTCGGTCACACCGACGTGATAGATGCGGTAGAGCGGGGAATGCCGGAAGTCATCGCCCTTCTGGGCCAGCAGATCGAGCGACCCGGCATGTGAGGCCAGGTCATCATCGAGTTCGGCCAGCCCGCGCGTCATGTTGCCGAAAGCCTGCGCAAACAAGGCATTGGACCGGCTGACCCGGCCCAGCAAAAACGCCTTGGCGAACATCACCCAGAGCGCGACCACGAACATCAGTAACTTCGTGCGTGATGGTGCTGCCCACGGTGCCCTAGGGATGCTGAACACCACCTGGGACGACACCGGCGAGAACCTTTTCAACAACAACTGGTACCCGCTCGTTTGGGG
>ENA-ORBV01002937-ORBV01002937.1-microbial-mat-metagenome-genome-assembly--contig:-NODE-2937-length-35099-cov-8.748215_pt1 | contig 35099 bp, 34 predicted proteins | sample MGYA00237777_ERZ505514 | MGnify/ENA primary metagenome ERZ505514 (study PRJEB26160, sample SAMN06269048) | microbial mat metagenome | isolation source: Oligotrophic lake microbial mat | place... | reverse complement strand
GTTCAATCTAGGGCGTGGCGAGGAGACGAGCGTGCTCGATCTCGCCCACGGTATCGGCGCGCAGCTGGGTGTGCGGGTGGCGCCGGAGTTCGCGCCCGCCCGCGAGGGCGAAGTGCTGCGCTCGCGGGCCGATGTCTCGGCCTTCGCGGCGGTCGGCTTCACGGCCCGGGTGGCGTTGGCCGAGGGCCTCGCCCAAACCGTTGCGCCCAGCTGAGCGAGCAGGCGGATGCGTTCGTTATGCGCGGCGATAACAGCACGCTTATTTGAGTGTGACCTGCTCATTTAGGCAGTGCACTGTGAGAGACGACGTATGGCGTCAAGACGCTTTAAACGGCCCCCTGATGATAATGGTATGACAGATCCGTCATTGGCTGACGGAGCTTCTTTGTCATTTTGTCACCTACGATTCACATCGCCGTAGTAGAGTGATTTTACCGAAAAGAGCTGTCCGATGTTCATGCGACGAGCGGATGTGAGGCATGCAACGCCGCCTAAGCAAGGCAGTGAGTGCATCTACATCCGAAAGGAATGGTTGTGAGAGTACCGCTGGTAAGCCCGCCGGTGCGCAATCGTTATTTCTTCACCGCCGACGTTCTACTGCTGCCGCTTGCCGTCTATCTGAGCTTTGTCATCCGTCTAGACTCCTTCGAGCTTGGCGACTTCTGGAACGGTTTCCTGGTTGTGGCGCTGCTCAGCCTCACGGTCACACCGCTGGTCTTTCGGCGGGCGGGGGTCTACGCACGCTATTGGCGCTACGCCTCGATCGACGAGATGCTGCTTCTGGCGAGCGCGGTGATCAGCGCCAACGTGCTGATCGGCCTTGCGGCCCTCGCCGTGGGCGCCGTGGTGGCGGGCGTAAGCATCCCACGCTCGGTGCCTGCCGTCTACATGCTGGTCTCCCTGGCTATGGTTGCAGCCCCGCGTCTGGTCGCGCGGGTGGTCTCGCGCAGGCTGGCCCTGAGCGGCAAAGCCATCAGTGAAGGCGCGACGGCCACCCGTGTGCTGATCATGGGGGCCGGAAGCGCTGGCGCCCTAATGGTACGCGAGCTGCGCGAAAACCCCCAGCTTGGCCTGGAGGTAGTGGGCTTTGCTGACGACGACCCCCACAAGCTCGATGTGCGTATCCACGGCGTGCCGGTGCTCGGCAGCCACCTAGAGATCCCACGGCTTGCGCGGCAGCACAACGTGCGCCAGGTGATCATCGCCATGCCCAGCGCCCCCGGCAAGGCGATCCGCAAGGTGGTAGAGATCTGCGAGCGGGCCGGGGTGAGCACGCGCAGCATGCCGGGCATGTACGAACTGCTCGACGGCAAGGTGAGCGTGAACCAGCTGCGCAACGTGGAGATCGAGGATCTACTGCGGCGCAAGCCTGTGCGCATTGACACCACCGCTGTCGGCCAGCTATTGCGCGGCAGGCGGGTGTTGGTCACGGGGGGCGGCGGCTCGATCGGCAGCGAGCTTTGCCGCCAGGTGCTGCGCTGCGAGCCCGCCGAGCTGATCGTGCTCGGGCACGGCGAAAACTCGGTCTTCAGCGTGGAGGCCGATCTGCGTAAGCTGCTGCCCCCTAACACGCGACTCTCCACTGTGATCGCCGACATCCGCTTCGCCGGCAGGCTTATGGCTATCTTTGCGCGCTTCAGGCCCGAGATCGTCTTCCACGCAGCCGCCCACAAGCATGTGCCGCTCATGGAGGCCAACCCCGTCGAGGCAATCACGAACAACGTCTTTGGCACACGCAACTTGCTCAAGGCCGCCCTGGCGCACGACGTCGCCCATTTCGTGATGATCTCCACCGACAAGGCTGTGAACCCCACTAGCGTGATGGGCGCCAGCAAGCGCACCGCCGAGCTGCTAGTGCATCAGGCTGCTGCCCAGAGTGGGCGACCCTATCTGGCGGTGCGCTTCGGCAACGTGCTCGGCAGCCGCGGCTCGGTGGTGCTTACCTTCCGCCAACAGATCGCCGCCGGAGGCCCCGTCACAGTGACTCACCCTGAGATGGTACGTTTCTTTATGACTATCCCCGAGGCGGTGCAGCTGGTGCTTCAATCGGCCACCCTTGGGCACGGCGGCGAGGTCTTCACGCTTGACATGGGCGAGCCAGTGAAGATTGTCGATCTGGCCCGCGACATGATCGAGCTCTCGGGGCTGGAGGTTGGGAGTGACATCGACATCGCCTTCAGCGGCATGCGCCCTGGCGAGAAGCTCTACGAGGAGCTGTTCGTGTCTGGCGAGAACTACGAGCGCACGTTCCACGAGAAGATCTTCATCGCCTGCAACGCCTCCACGCTGGTGCCACACGCCCTCGACCAGGCCATCCGCACCCTGGAGCTTGCGGTCGAGCGCGAGGACTCGCAGCTGGTGCTGCACACGCTCCACGCCCTGATCCCCAGCTTCAGCAACCCCAACGGCCCCCAGCCCACCCCTGGCCCCAGCGATAGTGCAGACCATGAGGTCGGCGCCCTGGAGGCGCCCCTGATCGCCCGTGCAGTCGGTGGCCGGGGGTAGTAGAATACTGGCAGGAGCAACGGATTGCCTGGCGCTCAGGTGAGCCTGATCTCCCCAGAGAAGGAGCCCGCACATGTCGCACCATCGTGAGGCCGACGAGGCCCCCCACGCGCTGATCACCGGTGGCGCTGGCTACATCGGCTCGCTGCTCACAGGCGTGCTGCTCAACGCCGGCTGGCGCGTCACCGTCGCCGACGACCTGCTCTTCGGCGGGCAGTCGCTGCTCGGCTACTGGCACCACCCACGCTTCCACTTTGCCAAGGTGGATGTCTGCGATCCGGAGCAGTTGCGCGCCGAGGGCGGGGCCGTAAAGGTGGGCAATCTGCCTGCTCGGCCCGTGGACACCGTGGTGCATCTGGCCGCCATTGTGGGCTTTCCCGCCTGCCAGATGGTGGGGCCTCAGGTGGCCTGGCGCTACAATTATGAGGGCACTCGGCGCGTCTACGCCCTCGCCGAAGCGGCCGGGGTGCAGCGCTTCCTCTTCGCCTCTACTTACAGCAACTACGGCCTCTCCGAGGAGGGCGCGGTTGTCACCGAGGAGTCGCCGCTTAACCCGCAGTCGCTCTACGCCGAGACCAAGATCGCCGCTGAGCAGTTTCTGCTCACCGAGACGGCCAGCGCCAGCACCGCGCCCATCCTGTACCGCTTCGCTACCTTGTTCGGGGTCTCGCCGCGTATGCGTTTCGATCTTATTGTCAACCAATTTGTGCTAGAGGCGATCACGAAGCGCCGCCTGGTGATCTACCAACGTGGCTATGCCCGCTCGTTTGTTCATGTGCGCGATGTGGCCGATGCCATTCTGTTGGCGCTCCAGGCGCCGATCGCCGAGGTAGACCGCCAGATCTTCAACGTGGGGTCCGACAACGGTAACTACACCAAGGACGAGATCGTGGCCCTGGTGCAGCGGTATGTCGAGGCAACCCGCGTGGAGTATAAGGATCTCACCTTCGGCGGCGACATGCGCGACATCCGCGTCTCCTTCGCTAAGATTCGCCGCGTCCTCGGCTACGAACCGCGCCTAACAGTGGAGGACGGTGTGCGCGAGGTCAGCGATATCCTCGCCACCGGCGTGATCAAGGACGCCTACGACAGCCAGTACCGCAACGCACAGTTTATCGTGCAGTAATGGCCGTTTCACGCAGGGCGCGAACGCAAACCTATGGAGCGCGAAGGGCGTGGGCTGCAACATTTGGCGCGTTGCTGCGTAATGTATAGTGTACTAAGCTGCACACGTTCGCGCGTTCGCGTTCGCGCCCTTCGCTTATTTTCGCGGCCTTCGTGCTCCAAACGCCCTTCGTGCTCCAAACGCCCTTCGTGCGCCAAGTGTTCTTCAAGGATGTACTATGCGACGTCTACAGCTTATGCTGCTCTTCACCTTTCTGGTCGGCCTGCTCGCGGCGTGTGGTGAGAGCGGCGGCTCTGGCAACGACAGCGGCAGCGGCGCACCCGCCAACGCTATTACGATCTCGATCGCCTACAGCCCCGAGAAAGAGAAGTGGCTCACCGAGCAGATTCCCCTGTTTAACCAGCGCCGCGTCGAGATCGATGGCCGCCCCGTCTTTGTAGAGGGCGTGCAGAAATCGTCGGGCGCGGCCCGCACCGAGATCAAGAACGGCACCCTGGATGTGACGGTCTGGTCGCCGTCGGCCTCTACCTGGCTCGAGGTGCTGAAGCAGGAGAGCGGCAACCCCAACGTGGCCGTCTCCAACGAGCCACTGGTGCTCACCCCGGTGGTGATCGGCATGTGGCGCCCCATGGCCGAGGCGATGGGCTGGCCGAACAAGCCGATCGGCTGGGCCGAGATGCTTGCGCTGATCCAGAACCCCGAGGGCTGGGGCGCCTTTGGCCACCCCGAGTGGGGCCGCTTTACCTGGGGCCACACCGACCCTGAGATCAGCACGACGGCGCTCTCCACCCTGATCGCCGAGTTCTACGCCGCGAACGGCAAGCAGCGCGGCCTTGAAGTAGCCGATGTGCAGAGCGCCAAGTCGCAGCAGTTCGTGCGCGATCTAGGCGCCGGGATCAAGCACTACGGCTACAACACGCTGATCTTCTCCAGCAACATGAAGAAGTTCGGGATGAGCTACATCTCGGCTTTCCCCATGGAAGAGATCACGCTGATCGACTTCAACAAGGTCGATCCGCCCAGCACGCCGCTGGTGGCGATCTACCCCCGCGAGGGCACGTTTTGGCACGACAACCCGTTTATTGTGTTGAGCAGCGCCAGCGACGAGCAGCGCAAGGCCGCCAGCGCCTTCTACGATTTTCTGCTCGCCGATGAGGCCCAGCGCTCGGCGATGAGCTTCGGCTTTCGCCCCGCCAATGTGAATGTGCCCCTGGGCGACCCGATCAGCGCGAACTATGGCGTAGACCCGCAGGGTGTGCAGACGATCCTCGAGGTGCCGAGCGCCGAGGTAATCGTGGCCGCCAAGAACTCCTGGGCGATCAACCGCAAGCGCGCCGATATTATGCTTGTAGTCGACACCTCTGGCTCGATGGAGGGCGATAAGCTTGAGCTGGCTAAGGCCGGCCTGGAGACCTTCCTGCAACGCATTCTTCCCGAGGACCGGGTGGGCCTGATCACCTTCGACTCGAGCGCCCGCACGGTGACGCCGCTTGCGCCCCTGAGCGAGAACCGCATCGCGCTCCAGACGGCCATCGGTGATATGCGCGCCAACGGCAAGACGGCGGTGTTCGACGCGCTGGAGCTGGCCCGGCAGGAGCTTGAGCAGCTGCCACGCCTGGAGGAAGACCGGATCACGGCGATTGTGCTGCTCTCCGACGGCGCCGATAACTCGAGCAGCATGAGTCTGGAGCAGATCAGCCGCAGCTTCGACGAGACCGGCATCAGCATCTTCCCGGTGGCCTACGGCGCGGACGCCGATCTGTCGATCATTGAGGCGATCGCCGAGTTCTCGCGCACCCAGGTGGTGCAGGGCGATACTGGCGACATCGCGCGGATCTTCGAGAACCTTAGCCGCTACTTTTGAGCGATCTTTCATCTAACTGAAAGGTAAGCCCCTTGACACGGCCCGCCTGGCCTGGGTACGATCAGCATATGTAACCGGAGCCATCCCAGAAACACAACCAACCCCGATGCAGCGCTTCCGAACTTTGCCAGATGAGAGCCTTGCCGCCGAGCTGCTGCCGCCGCTGCTGGTGGCGCTCGGCGTGCTCGCCGCCTTTGCGTTTGGGCTGCTGATGCTGAACCAGTACCGGGCAGACGTCTGGCCGTACCTGCTTACGGCAGGGCTAATTGGCAGCACCTGGGCCAGCGCCGAGCTCCAGCGCCACGGCCATCTGCGCGCTGCGGGCAGCCTGATCGCCTACGCGCTGACGCTGCTGCCGATCTTTAGCATTGCGGCCTTCGGGGTGGCGGGCAACAACATCGTCTATCTCGCAGCCCTGGGTGTGAGCGCGGCGGGCCTGCTGATCAGCCCACACGCGCCCTTTGGCGTCGCGCGGGTCGCCCTGCTCACCCTGGCGGCCCTGATCGTGGTGCCCGCGCTGATCGGGCAACCGATCATGGCGCTAGATGCGGGCCTGTCGGTGATGCTCACAAGCACGCTGCTGCTATTTGGCGCGGCGGGGTTTAGCTGGGCAGCGGCGCACAATGTGCGCGGCACGATCGGCTGGGCGCTGGAAACTGCGGCGAAGTCGGAGCGGCGCGAGGGGCTGCTGCGCAAGGCCCAGGCCGACCTGGAGCGGATCGTGCGCGAGCGCGACCAGCTGAACGATAAGCTGTACAAGCAGAGCATCGAGCTGGAGTCTGCCAGAGCGCAGGCCGAGGCCGCCTACCGCTCGAAGTCGAGCTTTATGGCCACCATGAGCCACGAGCTGCGCACGCCGCTCAATATTATTATCGGCTTCAGCACGGCCATGATCGACCACCCCGAGATGTATGATGGCGAGCCGCTCTCGCCAGCTGTGGTGAACGACCTGGCGGAGATCAAGCGTAGCGGCGTGCATCTGCTGCGCCTGATCAACGATATTCTCGACCTTGCCCGCGTGGAGGCGGGCCGCCTGGAGCTGAACAAGGCTGCGCTGCCGCTCGTATCGCTGCTCGACGAGACCATGCGCACGGGCCAGGGCCTGCTCAAAGAGCGGCCAGTGCAGCTGCGGCGTGAGTTTCCTGGCATGCTGCCGCCCGTGCTGGCCGACGAGATGCGCGTGCGCCAGGTGCTGCTGAACCTCGTGTCGAACGCCTGCAAATTTACCAATGCCGGCCAGATCACTGTGGGCGCCAGGGTGGAAAGCTCCGAGGTGGTGATCTGGGTGCGCGACACCGGCATCGGCATCGCCGAGGTGGACCAGGGGCGGGTCTTCAACCAGTTCGAGCAGGTGGAGAGCCACGATACGCGCCAGCACACGGGCACTGGCCTGGGGCTCTCGATCTGCAAGTGGCTCGTGGATCTGCACGGCGGCCGCATGTGGGTCGAAAGCACGCTCGGCGAAGGGAGCAGCTTCTACTTTACGCTCCCGCGGGTTCAGGTTGCGGCGGGGACGAGCAATGGGCGGGCGCCGGCCCTCGCCAGCAACAGCTAGATAGAACAGCGACATGGCGAAGATCCTGCTGGTTGATGATGTCTACACGGCCCGCTCGATGATGGAGCGGGTGCTTCAGCGGGTTGGGCGCTACGAGGTGCTGGCCGTGGGCAACGGCGAGGAGGCCCTGGAGGCAGCCTTAGCCGAGCGGCCTGACCTGATCGTGCTCGACATAAGCATGGCCGGCATGGACGGCCTGACGACGCTGCACGAGCTGCGGGCGCGCGGCGTAACCAGCCCAGTTGTGGCTTACACCGCCCGCGCCGAGCGCACCCAGGGCGAGTTTGTTGCTCAGGGCTTCACCGCCTACGTGCAGAAGGACGGCAGCCTGAGCACGCTGCTCACCACGGTGCGCGAGCTGGTGGGGATGTAGGCAAGGGAACAGGGAACAGGGAACAGGGAACAGGGGCGCCCATGAGGGGCGCCCTTAAGTTTTTATGATGAAGACGAGCTCGTTGGCGAAAGCGAGGGTTGTGTAGGTCCAGCCTTCGGCCTGGGTGATCGCGTGCATCTGGCCGCTGTAGGTTGTGGCCATGCCCACGTTGCGTCCCCCAAGGCTGCGCGTGGGGAATGAGACAACGAGGTGGTGGGCGCGCAGGCCGCGCAGCAGCTCGTGCCCCGCGCCGCGCCGCACATGCTCCAGCACTGGCAGCGTCTTGAGCACGAGGGCCACATCGGCCTGCCAGGGCGGCGGGCTGGCGGCCAGATCGCACACAGCCGCCTCGCCTGCCATACCGAGCAGGGGCAGTGCGGCGCCCACAAAGGCGCACATATCGGCGTAGAGATCGCAGGCGTAGTAGGGTGCGCCTGGCGGGAGCGCCATCCAGGGTACGGCGAGCGGGTTGAGGCCACAGGCGGCGTCGATCAGGCTTGTTACGGGCGGCAGTGCGGCGAAGATCGCGGCGTAGAAGCGCTCCAGCTCTGGCATCCGCTCGCGGGTGGAGGCGTGGGCGGCCATCAGCGTGCGGCAGACAGCCATGCGCGCGGCGGGCGAATCGGCGGCGCGCAGCTCGTTCAGCCAGGCGTCGTAGTGCGGGGCGCGGTCGAGAAAAGCGCCTGCAACCTGGTGCAGCCGACTTTTCGTCTCCTTCACGGCCTCGCGCAGCGAGCGGCGGGCGGCGAGCTCGCGGGCGCCCACGCTGCGCACAAGCGCGGGGCTGATGGCACGATACTTGGCGCTGGCGAGCACCTCGGCCACCAGCGCCTCTAGCTGATCGGGTGGGTGAGGCATGGGTTACTGTGAGCCGATAGCCGGGCGGCGAAGCGGGGCCACCGTCCACCGTCCACCGTCTACCGTCAAAGCGGCTACAGCCGCTCGATCCAGGGGAGCAGCAGGTCGAGAAAGGCCTCGGGCGTCTCGTCGAAGGGGCAGTGGCCGCTTTCCGGGATCACGGCGAGCTCGGCCTGGGGCAGCAGGGTGCGCTTAAAGTAGGCGCCTAGCTCGGGCGGCACCGAGCGGTCGTACTCGCCCCAGATCAGCAGCGCTGGGGCCGTGATGGCGCCGGGCTGGAGCTCGAGGAAGAGCCGGGGGAAGGCGCGGGTGACGTCGAGGTAGGCGCGGGCGCCGCCTGGGCGCCGCAGGGGAGCGGTGAACTGCTCGATCAGCGCTGGGGTGACGCGATCTTTGCGGTAGTACGCGTTGAGCAAACCCTGGCGCGCGCCCCAGCCGTTGCCCACGATGCCGGCGAGCAGCTCACCCACGCCGTCGGCGCGCAGTACGTCGAACACGACGTTGTCGAAGGCCGAGGGCTGGCGCTGCGGGTCGTTCAGGCCGGTGGAGGCCACCAGCACCAGGCCGCGCACAAGCTTGGGGTAGCTGGCGGCGAGCTGGCAGGCCACCATGCCGCCCAGCGAGTGGCCGACCACCACGGCGGGGCCGGGGCAGACAGCGGCGATCAGCTCGGCGGCCTGGGCGGCCCACTGCTCACGGCTTGGCGGCTCCACGGGGATGGCCGAGCGCCCGAAGCGGTAGAGATCCAGGGCGTAGAGTGTGTGGCGCGCGGCGAGTGGCCGCATGATCGGACGCCAGTGCTCGATCATGGCGCCGTAGCCGTGGATGAGCAGCACAGGCAGGCCCTGGGCCGGCGCCGATTCCCAGTAGCGCATTGGGCCGTGGCGACCCTCCAGGAAGTGCTCGGTGAGCGTGTAGCGAAGCTCGGTCATTCGCGTTCAATCACGATCTGCTGGGCGGGGGGGGCGCCCTGCGCGCGCCAGCTGGAGCTAGAGCGGGCGGGCGGACCCTCGATCAGCTGGCGCAGCCGGTCGAGCTGGATGCGCATGTCGAAATCGGCCAGGAAGCGACCAATGCCCAGCACGAAGACGCGCAGGCTCGGGTCGGGCACCTCATACTCTACGCGGTTCTGCACCACAGTGCGCGCGCCATCGGGGAACCAGCGCCAAAGCTCCGTGCCTTGCCACAAGCCGTCGATGGCGAGCAGGAGCTTGCCGCCGTCGCGCTCGGTCACGGTGTAGGTGGCGCCGGCAAGAGCGAGCGACTTGAGGCGCAGCTTGTGGACGCTGCCCAGGGCCATCAGGTCGCCTTGCAGGGGCTCCAGCACCACCAAAGCAGAGCGCCACTGGTCGAGCAGGGCTGGCTCGGTGAGGTAGCGCTCCACCACGGCGGGGGTCGTGTTGATCGAGGCCCACTCTTCCTGGACGATCATGGGAGTATTCCTTTCAGGGGGCCTTCGATAGTGGAGCGGTAGTAGGTTTCGACGCCCTTTTTGAGCAGCAGGGCGGGGTAGCCCGTTACGGCCACGCCGAGCGGGTTGCCGACGGCGTAGTCGGGGCCGAGCGAGACGAGCTCGCCGAGCTTCAGCGGCTCGTAGGGGCGGGGCGGCTTGCCCTCATACTCGGCTAGGAGCGTCTCGGCGAGGTGGGCGCCCTCACGCATGGCGTAGCTGGCGGTTGCGGGCACGCTCTCGCTCCCGTCGGGGATGGCGGCGCAGTCGCCGGCGGCGAAGATCAGGGCCTGGTCTTGCACGCGCAGGTAGCGATCCACCAGGGCGCGCCCGGCGCTATCAACGGGCAGGCCAGACTCGCGCAGCAGTGCGGGCGCCCTGATCCCGGCGGCCCAGACGATCGTAGCGGCCCGCAGCACGCGCCCGCCACTCACGCGGAGCAGCTGCGGCTCCACAGCCTCCACGGCGGTGCGCAGGTAGACGCTCACGCCCACTTCGTTGAACACGCGCTCGGCCTCGCGGGTGGCCCAGGTGCCAAACTGCTTGAGCAGCGTGGGGCTGCGGTCGAGCAGGGCGATGCGCACCTGGGCGCGTGGGGCGCCCGTCTGGGCACACAGGTCGTCGGCCCAGGCGGCGAGCTCGCCCGCAAGCTGGCAGCCGGTGTAGCCGCCCCCCACAATCGCGGTAGTAAGGAGCGTGCGCTGCTCCTTTGGGTCGGTGGCTTTTGCAGCGGCCACGAACTTGGCGTGCAGGTGCTGGCGCAGGTGCAGGGCCTGGTCGTAGCTACGCAGGGGGAGCGCGTACTCCTGAGCGCCGGGGACACCGCCGTATGCCGTCTCGGCGCCAAGCGCGATCACGAGCCGGTCGTAGGGGAGCAGCTGGCCGTCGGCGAGGGTGACGCTACGCTCAAGCGAGTTGATGGCGGTGGCGCGGCCCTGCACAAAGCGGATGGCCGTGTCGCTCAGCAGCGGCTGTAGATCGTAGATCGCCTCGCGGCTGTCCTGGGCGGCGGTGGCGGTGAGGTGCAGCACCTGGACGAGCTGGTGGTAAGGGTTCTGATCGACCAGCGTCACCTCGGCGGGGCTGCGGCCGCGCATGAGCTCGTGTAGGTCGAGGGCGGCGCGCAGGCCGCTGTAGCCGGCGCCCAGAATGATGAACTTCATGAATATCTCAGGCTAGTATGCTTGGCGGACTCATACGGGTAGCATACCACTGAAACGGTGACACGGTGACACGGTGACACGGTGACCGGGTGACACGGTGACCGGGTGACACGGTGACATGGTGACCGGGTGACACGGTGACACGGTGACATGGTGACCGGGTGACACGGTGGCACGGTGACCGGGTGACACGGTGACATCTAACGGTGCCGATAGGTGTCACCCGGTCAAGCGAGCAACGCGAGCGCCTGTCACCCGGTCAAGCGAGCAACGCGAGCGCCTGTCACCGTATCACCGTGTCACTGCGTCGAGCTACGCGCTAGGCGTGCGCGGGGGCCGCTCGACCCACTCGTCCACGCGGGCGGCGCTGCGCTCCACCTGGTCGGCGGCGCGGTCGGCTACGCGGCCCACAGTGCTGCCGAGCTCGTCGGCGGCGCGTGAGAGCCGCTCGCTGAAGGCGCGGGCGCGGGCGCCAACGACATCGGCGCTGGGCATGGACATGTTCATGTTCATGGGCGCGCCGGTGAAGATGTCGTCGACGACGCGCTCGGAGACGCTGGCGAGCTCCTTGGGCAGCACAACGACGGCGCGGGCGATCTCGGCCATTGCGCGGCGCACGCGGCGGCGCGAGGCGCGGGGCAGCAGGATTAGGGGCGCGGAGGCGACGGTGAGGAACATGCGGGCGCTGCCGCCGACGAACGCGGCCGCGATCTCGAACAGACCATCGCGCTCGCCGCGGAGGATCGAGCCTTCTTGGTAGTTAGTCACTAGTGGGACTCCTTTTGGTACAAGCGAACCGGGAACGGGGGCTTCCAGAGCAGGCGGCGCTACGTGAGGCGCGTTGCGCTGTGAGCGGACTGTACCCTGTACCCTGTCCGCTGCACCCTTGCTCTAGCCGACGGCCATCTCGTCGTGCGGGGCGTGCGGGGCGTGCGGGGCCGCTGTGGCTGCCGCTTCGGCGGGGTCGTCGGTCTCGGCGGCCCAATCCTCGATCGCGGCGCCGGCCACATCGGCGAAGTCGCGCGGCAGGCTGGCGAAGGCGTACATCAGCTCCTGGGTGGCGTTACGCATGTGGCCGCGCGTCTCGGTCGGGAGCAGCGCGAACGGCAGCGTGAAGACCGAAAAGCCCAGCCGAACCACGCCGCCGCCGAACTCCATGGCCGACTCCATGAAGCTGTCGTTCCGTCGGGTGCGAACGCTGCGCACCCGTACCTCACCCATGGGCTCCGTCATTGCTGTCCTCCTTATGGCCTACGCGCTTAACCGAAATAGCCGCCCACCAGAAAGGCCGATACGAACTGGATGAGCGCCACGAAAGGGTTGCTGGATAAGAGATAGCGGACGTAGTTCTTCTGGCTTGGGTCCTGGTACAGCTTCGCCTGATTATAGATCGGCACGATGATCGACAGCAGGATGAAGGCGGCAACCCAGTAGTGGCCCCAAACGATCGCCAGCGCCATGAGCATAATCTGGGCCAGATTGATGGTTGCATAGGCGACAAGCAGCGTGCGCTTAACGCCGATCGCCACCGCGAGCGATTGCAGGCCATGGAGCCGATCGCCCTCGACGCTCTTAATATCGTTGAGGAAGAGCAGCCCGGCGGCGAGCGCGCCGTTGATCCAGGCGACCGTAATGCTCTCCCAGGTGATCGGAGCGAAGATGACGTGCCCGGCGATCCAGCTCATGCTCACGTAGCCGAGGCCCACAGCGGGCGGGCCGAGCCAGAAGTGGCGCTTGAGCTTGATCGGCGGCATGCTGTAGATCACCGAGAGCACGAGCCCGAACAGCGCCAGCAGCGGGATGAGCGGGTTGCCGAAGAGCAGCGAGACGCCGAGCGTGGCGCCGCCCAGGAAAATCCAGTTGGCGCGGGCCTCGCCAAGCGTAACGATACCGGCGGGAATGGGCCGACCAGGATCGTTGATCGCGTCGAGGTCGCGGTCGTAATAGTCGTTGATACTCTGGCTGAACCCGGTGCCGAGCGGCCCGGCCATCAGCGCGCCAAGCATGGCCAAGGCCCAGTGGTGCGGGCTGCCCCACTGGAAGCCCAGCGCCTGGCCGGAGGCGATCGCGCCGCAGAGACAGACGATCAGTGGCGAGATCCATGTCACCGGGTCGGCCAGATCGATATGGGCCCGGATCTTTTTTCCTAGCGGGATGTGGGTTTGCTGCTTGGATGTCGTGATCATAAGGGTAGAGGGTACAGGGTAGAGGGTACAGGGTACAGGGTACAGGGTATGAGAAGTGCAGCGACTTCGGCGTAACCATCCTCTTGTTCAGCGTGGGCTTTGGGGCAGCGTGCGCGTTCGCACCTGTCCCCAGTTCCCTGCTCCCTGCCTACGCCTTCACCGCCTGGTAGAGCACGTGGTCGTAGGCCGTATCGAAGCTGATGTCGGTGAAGCCAAGCTGCGTGAGCAGGCCAGGGTAGATCGCGTGGTCTTTGAAGTCGAGCACGGAGAAGCCCATGCCGACGCCGCAGAGATAGTGGGTAAGATAATCGTAGTTTGGCTTGTGCGGGTCGCTGATCACCATGTCGAGCACCAGCACGCGCCCGCCGCTAGGCAGCGCATCGTAGGCCTTCTGGAGCAGCATGGTGCAGAACTGCGGGTTCATGGGGTAGAGGATGCGCGAGAACAGCACTGCATCCCCGGCGGGGTACGGCTCGCGGTACATATCCACCGCCACGGGCGTGATCTGCCCGCCGAGCCCGCGCTCGGCCACATTATCGCGCACCAGATCCAGCGCCGAGGGCAGATTGATCAGCGTGACGTTGAGCGCGGGGTGCTTCTCGCACAGGGCCGCCGCGATATCGCCGATGCCGCCGCCCACGTCTACGAGCTGCTGCACACCCTCTAGCTTTGCGGCGTCGCGCAGGAACTTGAGCACGAAGTGCAGATTGGAGCGGTGGATCGTCTCATAGAAAACGCTGTCGTCGCGGGTGCGGGGCGGGTGCGGGATCTGGCTGGTAAAATCCAGCTTGCCGCGCGTCACATCGGCGAGGCTGCCGTAGTAGCTATGGATCAGGTCGGACATATAGCTCACGAAGGGCAGCATCGTGAGGTTGCGATGCTCGTCCTCGGCGGTAAAAAACTGCTGGGAGAGCGGCGTGATCGCCCAGTCGCCCGCGATGGGCTGTACTAGCCCGATCTGGGCCATGGCGACCAGCAGGCGCTCCAGGCGCTGCGGCACGCTGCCCGTCTGCTCGGCGAGACTGGCGACCGACTGCGGGCCAGCGGCGAGCGCCTCGAAGAGCCCAAGCTCGTAGGCCGCCTTGACGACGAAGAAGTCCACCGGGCCCTTGAAGATCATATCGTAGGCCCGCTCGGTGGCGCAGTGCAGAGCCTGATCGTCGGTCATGCATTGGCAGTTCGGGCGGCAGCGGTACTGGGTTGCTGTAGCGGTCATTGGCCTGGAGACTTTCTTAAGAGGGGCGCCCACGAGGGGCGCCCTTACCGGGTCTGAGAGGGAGCGTCCACGAGGGGCGTCTGTTCTGAGGTTGGGGCGCCTACGAGGGGCGTCTTTACCCGATTAAGTAGGGGCTGGGCGAAGATGGGCAGGTAGCTGAACCACCAACTCACGTAGCCGAGCCAGGCGAGACTGCGGTGGATGCGGCGGCGGCGGGCGTTACTGCCGAGCGTATGCCCCCAGCGATGCCCGGTGATCATGGCGCCAACCATACCGATGGTGGGCAGGGGTCCGCTGAGCATGAAGTAGATCTTAAGCCAGCGCGGCTGGTGCTGGCCGCCGAAATCCTGCTCGCGGAAGAGCCGCCCTACGCCCACCGTGGCCACCAGGCCATTCATCAGCCAGTCGAGCAGGTGGGCGACGTTGGCGAGGCGTGTGCGTAGGGCCGCCCGCTCGGGCCGGTGGCGCAGAGCCTCCTCGCCGCAGAGGCGCAGCACCGCCGTGTAGCAGGCGAGCGAGACGCCGCTGACCAGGGCCATGAGATAGAGCAGCTGCTTGTCGGTGAGCCATTTAAGCATGATGTTTGTATTATAGTACAAAAAGCGTATGTTTCAAACAAATTGCCGGGGTGCTACCCAAACCAGAGCGGCACGACAGCGTCGGCGCCGTACCATGTGCGGGGGGCGTTGTAGGGCGCGTGGCGGGCGCCCTCCAGCACCAGATTGTCGGCGCCCTCCAGGTAGCAGGCCGCAGTGGGCACGATCCCGTCGCCCATCTGCGCGCCATCGTTGAAGGATGTTTCATACGAGCGAAAAGCCAGGATCTCCTCCAGGTTGCCTAGGGGCCGCCCGCGCACGCTCTGACCGGCCACGGATTTGTAGGCGATCTGCGGATAGAATGCGCCGGGGTAGCTGCGGTTGATCGCCCCGGCGAAGCGCTCTACCCAGACCTCGTAGGTGGTGTGGGCGGTGCCGAGGGTGGTGAGCGTGGCCACGTAGCGCTGGCCGTCGTAGGTGATGCCGCCGTAAGGCTCGCTGCCGAGATAGGCCCGCGCCACGCGCCCGCCCGCGCTGTGGCCGATCAGATCCACCTGGGTCGCGCCCGTCTCCGTGAGGGCAAGCTCCACGGTGCGAGCCACCACATCCAGCACCGGCGCAAAGTTCGGGTCGCGCAGCGCAGCCCAGTCGGTGCGGCCAAAGTCGGTGATGTAGACGATGCGCCCGAAGGGCGGCGCGGCGAGCACGCGCGCCATGCCCAGGTAGTCGTTGGGCGACGAGAGCCACCCACCTACAATCACAATTGGTCGGGCCATGCTGGCTCCAAGCGTAAAGGTGTGTGACACTCTGAGCGCAGCGAAGGGTCTTTCCGTCGGCTAGGATAGATGCTTCGCTACGCTCAGCATGACTATGGTGCGCCTACCCCTTGCCCTTCAGGTCGTCGCCGAGATTCTTGGCGGCGTCGGTGGCGTCCTTGGCGGCGTCATTCACGGTGTCGGCGGCGCTGCTGGCGGCATCACTAGCGGCGCTAGCGAGCTTCGCCTTGGCGGCTGCGGCGTCGGCGGCGCTGTCGGCCTGCACCTGCTGGGCGTTCTCGGCTGCGCGGGCCGCAAAGTCGGCGGAGCGGTCGCTGCCGCCTGGCGGGATCACAGCGTCGTCGGCGGTGACGGTGGGGCTGAAGACGGCGGTTGTTGGTGGGGGCATCGGCGGCGCTGCGGGCGTGGGCACCGGGGGCGGGTCGATGCTCGTGGTAGTCGCCACGCGGTCGATGCGCTTCTCGTCGCCGTTTGCCGTCGTCACCTTGATGCGGCGGATGCTCTCGCGGCCACCGGCAGCCATGCCGCCTTCGGCGCTCGCGGGCTTGTCGGCTACAACGTCGAGCAGCTCGCGGCCGAGGCGGCCAAGCTCCGCGCCCTGGAAGCGAGTCCAGTAGCTGTAGAGGTTCCAGACATCCGTGAAGGTGGCGCGGGTCTCGCGGGTGAACTGCTCGAGGCCCTGGGGCGGCAGTGCGCCACGGGCGTAGGAGCGCAGCAGGTAGCCCACCGGCTGCACGTAGCCCTCGGTGGGGCTCATTGGTATGTTGCCGCCGGGTGTAACTGTGGCGCCAGGCGCTGGAGTGTAGGCCGGGGCGCCTACCGCCTGGCCGGTCTGGCCAGTCTGAGCGTAGCTCGGCGTGACGCGCGGGGCGGGCGCGGGCGGGCCGCCTGGGATGGCCTGGGGCTGGGCCGAGGTGTAGGCGGGCGCGAAGCGTTGCGGGTCGCTTGGTGTGTAGCTAGGGGGCGTGTAGCTTGCCGCCGGGCGCGCGGGGGGCGCGTAGCTCGTCGTACGGCTGGGCGTGGCGTCGGGGGCGCGGTAGCTGCCACCGCCGTAGTTCGGCATGTCATCGTCGAGGTTCAGAAACTTGCGGAGGAAGCCTGGCAGCCAGCTGTAGGATCCGGGTGAGCGCGACATATGGCATATCCTCTCGTGCGTGAGCGTGGCAGTGCCACGCGCTTCCTGGAGCCAGCGATCAGATCAGCTGAGGGCGAAGCGGCGCCGCGGGCGCACATGCGGAGCGAAGCAGAACTCGATGATCTGGCCAAGGTCGTCGCTGGGGTAGCGCTTATCCAGCGTGACGATCGAGTCCAGCAGGTAGGCCAACTGCTCTGGCGCGGTGCTGGGCTCGCAGCGCACCAGGTTGGCGATCAGCTGGCGGCGCAGCTCCAGGCTGTAGCGCAGGCTGGTAACGGCGAGCTTGCCTAGCAGAGCGTCGCGCAGATCCAGGCTCTCGCTCACCCGCTTGAGCCAGCGCTCCAGCCCCAGGCGCTCGCTCTTATCGAGGTAAAAGTTTACCAAGTCGGCGAGGCCGGCGTCGTTGGTGAGCTCACTCAGCTCGGCCCAGCGCTTGCTGAAGGACTGGCGGCTGAAGGCATGGAGCTCCATCAGCTGGCCCACGAGGTTGGAGGCGCTGTAGTAGGGTTCGCGCTCGAAGCTGCGCTTCAGCCCGGCCTCGCGCTCGGCGAGCAGCGAGACCGCCTCGCGCAGCACGCCGTCGCTGGCGTCGTAGCCACCGCCACGCAGGTGCATCTCGTGGGCCAGCTCGTGCAGGGCGATCCCGACGCTGCCATCTTCGTCCCAGCGGCCAAGCGTAACAAACGAGCCGCTGCGGGGCGAGAAGCTGCCGCTATCGGTCCATGGCCCGCTTGGCTTGCCGCCATCGAGTGCCTCGAAGGTGAGCCGCTCGCTCAGCACATCGGGGGCGAAGGCATCGCCCCACATTGCATTGGCGAGCTTGCGCACCTTACGAGCGATCTGAGCGGGCCTGTAGCGATGCTCGCCCACCACGAGCACCTGATCGCCCGCGCGCTCCATTATGATCGCCGCCTGCTGGCCATTGGCCCGGAGAAGGAGCTGCATACTACCCCCTGACACCGCGCAAGAAGAGGCGCATAATCTGCGCCACCTGCTCGGGGAGCTCGAACAAAATAAGATGGCCGCAGCGCGGCACCTCCAGGAACTGGCCGTTCGGGGCGAGCTGCATCAGCTGGCGCCCGCCCTGGGGCCGCATAATCGGGTCGCCCCCGCCCGCCACCAGCAGCGTCGGCTGGCGCACCTGGCGCATCTGCACGGGCACCGCCTCCAGCACCTCGCGCCGCGCTAGCTCGCGGGCCGAGACCCGCACTGCCTCTGGGTCGCAGCAGCGCAGGCTGAGCGTCGCCAGCTTCACGTCGCTTACCAGGGCCGTGTTCTTAGACAGCACCGTCAGCGCGTAGATGTAGGGGATCCACCAGAGGCCGCGCCGCTCGATCGGGCGCAGCACCCGGTTGAAGACCGTGTCGAGCACGCCGGGGATCAGCGCCGAGGCCAGCCGGTTGTACGCGATCAGGCTAAAGTTGAAGCAGGCGAGCGAGCGGACGCGCTCGGGGCTGTTGGCGGCGTAGTGCAGGCCCACAAAGGCGCCGAGCGAGAAGGCGGCCACATGCTGCGCTGGCAGCTCCAGGGTGTCGGCGAGGGCCGCCAGATCCGCACTAAAGCCATTCACCGTGTAGTCGCGGCGCGGATCGGCGTCGGAGAAGCCGTGGCCCTTCAGGTCGTAGGCGATCACGCGGTAGCCCGCCTTCGCCAGAGGCGGGATAATATGGTGCCACCAGTAGGCCGAGCAGTCCCAGCCATGCACCAGCATCAGCGGCTCGCCATCACGCGGGCCAACGTCGAGGTAGTGATGCACAACGCCGTTCACCTTCACAAAGTTGGCCTGCTCCAGCAGGCGTAGCTCGGCCTCGCGGCGGCGGCGCTCGCGTGCGCTCAGCTTGCCGGCCAGCTTCGCCTGAACCTCGGCGAGATAGGCGACATATTTCGTAGTGCTGAGTGCTGAGTGCTGAGTGCTGAGGCCGCTCACGTCAGTACCTGGCGTAGTGCTGAGTGCTGAGTGCTGAGTGCTCAGGCCGCTCACATCAGTACCTGTAATCGATTCGTTGGGATTAGCCAAGGTGAAATCTCCGGGTTCGGCACTCAGCACTTGCGCGCAGCGCACTCAGCACTCAGCACTTTGTTCTCTATGCCTCACTCGACCCAGAGCCGCAGGATTTCACCCTCCACGCGTGCGCGCAGGCGACCGCCCTCCACCAGACCTGGCAGCAGCACGTGGCGCCGCTGCTGGCCGAGGCGCACCACAACCTCCTCGCTGGCCACGGCGATGTCGAGCTGCTGCGGGTCGAGGAAGGGGATAGCGAGCCGCACCTCGCGCTCCTCGGAGGCGCGGCGAACCTCGGCCTGGTTGAAGATCGCGTTGTCGTGGTAGAGCGCGGTGCCGCGCAAGGCCCAGCTATCACGATCTGCAGGGCTGGTAGGGAGCGGGCCAATGCGCAGCGTTGGGCGCGCCTTGCCAGCCTCAGGCGAGAACTCCTGGCGGAGGGCCGCATCTACCTGCTCTGGCGCACCGGCCACCAGCAGCTCATCCGTGGCGAGGCCGTAGAGCCCGAGGGCCGTGAGCGCCTGGCGCAGTGGCGGTAGCGCCAGCTCCTCGGGCGTGGCCACCAGGCGAAAACGCGTGCCGGTGGCGGCGTCCAGGCGCGCGCGCTGCTCCTCCAGCGCTACGCGCAGCTCCTGGAGCGGGGCGAGCATCGTGGGCGCGAGCAGCGCGGTAGGCACCAGGGCGCTCTCCTGCGAGCTGCGCGAGCGACCGGGGCCGCGATCCAGCCCGAAGAGCAGGCGCACAAAGAGCCGCATCACGTCGGGCAGAGTCATGGCGTGCTGCAGCGCGTCGGGGCCGGGGCCATCGAGCACAACCAGGTCGAAGCGCCCGGTTGCGCGGGCCTTCTCGGCCACCAGCAGGCCGGCCACAGCGTCTAGGCCAGGGAAGGCGGGCAGCTCGTCGGCGTTGATCTCGCGCACCCGGCTCACTAGGCCGCCGCGTAGCGTAGGCCGCACGACATCCCAGCGCTGGCCGATCTCATCGAGCGGGCCGATCTCCATGGCGGCCAGGTTCGGCTCCAGCTCCAGCGGGCGCGGGCCGAGACTCTGGCCGAGCAGGGCGCCCGTGAAGTGGCCGGGGCCAACCGAGGCGAGCAGCACCCGCGACCCGCGCCGCGCTGCGTGGCAGGCCGTGGCAAGGGCGGCGGCACTTTTGAGCAGCGAGCTATAGGCTGAGAAGATCAAGATCTGCATCAGGCAGCCTCGACGCGCAGCTCGTCGGGGTCCTTCACGGCGGGCGCTTCGGCCTGACCCTCGCGGAAGGTAAGCCGCAGCACGCCATCCTCGTAGCGGTGCTCGCCCAGGCCACACTCGTAAAGCACGCGCGGTAGCGAGATGGTGCGCTGCACGCGCCCCACGACGACCGTCAGATCTGGGCCGCTACGGGCGAGATCCACGGGCTCGCTCTCGTCCAGAAACGGCAGCTTCATGCAGAGCTCGAAGTGGCCGGGCTTACTCTCATCGTTCCACTGCTCCAGCCAGATCGGGCGCTCGTTGTACAACAGTGCGCCGGAGTCGGTCTCGGCGAAGGTGGCGCGACCGATCACCTCCAGCGCAGCGATGCCGATCGGCTCGCCGCCCTGAAGCACGGTGCGAAAGATCGGCGTGGGCGCAAAGCTGTCCTCGATCTCTTGCAGGTAGCCTTGCTGCAGGCTCACCCAGTAGTCGAAGTACGGGCCGAGGTCGGCGCGCTGCGGCAGGATCTTATTCACCATTACCGCGTCCACCATCATGCCATACAGGTTGAGGAAGGTGTAGGCGCGGCGCGTCTCTAGCAGGGGCAGCTTCTCGGGGTTGAGCACCAGGCGCAGCGAGATCTCGGGGCTGAGCAGAAAGTTAGCGAGCTCGTCCATGCGCTGCAGCAGGCCGCCCACCTCGTCGAAGAAGCGGTCGTCGGGCAGGTCGCGCTTAAAGGGCCGCGCAAAGTTGGCGAGGCCACGGTAGACGCGGAAGAACTTTTTGCCAGCATCGCCGCCGATGATCATCTCGGGGTAGGCCAGCAGGCGCAGCGTGTTGCCGGTGGGGGCGGTGTCGAGCACAATCGCATCCCAGCGCCCGCTCTTGGCCTCGGACATCACGCGCTGGAGCGCGAGGATCTCGTCGAGGCCGGGCTGGTTGGCCAGCTCTGCGGCGGTAGAGCGGTCGATGCCGCGATTGGAGTAGGTAGAGGCCACGAACTGCTGGAAGCCGCCAAGGTTGTGGCGCCACTCGTAGATCGTGTCCACCTCCAGCCCGTACAGGCCAGGCGCGATCAGGGTTGGCCGGTCGCGGCTGATCGGGATGCCGATCGCGTCGGCCAGCGAGTGGGCCGGGTCGCTCGACATCACAAGGGTGCGCCGACCATCGCGCGCCAGCATGGTGGCCGTGGCGGCGGAGATCGTGGTTTTACCGGTGCCGCCCTTGCCCGAGTAGATAATGACACGCGTCATGGAGCCTCAAGTATGAGCGAGCTAGTCCAGAGGAACACCCGGCCAGGCAGCTCATCTGTCCACAGATTACGCAGATTACGCAGATTTCTGCCTGTCCATCTGCGCAATCTGCGTAGTCTGCGGATAAAACAAACCTTACTCGTGCTTCCCATTGCCGTTCAGACTGATCAGATTGGGCGGGCCCTCGCGCTCAGGCCGGGTTACGGCGATGCGGCGCACGGGGGCGGCGCGGGGTGGCTCGGCGTCTGGTGCGGGCGGCTCGGGCTCGCGCTCGGGCGGCGCCATCTCCACGCGGCGCACGCTGATCGTGCGGCGCACAGGCTCGGCGCTGGCGGCGGGGGCGACAACGCGGGCGGGAGTTGCCGGGGGCCGCGCCTGAAGCTCCTCTACCTGCACCGGGTTGGGGGCGCGGCGCACGGCGGCCTTCACCTGGATGCGGCGGGTCTGCTGGGCCTCGGGCTGGGCATTGTCGGCCGACTCGGCGAAGCGCACGGCGGCGCGCACCACAGGGCCAACCCCGGCGAGCGGGCCGCCCTCGGCCTCCTGCTGGACGGCAGCGTGGTAAAGGCCGCGCATCGCGTTGCGGCGCACCTGCGGGTCTTGCAGCCCATTTACCAATTCGCCAGCACCGCCAACCGCCTCGCTGGCGCGGCGTAGCCCGCTCACCAGCTTGCGCGGCGCCTCCAGCATCAGGCGCAGCGAGCGGCTCACATCGTACATACTCGGCTGCTCGGGCAGCGTGGGCATGGCGCCAAACGAGCCGGCTGGCATGCGCGGGGCCGGGCCGCTGCCGACGGGCGTGCCGCTGCTGGCGGGCCCGCCGCTGCGCTGCGACTCGTAGGCCGCGATCAGGTTGCCGGGCGTGGTCGGCGCAAGCTCGGGCTGCTCGCCCGCCGCACCCTGCCACCAGCGTCGACGGGTGGCCTGGGCAGGCTCCGTAGCGGGCTGCGGCGCGGTCGGCTCGGGGCTCGTGAAGAACGGCTGCAGCGGCTCGCGCTCCACGCCGGGGAACTGCTCGGCGAAGCCAGCCAGCAGCGCCTCGCCCGTCACACCCGCCACGATCTGGTCGCCGATCCACTCGATGATGTGTGCCAGAGCATTCACATCGTCGGCGGGCATGTAGTCGAGCGTGTTCACAATTGTGCGCTCGTCGCTGCCGGGCGCTTCGAGCGAGCCGTTCACGGCGATGCGGCGCTTGCGCGGGGCCACGGGCGGCAGGCGAAAGGCGAGCGACACCCGGCCATGAAAGGGATCCCACGTCTCGGCATGGGCCACATCCACATCGTGCCAGGCGAAGCTGTCCACCGTATCGTTGAAGAAGCCGCGCGCCCAGGTAACGACGCGCCGGTCGGTGAGGGCGAGATAGTCGGAGAGCGCGAGGCCGCCCACGCGGCGGCGGTTCTGGTCGAGCAGCACGCCGTCGAAAAGTGCGAGCAGGGTCTCGCCCTCCTCAAGCAGCCCGCGGTAGTGCATCTCCTCGACGCTAGCCGCGTTGACGTTGACGCCGAGATAAGGGCGAAGGCTCATGGTGCTCACCTGTTTGGCCGAAGCTGCTATCGGCTATCGGCTATCGGCTATCGTCGCTGCCTGCGTCGCCCGAGCCGCTGATGGCCACCGGCTTGGGCGCCTGGCTGAAGGGCCGTGCCACGATGGGCGCACGGCGGCGCATCGGGATCTCACGCCAGTCCGGGTCGGCCTCGGGCTCGGCCGAGTTAGCGGGCGGCGGCGGCGGAGTGCGCGGCGCGGGCGGCGCGGCGGGCGCACCACGGCGGCGCAGCGGAATCTCGCGATACTCACGCGGCGCCTCGGCCTCGGCCGGCCTACTCACCTCGGCGGGCATCCAGGCCGCCGGCGCGGGCGCCTCGTCTGGCGCTGCGGCGGGCGGCTGGGGCGCTCCCTGCGCGCCGCCACGATTGATGAAGGCCATCGCCATCTGCTGGGCGGCCGGGCTGCCCGACACAGTGTGGACCAGATCATTGATCGCGCGCACGGTATCAGTGAGCTCGCGCAAACTAGAGCTGCTCAGGTCGAAGGGCAGCTCAGCCTCCTTGATCGAGCGGCGCAGCGTATCCCAGGCGGAGCGGGCCAGGCGACCAGCGGCGTAGACCTGGCCGGGCGGGAGGCTGGCCGGGTCTTGCAGAAAGGCCGGTGTGGGGGCGGTGGCAGTGGCGCGTGCGCCGAGCTTGCGCGCGTCGGCGCCGGGCCAGCGGTAGGGCGTCTCGTTGGGGCGCGGGCCATCCACGTGGCCGTAGATCTGCTCGCTGAGCACGGCCATCACCTCGGGCCCGGCGGCGCGGGCGTCGTAACCCTGCTCGGCCATGGCGCGGGCGGTCGTGCTGGCGGCGTGCAGCAGGGCGAGGGCGGCCTGCAAGTTTGCGAGCGGCAGCAGCGTAAGCGTGAACTGCTGCGCATCTTCTTCACCGGCGGCCACAAAGTTTAGCCGGAGCGACGCGTGCAGCGGGTCGAGGCCGACCCCGTCGCAGCTGGCAAGCTCGGCAAGCGGGAAGGCGTAGCAAAGGTGGCGGCCATAATCGCGCGCCCAGAGCACCACGCGCAGATTCGTCACCAGGCAGTAGTCGTGGAGCGTGGGGCCGCTCAGACGCAGGCCGCTGCTATCAAGCAGCACGCCGTCGAGCGCAACCAGAATCTGCTCGTCGGGCTCGATCAGGCCGAGGCCTTCGAGCTCGCTAAGATGCGCCGGGACGACCGTATGGCTATTGTAGAGCAGAGTGATCATGCGGGGTTCCGTAAGAAACAGGGGCGCGGGGCAGGGCACAGAGCAGAGCGGTTGCGCCCCTGTCCCTGTCCCCTGTCCCCTGTCGCCTCGCTACCGATTGAAGCGCGAGCGAATGCGCTTCGGGCGGAAGCCACCGACCTCGGGCGCGGTGAAGCTGCCCTCGCCGCTGCCACTCCGGGAGAGCCCAGGGTACGCGTTGCGGTTGATGTTCTCCACCGCCGCCGACGTGGCCTGCAGTGCGTTCGAGACCCACTGCCAGTGGCCCTGGAACATGATGTCGCCGATCTGCGCGACCTGTGCTGACGACTCCGCAAACCATCCGCGTGTCACAGCCATCCTACACCTCCTAACACCTAAACGGTCACATATTAGGCTACGGGGCAAGCCCCGGAAACCCCACTAGAGCGCCCTAGCGCCGCACCGCGACCGCCGCGTAGAACGGCACGATCAGCCAGTCGCCTTCCATCTCGGCCTGGCCCGCCTCCTGGCCAGCCAGGCTGGTGGGCAGCGTCAGGATCCGGCGGAAGTCGCCGATCTGGATCACCAGCTCGTCGCCGTTCTGGTACAGATCCAGCTGGCTCACGTCGGCGAAGGGCAGCTTGATCTTCACCCGATAGCTGCCATCTGGCAGCTTACCGATCTCCAGCGGCGCCTCACGGTAGAGCACCGCCGTCGGATCAGTATCACCATAAATATCGTTGCCCATCACGCGCAGCTTCGCCAGGCCAACCACCTCTTCGGCGTAGTAAGGCACATGGCGGATGGGCAGCGGCGAGAAGGAGTGCTCAACTTCCTGCAAGTAGCGCTGCTGAATCTCCTTCCAGTGATTCAGATAGCCGCTGTCCTTGTCTACGGGCAGGATCTTGTTCACCACCACCGTATCCACCGTCATGCCATACATCGAGAGATAGGTGAAGGCGCGCTGGCTCTCCTTGATCACCATCTTCTCGGGGTTCATCACCAGGCGGATCGACGTCTCCTCCGGGTTGGCGAGCGTCTCGGTGATGCCTTCCATCTGCCGGAACATATCGTCAACGGCCTCGTAGACCTCGGCGGGGGCGACCATTTTGTTCAGGCCGGGGGTCAGCCTGCTCATGGGCCGCAGCAGCGGCTTGATCAGGAACTTCTCGGCGCCGCGCAGCATGCTGATCGCCCACTTGAACGACCCTGGCGACGAGAGCAGCCGCAGCGTCTCGCCTGTGGGCGCGCAGTCCACCACCAGCAGGTCGTAGTCGCCCGCGTCTTTGTGCTTCTTGATGCGGATCAGCGGGAAGGCCTCCTCCATGCCGGGCAGGATGCTCATCTCGTCCGCGAGGATGCCCTCCACGCCCTGCTCGGCCATCAGCTGCGAGAAGTGCTCGCGCACGATGCCCCAGTTCGACTCGATGTCGTGGTAGATGCTCACCTCCAGCGCGTCTAGCGTGGGTGTGATCCGTACCGGCTCGGGGCCAAGCGGGCCGTCGAGGTCGAGTGAGTCGGCAAGGCTGTGGGCCGGGTCGGTGCTCATTATCAGGGTGCGCAGGCCCATGTCGGCGGCGCGCAGTGCCGTGGCCGCAGCGACGCTGGTTTTGCCCACGCCGCCTTTGCCAGTGAAGATCAGAGTACGCATCGGTGCCTTTCGAGAGTGAGCGCTCAGCTAGCTTGTGGGCGATTGGGGGGAGGCAGCCCTCACACGTGGAGCAAATGTTTTTTGCTTGGGGAGCAAAAAGAGTACGCACAATGCATAAGAGAATGTTCTGGCTGTGGAGCAATAGTACCACGAAGGCCCCAGTCCTGTCAACAAAAAGTACACATATGAACGAAGCGAGCATCACGCCGCGCACACAAGCGCGAAGCGCCGCAACGCCTCGGCACCGCGCTAGCCAATCCGCCGTGGCCCTGTTCCGGCCACGCCCCGCACCCGGCGCTCTTGTCATATTTGCAACGGGCTTGCACAGTATGGTTGCACGATCCCACAGCACGGTCCGCAGATTACGCAGATTACGCAGATTGTATGCCGCAGCCTCCGGCCAAGGTGCTGCGCCAGAATTGGTTCGGAAATCTGTGTTATCTGTGGATACATGCTGCTCCTGCGGTACAATTGATCCTATGAGCAACGATCCTACTATCTATGAGCTTGTCGGCGGCGAGCCCGCCTTCCGTCGCTTGGTCGACCTTTTTTACGCCAGGGTCGAGCAAGACCCGCTGCTGCGCCCGCTCTTCCCCGCCGACCTGGGACCTGGCAAGGAGCACCAGCGGCTCTTCCTGATCCAGTATTTCGGCGGCCCCCGCACCTACGACGCGCAGCGCGGCCACCCCCGCCTGCGCATGCGCCACGCCCCTTTCGTGATCGGCCAGGCCGCCCGCGACGCCTGGCTCGGCCATATGCTCGCCGCCGTCGACGAGGCCGCGATCAGCGAGCCCGCTCGCAGCGCCATGCGCAGCTACTTTGAAATGGCCGCCACCGCCATGATCAACCAGCAACCGCCGATCACGCTCTCGTAGGGGTCCTCACCCCCCAACTCCCTCTCCCTGGGCGCCCGAGCCATTTAGACCACGAACGGCGCGAACGGCTGCGAACCACCGCGAATCCGGCCCCACCGGGCGGTTTCGCGTTTGTGCGGTTCGTGCCACTTCGTACCGTGCGTGGCCCAGCCCTTCGCGCTGTTCCCTTGCAGGAGCGTCCTGATGGAACCACTCGACCAACCCGCCAGCGCCGCCCGGCTGCGGCAGCTCGCTGCGGCGGGGCTGCTCAGCCCGCCCGAGCTTGAGCGCGCCCTCGCCCACGCCGGCCACCTGCCCACGCCCCGCGCCTGGGCTCGCTTCGCCGGTGTGGCCCTGCTTCTGGCTGGCGCCGCCCTCTGTCTCGCCGGCGTCTTCTTCTTCTTTGCCTACAACTGGGCGGATCTCCATCGCTTCGCCAAGTTCGCGCTGATCCAGATCGCCCTGCTCGCCGCCGCCGGCTACGCCCTCTGGCGCGGCCTTGATCGCCTCGACGGCCAGGTGGCGCTCTTCGCCGCCTGCGCCCTTGTCGGCGCCCTGCTCGCCGTGTTCGGCCAGGTCTACCAGACAGGCGCCGACGCCTACACGCTCTTCCTCTTCTGGGCCACCCTGATCGCCGTCCCCACGCTGCTCGCCCGCAATGCGCCGCTCTGGATGCTCTTCGCCGTGCTGCTCAACCTGAGCCTCTACTATGCCCAGGAGCAGCTCATCGCCAACTTCCGGGATCTGCGCCCCGCCGCGCTTTTCGCGCTGAACGCCGGGCTGCTGCTCGTCTGGGAGCTGGTGCGCAGCCGGAGTGAGGCCTGGATGCGCCCGCCCTGGTACGGCCGCGCGCTGCTCGCCCTCGCCGCCTGGTGGGGCACCGTGCTGCTACTCGATGCCATCGACAGCCGCTGGATCACCCTCGACGGCACGCTGCCGATCTGGATCGCGCCGCTCGTCGCCCTCGCCCTTGGCGGCCTCGCTGCCCACCACTACCTGCGGCGCGCGCCCGACCTACCGGCCCCCAGCCTGCTCGCCCTCTGCGCCATCGTGATCATCACCGCGCAGATCTCGCAGCTGATCGGCTGGGACAATCTGTTCAGCTTCCTCTTCCTTGGCGTCCTCGTGCTGGCGCAGGTGGCCGTCGCCACGCTGCTGCTGCTGCGCGCCGCCCGCCGCATGGGAGTGCCCCAATGATCACGATGCGCGAGCTGCTCGCCCAGCTCCATGCCGAGACGCCCCTGGCGCCCGATCTGCCCGAGCGGGTCGGCCAGGCGCTTGCAGCGTCCGTGCCCGCCACGACGCCCTGGTACATTCACGGGCTGGTGGCCTTCGGCGCCAGCATCGCCGCGCTGCTGCTGCTCGTCTTCACCGGCATGACAGGCGCGATCACCAGTGGTGCTGGCGCCATCACCGTTGGCGGCACGCTGATTGTGGCCGCCATCGCCCTGCGCTTCATGGTGCGCAGCGTGAGCTGGTTGGCCCAGCTCCCCCTGGCCTTCAGTATGGTCGGTGCGCTCATGGTCTTCGGCGGGGCACTGCTGATCGACGGCTCTTTCGACAGCACGCTGGGCCTCAGCCGCGCCCTGCTCGCCCTCGCCCTCGTCGAGCTCCTGCTGATCCTGTTCTACCCGGATCAGCTGCGCCGCCTGCTCTCCACGCTGCTGCTCGCGCTGATTATCTGCTGGCTCCTGCTGAGCAACGAGCTGCCCCTTGCCGCCGCGCTCTTTGTGGCCGCCCTCGGCTGGGGCGTCGCCCTGCTCTGGCTGCACGAGCCGCTACTTAATCGCCGTGCGGACATTTTGCGCCCCGTGGCCTACGGCCTTGTCTTCGGGCTCTTCGCCTGCCTCGTGGCGCTGCTGTTCGGCCCGCCGACCCCGCGCTGGCCCCTGAGCCTCACGCTCGCCGCCGCCCTGGCCTACGCCGCCTGGTCGCTGCTGCCCTACGCCGCGCTGCAAACGCGCCTGCTCGCGCTGCTGGGCGTGCTGCTGCTGCTGCTCCCGGCCTGGGAGACGCCAGGCATGCTCGCTGCCGCCCTGGTGCTGCTGCTTGGCTTCAGCCGAGGCAACCGCATCCTGGTGGGCCTGGGCGGGCTGTTTCTGGCGGGCTTCATCGGCTTTTTCTACTACTCCCTGGCCGCAACCCTGCTCGTCAAGTCGTTCGCGCTGGTCGGCGCGGGGCTGCTGCTGCTGGCGGCGCGGGCCGTCGTGCTGCGCGCCTCGGCGCGGGCAGGGCTGCTATGAGGCTCACCATGCGTCTGCGTAGCATCATCATTGGCGCCGCCCTCGTGGTCGCCCTGGCCTGGTTCAACTGGCAAGTGCTCGCCAACGAGCGCCACGTTGCCACCGGCCAGCCGGTGCTGTTCGAGCTGGGCACCGCCGACCCGCGCTCACTCATTCAGGGCGACTACATGATTCTGCGTTATCGGCTGCCGAACAGTCTCGCTGCCACGTCTCTGCCAGTGCGCGGGCAACTCGCACTACGGCTCGATGGCGACGCCGTGGCCACCTCCGCGCGCCTCTACACCCCCGACGCGCCGCTGGCCGCAGACGAGCTCCTGGTAAATTACCAGACTTCTGACGGGCAGCTCAACGTGGGGCCGGGCAGCTTCTTCTTCCAGGAGGGCCAGGCCGAAACCTACGCCACGGCCCGCTACGCCGAGCTGCGCCTGCTGCCCGGCGGCGCGAGCCTGCTGGTAGGCCTACGCGACGAAGCGCGCAAGCCGCTTGGGCGCCCCATCTTTCCTTGAGGGAGAAGGGGGAACAAGCCACGGTGGCATTGGGACGCCTTCTGGCTCCCCTCTCCCGCTCAGGGAGAGGGGCTAGGGGTGAGGGCCGCCCACAACCGCATTGCAACCTCCCGGCTACCACGAGCGTCTGAAGCGTACAGATGCTTCTACCCCGGAGGTTTGGTATGCGAAGGCTTGTGCTGCCGGCGGCCATTGTGGCGCTGCTACTCGTCGTGCTGCTGCTCGTTGCGTCGGCCCTGGCGCGCCCTGCGGCACTGCCCGCTGCGGCGGGCCAGATGCGCGTGGAGCAGGTTGATCCCAGCGCCTACCCCGAGATCACGCTCTACGTCTCCGCTCTCGACGACGCCGGCAACCCCCAGCTGGGCCTCGCTTCAGACGACTTCACGCTCACTGAGGACGGCGCGCCCGTGGAGCTTTCGGCGTTTGGCGGCGCCGGCGGCGAGGCCGTCACCAGTGTGCTGGTCGTGGATCGCTCCGGCAGCATGGACGACGACGGCAAGCTCGACGGCGCCCGCGACGCTGCCTCCGCCTTTGTTGATCTGATGCGCCCCGGCGACCAGGCGGCGCTGATCGGCTTTAGCTCCAGCTCCGACATCGAGACGCTGTCCGACTTCACCAGCGAGCAGGAAGAGCTTCAAGCCGCGATCAATCGGCTGCGCCCCAGTGGCGGCACCGCGCTCTACGACGCCGTGGTGGCGGGCGTGGAGCAGCTGCGCGCTCAGGGCGGGCGCAAGCTGCTGCTGGTGCTCACCGACGGCCAGGATTGCAGCGTGCCGTTTGATAACTGCCCCGACGCGGAGGGCAGCCGCTCCACGCTCAGCGAGGCCATCGCCTACGCCCAGGCCGCCGGCCAGCCTGTGGCCGTGGTTGGCCTCGGCGCCGCCGACGGCATCAACGAGGTGGTGCTCCAGCAGCTCGCCGACGAGACCGGCGGGCGCTACCTGTACGCCCCACAGGCCGGTGAGCTGGCAGGACTCTACACCGATCTTGCCGCCGCTGTGCAGCGCGAATATCGGCTGAGCTACATCAGCCCGCGCCCCTTCTACGACGGTACGCGCCGCGACATCCGCGTGAGCGTGGGCGGCGTCGAGGCGGCCGGCGGCTACACCGAGCGCCACCTGATCAACGTCGTCTCCAGCCCGCTGGTGGGCGTGGCGCTGCTCGTACCCCTGGCCGGGCTGCTGCTGCTCCCCGTCGCCCTGCGCCGCCGCGCCCAGGGGCGCGTGCCCGCCCCGCTTGTGGGCAGCTACCAGCCGGATGGCGCCGCGCCTATACTCGTAACCTCCTCCGGCCCCGCCACTGTTCCCGCCACCGACCCAACTACTATTGTCGCCGACGTGCGCCGCTGCGCAAGCTGCGCCACCCCGCTGCGCGCCAGCGCACGCTTTTGCTCGCGCTGCGGGGCAGCTCAGGAATAGCCAATAGCCGGTCGGGGTGAAAAATAGATCGGAAATCTGCGTCATCTGCGTCATCTGCGGATAAAACGCCCGGTGTTCGGATACATTGGAGTAATCATGAGCAAGAAGCTTCAGGTCTACTACTCGGCGATCTTCGGCGCATTTGGCGGCCTGGCGGGCTGGTGGCTGGTGGGCGCGGTCGCAACGCAGACGTGGAGCGTCTGGCTGGCGGCCCTCGCCGTGGGCGCCGGCCTCGGGGCCTGCCTCGGCGCCCTGGTGGCCGCCGCCGACGGCGCGATGGTCAAGCGCAAGCCGGCCCGCGCCCTGCGCGACGGTATCCTCGGCGGCGTGGCCGGGCTGCTCTTTGGGGCGCTTGGCATGTTGCTGGCCCAGTCGGTCTTCTTTGCGCTGAGCGGCGGCTGGGAGGGGCGCGCCCTCAGCTGGATGCTGCTTGGCCTGCTGATCGGCGCGGGCGACTTGTTAGTAAGCCGGCGACCGCTGCGCGCCGCCTACGCCGCGCTCGGCGGTCTGGCGGGCGGCCTCGCCGGTGGCCTACTCTACGAAGGGCTCACGCGGCTGTTCTTGTCCGCCAGCGGCGCCGCGCAGGTCTGGATCGGCGGCCTCGGCCTGGTGATCGTCGGCGCCTGCATCGGCGCCCTCATCCCCCTGGCCCGCCAGGTGCTCGCCCGCGCCGAGCTGCGCGTGGTGCGCGGCGAGCAGGCCGGCCTCGTGCGTGAGGTGACAGACACAGCCACGATCGGGCGCTACGACGGCAACGACCTCTACCTGCCCGACGCAGGCGTCGCATGGCGCCACGCCGTGGTGCGCCGCGCCGGCGACGGCTTCGAGCTCGCCCTGCTGCCCGACAGCGACGCCACCGCCCGCGTGGGCGAGCAGAGCGTGGCCCCCGGCGGCGCCCACCCGTTGCGCAGCGGCGACCGCATCAGGCTTGGCAATGCAGAGCTGGAGTTCGTGGGGCGCTGATCCAGCGCGCCATTGCCGCGCCGTGAGCCACAGCGTATACTGCCCGTGGTGATCCCCGCAGCGACTTGAGCGGAGGGACAGGTGATGATCATTACCACAAACGCCCCAATTCTACGTATGAGCTGGCCGAACGGCGCCACCGACGAGATCGACCTGGAGCCGCTGCAAGGGCTCTGGAGCGTGGAGCAGTACCTTAAGTTAACCAACCAGACCAATCAATTGATCGAGTTCACTGATGGCATGCTTGAGGTACTGCCGATGCCGACGATGAAACATCAGGCCATCTCGCTCTTCTTGCTGCTGAGCCTGCTCGCAGTCGTGCGACCTCAGGGCGGTACGCTGTTTTACGCACCACTGCGCCTGCAGGTCCGGCAAGGGAAGTTCCGCGAGCCTGATCTTCTGCTCGTGCTCGACGCGGATGATCCCCGTGCCCAGAATGAGTTCTGGCTGGGCGCCGACCTGGTTGTAGAGATTGTTAGCTCCGATAACCCGAAGCGTGACACCGAGGAAAAACGCCTGGACTATGCCGAGGCCGCCATCCCTGAATACTGGATCGTCAACCCTCTCAACGACACGGTCACTGTGCTCGTGCTCGATGGCGCGTCGTACGCTGAGCATGGCCTGTTCGGGCGTGGCGAGCGCGCCACCTCGCAGCTCCTCGCTGGCTTCAGCGTCTCCGTTGACGAGACGTTCGACGCGCAATAGCTTCATGTTTGTCATTCCGAGCGCCGCGAGGAAGCTTGGCGTTGTGCTGCGGGAGCTAGTATCAGATCCGCCAGATCGCATACCGATGCGCAACTGCGCGTTGATCGGCGTGGCCTAGCCGTGGTATAATTTTCGTAATCAGTGCGCTTGTGAATAAATCCACGATCTGCCCCGCAGCGTTGAACCTCCTGGTCTGGAAAGCGAGTCCGTGGTGCAAGAGGCCCTCTTCTGGATCGTCGTTGCGGTGGTTGTCGGGGGCCAGGTGCTGCTCGTCCACGCGGCGTGGCGGCTGCGCCGTGCGCCGGTAGAGCTGCCGCCCGGCGTGCCGCGCAGCGACGCCCGCGCCGACATGGCATGGACAGTTGCGACCGCCGCGCTCACCGCTGCAATGCTCTTTGTTGCCTACCGGGCGCTGCTATGAGCGAGCGTATGCCTACTAGCTCTTTGCGCCGACTCGCGCTTGCAGGCGCGGCGGCCACTATTGCGGCCATCGCCTCGGGCGGCCTGGTAAGCGCCACCGACAGCGCCGCCAGCTGCGCCACATGGCCGCTCTGCACCGATGCCCTGCTGGCGCCAGGCACGCCTTTGGTCTGGCTCGCCTTCGCACACCGGCTGCTAGTGCTGCTGGCAATGCTGCTCGGCGTGGCGGGCGCGCTGGCTGCGCTGCGCACTCCCGCCGCCGAGCGCTGGGCGCGCCTGCCCCTGATTGCCGCGCCGCTGGTCGGCCTGCTTCAGGTTGGCGCCGGCGCCGCAATGGTGCAGCTGCGCCTCTATGGCGCCGCCGATGTGTCGCACCTGGCGGGCGCGCTGCTCGTGCTGGCCTGTCAGGTGGTGCCCGTAGCCGTGCTCGCCCAGCCGCATTCCAGCGCTGAACGGTCCGGCGGGCGCGCCCTCCGCTCCGCCCGCCGCCTGAGCGCCACGGCCTGGTGGTCGGCAGGGGCGATCGGCGTGCTCACGCTCGCCCTCAGCGCCCGCGCCGCCGCTGCGGCCACCGCCGCCGCCGCCGCCATCGTGCCCGCCAACGCCATCGGGGCTGTGGCTGTGGCCATCGCCTTCGCCGGCGCCACGCTCTGGCAGGCCTGGCGCTCGCGCCACGACGACAAGCTGCTTGTACGCTTTTCTCTGGCGGTGCTGCTCCTCACCGCAGCCCAGGCCGGGCTGCTGCTGCTCCCGCCAGCCGCTGCGGGCTTCGGCGTGGCGCTCGGCGCCCTCGTCTGGAGCGCCGCCCTCGCCCTCGCAGTCCTGGCCACCCGCCGCCCACTCGTAGATGATCGCAGCTCAGGCGCCCAACGGTCGTCGGTCGTCGGTGGTCGGTCGTCAGATGCATCCGCCGCAACCTCTTCGCTGCTGAGCGACTACCTCAGTCTCACCAAGCCCAAGGTGATCTCGCTGCTGCTGCTCACCACCCTGGCCGCGATGTATCTCACCGAGGCGGGCGCGCCCTCGCTCTGGCTGGTCTTCTGGACTATGGTCGGTGGCTACCTGGCAGCGGGCGGCGCGGGTGCTATCAACTGCGCCTTCGACCACGATATCGACGTCAATATGGGCCGCACCAGCCGCCGCCCCGTGCCAAGCGGGCGGATCTCGCGCCAGGCCGCGATGGCCTTCGGTCTGCTGTTGAGCGCGCTCTCGGTCGTGGTGATGCTTGTCTTTACTACACCACTGGCGGCTCTATTCTCGACACTTGGGATCGTCTACTACGCGCTGTTTTACACGCGCTGGCTCAAGCGCAGCACCTGGCAGAACATCGTGATCGGCGGCGGCGCCGGCTCGCTCCCGCCCCTGGTGGGCTGGACGGCCGTAACGGGCAGCCTGAGCCTTGCGGCCGTGGTGCTGTTCGCGATCATCTTCTACTGGACGCCGCCCCACTTCTGGGCCCTGGCCCTGGTGAAGCAGAAGGACTACACCCGCGCCGGGGTGCCCATGCTGCCCGTGGTGGCAGGCGAGGCCGAGACGCGCTGGCAGATTCTGGTCTACTCGGCTATGCTCGTGGCCCTCTCTGCGCTGCTCACTGCGATTGGCGCCATGAGCTGGATCTACCTGGTAGCAGCGGCAGTGCTTGGCGCGCTCTTCATGCGCTACGCCTGGGACATATGGCGCAAGGGCGATCAGGCTAGCATCTGGGGCCTCTACAAATACTCGCTGCTCTACCTGGCCCTGCTCTTTGCGGCCATGGTGCTTGATCGGGCCGTGCTGTAGCTGCATACCCCCCAGGGGTTATTTCGATAGGACTATCTAGCATTTCTCGCGGAGATCTGCTATACTACGAGCGAACAATTCTTCGCGCGGCCTTCGCTGGGCCGTGAGATGCCCACAAGCGCTTTTTTTAGGGAGGAGCTGACTATGGCCACGATGGAGCGAAACCTGATCGAGCTGATGCCCACCATGCCGATGCCGATGCTCACCGTGAGCGATTCGGCCTCGAGCCGCCTGATCACGATGATGCGCGAGAAGGAGCTCGACGGCTACGGCCTGCGCGTGTTCGTGGCGGGCGGCGGCTGCTCTGGCCTTCAGTACGGTATGACCTTCGACGACGAGTCCCGCGAGGGCGACAGCGATTTCAGCGCGGCTGGCCTGCGCGTGATCGTGGACCCGATTAGCGCCGGCTACCTTAACGGCGCCTCGATCGACTTCATCGACAGCCTGATGGGCGGCGGCTTCAAGATCGATAACCCCAACGCGGCCTCCAGCTGCGGCTGCGGCCACTCTTTCCGCCCCGCCAGCGGCGGCGCCGACGAGGAAGAGGCCCCGAGCAGCGGCGGTGGCTGCGGCAGCTGCGGCTAATCGTTCTGTCTCGCTGAATGTAACATGCAACATGTGGCGCTGCGGTGCTGCATGTTGCATTTTGAATTTATGCCCGCTGCATACCTTGAGGGAATCCGGCTCTTCAA
>ENA-ORBV01002934-ORBV01002934.1-microbial-mat-metagenome-genome-assembly--contig:-NODE-2934-length-35116-cov-6.714375_pt1 | contig 35116 bp, 25 predicted proteins | sample MGYA00237777_ERZ505514 | MGnify/ENA primary metagenome ERZ505514 (study PRJEB26160, sample SAMN06269048) | microbial mat metagenome | isolation source: Oligotrophic lake microbial mat | place... | reverse complement strand
GCCGTATTACGGGCACAGACTGCGGCGGCTGACTGTGCTCTACGGCAGCGGATGCTTCCGATGCTCCACATTGAAATGATGCCGGGGAAGTGATCGAAAGTGAACTATCATCCGTCACGCGCGCTTGTCTTTGACGGCGCCGCTGCCGATAATCCCGCTGACGATCACGGTGGTCGAGCCGGCCTTCCGGGCTTTGCTGGTGGCGTCCATTCGCGCGTCGCCTTTGCTGCCGGCCAGCGTTTGCGCGGCACCCTTCGCCGCAATAGCGATGTCCGCGATCGCAGTGGGAGCAGATGAAAAACACGGCGTGGCACTGTGCACCAAGACAGATTCGTTGAAAAAGAACCGCTTCGCCGTGAGTCTCCGCCATGCCACATCGCAGGCGGACCTAGACAACGGCACACGTTTCGTGGCAGCTTGGAACCAGCTCTGTTTGGTTTAGCCACGAAGGCTGCCGAACTCGGAACCCTGCCGCTTCCAACGGCAGGGCTTCCTCGCTTCACGCCTCTGCTGACACAATAACTTCCTTCGGCTTCGCTTGATGATGATGGGACGGACGGCGCGTGTCAATAGTTTTGAGACACCGGCATGAAGAAGTTTAGTGAGGCTTTGGTGTTTGTTCGCCCGCGGTAGCAGGCGGATTGATCCAAACCTGCAGCGGCGGCGATTTCAGTTTCGGCGCGTGCCGTACGAACCGCTCTGGATGCAGATCGTAGGCGGTATCCATGACAACTTGCTGCTTGAAGAGAACCTCCTTGGCCTGTCCGAAGTGAACCATTTCCGGGGTCAGCATTCCAAGGCCGGAATGCCGATGTTGCTGGTTGTACCAGGGAAAGAACTGATGACAGAAAGCGCGGTCTCCAACGATAATCCATATTCGGAAAGTCAGTTCCGGACGCTCAAGCGTCGAGACCAGGCCTGATCGCATGACCTTGCCACGATCGGCATGCAACAGCAATTGACCGGGCGGAATGTCGTATTTCAAGATCGTCTCCTCGATGAAATCGTGCGCGAGATCGTCACTTTCCCGTTGCTGGACAGTCCCAGCCGACCACGTAGCGGCTATAGATGTCGAGAATCACGTACAGATATGCGGATTCCGAGCCATGGCGATCACCATTCCGAACTGATGTCGATCACGATTCCGAAGTGATGCCGATCAGCATTCCGAACTGAAGCCGATCAGTCCTACGGTTGAGGTTCGGAACAGTGATCGGCATGAGATTGGAACGGCGCGCAGGGCAGCCGTGGCGGCGAAAAGGGTCCACTTAGAAGTGGAGAACCCCAAACGCCACAGAAAAGGCTGACCATGCGCAAGTTGAAAGAGGTGCTGCGGCTCGAGTCGCTCGGGCTGAGCCAGCACCAGATCGCCCGGAGTTGTGCCATCTCGCAAAGCACCGTCCACGAGTATGTGCTGGCCGCCCGCGCGGCCAGCATCAAGTGGCCGCTGCCGGAGCACTGGGACGACAGCCAGATTGAGCAAGCGCTATTTCCCCAGCGGCCCGCGCCGGCGATGTGGCGCAAGCATCCGGAACCGGATTGGCCCCCGATCCACGAGGACCTGCAAAAGAACAAAGACCTGACCCTGCAACTGGTCTGGCAGGAGCGGCGTGAGTGCGACCCGGCGGACTACGGCTACAGCCGGTTCTGCGACTTGTACCGGCAGTGGCTGAAACGGCGCGATCTGGTGCTGCGCCAGGATCACCGTGCCGGCGAGAAGATGTTCGTCGACTATGCCGGCGCCACGATTCCGATTCACGATCCCCAGACCGGGGCCATCCAGGAGGCGGCGGTGTTCGTGGCCGTGCAAGGCGCCAGCAGCTACACCTTCGCCGAAGCCACCACCGGGCAAGACCTGCCGAACTGGATCGGTTCGCATATCCGGGCGTTCGAGTTCTTCGGCGGCGTGGCCGCCGTCGTGGTGCCGGATAACTTGAAGCCGGCGGTGACGCATCCCAGTTACTACGAGCCGGATGTGAATCCCACTTACCGTGACTTAGCCGAACATTACGGGATCGCCATCATACCGGCGCGACCAGGAAAGCCGCGGGAGAAGGCCAAGGCCGAGGTAGGCGTACAAGTCGTCCAGCGCTGGATCGTGGCTGCCTTACGCAAGCGTAAGTTCTTCTTGCTCGATGAAGCCAACCAGGCGATTGCGGAGTTACTGGCGCGCCTGAATCAGCGCCCCTTTCGCAAACGCACCGGCAGCCGTGCCAGTTTGTTCGCGCAACTCGACCGGCCGGCTTTGCAGTCCCTGCCGATCACCCGTTTCCAGTTCGGACAATGGAAAACCGGCCTCCGCGTCAATCTCGATTATCACGTCGAAGTGGATCGGCATCATTACAGCGTGCCGCACGCGCTGGCGCAGTTGAAAGTGGATGTGCACTACACGGCCGACACCGTGGAAGTGCTGCATCGTGGGATGCGAGTCGCCTCGCATGTCCGCTCTTACCAACCCGATCACAAAACCACTGTCACCGGGCACATGCCCAAGTCTCACCAGAAGTATGTGGAACGGACGCCCCTGCGCTTGATCGAAGAAGCCCAGCAAATCGGCCCCGATACCGCTCAACTCGTCGAAGCAACCCTGACAGCCAAGCGCCACCCGGAGATGGGATACCGGTCGGGCCTGGGGATTTTACGGCTGGCCAAAAGCTATCCTGCCGAACGCATGGAAGCGGCGGCACGCCGCGCGCTACGAGCACACGCCTACAGCAGCAAAAGTCTGGAGTCGATTCTCAAAACTCAGTTGGACCGGGTGCCGTTGCCCGGCGCTCTTCCCCTATCTCCTCCTGCCTTGGAGCACGACAACATTCGCGGTGCCGATTACTTCGCTGCTCCCTTGTCCCACCCACTCGAGTAAGTCAAAACGAAAGAGAAGAAGATGCTGAACCAACCAACGATCGAGAAACTCTATACCCTGCGTCTGCGCGGTATGGCCGATGGATTTACTCAACAACAGGAAGATCCACAAACCAGACAACTCAGCTTCGAGGAGCGTTTCGCGCTGCTGGTGGACCGGCAGTGGAACTGGCGGCAGAACCGCGCCTTGGCCCGGAGGCTGAAAGAAGCTCGCCTGCAAGGTCCAGCTTGCGTGGAAGATATCAACTTCCGCGCGGCCCGGAACTTGGACAAACAACTGGTTCGTTCTCTCCTCCAAGACTCCGATTGGGTGCGCCGTCACCAGCACATTTTTCTGACGGGGCCGACTGGGCTCGGCAAGACTTTTCTGGCGCGCGCCTTCGGGCAGAAGGCGTGCCGCGACGGCTTGACCGCCTACTTTGGCACGGCCGCCCACTTATTCCGGGAACTGGAAATGGCCCGGGCCGATGGCAGTTTTGCCAAGAGGCTCCGGACCCTGGGCCAGGTGGACGTGCTGATCGTCGACGACTGGGCCATGGCACCACTGACCGACCCCGAACGCCGGGCGTTCCTGGAGATTTGCGATGAGCGATACTTGACGCGGTCCACTCTCCTCACCAGTCAATTGCCTGTGACGAAGTGGCACGCGCAGATCGGCGATCCCACCATCGCCGATAGCATCTTGGATCGGCTGGTCCACACCGCGCACCGGTTCGAGCTCAACGGAGAATCGATCCGGAAGCCAACGGGCGGGCGCAACGCGGCGGAAACTCGAACGCCCACAGAAGCTGAATAAGGAGGCGGCTGCGCCGCATCTTCGCGCTTATTAACCCAAACCTCGCTCGGGAGCTTCACCAAAGAATCGGGCTTCAACGGACGAACTAACCCCTCGGAGGCTCTGAGGCATTCCGAGGGCACCGATTCTCTGGAGCCAGTCCTTCGCCTCGGCTTGGGTACGCCGCGGGCGCGACCCCGGGACGCACCTCACTGTAACCGCACGCCGTCAACTTCACGTGGAATTTCACGCTGTCCGAAAGAAAACTGCCAAAACTATTGACGGATGCCGATCACTAATTCACACTGAGGAAGCCCTGCGTCGCTACGCTCCGATCTGATCGGCATGAGATCGGAATGACTGATCGGCATCATCGGAATGCGCACCTCTTTTCTGCAACTTTCCTGGTTCGAATGTCTACGGTCGCCTGATCGACCGACTGAGCTAGGTCCGCGTGGGAACTTCGCTGCGTGATATCGTCAGTTCGATACCGCTCGTTCTATGGAACCGTCTAGACCCAACAGGAACACCCTCGCGAGCACTATCGAGATCGCCCGCCGCGACCTTCTAGATCTCGGACTCCGCAACACACTCCTGAATTATCGCCCCTTGCGCGCCAAGGGCGTCGAGGTCGTCGATGAAAAGCCGCGAGAGATATTCCGGCTTCTGGTCCGCGAAGAAAAGAAGCTGACGTTTCTGCCAGGCGACATCGCAGGACCGACCGGAGACGGGAATGGCGCGGAAGGCCAACTGACGCAACCAGGGGATGAGCGCGGTATTGCGGCCAAGCACACGGATTCGCGTCTGCAGACCACTCATACGTCCACGCAGCTCCAGAGCAGGCTGCTGGCTACCTACCACGCGGCGCGAACATCGATGGAGGAGCAGGGCGTAAACACGCTGTATCTGGCGCTGGGCATGCTGTCCTGGCGCGAAGGGGACAATAGCGACAAGTTCTCGCAAGCGCCGCTAATTCTGATCCCGGTGGAACTGGGGCGGAGCGACGCGCGCGACCGCTTTCACCTGAGATACACGGGTGATGAGCTGGGCGAGAATGTTTCCCTTGCGGAGAAGCTCAAGCAGAGTTTTGGTATCAAGAAGTTTCCGGAGTTGCCGGACGCGGATGACGTAGACGTTGACGACTATTTCCAAAAAGTGCAGCGGTCCGTCATCGGCCGATCAGGTTGGAAGGTAGACACGGATGCGGTAGCCCTTGGGTTCTTCTCCTTCGCGAAATTCCTGATGTACCGGGACCTGGATCCTAATACTTGGCCGGCGGCAGACGCCATTCTTGGTCATGGGATACTCCAGTCACTGCTAGGGGAGGACGGATTTCAACCTGCTTCATCCAAATACGGCGAAGACCGTTTACTCGACGATCAGCTTCGGAATCGCGACGTCGTCCAAGTTGTCGATTCGGATAGCTCCCAGACACTCGCCATTCTGGACGCGCTCGACGGCCACACGATGGTGATCCAGGGTCCGCCCGGAACCGGAAAGTCGCAGACAATTGTCAATCTCATCGCCGGGGCCGTCGGAGAGGGGAAGCGAGTCCTATTCGTCGCCGAGAAGATGGCTGCGCTCGATGTGGTGAAGCGACGGCTCGACCACGCGGGTCTAGGCGGGGCATGCCTGGAACTGCACAGTAACCGGACGAACAAGAAGAGCATCATTGAGGCGCTTCGCCACACGGCGTTGGGCGAACGGCAGGCGAGCCCGCGATCAAGAGCCGAACTCAGCATGCTCGGCGATAGCCGAGACCGCCTCAACGCATACTGTAATGCAGTGAACGAGCCCATCGGTGACAGCCTCGAGAACCCCTGTACGGCTTACGGGAAACTGCTTGGCGCCCAGACTGCCCTGAAGGGCCTCGAACTGCCGCAAGTGCAGATGGGCGCCGTGGCCGTGTGGACCGCCGAGAACATGGTCCGGCGGACGCAGTTGGTGGTCCAGTTGCAGGATCGGGTGTTACGATCAGGGGTTCCCATGCGGCACCCGTTCTGGGGCAGCCGGCTCACCGTTCTGCTGCCGACCGACCGCGACGAAATTCGGAACCTGTGTCTTCGAGCGCCCGGAAACGTCCGTGGTCCAGGCGTCCGGTCGCAATCCCCCGTCGAACTGGCTATGTGACTTGGAGGACGCGATGCAGTCAGAAGTTGCGACGGATCGGTCACGGGTGTGCCCACACGAACGAAAGCCCCCAGCCGAAGCCGGGGGCCCTCCGTTTCATCGATCGAACCTAGAACGACAGACGGCCCGTAAACTGCACCTGCCGCGGACGCCAGTAGGACTGCTGCATCAACTGAATGCCGGAACCCGCGTCTGGATTCACAAGACCCTGAATGTTGAACGCATTGAATGCATCCACATTGAGCCGCAGCTTCCAACGCTCAGTGAGCGTGAACTCCTTGTAGAGTGAGATGTCCGACTGGAAGTTCTTCGGCCCCTGCAGGACCATCGAGTTGAAGGCCTGCACGCCCGCCGGACCCGGTGAAAACCCAGTCAATACGACTTGTCCGTTGCGAAGCGTCTGGTTCACGATGTTGGTGCCAAACTGCGCCGTTCCGGGCGTATTGTTGATCGGTGCCAGGTAAGGCTTGTAGTCTGCCGGTACGCCCTGCACGCCGCGGCTGGCCGCGTTCACCACGTTCGGTGGAATGTAGCCGTTGAACCATAGGTGAGCCTCGCGGCAGACGCCGCTGCGGCAATCCGTCAGGGGCTTCGATCGCTTGTAGATCTCAATCGGATTGGTCTCGCCGAAGTTGCCGTTGGCTACCTGGAATGCTTGCGATACCACGGTGCCCACAAACGCCATCTGATAGCCGCCGATTAAAGCGTTCACGAATTTGTTGGAACCGCTGGCATAGCGCCGACCCTTGCCGAAGGGCACATCCACGATACCGTTGAAGGTCATGCGGTGCAGCGGGATCGCCGTGTCTGGGCGGTAATTCTGCCAGCGGTTGAACTCGCGGCTCGGCTCGAACTGCGTGCCCACGTCCATCCCCTGCGGAATCGCGCCTGGCGCATAGTTCGCGGCCGGATTCAGTGTGTTGTCGCGGAACGTATTGCCGCCGACGCGGAACGCCCGCGAGAAGACGTAGAACGCCTGGTAACCGAATCCCTTGCGGTAAGGACGCTGGTAGTTGAATTGCAGCGCGCTGTCGTTGGAAAAGCCGAACTTAGTCGACTGCGTGATGCCGCCCCACGTGGTCTGGTCATAAGGCCGGGTCGCGACGCTCGCAAACCTCCCGGTGGGCGGAAGTGTGCCGGTTTTGGCCTGCCAGACGTACGTCGATGGCGCGTTGTTGAAGACGAAGTTCTGATCGAGGTTTACGCCGTGCGTGTACACGTAGGAGACGCGGAACACCGATCCATCCTGGAATGGCTGCTCGATGGTGAAGTTCGATTCCCTCACTTTTGCCGGCGGATACTTTTCGGACAGAATCGTTCCTGTGCCGATGCCGGGCAGCAGCGCCGTGGTCGAGTTCGTGTCCACCACGTCGCGCGAATTCACGCCCGTGGTCACCGTCTGCGGACTCCGTAACAGGAAGTTTGGCAGCCCGTCCGGTGCCAGCGCCGCCGATGTGTAGCTCATCGAATATCCGGCCGTGAAGGGATAGCTCGCCGTCAAGTAACGGATCGAGTTGCGAATCGGCACCGGATAAACGTACTCGCCGTATCCGCCGCGGATCACCATTCCGTTGCGGCCGAAAGAAGGCCTGTAGGCAAAGCCCAACCGAGGCATGATGTTCAAATTCGCGCCCTGGATTCCGCTCCGCCCTAGTCCGCCTTGCTCCATCGTCTGGAACTTCACGCCGAGGTTCCTCAGATTGGTCAGGAGTGTCTCTTGGGTTAGACCCTCTTTCACGTAATAGTCCAGCGGTCGAGGTGTGGAGATCGCGTTATTTTTCGGGTCAAAGAACACGAGGTAATCCTGCTTGGCCCGCGGTGCGGGATGCGCCTCCCAGCGAAGGCCGAGGTTCACCGTGAGCCGTTGGTTGACGCGCCAGTTGTCCTGAATGTAGGAATCGAACTCGATCAGCGATGAGTTGTTGAACGGAGCGTTGCGGTTCTGGCTGAAGCTGGACGCGGCACCGAGGAAGAAATCCGCGTCCTGATAGCCCGTGTTCGGGAGCGCGCCGAAGTTCTGGCCGGTGGCCGGATTGTAGATCGCCGTGGCTTGGTTGGTGTAGCCGATCAGGTTGGGAGAACGATCGGACATATAGCCGAACTTCTCGTGGCGGACGCGTCCGCCAAGGGCCAACTGGTGCCGCCCGACGATCTTGTTGAGATTCTCGTCGATGGTCGACACGCGCTGGCTCATGCCGTAGTTCCACTGGGAACCGCCGTAGGGCATGAACAGGTTGGCCCCGATCGCCGGGAAGCCGATCTGGCCGAAGTTGTTCGGCAGCCCGAACTGCGCTTCGTAGTTCTTCTGCGACGCCTCATTGCCTTCGACATACATACGTTGCCACTGCATGCTGAGCACGGTTTCGGAAAACAACGTCGGCGAAAAGGTTTTTGAATAGCCCATGGCACCGCTGATGGTTTGAATGGGAATCCGCTGATAGCCGGTGGCTCCTTCCGCCAGTTCGGGCGTGGTGATGTTGGCTGGCGAGGCTGACGGATAGTTGCGCAGAGCCTGCTGTTGCTGATCGATTTCGGTGAACCGGAAGTAGCCGCGGTTCTTCTCGTTGAACACGTGGTCTAGCCGCGTCGAATAGTTCGGGACGGTCTGCTGCGTTGAATTCGGTCCGACCAGGTTGAAGTTCACCATCGGATTGTCGGCCGAGGTCGGCATCGGTGTCGCCGCATACAGCGTTCTCGCCAGGGGACTGATGCGCGTCAGCGGAATCCGGTTGTTGACAAACGGTGTGCGAGCGTAATTGTTTTCCCGGCTTTGCGTCGAGTTCGGGTCATATAACACCTGCAACAGGTTCGCGCCGTTGACCAAGCCGCTGAAATCACCTGTGCGCATCGCCATGGTTGGCACGCGCATCAATTGCTGCTGGCTTTGCCGCAGCGAGAATCTTTCATACGCGACAAAGAAGAACGAACGGTTGCGGCCGTTGTAGAGTTTGGGAATCAAGATCGGGCCACCGATCGAACCACCAAACTCGTTGCGGACCAGCGGCGGCGCAGCGAAGTTCGAGGGATCCTGCCTGGCGCGCGCGATGCCAAAGTAGTTGTTGCGAGCCGTCTCGAACATTGAGCCGTGGAAGCCGTTTGTGCCGGATTTCGTCGTTAGAATCACAGTGGCAGGCGTCGCAAACTGGGCGCTCGAATTGAGCGTCTCGAACCGGACTTCCTGTACCGAATCCGGATCTGGCAACGTGGCCTGCGCCGAGTTGCCCGCCGAGCCGAAGTTGCGGTTGGTCTGCGGCGCTCCGTCCAGCGAATATTCCATCGCCTCGCCCATCAAGCCGTTGGCCCGTGTGCCGTTGCCTTCCAAGCCCGGAACTGTATTTTGCGCCAAGCCCAGCACGTTGCGTCCGTTTTGCGGCAATTGGCTGATGCGCGCGGCGTCCAGTTGTGTGTTTACAGTGCCGCTGTCGTAGGTCGCGAGTTGAATCGTCTCGCCGCTCACCGTCACCTTTTCCGTCACGTCGCCGACGCTCAGTTGCGGACTGAACACCAGCACTTGGCCATTCTGGAGGGTGATGGCTGTTGCGAACTTCTTCATGCCGGCGGCGCTGAAGGTCACCATATAGCTTCCGGCAAACAAGCCGGGGACATTATAAAAGCCCGACGCGTTCGACGTGGACGACGTCGACACTCCCGTGGCCTGATTCACCGCCTGCACGGTACAACTGGGAATCGCGGCGGTAGAATTATCCTGCACTGTGCCTTGAATGGAGCCGACACCGCTTTGCGCCGACATTGTCGCCGACAGAAAACATGCCGCAACCCAGGCCAGGCCGAGAGATCGAAGAGTCATGGAAAGACCTCGTGATGAAGGTTGAAGGGACACGAGGAAACCGCAAAACGCAAAGATCCCCGATGCACCGAAGTTTGACTAGCATATCATAGCCCCGGCGGATGCTTGGTACCATGAAGCCCACTATGGGGGTCAAGCCTCTCGCGATGATCTTGTTCGCCGGCACTTTGCTGGCAGAGGACTCGCGCGTATGCGCCGCCTGCCATCGCCAAATCTGGGAATCGTATCAGCGCACCGGCATGGGGCGATCCTTTTCTCTCGCATCTTTTTCTCTCCCATCTTTTTCTCTCCCATCTTCTCGCCCATTGCCCGATCGGCTCGTGGAGGACGTCACCGGCAAAAGCGTCTTTTATCACGAGCCTTCCGCCAGCTATTTCACGATGCTTACGCGCGAGGGCCGCGTCGTGCAGCGCCGGCATCAACTCGACGCCGCGGGCAAGGCGATCAACATTCTTGAGATGGCCGTCGACTACATCATGGGTTCCGGCAACCATGCCCGCGCGTACCTGCATCGGACGGCTGCGAATACGCTGATCCAGTTGCCGCTCGGCTGGTACGCCGAGAAGGGCGGCTACTATGCGATGAATCCTGGCTATGACCGCGCCGATCATGACGGCTTCCGCCGTCCCATCACCTATGACTGCATGTTCTGTCACAACGCCTATCCGAAGATTCCTGGGGGTTATGAGAAGCCCTTTGCCGAGTCTGTTTATGAGGGTCCGCTGCCGGAAGGCATCGACTGTGCCCGTTGCCACGGACCGGGTGCCCGCCACACTCAACTCGCGGGACAGCGCACCTCGATGCCCGCGCAGATTCGCGCCGCCATCGTGAATCCGAAGCGTATGCCGCCGGATCGCCAACTCGAACTCTGCATGTCCTGCCACCTGGAGACCACGAGTTTCCCGCTGCCCAACGCGATTCAGCGTTATGACCGAGGACCTTTTTCATTTCGTCCGGGCGAGGCGCTCGCGAACTTCCTCCTCAATTTCGATCACGCGCCTGGCTCGGGCCGGGGTGAGAAGTTTGAAATCGTCAACGCGGGTTACCGTATGCGCCAGTCGCCCTGCTTTGTGAAAAGCGGCGTGGCCAAGCTCACCTGCACGACCTGCCACAATCCGCACGATGCGCCGCGCGGGGAGGCTGCGATTCGCCACTATGACGCGGCCTGCCGACAATGTCATGCCGCGCCGACCCAACACGACGACCAGCAGCGCGATTGTGCCAGTTGCCATATGCCGAAGCGCCGCACGGAAGACGTCATTCACGTTGTCGCCACCGATCACCTGATCCAACGCCGTAAGCCCGCCGGCAAGCTGCTGGCCGAACGCAGCGAGCATCGGGCCGAGTATCGAGGTTCCGTGGCGCTTTACTATCCCGTGACGCTTCCACCGTCGCCCGAAAGCGAACTGTATCTCGCGGTGGCGCAGGTGAAGCAGAAGTCCAATCTGAAATCCGGCATCGCGCAACTTTCCGCCGCCATTCGCCGCCATGCGCCTGCGCGAGCCGAATGGTATCTGGAACTCGCCGAAGCGCTCGATGCCGATGGCCAATTGGCGAAGTCGGTGGCGATGTATCGCGAGGCTGCGCGCCGCGATCCGGGTTCCTACGTCGCGATCCAAAGACTGGGCACTGTGTTGCGCCGGTCTGGACAACTCGCCGAGTCAGTTGCGGTGCTCAGGCGATCACTTGCGCTCGCACCTGCCCGGGCGCTCACCTGGCATGAACTCGCGCTGACGTATCGCGCGCAGGGCCGTACCGCCGACGCGGCTACGGCGATCGAAACCGCTTCGCGACACGATCCCGGCATGCCGGAGGTCCAAAACAATCTCGGCATTCTTCGCGCGGCTGCAGGAGACCTCGCCCGCGCTGAAAGTGCGCTGCGCGAGGCGATCCGCATTCAGCCCAACTATGCCGACGCGCACGGCAATTTGGCCAATGTATTGGTATCGCTCGGCCGGTTGTCCGAAGCGCGGACGGAGTTCGAACAAGCGCTCCGTCTGCGTCCCACGGATGCACCTGTTCGTTACAACTACGCCATGCTGTTGGGCCGGACGGGCCGATACGATGAGGCGCAACGCGAACTGGAGGCCTGTTTGCGAACGGAGTCGGGCTTCGCCAGTGCGCATGAACTGCTGGGCGATCTCCGCATGGCGCGTGGCGAGACTCGCCGGGCCATTGAGAGTTATCGCGAGGTGGTGCGCCTTGAGCCGGGTTCCGGCCGCGGGCATTTGGCGCTGGGGACGGCACTGGCCGGGGTTGGGGACCGCAATGCTGCGATTCCGCATTTGCGGCGCGCGGCGCAGGATCGCGATGCCGAGTTGCGCCGCCGGGCGATGGAATTGCTGCGTAAGCTGAACTAGTAGATCCGCGGCGGTGAAAGTAAGGCCCAGAGATGCGCCCGTGAGCCGTTGCGTGGTTTCGCAAGGCGGAAGACGTTGCCGCCCAGGCCTCCCCTTGGTGCTATTGAGACCGTTGGTTCGGCAGGCCGCAGCACTGACGGCGCGCGGCGACATGCCTGGATTCAGATGTTGAGGCTGAAGGTTCCTGCTGCTCCTGCTTCAGCAGGGACTTGGTGAATGCGCTTCAGCCCCAGCTTCACAACCGCGCCTAGGTGGACTCTGAGGGTCCGCCGGCCGCGCTCCACCTGGACATCCAGATCGCCACGCGCCTGTGCGACCTTCACCATGCCGAAGGTGAACTTGCTGCCTGGAACCTGTAGATCCGCCGCGTCATCGCAGGCCTTGAGCACGCAACCGGAGCACGTGAGAATCCTTCCTGCCAAAGTTCGGCTTCTCAATATCCTGGATTGCCAGGCGAAGATCGCCCCTCAAAGCATCAACCTTGAACAACTGCCAGATTCCGCCGAGCAGTCGTTTCCCCGACGGGTTCAGTCAAAACGAAAACGGGGTACAAGGCTCAGTAACTGTCCTGAAAAAGCTTCGTCAATATTTAGGGGAGAAAAAGCACCCGGTCGGTGTGGGCCCCCTCGCGCCGATTGGATCGCAAGAGCCCTTATGGCCGCAAATGCCATCGCTTACACTCAAACTACATGCTGAACCGGGGCTATGCCTACACTACAATCATCAGCAGCAAGTACGATGGACAAACCCTGCTTTCCCACTTGGCAAGTCTTTACCCCCACTCAACCGCGCAAGCCTGGCAACAAAAACTGAACAACGGCGAAGTCACCCTCAACGGCGTTGCCGCCAGCGGAAGCGAATCGGTCACTTTAGGCCAAACCCTGGCCTGGAACCGTCCACCCTGGATCGAACCGGACTCCCCCCAGCATTTCGACGTCCTGTTTGAAGACGCCCATCTGTTGGCCGTCGACAAACCCAGCGGGCTGCCGACCCTGCCCGGCGGCGGCTTCATGGAGAACACCCTGCTGCGCCTGGTGCAAAAGCAAAGCCCCAACGCAAACCCTGTCCACCGGTTGGGCCGAGCCACCACAGGCATCGTCCTCTTCGCCAAAACATCGCAAGCGGCCTCAAATCTATTCGCAGACTGGAACACACCGAAAATTCAAAAAATCTACCGGGCGCTGGCTCAAAATATTGCACAGCAGGACGCTTACGAAATCCTCACACCCATCGGCCTCGTGCCGCACCCGCTCATCGGTTCCGTATGGGCCGCCAACCCAAGTGGCAAACCGTCAAGGTCATTGGCAAAGGTGATCTCACGCACCAGCAGCACGACAGCGTTTGAGGTGAGCCTGCATTCGGGCCGGCCGCATCAAATCAGAATCCATCTGGCATCCATCGGCCATCCCCTGGTAGGCGATCCTTTGTATGGCTTAACCGGCCAGCCTCTTGAAAATCTCCCGGGGCTCCCCGGTGATGGAGGATATCTGCTGCACGCCCAGTATCTGAACTTCCTCCACCCCATTACCGGAGAACAGATCAATCTTGAGGCGGCTTTGCCGTCCGGATTCTGGTCCGCCATTCCCGAATCCTAACAAAGCGAGTGGTGTACACTCCGACAATGGTGATTATCCAGATCTACTAGCTGAACGCCCGTTTTGGCGCTTCACTATTCAGCCGATGACCTGATTGTGGCTGGGAGGCCGCATGCATGGCTTCTGGTCAGAAGAAAACACAACGTCCGCCGCCCGAAACAATCCTGCGGCTATGGGACCTTGAGCAACCAGTCGCCGACCTGATCGGCAAGGGGAAACACGTCCGAAGTGTCCCGGTTCCTGCCTGGGTGAAGAACGCGATAGACGACTGCGTCACAGCCCTGGCACGGAGAATGGAGTTATCTTCCGGCGCGTCGCGGCAAACGTGCGGGGATCAGAGGCCTCGCTCCCCACGACTTGCGGCGTGCGTGCGCTTTAGCTAGAGACTACAGAGCGATACCTTGGCTGCAAGGAAGCTTCGCCCTGCGGTCAACGACAGCATGGGCATCGAGATTTGCCGATGCCCAGGAGTCGCGTCCTCCAACAAGACTTGTGTTTATCACTCTCCAAGCCACGAAGCTTCATCGGCCTCCCCACACCAACCGCATGCGCTGCACAGCCATCCACGCTGCTTCAGGACCGGGGTCGTTGGATGCCGTGACCGAGAGAACATCCGGTTCGTCGGGCGACCCGGATTCGAGCGCGATCACCGGCATAGGCCAGCGTTTCATGGTTGGCCATCGTGGCTGTGGCGACGAGTGCCGCAAACGATCTAGTGTACGAGATCTTCAGTGACCGCGTTCCCAACACTTTCCAACGGTGCGGTCGATCAGGACAGGAAATCCGGTCACGAGAAAATCGCGATAGCGACCGGAAACAGGAACCGCGCGAGGCTTCGGACCATTGGACGGGCATGCGAAGTCAACGAGGAGTCATCGGGGATTGAGATCCGCGACAATTACCCCACTCTCTCTGGTGCGGACCATTCCGGCGCGAACCCGCGAGCGAGCGAGATACCGCAAGGACTGTTCACATGCGGACCACGCCTTCCGACCCGCCAAAGTGGATCGAGCAGCCATTCCGCAGCGCCAGTGCGGTTCCAGGGGGGACCTGCGAAAGTTGTCCTCCGGCAGAGCGGCACGACCACGTTCGCCCTGACAAATTGCGAAGACTCAAGGGCGCTCCAGTCACCTCAGCCAAAGGGGCCACAAAATTATATGGATCGCTTTCGAGATGATGCGGAAACAATTGCGCGCCAGGCCTCAGCATTACCAGATGCGCCAATTCGCGTCCGGCGGACCCCACCCGGATCCGCGGCGGCGCGGCGACACGGCCGGAACACGCCCAGCAAGCCCGCAACTCGAGGTTCTGGCGTACCAGGTCAATATCGAAGAAATTCTCGGCTCCGCAGTGAGGGCAGTATAAAATGCTGTCTCGAAGGCGGCACATTTCCCGGCGCCATTCATTTTCCATTACGCGGGCGTCGGGATCGTTCAAGCCCGATGTGAACGAGCGGGTGAACAGATCGCGCAGCGATTGCGGATAAATGGCCCAGAAATTCAGCACGGCGTCGTGCAAACCGGACAAAGGCCGGTTGGAATCGTCCTTGGGATCGAAAACAAAAAGTGGACGCAGGGCGCAAAGTCGCCGTGCCCCATCCGGGTCATCGGCTTCGAAGCTGACTTGGGTTTCGAGACGGCCCTTCAATGGATGGCCGAGCATGAATATGTAGAACAGCAGCACCGCCAGTGAGAAACGGTCCGTCATGGCGCTGGGTTCCGCCTCGCGCCGCCCAACTTCCGGGGCCATGAACCCCCATGTACCCATGATGCCGCCCCTCCGGCGGTTGACGTCGACATTGTCGGTGTCGCCGATACGGATATCGCCGGTGGCGGGGTGAAAAAAGATATTTCCGAAATTGATGTCGCGATAGCAAAGGCCCAGTGTATGCAGACGGAAGAAACTATGCGCGAGTTGAAAACCGACATTGGCGAGACTATGAAACGTCGGCTCGCATTTGCGGCGCAGCAGGTCGACCAAGCTGACATATTCCGGCGGATTCAGCGGCATGATATAACCGCCATAAGCAGAAACGCCAGGCAGCGAGGCAAGATCGAAAGGCCACAGAAATTGCTCGGTCGGCGAACCCGCGTTGATCGCCTCTTTGAGCCGTTCCCACAGCCGCGGATCGGCATGCAGATACTCGTGCCGGTACCATTTCAGAGCATAGTCAAGATTGCCGATACGCGCTCGATAGACCTCGGCTTGCCCGCCCTCTCCCAACAGATCTTGCACGAGGCATGCGGAGTGCATCGCTCTCGCCACAATGGTTTGTCCGCGCTTGAGTAGAGATTCCATGGTTAGGGCCGGGTCATATCCACCACGCGCACCATGGCGGAAATTGTGGTCCTGAAGGTAATCTTGATATTGGCCGCGAGCGGCGCTGCTTCGCCATTTGCAACCGGAGCGTCGACGGCTTTCCTGCCGGGTTGCTGCACCGTCCAAGTGTCGTCGCTGAGGTTGACAAGCTCCAACGCGCCCTTGGCATTGCGCCGCACTTCGGCATACGGTTCGTCGGGTGTTTCGGTATCGGGCTGAAAAGCCCGAAATGCGATTTTGTCTCCTGGTTTCACTTCCATCGGCGGTCCGCCGGAACCCGGTTCGAGGGCGAGTGCCTTGCGTGTTTTCGGTGGATCCTTGGCCGGTGGTTTGGGCGGCGGTGCCACAATCGGCGCGGCGGCAACCGGTTTCAACGGCTGCTCAATCGGTTCAATCGCGGAGTGAGAAAAACCACGGAAAAACAGACCAAGCAACACCGCCGCGCAAGCACCTAAAACGGCCACTGCCGCGCCAGCAAACCTCTTCTTCTTTTCCGGTGGCCTTGACAGCACGGGCTTCGTCACCTCGCGAGCCCCAGTCGCGCCCGTACTGCTCGAGTTTGTGCGATGCAGCAAACCCAGCGTGATATCGTCCCCGCTGCCTTCCCGTGAAGCGTTTGACAGGATGCCCGGCAATTCTTCCGCCAGACCGTCCAAACCTTGTTCTCGGACGATCCCCAAATAATCCGCGCCTATTTTTAGAAAATCAGCCTCGGACCGGAACGAATTCGCATAGCCGTCGGTGGACACCAGCACGAGGGCCGGAAAATCACGCGCGATGACGGACCTGAATTCCTGCACGGCGGACATCTGGCACAAAGACGTCGTCTGATTTGCAATCAGCCGCTCATCGGCGGGTATCGGGCGCGTCGTGTGGCCCATGTCATCGACGGCCAAAATATCGCCGTCGCCCAACTGCATATAAACGGCAAAGTCATCGGTGATTGCCGCCGCGAGTAGCGTCGCGCCATATGCCAGCACCGGATCGTTCACCACCGAATCTCTAGCCGCGACGCCGTCCGTTGCTTCGACCCGATTCAGTTCCTCGTCTCGCAACGGATTCAATTCAAGGTCCGATGAAACGGCCGACCGCCATTCATTGCAAATACGCTCCAAAATAGAATCTTCGAATTCGGCTCCCCCGGACAAGGAATCGTGCAGGATTCTGACCGCCGTGTTAGCGGCGAACGAGGACCCGACATGGCTGCGAAAGTGGCGTGCACCGCCGTGACCGTCCGATACCGCGAGCACGGCCCGCACCACGTTTGACCTATCGCCATTGCGGTATTCGAAGGCGTCCTGGTTGGGCAGGCCCGACCGCAAATGCGAACTTCCCCGCGCCGACGTAGCGGCGATTCTCCAAGTCATGCCTCCGCTCCTTCGTCTTTTGACACGCGCGAAACGGTTGCGCCGCGAAGTGTTCCTCCACGATTGGCGATACTGCGGGCCGATCCCTTCGTGCTTTTGAGTAACTCGCGCAAAACGGGCTCGGTGTCGAGAGTTACAGGACCGTTCGCGGATCGCAACGCCGATCCCTCTGCGCTTTTGAGTAACTCGCGCAAAACGGGCTCGGCGTCGAGAGTTACTGGACCGTTCGCGGATCGCAACGCCGATCCCTTTGCGCTCTTGAGTAACTCGCGCAAAACGGGCTCGGCGTCGAGAGCTACTGGACCGTTCGCGGATCGCAACGCCGATCCCTTTGCGCTCTTGACAATCACGGTTCCCTTACCAGGCCTCTTCGAATATCGACGGTGGACCCTGTTGCTTTTCCGGTGCCGCCGGCGGGTCTTTACCGGGCTGAGCACCCGCCACCGAAGTCGACACATACCGGAAATAGCGGACCAATTGTTCGGCATTATCGGCCCGGATGACTGGCCTTTCCGGATGATTGATGAATTTTCGCAGCGTTTCGTGATCGGCGTCCTGCCCAATGGCGATCGCCTGCCTTACGGCGCGCCCGCCCCAGGGTTCCGCAAGCAACGTTTGCAGTGACCCGCGCCAGTCATCGGTGGGCTTGCCGTCCGAAATCAGAACAATCTGCGGAGGCAACAGACGCGCCTCCGGGGGAATCTGCCGCAGGTCTTCGGCGAGCAATGAAAACGCATGGCCGAGATCCGTTTCACCTTCGGCCACCAGGTCGACCCACTTGAAATCCGCCAAGGGTGTCGCGTCGGCTGTGTGCCAGGCGGCGCCGTTCGAAAAGCGAATTGCACGGATGAAAAACTGCACTTCGGGGTTCCCTTCCGCAGCTTTGCGCATCGCGGGAATCACCTCGCGAATGGCGTTGTTCAAAGCCTCGATTTTGCCCCCCTGCCCCATCGATCCGGAGCAGTCGAGCAACCAGATAATGTGTAGTGGACGCGCCGCGTATTCTCCGCCAGGTCTTATTGCCATGGTTTATCCGTTTATCCAATGCTCAGCGGCTGAATGAGTGAGAAAGTGATGACGGCACCCGCCCCGATGACCGCGGGTTTGATTTCATCGGTGGCCGCCACCGCCACGCCGACTCCGCCACCGCCCGCCGCGCCTACGCCGCAACCCTTTTTCGTTTTGCGCGTGAAGACTCCGATGACGGCCCCGGCGCCGCAGCCGATGGCCGCTCCGAGTCCGCCCTTCTTCACCGTGTTGACCGTTCGCGAGGGACCTTTGGCCACGTATTGCCCGGAGCGCACGAGGAACGTACCCACCTGATAAACCGACATCTTGATTTGTGGAACTCCGGCCAGTCGGCCCGCCCCGTCCACCTCGTTGATCTGCATCACGACCTTGGTTCCGGCGGGAATCACTTCACGGCCCTGCAGCTTGAGTGCGGCCGTCAGAGTTCCGTTGACGTACTGACCGGCGGCAACCGTCGTTGACGTGAGTGCGGACCCGATGCGCACAGGCAACAGGGTTCCAATCGGAAGCACGGCCACGACCACCGGCGCGGGAGGCGGCGCAGGGGGAGTGACAACGACGACTGGCACCGGCTTGGGTGCAGGCACTGCCTCTTTGTTTTCAGTTGGCAAAACTAAAGGGATGACGAAGTATCCCGCGACGCACAACGCCGCGACGGCCAACGCGGCCTTCATTCCGTTACCCGTTACCGGTGCGGGCTGCGGTTGTAAAACCGCTGCTGGCGGCGGACCTTGGGGAAGGATTTGGCTGCCAACCCAACCCGCTTGCGAGGCTTGGGCGAAAGGCGGCACAGGAGGCAACCCTCCTAGCACCTGACTCGGCAAACGATCGGACGAACGTCCCAAACCAACGCCCAGCGCATACGACCAGGCTTCCACCGCCCAATCGGCGATGTCAGGAGCAAGGCCCCGGTTGTCCTGCAGGCGCTGCACCAGCCGCGCTCGCATTGCTTCAGGCGTCATCGCGGTTTGCCACGACGAGCGAAGTTCCAAGGGAATCCGTTCTTCCAGGGCCCCGACAATGGCGGAGATCTCTTTACGGTGGCCGCCGCAATGGTCTTTCAAGAGGCCTTCGCAGCGTTCTGAATCCTGCAGCACGGCTTCGCCAGTGCGGGCCAGAATCTCTCTCAGTTTTTCACGAGGGATGTCGGCAAGGTTGTTCATGATTTTCAATTCCTCCATACTCTAGAGCGACGGCTCTGCGTGGCCCATATTCCCACGGCGAACGATTCTTTTTTGATTGCCTACGAAACAGAGGCAGGTCGCGTCAGCCGGAAGACCAGCGCCGTTCCCGGGTGGATCACCGCCGGGCGGATCTGCTGACGCGCGGCCACCGCGGTTCCGGTCGCGCCGCCCACCGGGGCACCTACTGCGCATCCTCGGCCCATGCGGTGGCCGAACTTGCCGAGCACCATACCCACGCCGCACCCGATACCCGCCCCAAGCGTTGCCTTGGTGACTGTGTTCACCGTACGTGACGGTCCGTCGACCGTAACCGGTGCCGACTGCACCGCGTAGTAGCGTCCTCTGGATTGCACTTGGCGTAAGGACAGAGTGATGCGCGGCACACCGGCGAAGCGGCCTGCGGTGTCCACGTCGTCCACCTGCAGGATCACGTGCGCTCCGGCGGGCACCCCAGACACCGATGCAACGAGTGTCCCGCTGACTTGCTGTCCCGCTTGGGCCGTGTTCGAATCCAATTCCTGCTGTATCGCCACCGTGAACGCGGAGCCCGCGGGAATGCTCCGCACCGGCACTGTTTGCTGCTGTTCCGGAATGATCTTCTTCAGGAGTGTCTGCGTCTGCGGTTTGACATTGCTCCTGGCCGTTTGTTCTACGGAAGGCGTCCGCGGAACTATTTGGTCGACGATGTGTGGATAGGCCGCGTAACCCACAACCGCCAGAGCCGCTGCGATCGCGGCCTTTCTCCACGGTGCCGGAGGTTTGATGTCGGCAATCACGGGTTCCTGCACGGGCGCCTGCAGGATCTGGCTCCCAACCCAGTTGTCTTGCGGACCCTGATACAGCACCTGGCTTTTCAAACGATCCGAAGAGCGCGCCAAACCGACGCCAAGCGCATAAGACCAGGCGTCAACGGCCCAATCGGCTACTTCGGTCGCGAGTCCGCGATTCTCTTGCAGGCGTTTCACCAACCGCGCCCGCATTGCCTCCGGCGTCATCGCGCTGCGCCAGGAAGATCGAAGTTCAGCCGGGACGCGTTCTTCGAGAGCGCCGACAATGGCTGAAATCTCGCGGCGTTGCGCTCCGCAATGGTCTTTCAAGAGAGCCTCGCAACGCTCGGCTTCTTCGAAAATGCAATCTCCGGTCTTTGTGACAATCTCGCGCAGTGTCTCGCGGGCAATGTCGGTGTTGTTGGAAGGTGCTTGGTTCATCATGATCGTCTCCGACGTGCGTGGGGTCTCAATATTCCCGGCGGACCTCACCAAATTTCTCCGTCCGACGTTCCGAAGTTCATGCGGACGCCGCGGGCGATACGGACGGTCTGGCCAGGTGCGATCGAGTGGTGATTGCCGCTGGCCGAAACGATGGACCAGGCCGTGGTCGAGTGGTTTGCGAGCCCCAACTGTGTCTGGTCTTTGGGGTTCGAAATCACTTCCGCCACTGGAAACCCAGGTGAGCGGGGCTGCAATCCCGGAACTTCATGGTCGAAGATTCGCAAACCCGGCCGTACGCTGAACTGCGTGTTCCCGATGCGCAGTGTCAACGACTGAACCGGCACTGGCGGCAATGCCGGACCCGCGTCCAGATGTCCAGCCACGGCCATTGCGTAAGCGGCTGGCGCAGGAGCAGCAGCAGCAGCAGGAGCAGGAGCAGGAGCAGGAGCAGGAATCGGAACATGGTGCAAAGTCATGGCCGGTGCCGGGCTCGCCGAATAGCCCAGCAAAACACTGGGACCAAGAATCATCCGGTTCGGCGAAAGCTCGCGGGCTTTCAGAATCGCCGCCATCAGGCTGGCGTAACAAGTTACCGCGACCGCGATCTGAAACAGGTCGCCCGAGATCGTGTCCCACATCGCGTGCCCGAAGGATGCGGTGAGGAATCCGACCAGCAGAATCGGCCAGCGTTTGGTTGGCTTGAGCACTGCGAGACCGATGAAATAGCCGAAGTAGCCGCTGTAAGCCATGTGTCCGAAGCAGGCGCGCAGCGCCCGGGGGATCAACAATTGCAAGCCGGGCGATGTCCCGACCAGTGCGCTGCCGAGATCAATCAGTTTGCCCAGTTGGCCCGCGCTGGTTGGCTCGCCAGAATGCGACAGGGCCATGGCCAGATGCACCCAGGTACGGACCAGTGCACCGGGGACGTATTGGGTCAGCGTCTCGATCAGCACGAATCCACCGGCCGAAGCGGCACCGAGCAGGATACCGTCCAGCGGTTCTTCGATACCGTACTTACGAACCTGTTCCGGTGTCATCTTCGAAGCGAAAAAGACCAGCAGAAGCAGGGGAATCGCTTTGGTGAATTCCTCGCTGAAGCCGGTGCCGACAAAATGCTTCCATAGGCTGATCAGAAGCGTTTCATTCCCAGTTGCGCTGCCGCCGGCCAGCCCGTAGAATACCGGCGCAACGAGGCTGAATCCACCGAACTGCAAGAAGCACATGGTGAAGACCATCGCGCCGGTCAACGCCAGCCACGACTTGGCCTTGCCTGCGAGGCTATACAGAAACTGCAGACTCAGAAAGACCAAAAACGTGCCCAAAATCACGATGTAGTGCGACGTGTAAATCCACTTCGCTGGATTTTCTCCGCGCTTGAATACGATGGGGGTGGTGCTGTTGGAATAGGCGAACAGCATCATGATCACAACGGCGGTCAGCGCCGCCGGAATGAGTTGGGTCTTGGTGGGAAGTTCCTTGTATTTGGTCAACAAGGGCATCAATTGAGAACGCGTCGGCGCCGCGTTGTGAAGCATTTGTCCGCCGGGTCTGATTGCCATGGGTTTGGTTCCTTTTTTTGGATTTAATTTGGGGTTATTTCTTATTTCTTGAGCCAGCGATAGAGCAGCGCCGCTGCGCCTGCGATCGTCAAGCCGAGTCCCGCAACGTATTGAGCCTGGGTTGCATCGTTCATGCGAAATGAAAAGTAAGCGTCCGCGGTGGCGGAACCGGCATGGCCGGCTTCGACCGGATGCAGTCCCATCACCGCCACGCCAACAACCAGCAGACTCAAGGCCGCGCCTGCGAAGGCTGGAGTTTGCGGCGTGGATAGGAAGCTCTTGAGACGGTCGAAAAAAGTCGGTTCCCGCAGTTTGGCGGCCGCCTGAGTCGGCGCGCGCATCTGGCGGAGCCTGGCGTCGAACCGTTCGAGATGTTCCACTTCGAACGCACAAGCCTTGCAGATGGCCAAGTGTTGTTGCACAATCGCCTTTTGCGGCGAATCGGGACCAGCGTTCAAATACGCGGTGATCTGTTCGTAGGCGAGGTGCAGCGGTTCCGTGATTTCGATACCCACCGACGGCAGCGTTGGTGCCGCAACCGTCTTGCGGTAAAGCTCACGGCAATCGTTGCAGCCGTTCAAATGCTCGTCGGCTCGCTGCAGACTCTGTGCGTCGAGAGCACGTGTGCGGAAGTGTCTGAGTTCTTGGGGCTTGAGGTGGCTGGTCATGTTTCTTGTGCCTCATCGAGCTAAGACGATGGAGATGGATCGATATGCCCGCCGCCCAAAGAAACTTTAAACCGCCCCCGCTAGCAACCGGCGGAGCCGTTCGAGAGCCTTGTTGCGATAGCCGATCACTTGGGGCCGCGTCACCGCCAGAACCTCCGCAATGAGACTGTCCTCGATCGGCAAATGCTTCCAGAAATGGACGAACAGCGGCGGTTCCACTTGCAGCCCCCGCGCCAACCGCGCGGATTGTTCAGCGGTCAGCGCCAGCGCTTCGCCGATCTGTTCGATGGACGCGACGCCATAGTAAGGAAAGGCGTCGAGCTCGCCGTCGCGCAAGTTCAACAGATAGGCCGCGCGATGCCACGGCAGGATTTGCAGTACCGCTCCCCACACCAACTGCATGCGTTGCACGGCCATCCACGCCGCTTCAGGACCGGGGTCGTTGGATGCGGTGACCGAGAGAACATCCGGTTCGTCAGGCGACCCGGATTCGAGCGCGATCACTGGCATGTCGTGGATACCGGCTCGCGCCGCGATCGAGCCCACCAGATCGTCCAATGCCAGTGGGGCTCCCAAGGCGTTCAACGTGTGATCGATGGCTTGCAACAGGTCGCTGGGCGAGTCCGCGTCAATGGCGGGAAGTCCACGTTGGGATAGGTCGGCGACCTGGCTCGAAGTGGCGGCGGGCGTCTGCATCCAGCCCGCGTAGCCGCAGATGGTTTCGCCGGAACTGTTGCGCCAAACGCCATAGCCGGCGGATTTTTCGATGACACGCCGCAGCGCGTTCTTGAGGCAAGTGCGGCGCGGATACTTGGATCGCAAGTAGTCGGAACAGGTGTTGTAGGCGACCGTTGCGGCGTAAGCGGAGAGGTCACCCATGCCTTCGGAATCGGACTGCTGCTTTCGCAGAAGCTTGACGCGGATTTCGCTCACGAGGTCGAGCGCGTCGAGATTGTTTTCCCGTCCATCGTCGCGCCGCAGCGAGGCTCGCATCTTGATGCGCACGATCCGTACGATCACGTTGTCGACACTCGCCAACCATGTCTGCTCCAGCACTGCGACGCGCCCCCCCTTCAGGACCTAGTGTTCAGCAGGCGGGAAACATCACGGCGGGATTGGTTGCGGGGGTTGGGTTGCAAAAGAAGAACGGCTTGCCGATAGCCAAGTGGGATGCAACTCCCGAAATCTCTATACACGAACGGCAGAAGCGAAAGAAACCCTTCTATTCGAAGCCAACTTGTGACAAAACCTTTAGATGCTTCGAACACTGCTCGTGGTCTGCGCACTGAGTTCTGCTTCCTGGGCCCAAACTGCGACATCCACAATCTTCGGTACTGTAAGCGATGGCTCCGGTGCCGTCGTTGCCAATGCGAAACTAATCGCCATTCTCGACACTACGGGTGCCCGCGAATCCGCCGACACCAATGAGCGCGGCGATTACATTTTCCCCAGCCTCCGCCCCGGCACTTATTCACTCAGTGTCGAAGCCAAAGGCTTCAAGCGCTCTCAACTCAAGAACCTTCTGATCGAAGTCAATCAGCGCGCCCGCCAGGATTTCTCAATGCAGGTTGGCGAAATTGTGCAAGTCCTTGAAGTTTCTTCTACCGCAACTACTGTGGATACCTTCAGCGGCACCATCAAGGAAGTTGTCGACTCCGGCCGCATGGTCGAACTTCCTCTCAACGGCCGCAACGCGCTCTCGCTGCAAGCCCTCCTGCCAGGCTCGATTCAGATGGGGACCGGTTCCGCCGCCTCTGGCATCGCTCTCAATACGAACTTGGTTTTTAGCGTAAACGGGGCTCGCCCTAATAGCAGTGCCTACACCCTCGATGGCGGCCTCAATATGGACATGTACAACAACCTGCCCGCCGCGTTCCCGAATCCCGACACCCTTCAGGAATTCTCCATCCTCCAGAACGGCTACAACGCCGTCAATGGTCGTAACGCTGGCGCGGTCATCAATATGGTTACCAAGTCCGGCACCAATGAGTTCCACGGTGTCCTCTTCAACTTCCTCCGCAACGAAAAGCTCAATACCCGCAACTTCTTCGCCGCCGGCGTCGACCCACTCCGGCGCAATCAATTTGGAGGCACCATTGGCGGCCCCATCCGTCTGCCCCGTTACAACGGCAAAGACAAGAGCTTTTTCTTCTTCGCCTACGAAGGCACACGTCAAGTTCTCGGGTCCACCTCAAGCTCGATCATCGTCCCCACAGCTCTTGAGCGAACCGGCGACTTCAGCCAAAGCTTCCTGCGCGGAACGCGGGTGAATGTGGCTCCACCTGAAACCGTAAGCGCCGCCAACCCGCAGGGCAATCCATTCCCCAACAACGTCATCCCTGCCTCACGGCTCGATCCGGTAGCCACCAACTTCGCCAAAGTGTTTATGCCCCTGCCCAACCGCACCGGCAACATCTTTGCCTACAACGTCTCGCTCCCCACTGCCGAAGACCAGATCACCATCAAGTTCGATCACAACTTCAACGAGAAACAGCGCACCAACTTCCGTATGTTTTTCGACGATTTCCGTCGCAATCAGAACGCCGGCCTTCTCCTCTTCAACTCCCAGAATAATTGGGTCACCTACAACTACAATCTCAATCACACCACCGTCTTTTCGCCCAGCCTCGTCAACAGTGCCACAGCCACCGTCGCTAGAAACACCTTCGTCCGCGCGCCACTCACCACCGATGCCGCTCTCGACTGGGCTGCCCTCGGCTGCCGCTCCTGCCTCAGCCTTTCGCCTCCCGGCGTACCTACTGACTGGGCCATCACCATCAGCAACGGTTTCGGCGTACGCGTCGACACGAACTTCCAAAGCTACATGATGAATTATCAGTTCATCGATAATATGACGTACACCAAGGGCAACCACACCATGACCTTCGGCGGAGAAATCTCCAAGGTTCGCCGCAACGGTCGGGAATTTTTCCAGAAAGATACACAGTTCTCCGTCAACGGCCAGCGCAGCGGCAACCAGGGCTACGGCTATGCCGACTTCTTTCTCGGTGCGGCCAACGACGTCTACCAGAACTCTCCCATACGCGCCTACCAATACAAGTGGACTCCCTTCTTTTACTTCCAGGATGATTGGCGCGTCACTCGCCGTCTCACTCTCAACCTCGGCCTCCGGTGGGAACCCTTCATCATGGTCAAAGAGAAGAATGAAGAACTCGGTGCCTTCCGCGCCGGCCAGCAATCCACCGTCTACCCGCGAGCCCCGATCGGCGCACTCTTCCCTGGTGACAAAGGCATTTCCAATGGCATCGTCGGTAACGATTGGTTCAAGCCCGCCCCTCGCTTCGGCTTCGCTTGGGACCCCTTCGGCAATGGCAAGACCAGCGTGCGCGGTGGCTGCGGTATCTTCTGGGATACGCTCCGTCTGGTTGGCCTCAACACCAACTCCATCAACCAGCCCTTTTCGTTCGGCCTCCGCACCTTCACAGTTCAGTTGAGCGACCCCTACGCAAACAACCCCGGCCAGCTCCAAACTCTCCGCAACTACACGCCACCGGTGACTGCTGACGACCGCGCCCGCCGCACCTTCATCAACCCCGTGACCCACAACTCGGTGGACTCCGACTTCACCTCTGGCTACATGCAGCAGTGGAACCTCAGCCTCCAGCGCGAACTTCCCGGCAAGACCGTCCTCACCCTCGCATACATCGGCTCCAAGGGGACCAAATTCATGGTCGGGCAGAACATCAACCCCGCCATCTTCGTGGCCGGACAATCCACCACGGGCAACGTCGACGCGCGCCGCATTTACCAGGGTTTTGGAGAAATTCGCAACACCCAGGCCACTGCCAATTCCACCTACCACTCGCTGCAACTCAGCTGGAATCGCCGCCTGAGCGGAGGCTTTTCCATCCTCGGCAGCTACGTCTGGGCGAAGAGCCTCGACCTGGCTTCGAACGACGGCAACTCCGGCACCGGCAACCAGGCCACCAATCCCTTCCGTCAGAATCTCGACAAAGGCCCCAGCGACTTCGACGTCCGCCACCGTGTGGTCAATTCGGTTCTCTGGGATCTCCCCTTCGGTCGCGGAGCCAAAGGCTTCAAGAAGTATCTCCTTGGCGGTTGGCAACTCAATGGCATTTCCACCCTGCAGACTGGTTTGCCCTTCAGCGTCAACGCTGGCGTAGACCGTAGTTTGGCCGGCATTGGTCGCGATCGCGCCGATGTCCTCCGCCAGCCCGACATCTACGGCGGCAAGGCCCGCGGTGAGATGATCCAGCGTTACTTCGACACCAGCGCCTTCGCCCTGCCTGCCGTTGGCACCTTTGGAACCTCCAGCCGCAACTACCTTTACGGTCCCGGATTGATCAACTTCGACCTCGGTGCCTTCAAGGCGTTCAATTTCACCGAGCGCCGCCGCCTTGAGTTCCGCTGGGAAGTTTTCAATGCTTTGAACAAGCCAAACTTCCTCAACCCGGTATCCGCATTCCAGAATGGTAACTTCGGCCGCATCACAAGCGCCCGCGATTCCCGCATCATGCAGGCCGCGCTAAAGTTATATTTCTGATGCACTCCTGGATGCTCTTCACTGTTCTCGCTCAATTCGGTCCATCCGGCTGGCAAACTCAATCCAGTCCGGATTTTCCGTCGGCTTCCTGGCGCATTGAGGATGGGGCAATCCGCTCCAGCCCCTCTGCGCCACGCGCTGATTGATCGAGCAAGACCTTACACCCAATTTCGATCTCAGCTTCGACTGGCGCGCATCGCCAAAGGCAGATGCTCAGCGGTGAAGGATCCTGCCGCGACTACTTCAGCAGCGCCTTCGTGAACGCTCCGCGGAGCTTCATCAGCCCAAGTTTCACGTCTGTGCCTAAGTGGACTCTGAGGGTACGGCGACCGCGTTCCACGAGAACATCCAGATCGCCGCGCGCTTGCGCCGCTTTCACGATGCCGAAGGTGAACTTGCTGCCTGGAACCTGCAGATCGGCCGCGTCGTCGCAGGTCACCTGCAGGAACACGCCCGTGTTCGGACCGCCCTTGTACGCCTGTCCCGTTGAGTGCAGGAAGCGCGGACCAAAGCCCAAACAAGTCGCCACTTTCTTCTTGTCGCGCACCTGTGCTCGGATCGATTGCAGGGCGTTCTCGTTCGACGCGTTCATTTCGACATAGCCGAGCACGGCGAAATAGTCGCTCGGCTTGAGCGATTCCAGAAGCTCTTTCACGCGCTCTGTGAGAGCCGGATCCATTACGCTCAACGGCGTCTCCGCAGGCAGCGAGCCGCTGGCTTCGAATTCCGCAGTGAGTTTTTTGGTGGCAATTTTGGCGGCTTCCACGTCGGGCTGATCGAACGGGTTGATGCCGATGATCGCGCCCGCGACCGCCGTGGCGATTTCCCAACGCATGAATTCCGCGCCTAGGTGATAAATGCCCGGCAGCGTGATTCGCACCACCGGATGCCCGGCCTTTTCAAGTTCCGCAACGCCGACTTCGTGCGCCTGTTCGGTAGCGCCTTCGAGCCGTAAATAGACGAACAGGCGATCATTGCCGTAAAGCCATGGCGGACCCAGCGGTTCGCGATCTACCGGAATGATGCCCTTGCCTAGTTTGCCCGTGGATTCGGCTACGAGTTGTTCCATCCACGCGCCGAGATCCGAAATGCCAGGGGAGGCGATGATGGTCAGCTTATCGTGCCCCATATTGCAGGCCGCGCCGAGCACGATTCCCAACGCGACGCCTGGGTTGTTTGCCGGTTCCGCGTGGCATTCGCCCACCATGATCTGCGCTTCGTGCAGAAAGCGCCCCACGTCGATGCCCATTGCGGCTGCGGGTGCCATGCCGAAGTTCGAGAGCGCCGAATAGCGTCCGCCGATGGAGGCATTGCCGTAGAAGATCTTCCAGAACTTGTCGTTTTCCGCGACTTTCTGCATGTTCGAGCCGGGGTCGGTAATCGCGATGAACTGCGATGGATTCTTGGCGAGATCGAAGAAATACTGCTTGAAGATGTTCGGTTCGAGCGTGGAGCCGGACTTTGAAGAAACAAAGAACAGCGTCTTCTCGATGTTTACTTTGTTGGCGAACGTCTGCACCTGTGCAGGATCGGTGGAATCGAGCACATGCACTTCAGGGAAGCCGGCCTTCTTGCCAAAGGTCATGGCCAGCACTTCGGGACAAAGCGAGGATCCGCCCATGCCCAGCAGCAGGATGTGTTCGAAGCCGCGCTCCATCACCGCCGCGCCGAGATCGCGCAGGGCTTGCACGTTGTCCACCTGCTCGTCGACGATGTCGAGCCAGCCGAGCCACTTTGCTTCATCGGCGTTGGTCCAGAGCGAGGCGTCTTTGTTCCAGAGCTTTTGGACATTGCCCTGGGCGGTCCAATCTTCGAGCGTTGCGCGGACCTTTGCATCCAGGTCCAAGGGCAGAGAATATTCGAGACTCAAGCTTTTCCTCCCAAGATGTATCCACTTGCTATGCGGGTGAATTCCGCGATCTGTTGTTGCTGCCAGGCGTCGTCTTTGTTCAACTCTTTGGCCATCACGGCGGCAGCTTTCGGAGCCATGCGCAGCGCGGCTTTGGCGTTGAGAAACAGCGCCCGTGTGCGCCTAGCCAGCGCGTCATCTAAAGTTCGGGCCATCTCATGACGTACGCCCCAGACGATTTCGGCGGCCGTGTATGGCAACTCTGCATCGAGCGGTTCGGCCAAGCTTGCATCCGCCTTTTGTAGTGCTTCGATTTCCAAAGCATCGACGCCGTAAACCGCGAGGTCGTCGAACTTATCGGCGTTTTGATGGTAACCGTGAATGTTGAGCGTGCGGGTGACGCAGGGGCGTTCTTCAAGCTGTGCCATGGTGGCCGCTTGATTGACGCAGTCTTCGGCCATGTGGCGGTATGTGGTCCATTTGCCGCCGGTGATGGTGACGAGCCCGGACGACTCGATGCGGATGGAATGATCGCGCGACAGGGCGGCGGTGTTGCCTCCGTCACCGGCTTTCACCAGCGGGCGGATTCCGACGAAGACACTGAGCACATCGGCGCGGGTCGGTGCCTGATTGAGGTATCGCGCCGAGGTTTCGAGAATGAAGTCGATCTCTTCTTCGAAGGGCAGCGGATCGAGCGTCGATGTCGTGATCGGCGTGTCGGTGGTGCCGACGACGGTGTGGCCATGCCAGGGGATCGCGAACATGACGCGTCCATCGCGGGTGTGCGGAACCATAATCGCGTGATCGCTGGATAGGAACTTGCCCGGAAAGACGAGGTGGATGCCTTGGCTGGGCGAGATCATGGGTTTGGCTTCCGCATCGGCCATGCGGCGAATGTTGTCAGTGAAGGCTCCGGTGGCGTTGATGACGACTTCGGCTCGTAGTTCGTATTCTTTGCTTGCTTCGAGATCGACAGCGACTGCGCCTTCGAGTTCGCCGGTGCTCGATTGCAAGAGCCGCTCCACACGCATGTAGTTGACGAGCGTCGCGCCTTGTTCGGAGGCAGTTTCGGCGAGGTTGATGAGTAGGCGGGCATCGTCGAACTGGCCGTCGTAATAGACGATGCCTCCGCGCAGGCCTTCGGTCTTGATGGTCGGCAGGCGCTTCAGCGCTTCGGCGGAAGAGAGAATTGTGGACGGGCCGAAGCCGTATTTGCCCGCGAGCATGTTGTAAACTTTGAGTCCGACGCCGTAGAAAGGGGCTTCCCACCATTCGTAGTTGGGGACGACGAAGGCGAGATCGTGGACGAGGTGGGGTGCGTTCTGGCGCATCAAGCCGCGCTCTTTGAGGGCTTCCATGACGAGCGAGATGTTGCCCTGTTCAAGGTAGCGTACGCCGCCGTGGGCGAGCTTGGTGGAGCGGCTGGAGGTTCCTTTGCCGAAGTCGGACTGCTCGACGAGGACGACATCGTAGCCGCGTGATGCGGCGTCAACGGCAATACCGACGCCGGTTGCGCCTCCGCCGATGATGAGCATGTCCCAGGGCTTGGATCCTCGCTCCTGGATGCGGCCGAGCATTTGGCTGCGGATCATATCCTTGCGGCCTTGCGGTCGCAGCTTTTTGCACTGTCACTCGTCATGCTTCGTCCAATATACCTTTATGGGAGGCTGTCACGGAGGACATTCCACTTTGCTCTATGGGTATGGGACCTTGCTCGTTGCGGTGACAAGGCCTTTCTGCGATTCTCGCCGGGTAGTCCAACGAATGGCCACCACGGAGACAAGCCCGGCAATCGTGAGGAATGCGCCGAGGCGAACCGAGACTGGCTTGTAGCGGAGTTTCACAATGTGCGTGCCGGGCTCAGCCACAATGCGTGTAAGCGCGCCATAGGTGCGCAAGATCCGCGTTGGAATGCCATCCGTTGATGCCTGCCAGCCGGGGAAGTGGACACCGGAATATGTCAGCAAAGCGCGAGAACCCGTCTGGAAACGAATAAAAATGTGGTCGGAAGTAATGTGCTCAACCGGCTCAACCGTAACTGAGTCAGAGACGCCAGAAACCTTTCCCGTCAACGCCAGCGGAACATTTCTGCCCAAAACGATCGCAGTCTCTCGAAGATCGATCGAGGGATCGGCGAGGTGCGCGCGAAGGTCTGCTACGGTTGTGACGAAGCGGGCATCGTGGGAAATCCAGGCTTGTGGAAACGCCTTCATCGGCTCCCTTGTGTATGAGATCCCGTCCAACGTTCTATAACCAATCCCAAGAAGCGCCCGTGTGCGGGTATTCGAGAGGTCGAGATCCCAAAGCGTAGCCGGTATTGCCGCTACGAAACTTTCGAACTGACGAATACCGTATTGATCGCCTAGGCTCATCCGGACGCGATCACCCGCGAGCGAGATGCGTTCGCCACCCACATCAGGCGGGGCGTAGGGTCGAAGCGTTGGAGGTCGTTGGCGCATACAGCCCTCTCTCCTCGCACGGGCGCTACGCGGAGAGATGACACAGTGAAAAGTTCGACCAGGAGCGCGGTAGACGCAAGCGCTACACGTAGCAAATTGCTGGAAACCCACACGGAGGCAGCCAACAGGCAAAAGGCAATAGCAGCAAGGTGAAGATAGTTGCCCGGTTCCAGCCCATAAGTTAAGGTTGTCGGTGCAATCATTCGGGGAAGCGCCAGGGTGATCGCGCCAACGACTGTTGCGATCGCAAGAAACTACCTGCGCTCCCGGTAGCACGCTGGATTGCGTGCCAAGCCGATAGCCATGAGCCCCGCAGCGGAGAGCGCAAACAGAAATAGGGCGCGAACCGGGGGTCTCGCCTTTTCAATGCCTGGAATCAACCCATACAAAAAAAGATGAAAAGGTGTGTTTGCTCCGTTTGCTCCAGGTCCTGGCGGTGTCACACTCCGTGATGCACTCATGGCACGCGCAGGAGTAAAGGACGGCCTAAACTGGGATGGTTGGAATTACTACTTTGGGCTGGTTACGAATGTCGATGGGCAATACGCTTCGTCTGCATGCGTGGCGAACCCTTCCTCGACTTCCTCGACAATGTCAGTCGATACCTATCTTGGCTATCTGGAACAGGTTGGGACCTCGACTTGTCCAGCAGTGCAATACTTATGGCCGAACGGTGGAAGCGCAAACGCGATACTCGGCGAAATGATCAAACGCGCTGGGGACGAGAACATCCAGCTACGTTGGGATCAGTGGAATACTCATTTAACAGCTTTGACCCAAATCACTGGTGCATTGCCGCAGCAAGTGTGCATGACTGAGCAGAGCGGCGTCTACCCGAACAGCTTTCTATTGTTAACGGCACGTCAATGGCTTCTGTTTTACGAGCATATCTACGTGCCGAACACTATTTCATGCCGCAGCTAGGAGCTCAGGTAGCTTAGTTAGGTGATTCATCTGAGGGTACATCCGCCTCGCTTCGACAGGAGTGTTGCTGATGCGTCACTTCGCCTGTTCATCTTCAATGCAATTGTGTCGAACATTTGCGAAAGCCATCGTTGTTGCAAACCGACCAGCGGGTTCTTTGCGGTTTCGGTTGAAGGCGATGCCGCTCACCATTGGATCGAACATCGGGGGCGTGGTCAACAATGGCGATCCCCGGGATACAGGGGATACAGGGCTGGTCGGACGGAGGAATCGTCATCCCTTTTTCTCCCAACCCTTGCTGCGGCCCACGGCCTCGGACCACCGCTCGCGAAGCTCTGTGACTTTCACCGCGGGCATCGAAGGTTCAAAGCGTTTGTCCACCTGCCACTGCGAAGCTGTCGCGTTGGTATCGGGCCAGAAGCCAACAGCGAGCCCCGCGAGGTATGCGGCACCCAGCGCGGTGGTTTCGGTGATCGCAGGACGCACCACGGGAACCTGCAGGAGATCGGCCTGGAACTGCATCAACATTGTATTCGCCGACGCACCGCCATCGACGCGGAGTTCCTGCAGCGCGATGCCGGAATCGGCATGCATGCCATCCAAGAGATCGGCGACTTGATAAGCGATGCCTTCCAAGGCCGCGCGCGCGATGTGGCCCGCCGTGGTGCCACGCGTGATGCCAGTGATGGTGCCGCGGGCGTACTGATCCCAGTGCGGCGCGCCCAATCCGGCAAAAGCCGGCACGAGATAGACTCCGCCGTTGTCGGGGACGCTTTCTGCAAGGGCCTGCACGTCGGAGGCTTGGCGGATGATGCCGAGTCCGTCACGTAACCATTGGACGACTGCGCCGCCGATGAATACCGAGCCCTCTAGCGCATATTCCATCGGTGCGGAGCCGAGCTTCCAGGCGACGGTGGTGAGCAGCTTGTTGCGCGAGGGAACCGCGCGCGGGCCGGTGTTCTGCAGCATGAAGCAGCCGGTGCCGTAGGTGTTCTTGGCCATGCCCGGACGCAGGCACATCTGTCCGAACAGCGCCGCTTGTTGATCGCCGGCGATGCCCGCGATGGGGACGCCTTGCGCGTTGTGGCCGTAAATTTCACTCGACGAGCGCACTTCTGGCAGCATCGATTCGGGCACGCGTAGCAGCTTCAAGAGATCCGCATCCCACGCGCCGGTCCTGATGTTGAACATCATTGTGCGCGATGCGTTGCTCACATCGGTGACATGCTTTGCGCCAGCGGTCAAGTTCCAGACCAGCCACGTGTCGACGTTGCCGAAAGCGAGCTTGCCGGCTTCGGCTTTGGCACGTGCGCCTTCTACGTTGTCGAGGATCCAGGCGACTTTTGAGCCTGAGAAGTAGGCGTCAATCATGAGGCCCGTGCGCTGCTGGATCATGAGTTCGTGACCGTCGCGCTTGAGGCCGTCGCAGAATCCAGCGGTACGGCGATCTTGCCAGACGATGGCGTTATAGATGGGCTTACCGGTTTCGCGATCCCAAACTACGGTGGTTTCGCGCTGGTTGGTGATGCCGATGGCGGCGATGTCTTTGAAGTCCACGCCAGCTTTGGCCAAGGCTTCGGTGACGACACCGCTCTGCGACGCCCAGATCTCGATGGGGTCGTGTTCCACCCAGCCGGGTTGCGGAAAGATCTGAGTGAACTCTTTCTGGGCCACGGCGGCGATTTCGCCGGCGGCGTTAAAGAGAATGGCGCGGGAACTGGTGGTCCCTTGATCGAGAGCCAACACGAAGGGCATGCTTCTCAGTCTAGCGGAATTGGCTGAAAACCACCGGTATGGTGGAGTGTGGCCAGGTGGCGTTCTGTTTATGTGTATCGGAATCATCGAGATACGAAATGGCAGTGGGAATGCATGTAGAGAGAGCGCAGACAGAGGCCTGCTACGCGATGAAATCCAAATTGATGCTGGCGACACTGACGTTGACCTTGGGAAGCGCTTCGGCGCTGTTCGGCCAAGGAATCTATCGGGATGACGGCGACTACGAGGATGACGGCTACTCGGTTTACGATGCTCCGCCGCCTCCTCAGATCGCGGGTCCTGGGTATGGGTATCGGTCGGCGTGCCCGGGTCCGAACTATGCGTGGATTGACGGTTTCTGGAACTGGGGCGGATCGCGGTATGCATGGCGGGGCGGATACTGGGCTCCGCGGCCGTATGTGAGTGCGTATTGGAATGCGCCTCGCTACGCGAGCGGACGTTACTACTCGGGCTACTGGGGTGGCGGTCGCAATGGCGGTGGCAGGAGGTGTGCTGGCGCAAATGTTAAGCTGGTTTATTGGCTATGCGCTGCTTAGACTGCGCAAAAAAGATGGCTGGAATATTCCCGAATCTGTTTATGAGCGTGCTTGTTACTTCTTCCGTAAATACGCGTTGTTTTTATTACTGCTGAGCTGGGCAACCTTAGGTAATGTGTTGGTTGTCATTGCCGCTTTCTTGGGGACAAAACCAAGGACAGCATTTCCGCTAATATTTAT
>ENA-ORBV01002933-ORBV01002933.1-microbial-mat-metagenome-genome-assembly--contig:-NODE-2933-length-35116-cov-13.078998_pt1 | contig 35116 bp, 37 predicted proteins | sample MGYA00237777_ERZ505514 | MGnify/ENA primary metagenome ERZ505514 (study PRJEB26160, sample SAMN06269048) | microbial mat metagenome | isolation source: Oligotrophic lake microbial mat | place... | reverse complement strand
GCAATTGGCGGCAGAAAAATTTTAAATGTTTTGATATGAGAAGGTCCCATATTTTTCTGTGCAGTTCCAGTCCATGCTGTCTCTGCTTGTTTGAAAAAACAGTCTGATTTTAAAAAGAAATATAAAAAACGCCTTCCCAGTGACTCTTCATCAATTGGACGAAATCTCATGATGCTTGTGTTTAACATCAGTGGCAGATCTTCAGCTTTAGCGATCGCCATCTTTCCAATAGAACCAGATGTAGCGACAAGAATATCATCCTCGTCAACGAGAAAATGCTGATACTTTCCCTCAACTTCTTTTACATCAAGAAAATTGCACAGCTTCTTTTCAATACTTTCATCGACAAAAGTTCTTATGTTGAGAAATGGAACACCACTTTCACGATATTGATATTTGCGTAGTCCTGGTCCCTCTTGAAAAAAGACAATTTCAGGAAAGTCAACAAATTCCCATCCATTCGGTAAATCATTCATACTGCAAACTCCACTTAAAACACATTACCCAACATTACACAAAAAAACTCAACCATAATTAGATCTAAACCTCCCAATCCTCAAGATGCAATCCATCGACACGCATAAACTCACGAGTATTATGAGTTACCAAAGCTAAATCATTAGCCAAAGCGATCGCCGCAATTTGCAAATCATAAGCCCCGATAGGAGTTCCTTTTGCTTCTAATGCAACACGTACATTCCCAAATATAGATGCAACCAAATCATCAAAAGTTAACGATATAAATTGAGCTAAAAACTCTTGCTGAAGTCTATAATTGCGTTCAGGATTGGCACTTTTCATTGAGCCATAAAACATTTCAGCTTTCACAACCGAACAAACAAAAATATCGGAAATTATAATAGATTCTAATCGCTGCTTTAAATTTAAGTTTTTGCCCCGCATATAAACAATGCAAGTATTTGTATCTAATAAAAATTTCATTCTATCGGTTCGCGTTCTGATTGTTGTGGCTGCGGGTGTCTGATAAAAGTTTCATCATCGATACAACCATAAAACTTAGCTAGTGGATGGTCATTTGTCTCACCAACTAATGCTAATTGTATATTTGGTTGCAAAGAATCCACCAAAATCTTCAATAAAGTCCAACGATTAGCGATCGGTAATTGATTTACTAACCTTTTTAACTCCAAAGGAGACATATTATCTTGAGTTAACTCATAAGTTGCCATTGCACTACCTCCAAACCTTAATACTCTATTAAAAACGATTATTCACCGCCACGATAAGCCGCGATTTCTTCAGCTATCTCCTCATTTGCTAATGGTCGATCGGCATGAAGGGCTTGTGTTTCCTTAAATAGCTGTCTAAAATCCTCAACTAACGCCGTTCTGTCTTCCATAGTTTTAGGCTTTGACCGATTACGATTAATCTGTTGCTTATAAAGCAAAAAATCAACAAACTCAATCACAGAAGGTAACGTGTCTGCCTCTAAATCGTCTAACTTTTCAGAAAGTCGATCGCGTAATCCTAAAGTAGCATTTATCATCGTCGTAGTCATTTCATTAATAGACATTTGATCTAACCTCCTAAATCTCTAATCGATCGATTCGCGTTCAGATTGTTCTGGCTGAGGGTGTCGAATAAAAGTTTCATCATCAATACAACCATAAAACTTGGCTAATGGATGTTTAGTTACATAAACCTCCTCGATTGGCGTAATTTCTATTCGATCGACATCCTCAAGCCAACTTGCCCAGCGATCCGAGAGGCTTTCCAAAATCTTCAAAACCTCAGTTTGTACTTTCATGATTACTCCTAGCTTTTTTAGTACACCTCATCATGACTACCAATATCAATCAAAAAGATATCTTCCTCTTGAGAATCAGGATTCTTAACTAAATTAAAGTAGGGTGAAACGGATCGGTAGCCAATAATCTAAGTTTCTCAGAAATTCTTGCCTCAATCCCTCGCTTCTCACGTATCAAAGCTTTAAAAGCACGCTTAAACGCAGAAGAGAATACAAGCGTTCTCATTTCATTAACTCAGTCATAACTTCATCTACCGTTCCACGAAAAACGTCACCCTGCTCATATTCTTTAGTAGAGATCGCAATATTAGCCGCAATCCGATCTCGTCTACGCTCTATGCGCCGTTTATTTACCAGATCCACCAAAATCATTTGTTCATCATCAGACATCGCTTCCACTAATTCTAAAATCCCATTAAAACTGAGAGTACCATTCATTACTAAACCTCTTTACTACTATGTCTGAATAGATTATCGTCCAAATCCAGCTAACTTCATCATCACACTAAATCTCTAATCGATCGATTCGCGTTCAGATTGTTCTGGCTGAGGGTGTCGAATAAAGGTTTCATCATCCATACAACCATAAAAACTAACAGGCAATAACTCTACATCCTCATAGAGCAATGATAGCGGACATTGAAAATCAATACTGGTTAGCTCCAAAATATCGGGATTAGCCTCATTTGCCATATCGTCGGGATAGCTAGTTAACACCCACTTATCATTACTTCCTTTCAGATATCGATCGACCCCGATCTTCTCGGCATCGATCAGCACATACTCTTGCAAACTCGACAAACGGCGATAATAGCGAAACTTATCCCCATAATCAAAACCCGACGTACTGGGTGACAAAACCTCAATAATCAGCGTCGGAGCATAAATTGCATCACGAGATCGCCGATCTTGCTCATTACAACTCACCACCACATCAGGATAAAAATAAGGACCTTTTTCTGAAAGCATGACCTTAACATCCGCGACATTAATCCGACACCCCCTTGCTTTTACATAATTACGCAACACACTGTAAACATTCAAAGCAATATCGTTATGTGGCAAAGTCCCACCCGCGATCGCATACACTTCACCATCAATATATTCATGACGAATTTGCTGCTCTGCTTCCCACGCCAAATATTCCGCAGGAGTCATGAATTGACGTTCTAAATTAGCAATCATGGTAAATCTCCTAACTAAGCGATCGCATATCCTGAGAGCTGACGCATATAGGGCGGCTGAAAGCCAATCACAATATCTTCTCTAGCAACACCTAAATCGATTAGCTCTTGACCAATATCTAGCTCAGTATTATTTACCTGAATCCAAACCTTACCATTTTTAATATCTAGCTGCATCGAAGATCCATAAACCCGATGTTTGTTATCCCAGCCGATTGCTAACACCAAATAGCGATCGCTCTCGCGATCGAAAACCGTTGTCACCTCAATATCGCCATAGGATGGTTTATACGATGCGTACTCAGTCAAAACTTTTTTCACAATAGAGCGATACTGCTCGGATTTATCTATGGTATCCATTTCGCAATCACCTCATTTTCAATGTCATAAATCAATAATTCAATTTGATATTCGTCAACGATTATTTGTGGAAACTCTTTTTGAAATAGTGCATCATAGGCAATTTCTGGCATAGCAAGAAATAATTTTCGATCTGGCTCCTTCAATTTTAATGCAGTTCGATAGTTGATAAACTGTCCGATCGCAAGATGAAAATCTGTAATCGCAGAGGTGTTGATAAAACTTTTGATCTCGATCGCGATTTTACTGCCATTCATCTCAGCAGCTAACAGATTATCTGCACCAAGATCGATAAAAAAATCTATACCTCCAACTCTCAAAAACAGAGGGTCGTCAGTGATTTGCCAACCATCTTTAATCAGAGCCTTTTTGACAATATCGTGAAACTTGTCTTTAGCCGACATTTTCCAACTCCTTCATAAAACTCTCGATCGCTGCCATTGCAGTTTTTAAATCAGGATACTTAGTATAGTGTGAGCAATCCTAATGAGTCTGAATTTATCAAATCTTGGACTTCATGATGGTGTGTTTTTAGAATGTTTTCAATTTCATTGGTTGCACAATTACCACGCCGAATCCAGATTACTTTTGGCGGAAACCCTAGCAAAATTAGCAATTCGTTGTAATCACTATCTCTAGTAACAATTGTAAAATGGTTCTCTTTTGCATATTGCCAGATTCGACGATCATCTATACGATCTAAACCTAAATGATAAACATGATCGGAACTAGGAAACAAATCAGCTAAGCGATTCACCAATCTAGGAGAAAGATTATGATCGAAAAGAAGCTTCATATCTTTACTAATAGAGTTTGCTGTTCGCGATCGGCAGCATAGCTAAGACAGGCGAATATATCTTCTTGAGTAAGATAAGGAAAATCTTCAAGAACTTCTTGATAGGTCATACCAGAAGCTAAATAAGACAGAACATCATAAACAGTGATTCGCATTCCTCTAATGCAGGGTTTACCACTGCGTTTTCCTGCCTCAATGGTGATGATATCGCGGTAATTCATCTAATTTTGAGTGATAGTTTTATATTATTCTACTATAGTGCTCCAATCCCATCGATAGATAATCAATCATTACTACTTAGAAATTACCTCTAGCTCACACTTTCCAATTCCTCCATCAAGCTTTTAACTTCGGTAAGTGCTGTCTCTAAATGCGCCGCGATCGCAGAGGCAATCTCGTCAGGCTCCGTCATCTCATCTTCAGGATCGTCACTCGTATCGCGTAACCAAGCAATATCCAAATTATCATTTCGATCGCGAATCTGTTCGCGGGTAAAACAACGGAATCGCCCCTCTTCGCCTCGATCGATCCGAGGTGACTTACCCAATGGGTCATCTCCAAACGCCGCCTCAAACTCGGCAAAATCTGCCACGGTCAACTGGCGCGTCTTACCGAAGGTGTTCATATTGGCACGCATATCGTAAACCCAGACAGCTTTGGTATTGTTTCGATCGTTCTTGCCACGAGTAAAAAACAACACATTCGTTTTCACACCTTGGGCGTAAAAAATTCCCGTCGGCAATCGCAAAATCGTATGCAGATCGCAGAGTTCCATTAATTGCGATCGCAACTTCCGACCGATATTGTCTTCAAACAACACATTATCAGGAAGTACCACCGCCGCTCTGCCATTAGCTTTTAGGGCGCGATAGATATGCTCCACAAAAGCAAGCTGTTTATTAGAAGTTTCCGCTGTAGTCGAAAAGTCAGATCGTGTTGGTCTGCCACCACCCTTTTTTGTACCAAATGGCGGATTCGTCAGAATCACATCGGCTTTGCCCAGAGTCTCACCATCTGGCGACAAACTATCTCCACATCCCACCGCGCTCTCAATCCCATGCAAAATCAAATTCATCAAACAAAGCCGATGGGCATCGGGAACCAGTTCCAAACCTCTATAAGCCTGATTGCGCTGGAAATTTGCCTGTGCTGTACTTAGGGTGTAAAGGTCATTCGTTTGGTGTTTAACGAACTGATCTGCCGCCACCAAAAAACCTCCCGTCCCCACGGCTGGATCTTGGATTACCTCTCCTGGTTTTGGGTTGACTAACCTCACAATGCAATCGATCAATGGGCGGGGCGTAAAATATTGCCCTGCTCCAGATTTCTTCTCGGCGGCATTTTTCTCTAGCAAACCTTCATAGAGATTTCCCAAGCCTTCCTCACGCGCCGAAAACCAGTCTAATTTGTCGATCGCATCGGTCAAGGCTTTGAGATTTGTCGGCTTTCTGAGCTTGGTCTGAGCATCAGTGAAAATCGCCAAGACAACTGGATCTACTACATTTGTCTGATTACCCAAATCTAACAAAAGCTGCCGATAAAACGCTAATTGCTCCAAGCCCTCACGACCATCAAGATCTGCCCACCGATAATTTTTTGGCAAACGGCTTTCCTTCCCAGTCTCTGCCAACATCTTGAGAAACAGCAAAAAAGTCAGCTCAGTGACATATTCGTTATAGGTAATGCCGTCATCTCGCAGAATATTGCACAGATTCCAGAGCTTCGCTACAATATCGCGGGTTACATTGCTGTTGCTCGTTAAGCCATCTTTTGCCATAATTCCTCATTTATATCACCCAAAATCGTCTCCAGTTGTCCGTCAAAGATGCGATTGAGCCTGTTAAATCCACCGTCAGAGCGGAAGGGTTCTTGGTCAAGCACATCTCGATCGACCACAATCTCACGCACGATCTGCTCACCAATCCGTCGCAACCATTGCCTCTGCGGGTCAGTCCAATCCCGCTTGCCCAAGATCCGCCGCATCGCCCCCTTAACTCGATCTTCATAGGGTATGAGCGGATCGCCTAGGGCTGCCTGACGGATATAACCGATGATTGAAGCCGCAATGTCTTCATTTTTGGTGTCACGCCAAGCATGTCGCAAATATGACTCTGAGTAGCCCATCTTATCAAGCTCTAGACGCAATTCTCGCAATTGGGCGCGAGTCAACTCACGCGGACGCTGCAAAACCACGGTGAGTGCGGCGATCTGGTTAACGTTATTGCGAACATAATTCATAAATCCATCAAGAAAATCTTCAGGTTTCTGCCCTTCACCATAGCCCCGCGTTACCGAAATCACCTCGTCATGGTGTTCCGAAATCGGAATCCAAGTTCCTGCTGCATTGTCGAGATTTAAATCCCAAATGCGTCCCAGTTGGGGGTGTGCCCTCACCCATTCCACAAGCTCAGCCAGAGGTGTAGTTAGGCATCTCTCAAAACTGGTTTCGGGGGGTTCGCCGCTATTTGCCTCATACTGCTCTTTGGCTCGATCGCTCATTTTCTTGAGTCTCTGGCGCATTTTCACGATCATTTGTCCGCGAATCTGTTCTTGGTGTTTCGCTCGATCTGGTTCAGGATTTGGGCGATCGAGATCTTCCGAAACTTGGACTAATTCATCAAACAACTGCTCTAGCGTGATTTTAGGATTCACCACGACTGGCTTCATATCGGTTAGAGCTTGCATGTTTGCATAGATATCCACGGCATCAAAAATCCGAAATGTCTCCTTACCAATAGCATCACAGCGCCGCGTTGCCCGTCCCAACATCTGCTCATACAAAATCCGACTATTCACCCGCCGCAAAAACACCAAATTGCAAATCTTCGGCACATCAATGCCTGTAGTTAGCAAATCCACGGTCACCGCGATTTTCGGTAAAGCATCATTGCGAAAAGAACGAATCTTCTCACCAACTCGATCGACACTTCCCGTAATTTTTTGAATCGCATCATTATCTAAATCTTCATAACGCCCTTGCATCGCTAGTTTTAGTTCTGCCACGATCATATCGGCATGGCGATCGGTCGCCGCAAATATCAAGGTTTTGCCCTCCATCATTGGATCGATGCGGACTGCTAACTCCTGCGCGATCGCCCGATTAAATGGAACCGTAATCACCTTTTTATTGAACTTCTCGACCTCAAAATTCAACTCGTCGGGAGCATTGCTGAGTTCCACTTCACCCGTCACCGTGTTATAAATCGACACCTCTTCATTTAGCTTAAATTGGATGCCCGCTTTACTTCGCAATGTGCCAATCTGAATCGGTGGTTCATGATCGATCAAAATGCCATCAATTACGGCATCACGATAGCCATATTTAAAGATCGGTTCACCAAAGATTTCCTTGGTATGCAGCGCAGGTGTCGCTGTCAGCCCGATTTTTACGGCATCAAAATGTTCCAATACCCGTCGATATTTAGAGATATAATCATCCTGACTACGAAAACTCATCTCCGCATCCGACATTTCGCGATCGAGCAGATATCCTCGATGGCATTCATCAATCACGATCAGGTCATACTGATCGATCGGTGGGACATCGCGATGTTCTTTGGCATATAGCACCCGCTTCACCAATCCTTGAATCGTACAAATATGTACCTTGGTTTCCGATTCGGGATCGATAGCTTTTAAACCCTTCAAGCCAAAAATATCGGCAAAAGTCTTTGCTGTCACCACCTTAGTTGTGCGAAACTCATCCGCCGTCTGATTGCCCAAAGCACTTCGATCGACCACAAAACACACCCGCCGAAATCGCTTGGTAGAAAGTAATCGATAGAGCAAGGCGATCGCTAGTTTGGTTTTGCCCGTCCCCGTCGCCATCGCCACCAACATCGATCGTCGATCGTGTTCTAGATTCTCTTCGATTTTCTCGATCGCTCTCTTTTGATGGTCATATAAGTTAAAGCCAAATTGGAAGTCGAGATCTTTTAACTTGGCATGGGCTTCAGCGCGATCCATGCCTAACTGTGCTTCTAGCCCCTCTGGTGTCATCCATCCCACCAAGGCACGACTATGATTCGTAGATTTACGCACATCCCGAAACCAAATCCCGCTTTCGGTCTCAATTTGTTTGAGATAAGCTCTGCCATTACTCGCAAACACAAACGGAACTTGATATTCGCCCCAAGGTTCGCCCACTGCACTAAATCCTAGATTCGCCTGAAATCCCTTGGCATAACGTTCTGCCTGCGCGATCGACCCAGCGACATTCTTGCGCCGACGTTTTGCCTCAACCATCGCAATACAGCGTGTGCCAATAAACAAAGCGTAGTCAGCCACCCCATCCGCCGTTTGCCACTCCGCGATTGCCATGTTCTTGCCTTTAATCGGTCTTACGCCCTTGCCATAGTGCAACTCCCGACTATCAGCTAACCAACCTGCCTCACGCAAGTGTCGATCGATCATTGACCGCGTTTCATTTTCATCTAGATCGAGTCTGGCGGCGGCCTGATCTGATTTGGCTGCGATCGCGGCAGTCTGTTGGGATGATAACTGCTGGGCGGCGCTCTGAAGTGCAGATAATTCCTCGGCAAGTGCCGTTCTAGCTTGTTCCGACTCCTCAGCCAGTTGCTCCCATAATAGGCGCTCATCTAATTCTTTTTTAGCTTTCTCTTTGGCACTAAGTATCTCTCTAGCCTGTTCTTCTGCAATTAGTTTTGCTTTCTCTGCCTCAGTTCGAGTCTGCTCAAGCGCAATCCGTAAGCAGTCTAACTCTGCGGTTAAATCTGCTGTGGCATCAGTTGGGCTGGGCGGCGGCACAAAAGCCTCAGCTTTAAATCCCATATCTCGGAATGTGCGATGGAACCAAATTCCAAGTTTTCTAGCTATCTTTAAGATGGTCAGAGCTTCGCCATGATCGTCAGTATATTTATGGGTTGCTTTATTCCCCGCTAATCTAATTTGATGGAATAGATCGGCTACTTCACACGATATTACCTGTTCTAATTTCAGACGACGCAATAAATCCGCTTGAGTTTCTTCTGTCGATCCAAATAAACCTGTTTTCGCCGCAGTTAGCTGAGCCAAGACTTCACCGAACTGACGTAACTTAATTAGGCAAGTATTTGGATCATCTCGGAAATTTCTTTCAGCAAGAGCACTAAGACGCACTAATTGCGGGCTGTGAGTATGTAAAAACTTGAAATTGGCTGATTCCATGGTGATCCTAAGATGACTTGACGACATAACTTCTCACAGGATTTTAGGAATATGAATACCCAAGGAATTACAAACATTCAGTAACTACATTCTAAATACAAATAGGAAAACATCAAGTCGATCGAAGAATTTGCTCGTTTGCCTAATTTACGTAGCGAATCATACCGATATCCTTCTCGATATCAATGGCGTGTTACATTCGAGATGCAATACAACTGGTAGGTTTCCTCTACCCAACCGTGATGAATCTTCCACTTTCCCAGATCTGGTTTATCGTTGGTGCAGTACTGCTGTTGTTGGAATTGCTCGTACCTCTCCCCACTTTTTTGGTAGCGGGGGCGTTGGGCATCGCGGCGATGGCGGTGGCATTAGCAGCGATCGCGATCCCATTTTTACCTGTGCAACTTGCCCTGTGGGTGGCCATTTCAGGTGCGATGGTTTGGTACTCGCGTCGTTTCATCCCGCGTGACTCTAACCAACTCAAAGATGCGGTAGAAGGCATAACCTTGACCGAAATCCTGCCTGGTGAATCTGGACGAGTGCAGTATGAAGGAGGATCGTGGAAAGCCCGTTGTGATGACCCGAAAATTTCGATCGCGCCCCAGCAAAAGGTCTATATCTTGCGTCGTCAGGGCAATACTTTAATCGTTGTGCCCGAAAACTGGCTACATGATTGAGCTATTCTAGTTGCAGATTGTCGATCGATCGGAAACTTAAAAAGCGAAAAAACCTATGGATTTCATCGTTACCTTTATCATTGGCGGTGCAGTAATCTTTGGATTTGGCAGTTCCTTCAAAATTATCAACCAAGGTGAAGAAGCTCTAGTTGCGACATTTGGTAAATTCAAAGGCAAGTTATCGGCAGGCCCAAACTTTATCCTGCCCTTCGTCGATACGATTTCTTACCGAGGTACGATTAAAGAACAAGTACTAGAGATTCCGCCGCAACAGTGCATTACCCGCGATAACGTTACAATCACTGCTGATGCCGTGGTTTATTGGCGCGTTGTTGATATGGCAAAAGCTTACTACAAGGTGGAAAATCTCCGCCAAGCCATGACTAACATCGTGCTGACTCAAATTCGATCTGAGTTGGGCAGTTTAGAACTCGACCAAACTTTCACAGCCCGCAACAAGATCAACGAAACCTTGTTACATGAACTCGACGATGCGACTGAACCCTGGGGTGTAAAAGTCACACGGGTAGAGCTACGTGATATCCTCCCTGCCAAAGCGGTGCAGGAGTCGATGGAACTTCAAATGACTGCCGAACGCAAAAAACGCGCTGCCATTCTTACTTCTGAAGGCGAACGCGAATCTGCGATCAACAAAGCTAGAGGGGCGGCTGATGCTCAACTTCTTACTGCTGAAGCTTCCCAAAAATCTGCGATCCTCGAAGCTGAAGGACAAAAACAGTCACGCATTCTTAGAGCCGAAGCCGAACGCCAAGAAAAAGTATTGAGATCGCAAGGTACAGCCCAAGCGGTGCAAGTACTGGTTCAAGTCACCAAAGGCAATCCTCAAGCACAATCTGCTCTGCAATTTCTCTTGGCTCAGAGCTATATCGATATGGGAACCACAATTGGTTCTAGCGGTAGCAGCAAGGTTATGTTCATGGACCCGCGCACGATTCCTGCCACGCTTGAAGGTATGAAGTCGATCGTGGCTGATGGTTCTTCGATCGACAACCCGAATGCCTCCACTGAGGGGCTTGGTACTAATCCCAATATTAATTTAAGTGAAAGTCTTGGCACTAACCCTAGCAACTGGACAAAATAGTTAATCTTCGTCCCAGCCGTCGATCGCCAGCATTTCGCCAATCGCATCTTGGGTGCTAAATCCAAATTCGGCTAGCTCTTTTTTCCAATGTTGCCACTCGTCGCCATAGACGAGGGCAATCTGCCAAAGGCTATCGGAGGGTTTGACCAACTTGGCATCAACGAGCGATCGAACCTGTTGCTGAAATTTCACCATGGGGTGGACAACTTGTGTTGTATTCATACTTGTTTAATTTTGAGAATCTTAATAAAAATTTGATTTGATTGAATTATGCGGTCTTGAGATCTGAGGAGCTATGACCAGACGATATACTACACCTGAATTAAGTGATTAGCAAATTTATTTAAAAAAGTATCGATCGAGTAATTGTGTATATTTCTTACGGATAGCTAGATCGATCGATATAATCAAGAGTAGTAGTAGCGATAAGGAGTTAGAGCGATGGTAGCCACTCTAAAACCATCTGTAGTAGAACAATCACCACAGTCAAAAGTTGTGATTACTTGGGAAGCGTTGCCAGCCAATTTTGTTTTAGAAGAAGAACCTGTGGAAAGTACGGCTCAACCATTGATTGCGGGCGCACTCCGAGAAAGTCTGGAACTGATCGGATACATTCAACCAACGATGCTGATTGCCTCTAATCTAGGCATCTGCGCCACGATGAATAACAATCTTGTGATTAAAGCCCCCGATTGGCTCTATGTCAGGTCTGTTGTGCCATTAGTTGAGTCAAAAGATCGGCGCAGCTATACACCACATTTAGAAGGAGAAGTGCCGCAGGTGGTGATGGAGTTTCTTTCCGAGACTGATGGCAAGGAATACTCGGCAAAACCCACCTATCCGCCTGGCAAATGGTATTTTTACGAGCAGATCTTGCGCGTCCCGACATATATTACTTTTGACCCAGAAGATAGACATCTAGAAGTTTATAACTTAGGCGAAACCGTTTATCAGTTGCAGCCCCAAGATGCCAATAATCGCTACTGGATTGCTGATATGGGATTATTTCTGGGAGTTTGGCAAGGAGAAAAGGAGGGACGCAATGGTAATTGGTTGCGTTGGTGGAGTCAAGACGGAAATATGCTGCCTTGGGCTGTGGAGCAATTAGAGCAGGAACGGCAGCTTGCCGAACATGAACGGCAACGGGCTGAACATGAACGGCAACGAGCCGATCGACTAGCAGAACAATTGAGGGTGCTTGGGATTACGCCCGAACAACTCTCCTAGCATGTTTCAAACTACGCGCCGCCGTCTGGCTCTCTGGTATACGACTGTAACGGCGATCTTGTTGCTGGTATTTGCTAGTGGTTTTTATGGCTATGTGCGTCTGACCCTGATCGATCGAATCGATGACACGATCGATCATGTCGTTGAAGTTTTAGAACGATCGCTAGTCAAAAACAACCTAGAAGCTAACTTCAGTAATGCGGCTGAATTGGAAGCCGATCACATAGACATCGAATGGTTTAATTCAGTTGGAGAGTTGATTTGGACAACACTGCCGCAGGTGGAACGATTACCGCTAGCATTGCAAGACCTCCCATTTATCCAGCCGATTTATCGCACGATCTATCTCAATCCCTCAGAGCCATTGCGGCAGTTGACCAAAGCGATCACCCTAGATGGTCAACTAATGGGCTATTTGCGCGTTAGTCATCCTTGGTTTGAGTTTACAAAACCAATTCAACAATTGTTTTTAGATTTAACCGTGGGAACAACTTTGATGATTGTGGTGGTTGCCTTGTGTGGGTGGTGGCTATCTGGACTGGCGATGCAACCTGTCAGAGACTCTTATCAACGACTCAAACAATTCACGGCTGATGCTTCCCATGAGTTACGCAATCCGATCGCAGTGATTCAAACTAATGTTCAGGTTGCTCTTGCCGACCCTGCCCCTAATCTCCAAACTCAACAACTGCAATTGGAAGTGATCGAAAGGTTAACTCGCCGCCTGACACGATTACTAGACGATTTATTGTTTCTAGCGCGACAGGATGGGAAGTTAGTGCCGCTAGTGAGAGTGCCATGTCAGTTCGATCGAATTTTGCATGAGGTCGTAGAAGAACAGCAGATCATTGCTCAGGCAAAACAAATTGATTTGGAACTATCCGATCTAGATTTGTCTGTGCAGGTGCTGGGCGATCGAGACCAACTGGTGCGACTGTTTACTAACTTAATTGGGAATTCGATCGCTTACACTCCCGACGGTGGCAAGATTAAACTCACTCAGGATTTACTTCCATCCCAAAATCAAATTCAGGTGCGGCTCCAAGACAATGGCGTAGGAATGCCTGAATCTGTGATCCCGCATATTTTTGAACGCTTCTATCGCTACCAGCCACAATCGACTTCAGGATCGGGTTTAGGATTATCGATCGTCAAAGCGATCGTCGAAAATCATCAAGCCCAAATTCGGGTGGAAAGTTCTCCTAATTTAGGCACAACTTTTACGATCACCCTACCCATTACTAAATCCGAAGTCAAAGGCATCTCTGCGGTTTTGGATTCATAACTCGATCGCTCTGATTTCAGGCATCTTTACTTGATGTAGTAACCCGAAACTTTCCAAGAACCATCTTTTCATGCATGGGTGTTACCATGTTTTGAAATATGAGTCGGCATGATCCCAATTACTGAGATAGTTTCCAACGTCAGTGAGAGCCAGCCAAGCCTGAGCCGATTCTTTTGCTTTGGTAATGGCAGTGGAATTTTTGTCACTGCTACTCGTCTTATAATTGTCGTAGCAGGTTTTTGCTTTTTTCAATTAGGTAGCAACTTAGTTGGGTTAGTTAGTTAATTATGATCTTAGTCACAGTCGGAACTGAACAATATCCATTTAACTCCTTAATGGATTGGATTGGTCTGTTAATGAAAGAGGGGATCATTACAGAAGAAGTTGTCATTCAATATGGAGCATCAACACGCTTGCCTGACGATGTCAAGATCAGTAAGGTCATGCCTGAAGCTCAATTTAAGGAAACCGTTGAAAAAGCCAATGCGGTGATTGCCCATTGTGGAGAAGGGTCAGCACTGTTGCTTGAAGAATTTGATAAACCTTACATCTTAGTACCGCGTACATCTAGGTTCCATGAACATGTTGACAATCATCAACTAGAAATGGCAGATGACTTAGAAAATCAAGGGATACTTGTTGCTCGATCGCCTGCTGACTTAGTGAAATTCCTGAAATTAATTACGATTCCCCATAGCTCCGCAGATTTTGGCGAAGACGCGCCATTGTGTGAATATCTAAGCGATCGCTATTCTCGCCAAGATTACCAAAAAATCATGCTGGTCTGCTCATCGGGTGGTCATTTCAAAGGAATGCGGGGATTGAGGCAATATTGGCAACAGTTTGAGCAACGAGATTGGATTACCTTTAAAACTGGGACGACTCAAGCCGAACTTAAGGATGAACAAGCTCATTGGGCGCATAGTCCTACTAATCGAAATTTACCTAACTTGGTGCGAAATTTACTGTTAGCTTTTCAGATAGTTAGCAAAAAACGACCTGACATCGTGATTTCTACTGGTGCAGGAGTTGCTGTGCCATTTTTAGTCGCGGCGAAGTACCTATGCAAGAGTCAAGTGATCTTTGTAGAGTCCAAGACTCGGATTCGGAATTTGAGTCTTTCGGCGCGTCTACTACGATCGCTAAAATCTTTGGATCTTCTGATTGTGCGTTCCGAAGAAATTGCCCATCTGTATCCTGATTCAGTCTATATCCCCACAGGCAATAGTCAGCAATCATTAAAGTCGGGTTTACAGGATGTGCAGATTACGAGTTTCCAAGATACGGTCTTAATCAGTACACCGAATAGAGTTTTGAATCCTGAAGCTCGTAAACTCAAGGAAGATTTTCGGCAATTGTGCCAAGATGAAGAAAGCTTCCGCAAAATTATTATTGATATGGCAAACACTGAGTTTGTGGATAGCTCAGGTCTTGGGGCGTTGATCTCTTGTTTGAAAATTTTGCACCAAAGTGATATTCAATCTGGCAAGACAGAACCAACGGAATTAGTGCTTTGGAGCGTTAATCCACAGGTGTTATCGATTTTAGAAATGACTAATCTCGATAAAATGTTCTATATTGAGCCATCGACCAGAAGCAATCGATCGCTAAGCACAAAGAATCAAAAAACTAACCAAAACAAAGGACATCAGATTGCCTCAGTTTTTCATCGCATCTATCACTCGCTCATCGGTATACCGATCTTATGCGCGATCTCCTATATAATGTATTTCCTTTATCCTGCGATCGAATTAGACCCGCAAATGCCTGTACATCCATCGGTGCGAAGTTTCCCCAAACGCCTGATCGATATTTTGGGTTCTTTAATTGGATTGAGCATTACCGCGATTTTGTTTATTCCTTTAGCGATCGCGATTAAATTAGAGAGTCACGGTTCCATATTGTTCAAGCAAAAACGCGCAGGACTGATGAGTAAGCCCTTTAGCATCTGGAAATTTCGATCGATGGTGAAAAATGCTGAAATGCTCAAACAAAAAGTTGTGAATCAGATCGCCGATTCTGCCGATGGCGATAGTTCAAATGCTGATGGTGGCGGTAAATTCTTTAAAAATAGCAACGATCCGAGGGTCACGAAAATTGGGCGGGTTTTACGAAAAACTAGCTTAGATGAACTGCCACAATTTTTCAATGTCCTTGTGGGAGATATGAGCCTTGTGGGGACAAGACCCCCAACCTTTAACGAGGTGGGGCTATATGAGTTAGAGAATGAATATACCGATGCTAAAATGACGGAATGGAGTCGTCTAGATGTGAAGCCAGGAATTACGGGTGTATGGCAAGTTAATGGTCGATCCAGCGTCAAAAGTTTTGAAGAGGTAATGGAGTTTGACTTGTCCTATAAGCAACAGTGGAGTTTGAAATATGACCTTTGGTTAATCTTCAAGACGATCGCTGTTTTATTTAATCGTAAAAATAGTGCAGTCTAATCATGACCAAGCAAGATGACATCAACTCCACCATTAAATCCACCATTATTGCGATGGTCAAAATCTCTCGGAACAAATTGGGATTTTGTTTGATTTTTGCACTTTCAGTTTTATCCATCAGCATTTTTGATACTAAACCATCCATAGCATTACCTTTGTCCCCCGGCGATCGCATTCGGTTACTCATCCCTGAGGGCGAATTATTTAACGGTGTTTATGAAGTTAATATCGATGGCAATATCCAAATCCCCTATCTCGAACCTTTGCCTGTTAAAGGATTGGAAATAGCAGAGGTAAAGCAAAAAATTTATCACACCTTAATCGATCGTAAGTACTTTCAGTCACAGTTTTTAATCGTCAATGTCAGTATCTTACAATGGTCGTCGATTCAAGTAAATGTGGCTGGGGCGATCTTTCAATCTGGACGTGTTTCCATCAACAACCGAACTGCCGAAGAGCGTACCCTTCAGCAAAATCAAACTTCGGGAGATAGTCCGCCCGATCGCTATTTGACAGCAGCCTTGCGTAGTGCAGGTGGAGTTACTCCGAGAGCCAATGTCAAAGAGATTCGCGTCATCAGAGGTCTTCATGAGCAAATTGTCGATCTATCGGGCATATTTACAGGCTCAGAAGTGGAAGATGTGCCTCTGATAGCAGGCGATCGCGTGATTGTGCCAGAACTCCCAGAGCAGCAAAACTGGTTAGTAAGACCTTCACAAATCACGCCTATAGGGGTTCGCGTATTTCTCTCTAATTTAACTATTCCCGCCAATAGCAACGCCAGTTCATCTGCAAAGTCTGATGGTTCGGGATTTTTCTATGGTGCGCGGTTCTCTCAAGCCGTCATCTCTGCAAACTGTCTTGGCGGTACGTCATCGACTAATGCTTCACGCCGAGCCGTATTAGTCCGTACCGATCGCCAAACGGGAGAAACTAAAGTATTTGATCGAGATGTTGAAGCTCTAATTCGCGATTCCACCGATGATAAAAACAATCCATTTATGATGCCTGAAGATGGAGTAGGTTGCTATGATTCGACAGTTTCGGATGTGCGAGATGTGGTGCGGACAATTACAGATATTCTCTTTACACCCTTTAACTTGATCTTTAGGGGGAAATGAAACATGACTGCCAATGACCCCATGAATCAAGCCCTAACCGTAGCCGATAGCTCTGACGATAACTCAGCGGTGAAGAAGGTCAAGTATTGGCGATATGCTAGGTATGCAGCGATCGGACTAGCAGCTAACGCAGCTTTGTGGGGAATTACATTAACCTATCTCAAAACTGCAAAGCCAGTTTATACCAGTGGTTGGGCGATGATTGTACCTGGTGCTGGTTCGGGCGTGAGCGTCAATTTACCAGAAATCGGACAAGCGAGTTCTTCCAGCAGTTCACCTTTTGGCAGCGCGTCTATGGACCCAAGGGCAAATTATCAGTTTCTGATCACCAATGAATCGGTTTTAAATGAAGCTGCCGAGCAATTAAAGATTCCTGTCAAACAACTGGGAAAGCCTAAAATCAAACTGGTTGACAACACTTCAATCATGGAATTTGAAGTTGCGGGACCAACGGCGGAAGATGCTCAAAAGCGATCGAGGGCTATTTATGCAGCGTTCCAGACTAAATTGACACAATTGCGTATAGAGGAAGTCGCAAAACGGGAGCAGGGAACTCAAGCAACCTTGACTTCCGCAAGGGAGAAACTGCAACAAACCCAAAAAAATCTTTCTGAATATAAAGCTTCATCAGGATTGAGTTCTGGCGATCAAGTTAAGGATTTATCTAGCAATATCGAACAATTACGCAAGCAAAGAGTGGAAAGCTTTGCTCAAGTCCAACAGACGACCACCCGATTATCTCAACTATCCTCGGATCTGAAATTGACAGTTCCTGAAGCTTCCAATGCTTTCCTATTGCAAGCGGATCAATTGTTTCAACAAAATTTAAAAGACTATAACGAGTCTAGTGCTATGCTCGTCGTTCTCAAAGCCAAATGGGGCGATAATCATCCCCTAGTTGTTAAGGAAGCAACCAGACAGGAAGCAGCTAGAGTTGCGATGCTCGATCGAGCAAGTTCGCTTTTAGGCAGAAAAGTCGATCGCACCACCTTACAAAAACTGAGTATTAAGAGTGAAACGGGTTCTAGTCGTGAGAGTCTCTTCCGCGATCTAGTTTCCATGCAAGCTGATCAGCAAGGACTGGTTGCTCAAAATGATGCTCTGACTGACCAAATTCTGGAATTAGAAGCGCGTTTAAAAATTCTCGTTCAGAAGCAATCCAAACTCGATAATCTCCAAAGAGAAGTCCAAATTGCCGAAGCCGTATTTGCTTCGACCCTAGCCAAGCTAGATCTCGGCAAGTCCGATATTTTTATCTCCTATCCCGTTACCCAATTGATCTCGGAGCCGACCTTACCCGATGAGAAGACTTCGCCTAAACCTTCCATTGTTTTTGTCGGTGCTGGTGTTGCCTCTATCCTCATTACCACTGGATTAGCCATGCTTTGGTGGCGTAAAGAAACAGCCCTTTACATCAAAGGCAAAATCAAATCGTCCCAAAGAGCGATCGCAGAATCATGAAGGAAACCATCGAGCCACAAAACTTTGCGGAGAGAGCGATCTGGATTTCCATTATCTGGACTTTTGGGTTCTATGCGATCGGTGGACTGTATATCTTGGGAGCAGTCCTAGCATGGATATTATTTGCTCATCTCTGCATAAAGCTATGGAAACAAGATGATGACACACCCTTAGAGGAGAGAATTACCATCCCTTGGGGAATATGGGTTTGGATAGTAAGTATGTTAGTCATGCAGCTTGCTCTGGTGATGGGACATCTCGATTTTAATCTGGGATTAGGAGAGATTATTAAATCCACAATCGGATGGGCGAAGGGATGGGCACTATTAGCGCTGTATCCCTTAGTTGGTTGTCTGAACATTCGCCCCAAATTAATGTATCGTGCTGCGTCGAAAATCTGTGCCTTTACCCTTGCAATTTCTATTCCTTTTGTGCTGGCATTTTATCTACATTTACCGCAGAGGCTTTACGTATCACCTCTGAGAGCAGTTGGTGGACCTGGCCCTGACTTTTTTGAGGTGATGCTCTACGAAATCGATCCAGGAGAAGGTAAACCCCGATGGCGATTATTTACGCCTTGGGCTCCCGCATTGGGCTTTGTTGCTAATATCTATTTCTTTATGGTTTTGAGGGAAAGCGATCGCAAATTACGCTGGTTAGGCATGGCGGGATGTCTCGTCATGTGTCAGATTTCGGCATCAAGGCTGGCTTTGATTGCAATGCCTGCGGTATGGTTGATTACTTTACTATTGTCGAAGCTCAGTCGTCCTCTAGTTATCATTGGCTTAGGAATAGCCAGTTTTATTGGTAGTATCACCTTGAATGAGATTATCGAAGCGATCGAAGACTTCAGTGAAAAGTTCACAGCCGCAAGAAAGGATTCTTCCCGCGTGCGTGCGGCGCTAGGTAGAATTGCCCGTTATCGATGGGAAAATGAAGCACCGATCTGGGGACATGGGGTAGTCGAAAAAGGACCGCACCTTGTGGAATATATGCCGATTGGCTCTCACCACAGTTGGTATGGATTGCTATATGTTAAAGGTTTCGTTGGTTTTTTAGCGCTTGCCGTGCCAATGGCTTGGAGCTTTGTCGATCTCACGATTAAATCTCAAAAGAGCGAAGCAGCAGAAGTGGGATTGAGCATGATTTTAGTTCTGTTCTTTTACACCTTCGGCGAGAATCTAGAAATTCTTGCTTATCTCTTCTGGCCGGGACTCGTGATGATGGGCATCGGCTTTAATGCAAAGGATCTCAAAGATAGGGATAGCTTAGAAGCCAGTGAGCAACCTGTGTTAATGCCAAAACAAGAATTATCGAAAACTTAAATACTGAGCATTGCTATTCATCAAAAACAAAACTAGCTATGAAAGTTAAAGTACTAAAACTATTAAGCGATCGCAATCTCGGCGGAGTTAAGAAAACGATGGAAGGCTTGATTAATTCAAGCTTAGGAGAAAAGTTTGAATTTCTGACAGCAAATGTTAGCGAGAGTGAATCAGCTTTGCGATCGATTAAGCCAGAAATCACGATTTTTCACGATCCCTGTTCTTGGCAAAATCTTACAACCCTATGGAAGATTTCCAAGCAAACTCGTTTAATCATTCACGATCATCATTATTCAAGGGGCTTTGAGCAGTACAAAGTCCCAAGTAAATGGCGATTTCGATTGATGTTAAAACTTACCTATGGGACAGCCCATCGTGTTGTCGCAGTTTCCCATGCTCAAGGTCAATGGATGCAAGACTTTCAATTAGTTACACCTGAAAAGCTATCTGTGATTCAGCAATCACCACCGATCGCTAAGTTTCTCGCTCTACCTCATAAGCCATGCGATCGACCCCTAACATTAGGTGCTTACGGCAGATTCAGTCAACAGAAAGGATTTGATATTCTGTTACGCGCCATGCGGCAAGTGCCATCAGAGCAAGTTCAATTGCTGATAGGAGGCTATGGAGAGGATGAGTTAATGTTAAAGGATTTGGCACAGGAATTAGAAAATGTGCGCTTCCTAGGCAAGATTGATGACGTTCCTAATTTTCTGTCTAGCTGTGATGTAGTGATTATTCCGTCGCGGTGGGAGCCTTGGGGAAATGTATGTTTAGAAGCAAAGGCTGCTGGTAAGCCTGTGATTGTGACGGCGGTTGATGGATTGATTGAGCAGGTTAATGATTGTGGGTTGGTCGTAGCTGCGGAAGATCCTGACTCTCTGGCTAAGGCAATTTCCGAAGTTATCAAACTTCCCGATGAGACTCTGACAAATTGGGGGCAAAATGGTCGTTGTGCGGTGAGTTCATCGGGGGAAGATTATCTTAAAGCATGGGAATCGTTACTTTGGCAAGTTTTAGGAAATCAATAGAGACTTTACGAGCGAAACTATGAAACCGAGAATATTGAATTTACTTAGTGATGAGCGCATGGGTGGCGTGAAAACCAGTTTGAGCAGTCTCATGTCCTCAAGGCTTAATACCAAATTTGAATTTGAGATCGCGCCCTTAAAAAGAGCGATCGCCAGTTTACGCAACTTCCAACCAGACATCATCATTGTCCATGATGCTTGTTCTTGGAAAATATTGCCCAGTTTGTTGTTCTTAAAGATTTTGCTCAAGATAAGCAAGAAAAAATCAAAACTAGTAATCGAAGATCACCATTATTCGGCTGCTTTTGAACGATTAAAAGTACCGTCTCCGTCCAGGTTTCGACTGATGCTGAAGCTCAGTCACTGGTGCGTCGATCGATTACTTGTGGTTTCTAAGGCTCAAGGGGAATGGATGCTGAAACATCAATTAATAAAACCCAATAAACTAACCATTATTCAACAAAGCTTAAACTGCGATCGATTTCTAGCACTTCCCTTAAAGCCGATAGAAAAGCCATTGATCTTCGCTGCCTATGGGCGCTTTGATGAGCAGAAAGGATTTGATATTTTGCTAAAAGCGATCGAGTTATTACCCGATCTCAATTCCCATTTGAAAATTGCTGGTTATGGTTCTGATGAAGCCTTATTAAAAAAATTAGCAGCAGGTAATCCCCAAGTTCAATTTGTGGGTAAGATCGATGATATTCCTGCTTTCTTAAACAATTGCGATGTGGTGATTATCCCTTCACGTTGGGAGCCTTGGGGCAATGTCTGCCTTGAGGTTAAGGCATCGGGCAAACCGATTATTGCGAGTGCGGTGGATGGCTTAGTTGAGCAGTTACAGGAATTGGGATTACTGGTTCCTCCCGATGATCCACAGACTTTGGCAAAAGCGATCGCCCAGATTTGTGAAATGTCCCTCCAAGAACTAATCGATCGAGGAATCAAGGGGCGAGAATCCGTGAAGAATGCTTGGGATCGACATTTAACAGAATGGGAGGACTTACTATGTCAGCTATTAGGAACTTAATCGATAAACTCAAACAAAAGCTCGCCAGTCGATTTCTCCGAAATCTAGGCTGGTTAGGCTTATCAGAACTATTTATTCGCATTTCACGCTTAGCAGCAACAATCGTTTTAGCGCGGCTTCTTTCTAAATATGACTATGGATTGGCGGCTCTAGTCCTGACCACTAACGAATTTATAAATGTATTTACCCAAAATGGAATTTGGGACAAACTCATTCAATCCGATCAAGGTGAATTAAAGCAACTTTCTCAAACAGCCTATTGCCTTAACTGGATTATTTGCGGCGCTTTATTTATCACCCAATGTCTAATTTCCATTCCCGTTGCTTGGTTCTACCAAGATACCCAGATTATTCTGCCCATTTGTGTGATGGCGTTAGTTTATTTGATAATTCCCATTTCCTTAGTACAAGCCTCTTTAACGCAGCGAGAGAATCGCTTGCACGTTACGGCTCTAGCTAACGGTTTACAGATTTCGATCGATAATGTTTTGACGATTATCCTCGCTTTTTGTGGTTTGGGAATGTGGGCGATCGTGTTGCCAAAAGTCATTGTTGCTCCAATTTGGGTAATTGTGCATTACTTCAATAATCCTTGGCGACCGTCAAAGGAATTTACTCTAGTCAATTGGCAAGAAATTACTCGCTTTGGACGCAGCGTTTTAGGCGTAAAGTTAATGAATACGCTGAGAAGCAATCTGGATTATTTAATTGCAGGCAAATTTCTCGGTGTGGAAGCTTTAGGGATTTATTACTTTGCCTTTAATGCAGGATTGGGAATTAGTATGAGTGCGATCAATGCCGTAGATTCGGCTCTGTTCCCCCATCTCTGCGCTGCCCGTTCCGATCCCGCTCAATTTAAGGAACGCTATTTTAGCAGTTTAAAAACGATCGCTTGGATTGTGTTTCCTCTCGTAATCTTACAATCTAGCCTTGCACCGATTTATGTACCGATTATCTTTGGTCAAAAATGGCTTGCAGCAATTCCAATTTTGATCTTAATCTGTCTATCGGCAATTCCACGACCCTTTGCCAATGCTGCCTCTAGAGCTTTGTGGGCATTGGACAAACCCGATTGGGATCTGCGATGGAATCTGTTCTTTACGAATTTCTTTGCGATCGCTCTCCTGATCGGCGTACATTGGCAAATTTTGGGCATAGCGGCGGCGGTGCTTATATCGCATTGGGTGGCACTACCACTTTATACAATCTGGGTATCACGGTATATTCAGAACCAAGTTCAAAAAGCTAACTAAACTTTGGAGATCCCCAACTATGGAGTTTTTAGATAATTCTAGTGATTTACCGCTTGTTTCCGCCATTATCCCCGCTTACAATGCTGCCAGATTTATCGAAGCCACTTTGGAGTCAATTCTGGCACAAACCTATCAAAATATTGAGGTTATTGTAGTTGATGATGGCTCTAAAGATGCAACCCCAGAAATTGTCAGAAAGTTTAGCGACAGAGATCCAAGAATCACCTTAATTCAACAAGCTAATGCTGGAGTTGCTGCTGCGCGTAACCGTGCCATTCAATCCGCGAAAGGGGAATTTGTGGCTCCCATTGATGCTGATGATATTTGGTATCCCCACAAGCTGGAAAAGCAAGTACAGTGTTTCCTCCAAGCCAATTCTGAGGTCGGACTTGTGTATGCTTGGTCGGCACACATTGACGAAGACGGAGGATTAACAGGCGATTTTAATGCTGGCAATCGGGAAGGGAGAGTTCTGCTGGACTTAGTTTATCGGGATTTTGTTGGCAATGGCAGCGTCCCTTTGATGAGACGATCTTGCCTAGAACAAATTGGTGGCTATAACAAAAATCTGCGGGAACGGGAGTCGCAGGGATGCGAAGATTGGGATATTGCCCTCAGAATGGCAGAATTATACGAATTTCGAGTTGTCCCAGAGATTTTAGTAGGCTACCGTCAGTCTTTTGGTAGTATGTCTAGCTTAGGTACGGTGATGCAAAAGTCTTACAATTTAACCGTAACCACGATTAAAGCCAATCACCCCGAAATCCCCAATATTATTTATCAGTGGTCTAAAGCTGAATTTTATTACTATTTAGCCCAAGGTGCCCGACAAGGTGGAAAACAGGGGCGTGCCTTTACCTGTCTGCTCCAATCTGCCCAGCTAGATCCTAAGATTATTCTCCAGCGCCGCTCATTTTACAGAAGTCTGGTTGCTATTATTCTGAGCTTACCATTTCAGTTGATCTCCGACTCCCTCTGGTCACCCAAGTCTTGGTATGAATTTAGAAAGAAAGCACCTCTCAAACCACAGGTACATTCCCTAGAGGAAGTCACTATAAAAATCAAATCTGAATGGGATACTTGGTGGTCGGTATACGAAGATCGTTTGGCAAAACTAAAGCCTAATAGCTCTCTTGTGGGTAACCCGTAATATCGAAAAAGTGATGCTTAACCCAGTGGAGGTTCAACCATGAGCAATCCGATGATTTCTCCGATAATTTCCATAGTCATGCCTGCTTACAATGCAGCAAACTTCATCTCTCAAACCATTGAATCAGTTCTAGCTCAAACTTTTATTGATTTTGAGCTATTGATTCTCGATGATGGCTCTACCGATCGAACCTTAGAGATTGCCAAGAATTATGCACTGCGAGATCGCCGCATTCAAGTTCTTTCTCAAACGAATCAAGGCGTATCTGCAACCCGCAATCATGGCGTAAAAATTGCCAAAGGTAAATATATTGCTTTTCTCGATGCCGATGATATCTGGTTGCCCGAAAAACTAGCTGCCCACATCGCACATTTTACCGCCAATTCCAACTTAGCCGTCAGTTTCAGCCGAGTTGAATTTATGAGCTTTGATGGCAAACCCACAGGGCAAATTTCCACATCGCGCCTCATCGATCTTCAGCCCAAAGACTTTCTCTACGAAAATCCCACTACTACAATGTCCAATCCTTGTGTACGGGCGGACGTGTTCGCACAGGTGGGAGGTTTTGCCGAAGACATGAGTTATTCTGAGGATTTAGAATGGCTATTTCGGGTGATCTGTCACCAAAATCTAGACGGGACGAATTGGCAAATAGAAGGAATCGATCGAGTATTAATCTACTACCGCGCCAGTCCGTCAGGGCTATCGGCATCTCTCCATCGCATGGAATCTGGCTGGGATTTGCTGATTGATAAGGCAAGAAAATATGCACCCGATCTCGTCAAACGCCATTATGGATTGGCAAGAGCGATCCATCTCCGTTACCTAGCTCGCCGTGCCTTTCGCTTGGGTTTGCCACCCAAAGTGGGTTTAGACTTTATCAATCGGTCGATCGCTTCCGATTGGCGCATTTTCCTTCAAGAACCACGCCGTACTTTGCTAACTCTATTGGCAACCTACGGACGATATTTGCTCAATTTATTTAAAGGCTGAAAAGAGAATTAATTAGAAAAGCTAACAACAAGCCAGATTACTCGCCATCTTCCTGATATGAGCAGGGACGAACAATATCAAAATTTACTCGATCGAACCGATCCAAATTCTAATTTTGAGCGACAAGTTCTTCAGGAAATTTATGCCCAGCAACTAAAATTGCCCGATGCTGCTCAATATTTCATCTCAGAAGCTAACATCAAACCAGATTTTGTATATCTTGCTGAGAATTTGTCATTTGTTAAGAAACGTGTGCGGTTGCCCTATCATTGGAATGGACAGAATTACGACATTTTGGTTAAGAGGGCGATTGTTAATTGTTTCTAATTTTTATCAAGGAAACTGAGTTTGAAAAAGCGTTTAGACCTCCTTCTGGTTGATTTGGGTTTAGTGCCATCGAGAGAGCAGGCGCAGAGAGCAATTCGGGCTGGTTGGGTACAGGTCGATCGAACTGTAATCGATAAACCAGGCACTGAAGTCATCGAAACCGCCGAGGTCTTAGTCAAACAGCAATCGCCATATGTTTCGCGGGGTGGTGAGAAATTGGCGGGAGCGTTGCAGACATTTGGGGTGCAGGTGATCGATCGAATTTGTTTTGATGGCGGGATTTCTACGGGTGGATTTACCGATTGCTTATTCAAAAATGGCGCAACCCGCGTCTATGGGATTGATGTCGGCTATGGACAAGTGGCATGGGAAATTCGGATCGATCCGAGATTAGTCTTGAAAGAAAGAACAAATCTGCGCTATCTCAAACCAGAAGAACTTTACCAACCAGAAGATATCATGCCCGATCTGGCGGTACTGGATTTATCGTTTATTTCGCTGACCAAAATTCTGCCTGCGCTTTGGTCACTGCTTCGATCTCCTCGTGAAGTCTTGCTCCTAGTCAAGCCCCAATTTGAGGCAGGTAAACACCAAGTAGGCAAAAATGGCATTATTAGAGATGCTCATGTGAGAGCGGAGTCGATCGATCGGGTATTGCAAGCTTCGATCGATCTAGGTTGGCATTTTCGCGGCTTGTCTCCCTCGCCAATTCAAGGTCGTACTGGTAATCACGAATATTGGTTGTGGTTGGATCAGATTTCTACTTTACCTGTTCCTAGCATAGATGAGATTAATGTTCTTACATCTCAAAGTTGACCTCTTTAAAACAATAAAAAACCCGCCTGTGCAGGTTTAGCTAGAATCTTGATTCCAAATCTTGGAAAAATCAGACAAGAATAATATCTGATGCCGTTATAGGACTGGATATATGAGCAATCAAAGTTGCGGGCAATCCTGCACTACCATCGGTATCAAAGAAGAGATTACTTGCCACCGTATCGAAAAAGAACTTCTGAGCCGAAGTATAGATCGATGAAGTTGTAAACAGACCACTTGGCAAAGTTCCTAGCGGTGATGAACCTAGCCCAAACCCAGATCTGCTAATCGAAATCTTGGTATCACCTGATGCGAAGTACTGAATAAGATCTTCGCCTTCACTAGGCGAATTATAGGCGTAGGTACTAGTGAAAGATAAAAGCGTGTCGTTACCTAATCCGCCTGTGATCGTTGAATTGCCAAAATAATCTAGAACAGTATCGCTTCCATCGCCGCCAGATATGATATTTGGCCCATTCCCATCGGTGATGAGAAAATCATTCCCAGCGCCACCAAGCAAGAGATTAGCCCCACCGCCACCTGTAAGTTCATCATTACCGGTTCCACCTGTGACCAAAAATGTTTTCATATGCTGTCAAAAGATATCTTTCTTTTCATAAAATGTGGAACTATACTATATTCTTCCGTTCCCTCCTTGGTGGTACAGAAAACTCAAGTCATTCATGAAAGTCTTGATGTGTAAGGGCTTCAAAAATTAGCAAATCTGAAGATTGAGCAATAAACTTGGGGCTGTAACCATCGATTTAACAAAAATGGCGCAAGTGATCTGTGGGTCAGACATCATGGGTTTCAAGTACTTTTGTCAGTCAACCAGATCGCCACCTCAATTTATGGCTATTTCAGCTTTTCTTCGGCTCTCTTCTTGAGCAGCTTTTTCGTCAACATCAAAGCACAAACTGCGAGGAATCCACCTGTGGCTTCAAACTCAAAAGGAACTGCGGTAGGGGCTAAAAAGTTGGTAATCGTCGTAGTTGCTGCTCCATTCAGATTATCCCAAGTATCAGACTGAAAACCAAAAGTATCTCCTGCGATAACGGTAAAGGAAGCCGTACCAGTTTGATTTGGCAAACCTAAATCATCAGTAAGTTGAGTAGGAATACCATTATTAACATAATAGCTAAAATAATCGTAAGATGGATCAAGAGAAGTATCGGCTGTTGTGTAACTCCAGTCGAAGCTAACTGTGCCAGTAGCAGCAGCAACAGCAGCGTAGGTGGTAAAACCAGAAAGCAAAGGAGGCGTGTTAGTAGGATTATTATTGCCACCAGTCAAAGCAATGGAAGTTGGAGCAGACGTATTTACAAGGCCATCGGCATTGCTATTGGTCAAGGTAAAGTTGGCAGGATCGTAAGCTCCCGAAAAGCCGATCGCATCAGCAGAAGCTGCAAAGGCTAGAGTGCTTGCCAAGAGAGTAACTACCCCGCTCGCACAGATTTTTTTCGTGTTTAATGTTTTCATATTGATTTAGTTGTGATTATTTTTTACGGATTCATAACTTCATGAATTTGGCAGTTATCCTTCCAAGCCTCAGGTATTGCAAACTTCGATCGATCTAGATTGGCATTTTCGCGGTTTGTCTCCCTCGCCAATTCAAGGTCGTACTGGTAATTACGAATATTGGTTGTGGTTGGATCAGAGTTCGCTTTTAGCTGCTCCTTCGATTGATCGGATTAATGTTCTTACCTCTCAAAGTTGACCTCTATAATTTTTAAAATTTCTTAGAACTTTCTTAGAGTTTACCAAAAAGTAAATGATCCCATTACTTAAGAAAATTGCTGCTATAGGAGTGGGCGATCCCAGTGATTTCTAAGGTAAATAAAGGATCGATTATTTTCTGACTGTCTCTTAGAACGTTTGTGAGTATAGAACTATGGAGTTTCCATACTCACAAATCTCATGGATTACTTGTTAATCACATCAAGCATCGCTTTGTAAATGTGAACTTGGTCAACCATGCCTGGCACACCAGGGATATTGAAGCCATAGCTTGTGAAACCTTGGCTGACAAACTGATTGAGGTTGATTGGCGCACCTTGATAGTACACAGGAACTGGGCGACTACTATGGCTACCCCAGCCGTACTTGTACTGATCGTCAGAACCCCAGAAATGTCCAGCCGCATTTGCAGTTTGAGCATTAGTGGCGTAGGTCAACGCCTCAGCTCCAACGATCGAATTGCCATTACGGATATCTGAACCAGATGCCGATGCTAGCAATTGCGGGAAGTTACTGTTGAGTGTGAGGTAATGGTCGTGATCGGCTGTGACAATCAAAACATTCTTCTGCCAGCCGCCATTGTTATTAATCCAGCTAATTACAGTGCCGACTGCCTTATCAAAGTCTTTAACAGTACCGATCAGGTTATCCATATTATTGTCATGGGCAGCCCAATCGATATCTCCACCTTCGATCATCAACCAGAAACCATCAGGGTCTTTGCCCAAAACTTTGAGTGCAGCCAGCGAGAGATCGGAAAGTGTCGGATTTTCATTCACTTCTCTGGCAATAAACTGAGCATCAGTCTCACCAGGAGACAAAGGACGCACCTTGTCGGGATTTGGTAAACCCGTGACTGAGTTGACCGTGCTGTTAACAGTAAAGTTATTCAGTCCAGTGAGGCTGTAGTCACCATTGGCACTACTGACAGGGAGATTCCCATTCTGTCCTCTAGCTCCGTACAAACCTAATAGTCTGCCACCTGCATTGGGATCGATCGAATCAGCCGTACTTAACAAGGTCGATGCTGCGTTTGGACCACGCTCTAAAAAACGATAGCCATAGCGGTTTGATGTTGGCTTGGTACTGAGTTCGGTATAGGTGGAATTTTTAATGTAGAAGAAATTATTCACAGGTCCAGATGCACCCGAATTTTGGAAGTCTAGTGGATGACCACCACCTAACATCACGGTCGGTAAGTATCCCTGAGGTGCGGCCGGGGGATTTAGGGTTTGGACAAAATCAGGGCGAATGGCCTCTTGGAGGATGTTATCTAAAAGTGGGAAGTCAGCATCATACTTGGAGCGACGGTTGACGCTAGATACAGCCGCACCAGGTGTAGCGTGAGTAATTGGGACTGAGGTTACAACCCCAGTTGATTTACCTTTAAGTGCCGCCGCTTGCAAAATTGTCTGGTCAGCTTTTTCAAACAGATTTACAGACATGGCATTGTTATAGCTCTTCACGCCTGTGTAGAGGTTACTTGCAGTATTCGCAGAGTCTGGATAACTACACTTGAGGTACTCAACGTTATAGCTGCCTGCGTTGGCTGGAGTAAGTGGAATCCAAGGCATAGGACCGCCAAGGGCTGGGTTGTAACCGATCAGATTGCCGCCTGAAGTCGCACCGCCATTACTGCAAGGAGTGCCTCTGGTCGCAAAACCTTTGAGTGGAGCAGGTGGAGTGCCAGGGTTGAATGCAGGATTGAACGCAAATCCTGAGCGCACAGGGCTAGCACCTGTAACTGGATTACTGTCATCTAGAGCTGATAGACCGTTACTAAAAACACCATTAGAACCTTGTACCGTTGTGCCATAGGTGGTCGCCACAGCATAACCAGATAGGGTTTGCATATTTAGCCCTGCACCTTTGCCAGCCCTGTAAAACCGTCCACCGTTGGCAACAGCACCTGCACGAGCCATGTTCCAGCCCATGCCATCGCCGATCATGATGATTACGTTTAAACCGTTACCTGCGGCAAATGCTGTACCAGAATTGCCTAGAGTAGGGATAGTAACCGCGAATATCGCACTACAAAACAGGCAAGCAGTAATTTTTGCCAGCAAGGGTCGATATCGATCGAAAAATCTAGTCATCTTATACCCCTTTGAGTTGATTTAATCTGTCAGCTACTGATAGAAATTTGGTTCTAGATGTGAGGCAGCCATCTCGTTATTGTTAGCAAAATTGATATTGCCAAAGCCGTTACTCACAGGAGCAACAGGAGCCACCAGAGAAGACTGAGCGAACGAGAACACAACTACAGCTACTAAGCCAGTCAAAAACCAGCCCAGCCATTGTGTATATCTTCTAGAAATTGCGATCATTTGAACACCTCGTAGTTAATGGAAAACTTGATTATTTAGTGATTTGGATGCACTAATAGAAATTTGGCTCTTGATGTGAGGCAGCCGCTTGATCCCGTGCCACTGGCGATTCAACTATTGGCACGGGATCGGAACTAGGCGTACTTGTCTGGGCTGGAGCAGCAACATTAGACGTGATCCGCGTAGGTGGTGATGCCTGCGCACCAAGGGTTGGCTGAGAACCCGCATACCCCAGCAGCACCTCAGCACTACCGAAATACTTCAGCCAAGGTTGGATTCCCGTTTTCTTTTGCCAATTCGATCGAAGCAGGTTTGCAGTTAGGAGTGGGACAACCTGACCGTTTCGATCGCCCAAAACCTCTAGGTAGGCTTGAGTAACTGTGGGATTTTCGGTAAAAACTTGGGTCGCAGTCCGTTCAATTATCTGCTTTGCTTGCAACATCAATGAGTCAAATGTGTCCTGCGGTTGGGGGCTGAGCGTAAAACTAAGACGCTTTCGATCGGCTCTCTCTTGAGTCTGTGCCTGAGCGATCGAAGCATGAGAAAAGGCTAAGTTACCCACTCCTAAACATAGGAACAAAGACCAAGGATAGATTTTGACTAATGAGACTTTCATGTTCTTATGCATCAAATGCTCTGACTAAATAATGGAGTAACAGTAAGGGAGCCGATATTACTACGACAAACAATCTGTAAGGTAACGGCATGAATCCCAAAAGATTGAGCGAGATCGGTTTGAATTGCGGCAATCAATCGATCTCGTTCTTGGGCACTCAGAGATATGCTCAAAGACTCCACAATCAGGTGTGCTGATAGAGCAACTTCGCCTGATGTCACCGACCAGACATGCAAGTTCTCAACCGCAGCTACGGCGGGATACGATCTCAATGTCGCTTCAATCTGCGCGGTATCGATCGATCGAGGCGCGTAATTCAGCAAAACTTCTAGGCTATCTCTGACCAGTGGCAGGGCATTTACTCCAATCCAAACTGCAACCACAGCACTAACCGCCACATCCATCCAGAACCAATGCAGAAAGTGGACAGCTAAAGCCGCAACTGTAATTCCCACCGAACTGACCGTATCAGCGACTACATGCAAAAACGCGCCGCGCATATTCAGGTCGTCATGACTGTGACCGTGAAGCAACTTGATGTTGAGTGCATTAATCACCAGACTGATTGCCGCCACAATTAGCATCGGCATTCCGATCACAGGTGTAGGAACCCAAAATCTCGACCAAGCTTCCCAACCGATAAACACAGCAACAGCCACCAAACTCAAACCATTGATCAGTGACGCTAAAACTTCAACCCGACGATAACCAAATGTGGCTCGTCCCTCGGCAGGGCGACGGGCTAACCAACTGGCAATTAGAGTTAATCCTAGTGCCGTGACATCAGAAAGAATATGCCCAGCATCAGCTTGGAGCGACAGACTCTGGCTTTGCAAACCGATTATCCATTCGATCGACAAAAAACATGAGAGTAGAGCGATCGCTACCCAAAGAGTTTTGCGCTTACTGCTGACAGCCTGATCCGTGATTGGTTCGCCCATTGGTTTAAGCTGGCAACCGAGAAAATTACAGTTGTGCCAGATCGATCGAAAAGCACCGATTTCACTATTGGCATCACCATTAGGAGCATTCATCGTGATGTCTTTTACTCGGCTATAAATTTGCATGTCAACAGTAAAGCAGCGTAACTAAAAGCATGTTCAGACTATCATACGTACATTAGTCAAACTCTAACCTAAACCCCATCCAAGTTGAGACCTGTAGTTTAAGGTGAAACGTTAAAATTAAGGCTTAATCTTATACTCTGCACAGCTTACAGGATTTTAAAAACCTGCTGAGCAAACTATGGTTTTCAAGATAGACGGGGTTTATCAATAAATTTAGGTTAACTTCAGGTAAAAAATACAACTCTATGGGATCTTATGAAGCCAAACTCTATTTTCTCAGTCCCGATACAGTTTCGCCTTCAGGTGGAGTGCGGAAGATTTATCGTCACGTCGATATCCTGAATGCCAGAGGATTTTCGGCGCAGGTGGTGCATTGGCAGAGAGAGTTTAGATGTAAATGGTTTGAAAATCAGACGACCGTAACTTATCAGTCAGAAGTTGATTTGCGTGAGTCAGATTACCTCGTGATTCCCGAAATGTGGCAACCCGTAGTGGCAGAAACGACCAAGGGGTTTAAAAAAGTCATCTTCAATCAAAATGCCTATTACACTTTTTGCGAGTACTTTCAAAAAGATGATCCGAGTGTCTTGTATGGCAGTGATGATGTCGTTGGCGCGATTACCGTTTCCGAAGACAGCGTGAGATATCTCCAATATGCCTTCCCAAAGCTACCTGTATTTAGAGTCCACTATGGCATTAATACCGAACTGTTCCAATTTACTCGCGATAAGAAAAAACAGATTTGTTTTATGCCCAGAAAGAACTCAGAAGATGCCCGACAGGTGACATATATTCTGAAGGCGCGTAATGCTCTGGCTGATTTTGAGTTAGTCCCGATCAATAACTTATCGGAACAAGAAGCCGCTCAAGTGATTTGTGAATCTCAGATATTTTTGAGTTTTGGTTATCCCGAAGGATTTGGTTTACCTCCTGCGGAGGCGATGGCAAGTGGTTCGATCGTGATTGGATATCACGGAAACGGTGGCAGAGAATTTTTCAAACCAGAGTTTTCCTATCCGATCGAAGTTGGCGATATCATCGGTTTTGCCCAAACGGTCGAACAGGTGATTCAAGAGATTATGCAACAGGGCGATCGAGATCTTGACGCAATCGAAAAAAAAGCTAAGCTAGCCTCAGAGTATATTTCGCAGCACTATTCTTTAGAACGTGAAGAGTTGGATGTGGTGGAAACTTGGTCGCAAATCCTCAGCATGTCGGATTCCTTGTAAAATAATTGGTAAATAATTGAAGCCATAAATAATAATTTAAAAAAGTTGGGGTTATAGACATGATAAATACTGGGACAAAGCATTCGGTTAAGCATTTGGTCAAACAGTTAGCTCATCAACTAGTCATGTCAGGAGTAGTGTTGCTGCTAGTATTACAGGTTTTTGTCGGTAATTCGATCGCGGCTGAAGTTGCCGATATGCCCGATCTGATCTCAGGCGAAACCAGTTGGGTCACAGACTTAGCCAAAGTGATCAGCAGCAGCACCGAAAATGCTGTGAATGACAAGCTGCAAAAATTAGAAGCAGCAACTGGCAAACAAGTGCATTTTGTCACGGTGCAACGGCTCGACTTTGCCAAACCCGCGTCCGAGTTTGCCACCGAGTTATTCGATCGATGGTTCCCTACTGATGCTGATAAAGCGAATCAAGCTCTGATTTTGATTGCGACCGAAGATTACCGCACCGCGATCGCCACAGGCAAAAACATCCAAGCCCTTGTCTCCGATCCTGTCGCTACTAGTATTGCGACCGAAACAGTCTTATTCCCTGCTCAAAAAGCTAACTTTAACCAAGCTGTGATCGATGGTGCTGAACGTCTTGCCACAATTTTGGCGGGAGAACCCGATCCAGGCCCACCTGTGGCAGAAGTCGATTTTGCCCCAGTCAAAAACTTCAAGACTGCGGCTGAAACTGATACTGGCAGCTCAACAATCCTAGTTATAGTTTTACTTCTGCTCGCGACAGCAATCCCGATGGTGACTTACTACTGGCTGAACAACAGTAACGGCTAGTCATCGAGCGCGATATGGTCTTACTTTTTCAGTAAATCGATCATCTCCAGTCAAGCAGAAGTGCGATCGATTTATTACTTGCACCATGTCCGCTCGATCGATTTTTTGTCCTTAACCTTAAAACTGTCCGAATCATGGTTGAGCGCGCGGGCGATCGCTTTGCGGCAACCAGTACAGTCACAACCATAACGAGCGATCGAGGCATCGCCAATCTTGTCATCATTGTTCAAAGCATCCTCCGTCCAACCTAATGGTATATCTGATGTAGTGTGACAGGATGGGAAATTGGTGATCGCAGAAGCTGGCTGACTGACAGATTCGCGAGAAATTTCGACAAATCGAGGATTGCCATTATCTGTAATGATTTCAGCTTTGGTTGTACTAGCTACGACTAACATTGCTGCTAGAGAAGCGGAACCAGTAATTAACATCAAGCCTACTTTTGCGTTTTTCATATTAGTTGTGGAGGTTAATATTCACCGCAATATATCACAAACCACTTTGGAGCATCTTGAAACAATTGAGCCTAGATCGAAGAGCTAGGAAATGATAATCATTATCATTTTTGCTATGCTTATTTAAGCGATAACCGCGTTGAGTCTAAGAAGATCGCGCTTGATTCAAGCGGAACGAAGTTACCTCGAACTGTCTCCTTAAGTAAAATAAAAGCTAATGACAACTAAAATCACAGTTCAACCCGATCTACCCAAACGAGGAATGCCTGTCACGATTATTACGGGTTTTCTTGGTAGCGGTAAAACCACATTGCTCAATCAAATTCTCAAGAATAAACAAGACTTGAAAGTTGCTGTTCTAGTAAATGAGTTTGG
>ENA-ORBV01002931-ORBV01002931.1-microbial-mat-metagenome-genome-assembly--contig:-NODE-2931-length-35132-cov-14.430923_pt1 | contig 35132 bp, 22 predicted proteins | sample MGYA00237777_ERZ505514 | MGnify/ENA primary metagenome ERZ505514 (study PRJEB26160, sample SAMN06269048) | microbial mat metagenome | isolation source: Oligotrophic lake microbial mat | place... | reverse complement strand
GTCTGCGATTGACTAATTACTTCTGCTTTCAGGGTTTCGTTTTCGAGGCTTAATTCCTGAACGGCTTTGACGAGTGGCACAGTGAATGACGCATAACTAAGACCATAGTGATCATCCGGGTTAGCAGGTGCATGCACGCCATAGAACTCATACCCTATGGACTGTGCTGCGGCTTCTACTTCTTGAGCGATAAAGCCTGAATTGAGTACAGCTGATTTTCGTTGACGTGCTTCGACATCACTTTGGGGCGGTGCTACATAGACCAGCTGGCCATGCTCATCGCGTTCATAATCTTCTTTGAGATGTTCAGCGATGGACGCTACATCGAGGTGATAAGTGACAGGATGCAGGAGGCGGATGAAATCAAGACCGGGTACATTATCGCTGACATCCTTTTTAAAGCGCCCGTCTGAGATAATAGTCCAATCTACTGCCCCGCCGATTTCATCGATAGCACTGTTTCCAATTTTGATCATTTCTGAAGAAGTGGCAGTCGCATTGTATCCGATAGCTGTCGCATTGGTAAATGCATCTCCACTACCAGAGACATCTGCACCATAGCCTATGGCCGTATTATTATTTCCGGTGACGATATTATCCAGACAGTTTCGTCCCACTGCCGTATTATAGTCCCCACTAGTAATAAATGATGAGACACTTGAACCGATACCTGTATTGTTGAATCCTGTGGTCAGTGCGAATAAGGAATGCCTGCCAACAGCGGTGTTTAAGTAGCCCGTAGTGTTATTATACATTGAGGAATCTCCTATGGCCACATTTTCATCGCCAGATGAGTTTCTATAAAGAGATCTATTGCCTACAGCCACATTTTGATAACCTGATGTGTTGAAGTACATGGATGATGAACCTACACTTGTGTTTCCAAAACCATTAGCATTTAGGTATAAGGAATTCCACCCGATACCAATATTCGAATTTCCATTTGAATTGCTACTTAATGCTTTATATCCAAGGGCAATATTTCTAAACCCAATTGTGTTTTCCGCTAAAGTATTAAACCCTATTCCAGTATTTTCATATCCATTAGTATTATTACTTAAAGAAGCGGAACCTAAAGCTACATTGCTACTCCCTCCAATATTATCCTTGAGAGTGAACTTTCCGATTGCCGTGTTATGAGATCCAACGGTATTTGAAGACAATGAATAATAACCTATACCAATATTATCATTCTGCTGCGTATTATAAAGGGAGTTTGATCCTATAGCGATACTAAAATTTGCATTTGTGCTATTCCGCATTGCATTTGGTCCAATAGCTATATTTCGATATGAATTTATATCTGAATATAGTGTATTGATTCCTATGGCTATATTTTCATGGCCATTCGCATTTGTGAATAAGGCATTGGATCCTACTGCAACATTACCAAATCCAGATGTAATAGATAAAAGTGCAGAATCACCTACAGCAACATTTTTAAGTGTTGAGTTGGAACCGTATGAATTTCCAAGAAATGTAATCCATGACTGATTTGTGAAGTAGTAAAATTGTTGCTTGTCCAGATCATACACCATAAGTCCTTCTGTTGGTCCGTTTATGGCTTGGCGTTGAACTGTGGTCATGCGTGGTATCAGTAATCCTTTGGCAGGAGAAGAGAGATCAAGAATCGAATTCGTGTCCGGTGAGGAAGTGCCTATACCAACATAAAGCGCATTAAGCGCATACATAGAATAGCCATCTACAGCCCATTTGCCATCTTCCATGGATGAGAATCCACCACCTGGAATTAACATTGTATATTCAGGTGCAAGAATAGAGGGTCGGTATTGCCACAAATCATTACCACTACCACCATTTCCCAATTCTCCTCTCGCTGCATATCCAACTCCTCCCACTGTGAAAGCGGAAACTCCCTTTCTTGGACTTCCTCCATATGTGGTTTTTTCTATCCAGTCATCTTCATCGGGTGAATATTGCCAGAAGTCATTCGTAAACTGACTGGTAGCTGATTGACCAGCACCTACATATCCTTTATCACCAATTTCAAATCTAAATGCGCCTCTACGTCCACCACCTTCATAACTTGCGCGGGTAGTCCATGCATTGGTTATAGGGTCATACTTGTAGAAATCTGACAGATAATTGGGGAAGCTATAACCCATTCCAACGTACCCAAATGAATCGATTGCAAAACCAACTGCTTCACTTCGGGTCACACCAGGTAGTGGAGCCTTTGAAGCCCAACTATTACTGGCAGGATTAAATTCCCAAAAATCATTGTAGGTGACAGAGCCATTGAAGCCCGTGCCTACATAGCCTTTCCCATTGATCACAAAATCTGTAGCTCCACGACGTGCAGCTCCACCAAAATTAGCTCTCGGAGTCCAGGAATCTGCGACTGGATCATATTCATAAAAATCAAGTTTGTAATTACTTAAATTGGCCCCAAGGCCGGCATAACCTTTATCGCCGATGGCTAATCCTATTGCATAATAACGGACTCCTCCTGGCATGTTAGCCTTCTGTGACCAGACTTGTGTTACAGTATTATATGCCCACAGATCATCATAGTTGACGGAGCCATCACTACCCGTACCAACATAGCCATTTATGCCGATGCTGAAACCAAAAGCATTCTCGCGTGGACCAGGACCTGAATTATTTTTGAATTTCCATACGTTTGTTCCGATCGAATCACCAACCCCCACTTGTTTAAGTCCACAGTTTTTGATCCAATAAACCCCGTCATACAGATCGATGCATTGATCATCGGTATTGAAGATTTGAAGTCCTACGATTGGATTGACGATTGAATCACGCTGACTCGTCGCCATCCTGGGCATTAGAAATCCTTTGTGTGTAGATTTCAGTTCCAGGATGGAGGACGAATCGGGCATGAGGGTGCCGATGCCGACTTGGGCTGAGATTTGTATTGCAGTAAATAGACAAGCAGCTAATGCGTAGGCTATACGCAGGAAGGAAAATTTTTGGAGGCTGAGTTTCATGATGGTAGGCTTTTTCTCAAAGCTATACGATCATCATTGGATGTTTTTTATAGAACAGTAGTCTACCTGTTTGGCTTAGTAGATGCTATCCTCTGCCCTCTTAATTACACTTTAGAAGCTATCCGAAATGGAATTAGGATGGGTACTATTTCAATTGGCAGTCGCAAACTAACATTTGCTTTTCTAAATAAAGTACGTGTAGTATGATCTTGCCTTCAAAACAGAGCCCTAAATTCGACGTCAAGGCAAACTCTTCAAGCTTCATTCTTCATTCTTCACATTTCAAACTTCACGCTTCATTCCTCACTCTTCACTCGCGCCTAGCGGACGTGATACTTGTGCTGAGCGGAGTCGAAGTATTCGCGGCGCTTCGCTTTTCATTCTTCACTTTTCACTTTTCATTCTTCATTTATATTCCACCACCGGCTCCTGCTCATCACCGGTATTGATAATCACCTTGGCTGCTTCATCGGATCGCTTTACTTCTCCCAGAATACTTGCTTGTACACCAAAGGCAGAAGCCAGATCAAGGATAGCTGGTGCTGATTTTTTATCCACAAACAACATCATGCGGATACCCATATTAAATACCTTGTACATCTCGGCAAGCGATGTATTAGATGCCTGACGTATGAGATCAAATAGCACCGGTGTAGGAGGTACATTGTCGATATGCACCGCAAGATTGGGCGAAATAAATTTTAACACTTTACTGTATGCTCCGCCTGTACAATGAATAATACCTTGTATTTCACTACGATACTCTCTGATGAGCGGCATCAGGATCGGGAGAAAAGTTCTGGTAGGTGAAAGAAGTAACTTACCAATGTTGATTTCTTCATTACCGACTTTCACTTTGTCAGTCAAATGCCAGGGGCCATTGTAGACATAGCGAATATCTGTCTCAGGACTAAAGCTTTCAGGATACTTCGCTGCATAACTGTGATGTAACATATCATGGCGCGCAGAAGTCAGTCCATTGCTGCCTATGCCGCTATTGTATTCTGCCTCATACTTCGCTTTACCATCAGAAGCAAGGCCGATGATAACAGCACCGGGTTTGATCTGATTGACGATCAGATCTTTGCGCGGCATACGACCAAAAGCCGTAATGCCAACATCAATGGTCCTCACGATATCTCCTGTATCGGCGGTTTCTCCACCAGCATGTTTGATAGAGATGCCTCGCTCTCCCATAGCCTCAACAAAAGCAATAGTACCTTCAATGATCTCTTCAATCACTTCTCCGGGAATCAGATGTTTGTTTCGGGCGATGGTATTTGAAATCAGGATATCATCCAGACATCCACAGCAGGCCATATCATCGAGATTCATCACCAGAGCATCCTGGGCGATACCTCTCCAGATCGAAATATCGCCGGTTTCTTTCCAGTACAAATAAGCGAGACTTGTCTTAGTGCCTGCTGTATCGGCATGCATGATATTGCAGAAATCGGCATTTCCTCCGGCTACGTCCGGAAGGATTTTACAGAAAGCGTTAGGGTACAACCCTTTATCTAAATTCCGAATTGCATGGTGGACTTCTTTTTTGGAGGCAGAAGCTCCGCGTTGGTCATATTTTTCTAGTTCAGGGGTCATTGGTATCGCAAAGATGCATTAATTTCATGCACCAAGAAATGTGGCTTTTGCTTTTTTGGTATATAAATTGCACAGGTAACGGAAATCGCCATTGCGATCTGTTAAAACCAATCTGAGGCCACCTCTCTCTACATGACTGGGGTGGTTTTTTTATGGTGGGCCTTCGGCCACCATAGTTACCGACATGTTGCCCCTATGGGGCAAGGGGGATTTACCTGGGCTGTTTGTTCCGACATGTTGCCCCTATGGGGCAAGGGGGATTTGCATGGGGTGTTTGTTACCGATATGTTGCCCCTATGGGGCAAGGGGGCAACTACAATATGTCCAAATGCATTGGGGAGCGAAAAACAATTTTGCTCCATAGGGGCTGTATGTTGGTTGTGAGGGGCAACACCTGCCTCGGATTATTCTGGCGGCTTGAAACAGTACCGTTGATCATAATCAATTTCAAATTTATCAAGTAGCTCTATATATTCTTCCTGGAAGGTTTTTTTTCTGTGGTGTTTCTCTTGATTTTCTATATACCTGGCCACAAAACTTACCAATGATTTTGTGTACGAAAAGGCGCCATATCCTTCCTGCCATCGGAATTGCTTTTCCGTAAGCTTGTTTAAATTGATCCATTCAGAAGCATCTCCTTTCACAATTCCAACTAAATCAGAAAGGGCTTGATGTGGTCTATACCCAATCAGAAAATGGATGTGGTCCGGCATGCTGTTTATCGCTAACAATTTGTGGTTGTGGTTCTGAATGATACCTGTCATGTATTTATGAAGACTGTGCTTCCATTCGGGATTAATCAGGGCTTGACGATACTTAACTGCGGTTACTACCTGAATGTGGATCTGTGTATAGGTATTTGCCATAGCTTAAAAATTTATATAGGAATTGGTTTCATTAGTGTAGTGTCTTAAGCTCCCGAAATGTGACTGATGGTAGAAAGTTTTTTTGTTCTGCCCTTAAGGGGCAGGAAGGATTTTCAGGATGCATGGGTTACCGACATATTGCCCCTACGGGGCATGGGGGATTTGGTTGGGGTGTTTGTTACCGACATGTTGCCCCTATGGGGCATGGGGGATTTGGTTGGGGTGTTTGTTACCGATATGCTGCCCCTATGGGGCAAGGGGGATTTGCATGGGGTGTTTGTTACCGACATGTTGCCCCTATGGGGCAAGGGGGATTTGGTTGGCGGGGATTTTTAGGATGGATTTAAGAGCACTTCTTTTAATGGTGAATACTCAGCAGGCATAGATGTGCTTGTGACCGGACCACTCTTCCATTCTTTAGCCCATTCCGATGGATAGTATCCAAGCGCTTTGATGATCACATCCTCAAACTTATAAGGATGTGCGGTTGCACCAATGATTCCCTTTCCTCCATGTTCTTTCAACAAATGCCAAGCTGTTGCAGTATGCGGATCTAAAAGATATTGATGATTGTTCCAGGCATCCTGGATGGAAACCAAGATTTGATTGTCGGTTACGGATTCAGCCTGGAAGTTAGCTAGTCGTCCTCTGAATTGATGTTGCTGCAGATATCGAAGCCTTACAAAATTACTGGGATCATTTACATCCATGGCATTAGCCAGGGTTGCTATGGTATTTTGTGGTTCATAGTTACCATTTTCTAAAAATCTTGGGATGGTATCGTTCGCATTGTGAGCAGCTAGTATTTCTGAAAAGGTCATGCCCAAATCATGCATAAGAAATGCAGCAGCGATATTGCCATAATTGCCACTAGGGATGCAAATGATACTATCTATACTATGCTTGCGAATCTCCCGCCAGGCGATGGCATAAAATAGCATCTGCGGCAACCATCTGGCAATATTGATAGAGTTTGCACTTGTGATGTTGACACTGGTTCGCAGTTCCACATCATTAAAAGCACTTTTAATTAAGTGTTGACAATCACTAAAATGACCATCCACTGCTACCGCCGTAATATTGCCACCTAATCCTGCTATCTGCATTTCCTGGAGTGGTGAAACCTTCCCTTTAGGATACAGAATGATCACTTTTACGCCCGGCTGGTGATAGAATGCATTTGCCACCGCACCCCCTGTATCTCCGGAGGTAGCCACCAGAATGATGGTCTCCTTTGATTGGTCGCTCCATTGGGATAAGCATCCGGCCAGAAATCTGGCTCCCAAATCTTTAAAAGCCCAGGTCGGTCCGTGAAACAATTCTAAAACATGGATGTCAGTTTGACCTATCTGTTGAAGTGGTATCTCAAATTGAAATGTATGATCAATCACTGCTCTAAGCTGTTCATCAGATAAGTCCTCGATTACAAACGGATGCAGAATTGTAAAAGCAAGTTCCTCTATGCTGAGGGTATCAATCTTATGGATAAAATCTGTATCCAGTTGTGGAATAGTCTCAGGTACAAATAGGCCGCCGCCAAGTGGAAGCCCCATCAGTACAGCATCTTTAAAGCTAACCTGAACTCGTTGGTTATTTGTACTGATGTATTGCATCTGTTTAAACGTTTGCGATCGAAATCACATCCGCCAGCACGCCTGATGCAGTGACATCCGGTCCTGCTCCGGCTCCAGCAATCACCATGGGTCTTTGTTTATAACGATCTGTCCAGATCAGTATGATATTGTCAGTGCCTTTCAGATGGTATGCTGGATGTGTGCTATCAATCTGTTCCAGACCTACAGATACCTTACCTTGATCGAGCGTAGCCATGTACCGCCAGCGCTTGTTTTGAGTAGCAAGGTTTACACGATCCTCCTCAAACTGATCATCAAGGGCTTTTAGGTTGTGATGAAGTTGATCCCAATTATCATCTTCTAATATGGAACTAGGAAGGAATGGTTTGTTTTCTATATCATCCATCTCCAGTGTCAGCCCTGCTTCACGAGATAGAATCAGGATTTTTCTCATGACATCTTTGCCACTCAGATCAAGAGCAGGATTGGGTTCAGTATAGCCTTTGTCTCTGGCCTCTGTTACCGCAACTGAAAACATACAGCCATCACTCCCTACTCTATCGAATATATAGTTGAGACTTCCTGACAAGACCGCTTCAATCCGATGAATCCTGTCTCCTGTCAGTACAAGATCACGGATCGTTTTGATGACCGGCAATCCAGCTCCAACATTTGTTTCATTCAGGAATTTAACGTTATGGGTGAGTGCTTGTTCTAACATATGTTTGTAAACCTTGTATGGAGCAGATGCAGCAATTTTATTAGCCGTCACAACATGCACACTAGACCCAAGCATATCCGGATATATTTCACTGACCTCTTCAGAAGCGGTTACATCTATCAGAATACTGTTCCTGAGATTGAACATTTTGATATCATTGCTCCATGCTGTAAGGTTGAGATTTTTACCTTTTCCCAGCAGTGAATTTTTCCAGTCCGCAATATCAATTCCGTTTGCATCGAGCAGCATTTTTTTGCTATTAGCAATTCCGCAAACTTTGATATCCAGGTTTCCTGCTTCCAGGAATGATCGTTGCGCCAAGCCAATTTGTTCCAGGAGGGTAGCTCCGACATTGCCGGCTCCCAATAAAAAGAGATGGATAGTTTTATACCTGGAGAGGAAGAATCCTTCATGCAGGACATTCAGTGCCTTGGCTACATTGTGTTGATTGATGACAAACGAAACATTCCGCTCCGTGGCACCCTGTGCAATGGCCCTGATATTAATCCCATTCTCACCAAGAAGGCTAAAAATTTTACCTGCTACTCCTGAACGTTCTCTCATCCCGTCACCAACGACCGCTACAAGGCCCAGATTATATTCAATGTTTACGGGATCAATTTTCGCGGAGGCTAATTCAAATTCATAGGCATGTTCAATAGCGTATTGCGCTTTTCCTGCGTCAGGCCTGGTGACGGCAAAGCAAATGCTGTGTTCTGACGAAGACTGCGTGATAAACAGGATATTGATATGCTCCTGAGCGAGTGCGTGAAACATCCGTTGTGCTATGCCAGGCACACCGATCATGCCTGTACCGGATATGGTGATCAACGCTATATCCTGAATGGAGGTCAGCCCTTTGACATAATAGGGACCATGATCAGGATGTTTGGAAATTGTCGTGCCTGGATGTTCGGGTTGAAAGGAATTCTTTATGACTATCGGAATCTGCTTTGCCATAGCAGGCTGTATCGTCGGTGGATAGATCACTTTGGCACCGAAATAGCTCAACTCCACTGCTTCCTCATAGCTCATTTCTGGAATCGTGACCGTGTCCTTGACAAACCTGGGGTCAGCCGACATCATACCATTGACATCGGTCCATATCTCAAGTACCGCTGCATCCAATGCACCAGCAAAAATGGAGGCTGTATAATCTGAACCACCCCGGCCCAAGGTGGTGCTTTCCCCTGAGTTGCTTCTCGCTATGTAGCCGGGAGCAATATATATTCGGTTTCCACTCACTACTTCGTCCTGAATTAGCTTGTTGGTAGTTGCAAAGTCTACGCGGGCGGATAGATACTGGTTGTCCGTAACAATTACTTTTCGACTGTCTATCAGCACCGGGGACAGGCCTTCATGCTCCATGGCTGCTGCTACAATCCTGGAGGATAGCAGCTCGCCATAACTCATGATATGTGCTTTTGTCTTAGAGGTAAGATCACCAACGAGAAATAAGCCCTTGCAGATTTCACCCAGTCGTTGCAAAGGCTCTCTGACCTGCACGATGAGTTTTGAAGAAACAGAAGGCGAAAAGGGAATTGAACCAATACATTCATCATGTCGTCTTGCTATGGCTTCTACGACTGCTTTAAAGCTCTCATCCTGAGCTGCTGCTTTGTTACAAGCCTCCTCAAGCAAGTTGGTCACTCCGGATAGAGCTGATACTACCACTACCACCGGGCTCTCCTCCACGCGTTTCTTCACTATGCTGATCAGTTGTAAGACACGTTCTGCGCTCCCAACTGATGTGCCTCCGAATTTTAATATAATCATACCCGTTACTGGTTTTTCAATAAAGCAAGGCACAAAAATAGCCCTTACTAAGGCAGGAGGTATGGATCAAACCGTTATTCAAATCTTAAAGCCCTATTTTAGGGCTTTATTTAGCTATTCTACCAAGATTGCAAAACACCAGTCAAATATCATTTCTCCTGACCTGTCTGCTGGGCATGATCAGCTGTCAAACAAAAAATACAATGGAACATCCTTATACGAATAAACTCATAGAAGAAAGCAGTCCCTATCTGCTGCAACACGCGCATAATCCAGTGGATTGGTATCCCTGGGGCGAAGAAGCACTTGAACGCGCTAAAAAGGAAAATAAGCTATTACTCATAAGTATTGGCTATTCTTCCTGCCACTGGTGCCACGTGATGGAACATGAATCGTTTGAAGACACTGTTGTAGCTGCATTTATGAATGAACATTTCATCAATATCAAGGTGGATCGTGAAGAGCGACCGGATATTGATGATGTCTATATGACCGCCTGTCAATTGTCGTCAGGAGGTAGTTGCGGCTGGCCATTGAATTCATTTGCATTACCTGACGGACGACCTGTATGGGCAGGCACCTATTTTCCAAAGCTCAAATGGCTCGAGGTGCTGGAGTACTTCAGAAAGACCTGGACAGAAGAGCGTGACAAAATGGAAGACTATGGCAATAGGCTTGTTTCGGGTGTCAGAAATAATGGACTTGATAGCCTACTGGCAGATGCCGATCAGGCATTTTCGGTAGAGGACTTGCATACATTGGCCAAACAGTTTAATGACAGGGTTGATCCCCAGACTGGTGGAAGAAGAGGTGCACCAAAGTTTCCAATGCCTAACAACTGGCAGTATCTCATGCACTATGCTCAACGTTATAATGATGCTCAGTCCAAACAGCTATTGATCACCACGCTTGATCGAATGATGATGGGAGGTATTTATGATCAGCTCGAAGGTGGTTTTGCGAGATATTCGACGGATTCATTATGGCTGGTCCCGCATTTTGAAAAGATGCTGTATGACAATGGGCAGTTAGTGTCCTTATATGCGCAGGCTTATGCGTGGACGGGTAAGAAAGAATACCTGGAAGTTGTAAAACAAACAACTGATTTTGTTGATCAGCATTGGCGTGATCCATCCGGTGGATTTTATAGTTCATTTGATGCAGATAGTGAAGGCGAAGAAGGGAAATATTATGTGTGGACGGTGGAAGAATTAAATCAGTTGATTCCTGAGGGACTGGACCGTAATTTATTCTATACCTATAATGATATCCGTCCACAGGGTAATTGGGAGCATAACAACAACATACTCCAGCGGCACAGAGGCGCAGACGAGATTGCAAGACAATTTAAGATTAGTACAGAAGCCTTTTTTGCGAGCATTCATAAAACAAATGAATTACTTCTTGACCGGCGCAAAACTCGAATAGCCCCGGGACTTGATGATAAAATACTGACCTCGTGGAATGGATTGATGCTGCAGGGCTATGTTGATGCATATAGAGTTACAGGAGCATCAGCCTATCTCGACCGGGCCAGGAAAAATGCCGATTTTATCGTTCGTGAAATGATAAAAGATGGATATCGGCTAGACCGAAATTATAAAAACGGGAAGTCTACGATCAATGGATTCCTGGATGATTATGCGATCATGATACAGGCATTTTTATCCATGTACCAGGCAACCTTTGAAACTGATTGGCTCCTACATGCGAAAGGATTGACAGATCATGTGCTTGCTCATTTTGATGGGGACCCATCTGGTTTCTTTTACTTCACTTCTGATCTCGATCCACCTTTAGTGGCGCGGCGAATTGATTTTGGGGACAATGTCATTCCTTCGGCCAATAGTATTATGGCCCGTGACCTCCTATTGCTGGGAGAAATCCTTTATGATCCTTCCTATTCGGATAGGGCAAAAAGTATGTTTAACCAAGTCTGGCCTCGATTGAAAAAAGACGGACAGCCTTCCTTTTATAGCAATTGGTGCCAATTGATGTTGACACTGGCCAGACCACCTTTTGAAATTGCAATTGTCGGTAAGGAATTTAAACCCTTATTGGCTGATTTCCTGAAAACCTATCAGCCGGATGCTATTTTCCTGGGTGGACCGGAGGAAGGAAATCTGCCCTTGCTTCAGCACAAACTATCTGAAGGAGAGACACTTATATATGTATGTCAAAACAAAACCTGTAAGCGACCTACCACTACCTACCAGGAGGCATTAGCTTTGATGGCAGAATGATGAAGGCCTGGGGTAGGCTGATTTTATTTAGTTTCGCACACTCAATCGAAAAGAACAAGATTCATGAATCTACACGAATACCAGGGAAAAGAATTGCTCAGCCGTTATGGTGTAAAGATCCAGCGCGGTATAGTTGCCAAAAATGTTGAAGAAGCGGTGGATGCATATCATAAGATCACGGCTCAATCCGGCAGCCCGATAGCCATCGTAAAAGCCCAGCTTCATGCTGGTGGAAGAGGAAAAGGAGGGGGCGTCAAGGTTGTCAAAAATTTAGACGAGCTGAAACTCCATGCCAGTAACATCATCGGTATGATGTTGAAGACCCCCCAGACTCCAGGCGGTATGGAAGGACCGGGTAAACTGGTGAGACAAATATTGATTGCAGAAGATTCTTACGTACCTGCATTTGATCAATGTAAGGAGTTCTACATGTCTATCCTGACCGATCGTGCCAGGCAATGTAATGTTATCATCTATTCGACTGAAGGTGGCATGGACATAGAAGCGGTTGCAGAAAAGACACCACATCTCGTGCATAAGGAATACGTAGATCCTGTACAAGGCTTACAAGGCTTTGAAGGACGAAAGATTGCTTTCAATCTCGGACTGAGTGGAGATGCATTAAAAAACATGACAAAATTCGTAGCTCAGGTATACAAGGCATTCGTGGAAACGGATGCTACCCTGCTTGAAATTAATCCTGTACTGATCAATGGCTTCGGCGAAATCGTTGCTGTTGACTGCAAAGCATCTATGGATGAAAACGCCCTCTTTCGTCATAAAGATATTGAGGCCATGCACGATCCTAATGAGGATGATGCTACAGAACTTGAAGCGAAAGAATTCGGTCTCAGTTATGTCAACCTGGATGGCAATGTAGGGTGTATGGTCAATGGAGCCGGATTGGCTATGGCGACCATGGACATCATCAAATTGTCTGGCGGATCTCCTGCCAACTTCCTCGATGTCGGCGGTACTGCTGATGCCAAACGTGTAGAAAACGCCTTCAGGATCATTCTGAAAGATCCGAATGTCGAAGCAATCCTCATCAATATTTTCGGAGGCATCGTGAGATGTGATCGCGTCGCCCAGGGTGTGGTGGATGCGTACAATAACATCGGCAATATCAACGTACCGATCATCGTCAGATTACAGGGCACGAATGCTGACCTGGCCAAGAAAATAATAGATGAGAGTGGCCTGAAAGTCAAATCCGCCATTCTGCTCCAGGAAGCTGCAGAATTGGTCACTGAAGTCCTTCAACACAAAAGCTGATTGAATGCAGCATGTCGGAGCAATCATCATATTCACTGCTTGAACTCAATCAATATATTCGGAGAGTCATCTCCTTAAATTTTGATGAACCGGTATGGATAGAATGTGAGATTGGACAAGCCTCGCTTTCAAGAGGGCATTGGTACCTGGACTTAATCCAAAAAGAAGAAAATAATATTGTTGCCCAATGCCAGGCGGCCATGTGGGCCAATGTCTATTTTTTCCTTAAGCGCAAGTCCCCTATTCCACCTGAAGATATTCTGAAGCAGGGTGTCGCGGTTAAACTAAAGGTCAATGTAGATTTCCATGAGCGATATGGATTAAAACTGATCATTGAGGATATAGATAGCAGCTTCACGATCGGTCAACTAGAGATGCAGCGACAGGCAATACTGAAGGCCATTCAGGAACGTGGACTCATTCGAAAAAATGCGGAGACACATCTTCCTGTTGTAGTGCAACGTCTTGCCATCATCAGTTCAGACCGAGCTGCAGGTTATAAGGATTTCATCAAACACCTTGAAGACAACTTCTATGGATATGATATCCGTGTAGATTTGTTTGAAGCTGCCATGCAGGGACAGCAGGTAGAAACAGAGATATCAGGCTGTCTTGATCAGGTGGAGAAAGCCATGCATAAGTATGATGCTGTCGCCATCATTAGAGGAGGAGGCGGCCGGACTGACCTTGCCGCTTTTGACAATCTTACACTTGCCGTGCGTATTGCCAGGTTTCCGATCCCGGTCCTGATAGGTATCGGACATGAGATAGACCAATCTGTTTTAGATCTTGTTGCCTACCGGTCTCTAAAGACACCTACTGCTGTTGCCGATTTTATCATTGAACGAAACGCGGTCTTTGAAAGCAATCTTGATAGTCTTGGTGTACTGATCAGAGATGAGGTATACGAGCGATTGAACAATGAATCAAGGAAAGTAACAGAACTGGTACATAATTTAAATCATGCTGTTCGATCAAGGATTCTGATGGAAGGAAACAAACTTAATCATGCCTTGAATATGGTGCGACACTCAGGCAGGCATCAGATCAGCAGGCATGATCAGCACATAGAATTTATGGAGACCCTGCTCAAGGCCATTGATCCTGACCAGGTGCTCTCGAGAGGATATACGATCACTAGCATAGAAGGTCAAACGATCACTCATGCAGAAACTCTTAATTCCGGAATGACCATCCAGACCACCTTTATTGACGGAACCATAAAAAGTAAAGTAGAATGACAAAGAAGCAAACCGATTACGACAAAGCTATGCTCCAGCTAGAAAAACTGGTGGAGAAAATACAACAAGGGCAAATGGGCCTTGAGGAGATGAGAGGTGAAGTCAAATCTGCTTTAGAGCTTATCAAGCTATGTCGGGCAAAGTTGAGAGATATTGAAACTGATCTGGATGAGTTGCTGGAGGAGGAAGAGTAATGGTTCGACTGTGCTCACCAACCGAATGATTCGACTGTGCTCACCAACCGAATGATTCGACTGTGCTCACCAACCGAATGGTTCGACTACGCTCATCAACCGAATGGTTCGACTGTGCTCATCAACCGAATGGTTTGACTACGCTCACCAACCGGAACATAGAAGGTTTGGCTGACCACAGATCTCAATGCTGATCAATATCCGATACCCAATAATCAAGGAAAAGTAAAAAAGCTCATTGAGTTAAGATGCCTTTATGATGAATAACGATCAGTACCAAGTCCCCTTAAGCCGATGTACTGAGCCTAGCCGAAGTAGGATTTAGGGGTAATAACTTTATGGGATTTAGGGACATAAAAAAAGGTGGAAGCCGACCCGATGGCCTGCGCTTCCACCAACTTCACCAGTTGAAAACAATCTTTATTACAGCGTAGGAATCCTAAGCATCTGACCTGGATAGATCAGGTTAGGATCTTTCAGCATAGGCTTATTGGCCTCAAATATAGCATTATATTTATTTGCATCCCCATAGTGTGCCTTGGCAATCTTGGACAAGGAGTCGCCGGATTTTACCTCATAAAAGGTAGCTTCGGGTTCTGGTGTTTCTGTTGTTGCGGAAACGACACTGATCCGATCATCCACTGAAGAAATCCCTGCATTATTTCCAAGGGTCAGTACTACAAGCTCTTTGGCTACCTGTGTTTCTGCTTCGCCAAATACGCTAACGACATCATCATTCAACAAAATAGAAATATCACTTACGGGTAGTGAGAGATCATTTACTGCTTTCATCATTGCGTCGATCTTAACGCGTTTCAACTCTTCTGCTGACACGGCTGTCGCCTTTTCCTCAGTCTTTTTGTCGACAAGCTTTGATCCTGAATTTTTAGAAAAAGAAAATAGTCCCATATTGGTTTGTTCAATTTTGGTTTAAATCACAATCCTGATTTCTTAACAAATCAGCGATCAGAAAGATTCACGGAAAATTATCTTTTTACCGCCTCAATCAGCGTTCAATATACAAATGTCTTGCCCTAAAACGATATATTTTAAAATAATGTATATCAGGTATGTAAATCTTACCTTTGAAGATTCACAAAGAGGCTGTTGTATTGAAACCTAAACCTGAACCTATTGCCATCGACCCGGGGAAAGAAACCCCGCTGATGAAGCAATACCTGAAGATCAAAAGCCAGCATCCTGATGCCTTGCTCCTCTTCAGGGTTGGTGACTTTTATGAAACTTTCGGGGAAGATGCCGTAAAGACGGCCGATGCCCTGGGTATCGTACTGACCAGCCGGAATAACGGAGGAAATAACATTGAACTGGCCGGATTTCCCTACCATGCCATGGATATGTACCTGCCCAAACTCGTCCAGGCCGGATACCGGGTCGCCATTTGCGAGCAGTTGGAGAAGCCCTCCAAGGAAAAGAAAATCGTTGACAGAGGCGTTACGGACATGATCACCCCGGGGATCGCCACGGAGGATTCCCTGCTCGATCGTCGTCAGAATAATTATCTTGCCTCCATCCATATCACCTCGCCTGACCTCCTGGGCATTGCATTTCTGGACATGTCCACCGGCGAGTTTGTCATCAGTGAAGGTGAACAACGCGAAATCGAAAAACTCCTGCAGAGTTTTAACCCATCAGAAATTATTTTTTCCAAGGCCAACAAACACAGGTTTGAAAAAATATTTGGTAATTCCTATTACACCTTTGGTCTTGAAGAATGGGTTTACACTACGGATTATACCAATGAGAAAATATTGAGGCATTTTGAAATAGCCACGCTTAAGGGTTTTGGTATCGCGCATCTCGCTACTGCCCAGATAGCAGCTGGTGCGATTCTGCATTATCTCAATGCTACTAAACAAGATGGACTGAAACACATCAGGACCATCAGCCGAATACAGTCTGAGCACTATGTGTGGATGGATAGATTTACTATCCGTAATCTTGAGCTACTCCAGCCTGCAAATGATACAGGTACCAGCCTATTGGACGTCCTTGATAAGACAACGTCGCCGATGGGAGCCCGGATGCTGAAGAAGTGGATTGCACTGCCGTTGATTAATCTCACAGAGATCAGGCTCCGGCATGACATGGTCGAGTATGCATTACGCCAACAGGATTGGGCTGCGGAGATAAAGGATCACATCCGGCTGATCGGGGATATTGAGCGGATTATCACCAAGGTTTCCCTGTCAAAAATCAATCCGCGCGAGATGATTCAGTTGAGGCGTGCGCTTGCTGCTCTTCATCCGATCAAAGATCGACTGCAGGATAGTCGTCAAGAGGGACTGATCAGACTTGCAGACCAGATCAACTGCTGCGATCATCTGCACCATACGATCGAACTGGCCGTGCAGGATGACGCTCCTGCCCTGCTAGTAAAAGGAAATGTCATCCGTAAAGGCTTTAATGAAGAGCTTGATGAATACAGGGATATCATTCAGAATTCCAAGGAAATACTCATCAGTATTCAACAGGAGGAAGCACTAAAGACCGGTATCAATAATCTGAAGATCGGCTATAATAATGTCTTCGGATACTATCTGGAAGTCACTAATAAATACAAAAATCAGGGCCTGATCCCTGACACCTGGGTCAGGAAACAAACACTCTCCAATTGTGAGCGATATGTCACTGACGATCTCAAAAAACTTGAACAGAAAATACTGAGTGCTGAAGAAAAAATCGGTTCACTTGAGGAGTCCTTGTTTAATGATCTGGTCCTGGCTGCCCAGGAGTACATTGGGCCTATCCAGATCAATGCGAATGTGATCGCACAACTGGATTGCATTTTGTCCTTTGCCGCTGTAGCAAACGCTTACCAATATTGCAGACCAGAAATGAATGATGGCTTTGCGATCGACATCAAACAAGGCCGCCACCCTGTTATAGAACGCCACCTTCCGCCAGGTGAAGCTTATGTTGCCAATGACCTTTACATGGACAGTGATGATCAGCAGATATTTATCATCACCGGTCCGAACATGTCCGGCAAATCTGCTTTCCTGCGCCAGACTGCTCTGATCAGCCTAATGGCACAGGTTGGAAGTTTTGTGCCTGCTAAATCTGCTAGCCTGGGCGTGATTGATAAGTTATTTACCCGCGTTGGTGCATCGGACAATATCTCTTCCGGCGAATCAACCTTTATGGTGGAGATGAATGAAACCGCGAGCATTCTCAATAACCTTTCCGCAAGGAGCCTGATTCTGATGGATGAAATCGGCCGGGGCACAAGCACCTTTGATGGTATCAGTTTAGCCTGGAGTATTGCCGAATATCTGCATCACCATATTCAGCACAAACCAAAGACGTTATTCGCCACGCATTACCATGAGCTCAATGAGCTAGCTGAAAAATATGACCGGGTACACAACTATCATATCGCTACTGAAGAAAGTGGTCAACGAGTGATTTTTCTGCGTAAGCTAACTCCGGGAGGCAGCGAACATAGTTTCGGTATCCATGTAGCCCGGATGGCAGGTATGCCCCGGACATTGCTCGAACGCGCTACAGAAATCCTTCACGAACTCGAATCCAAAAACCTGAGCCTGGAGGATTCATCCGGCAAAAAGAAAATGAAGGAAATAAAGGATCTCACTTCATTCCAATTAAATATTTTCGATCAGACAGATATCAATCTCCGGAAAATGAAAGACGAAATACTCAAGATGGACATCAATCAGATGACACCGATAGAATGTATGATGGCTCTACTCAAAATCAGAAAGGAACTCGACAACGAATAAACTTTTCATCAGGGATTAAGGAGTACAATTCTCTGGCCTGCGATCTTTCCATTGATTTCAAACCGTAATTCATATATTCCGAAAGGCAGTCCTGTCAGGTCATAGGAGGTCGCTCCATCCAATTGTTTAACCAGCCTTCCATCATGGGCATAGACACGAACAGGTGAAGATATTTCCTCCTTGAGATCTGTTCGTATACAAAGTGATCCGGTGGTTGGATTTGGATAAAAATAGTCTTCTCCTCTTACAGCTTCGGGATCTATTGTTCCAGTTGATTCCCGAGAAAAGCGGTATATCGTATTTTCCGGAATGGTAGCGTCCAACGTATAGTTCATATAGTCAGTATTCACATCAGGATCTGATGGATCGCCGGACAACAATATGATCTCACCATTGACAATATCAAAGTCACCATCGTAATCCTCTGCGATGCCTATTGTTGTACCTGTGAGGCCACTGTAGGCCAGTGCTGGCATCGTCACTGAACTGGGTCCAAAATGATAGACAATGTCTCCGCTGGCCTCATACAGTTTCATCTGAAAGTTGACGAAATCTGTGGACGTTCCATTGGATAACAGATCTCCAAAAAAGCCAGCATTTTCCCATTCAACGGTCATGACTCTTGAACCCACATCTCCCTCCAGCTTTCTGGTGATTGGTGATAGATGAATACTATCTGCCAGGCCTCTGTCTACCAGATCAGCTCCGAACAGCAGGAATAGTGAAAAGGTATTGTTGATGGTATTCTCTGAGAGGGTGATGATATTGAAATTACTCCTCAGCGATAGATCCTCTATGGTCCTTGAAAAAAACTCAAAACTGAACCCGATCGGTATGGCTAAATCCGGGTCATCCCATACATCATCCACAAGCGCCTGTCCCCCCTGGATTGGTTCATACGCTGCTGATTCGACGTTGAACATATAGGTCTGAGCAGAGGTATGGCCAACCCAAAAAAACATAATCAACAAATAAATGGACTTGAAAATCTTTTTCATAGTTAGTTTATTTTGCTTCAGGAAACATCACCACACTAATAAGATCCTTGTCATTGAAATATTTTCTGGCCGCTTGCTTCAATGCCTCAGCATTCAGGCTTGATATTCTATTTTCGAGAACAGAAAGTTGAGTGGCATTATTCATGTCCGTTCCGTTGAACCATGTATTGATAAAAGCGCCCATCCAGAATTGATTTTGTTCAAGATCCTTGATGCGGCTTTGCCTTTGTGTTTCTGTTACTTTTACAATGTCAGCCGGATCCACTTCCATTTTCATTTTATCGATGACTTTCTGAGCGGCAGCGATAAGATCATTGGTTCGTGGCGGATCGGCATTAAAACTAATCCGGATGGAATACTGCTCAATCGGAAATTTGCTCTGGCCGCCTCCGATATTGACCCCGTAGACGCCTCCTTCCTCTTCACGCAGCTCCTCGCGGAGTTTGATCCGGGCAAGCTCAATCATCGATTGCATTAAATAACTTGTATCAGGGTTGAAATAGTCAGCTCCATGGTAGATAAACTGTACAAGCGATTTGGGTGCTTCACCACGGTAGTAGACTGAGTCTACTTTACCTTTTGGAAAACGGTCACCTATATCTTTCCACATCTCCTCTCTACCTCCGCCGGGTAATGCGCCAAGATATCTGCTGGTCAATTGCTTGAGGCTATCCGGATTGAAATTGCCCACAAAGAAGAAATGCATATCACTGACATCTTTGAACCTGTCTTTATAAATATCCATGATCTCATTCATCTTGATCTGGTCATAGGATTCGAGGGATGGAAATCCACGTCGTGGGTGATTTTGCGAAGATATACGGGTGACTTTATCCGAATACCAGTTATTGGGATTAGATAACATATTGGCAAACATGCTGCGTTCTTTACTGAGATAAGAATTCAGCGCAGTAGGATCTTCACGGAATGCAGTGACATACGAATAGGTGAGTTGCATCATCGTCTCGGCATCCTTGACAGATGAAGATCCGTTTAGCCCTTCATACCGTTCGAAAATAAACGGACTGACATTGACACGCATTCCTGTCAGTTTCTTTTCGAGTGCAGTGGCATTGAAGGTCCCAACACCGCTTGAACCAATAACACTGGATGTGCTTCTAGCGGAAGGATACATTGCATCACCATAAAGTGAGTGTCCTCCCACGCTATAAGCATTCATGAGGATCTCGTCGTTTTTAAATGTCGTCGCTTTGGCACTCACTTTGACACCATTTTCAAACTCCCAATGATGTACATCGAGAGCACTGTCATAGGTAAAATTTAAAACGGGCTTTGGGGTAAATGTTTCGGCTAACAAAGGAGCTGACACATCGACGTCCTTATAAGGTTCCATACTTTTCTGTGATGTCGCTTTCATCATACTGATTAGGTCAAGGGAATCCGGATACATGTCTTTGTCTTTCTCAGGTCCGGTAATGATGATCACCCGATTCTGATCAACAATCCATTTTTTGGCCAGTTGACTTACCTCCGAGGTAGTTATAGTAGGCATCATCGAAGCATACATTTCAAAATGTTGTGTAGCATCCGGAATCGGATTTTCGTCCAGGAAATTATTGACAAGTCGCTGCACCACTCTAGAAGATTCCATTTTCGCTTCCTCCATGACTGATTGTTCAGCCTGACGCATAATGTTAGCTTTCTCCCTTTCGAGTTCGGCATCCGTAAACCCATGCTGCAATACCCTTTGGTTTTCATCAAGCAAGGTCTGGTAAGCTTTTCGGGTATCTTTCGGTGCGGTGACAGCATAACTGCTGTAGGTAGCCAGTTCCCCCACGTCCTGTCCATACCCAGTGTATCCAAAAATATATGGAGGTGATCCCTCCTTGGCTATGTCCGACAATCGTCGCCCCAGCATCCTGTTGTAAAGATTCTCCACCAGTCTTTGCCTGTAATCGAGCAGTGAAGTCACTTTCGCATATTTGTGTTTGTAGATAATCTGGATATTGGCGTTAGTTGCTTCAGGATCCGTAATAACCTTGGCCAGTGTGGTCGTATGAGCAGGCACCGCATTCGATTCCTTCTTGCGTCCCATTGATTTAGAGGCCAGACTGCCAAACTGTTCTTTGATCTGCTTTTCAATTTTATCAGGATCAACAGCCCCTACTACAAATAGCGCCATCAATTCCGGGCGATACCAATCTGAATAAAAGCGTTTGATGACCTCATAAGACGCTGTATTGACAATCTCAGGCTCTCCAATGGGTAAGCGTGATGCATACCTGGAGTTGTAGTACATCATTGGCAGGTATTGTTGCATCATGCGCTGATCGGGGCTGAGGCTGCTTCTCCACTCCGAGATCACAACGCCGCGCTCCTTATCAACTTCGGCATCCTCAAACGTAATCCCCATAGCCCAATCTTTAAGGATGAGTAGTCCATTATCAAACTGCTCGGTATCATCTGTGCGCACTTGAAGCATATACACGGTTTCATCAAAACTGGTATAAGCATTGAGATCAGGTCCAAAGCGAGAGCCCACACCCTCCAGGTAACTTACCAGCTCATTTTTAGAAAAATGTTGAGTACCATTAAAGGCCATATGCTCAATAAAATGGGCAAGTCCAAGCTGATCCGGATCCTCCTGCATTGAACCTGCTTTTAAGGCGAGTCTGAGTTCGGCCCGGTTTTCAGGCTTTGCATTGACTTTGATGTAATAGGTCATGCCATTGGGTAATGTCCCGATACGGACGGATGGATCCATAGGAATCCCCGAAATACCTGAATTCGGCAGAGGTGCAGGTGGTGCCGGAGGTGCTGGAGGAGGAGCTGGAGCCTGAGTTCCGGGGCTTTTTGGGGAATCAGATACGATGCTTTTGGTCGTTTTGGGGGTACAACCAATGCTAAACATAAGAAGTCCCAAGAGGGTCACCATTGATTTCAACATGAGAATTGATTTAGAAAGAATGAATATCGTAAAAAATAGCCAAATTAGACCCGGCATTTATATCAGATGCGGGAGTAGCTCAGGGGTAGAGCATTAGCTTCCCAAGCTAAGGGCCGTGGGTTCGATTCCCATCTCCCGCTCTTCTAAAGTGAAAAATGAAAAAGGAAGAGTGAAAAAAGAAAAGGAAGAGTGAACTATGTCAATGATAATTCATTTTCATTTTTCACTTACCTGTTATTCTCCTCTTAATTTTTCATCCTGTTGGTTGGCGATATCAATAATCCGCTTCATCGATCTGGCGATCGCAAAAAATATCATATAGACCATGGTCAATACAAACCATAACCAACGAATCGAACCGACATCATCGATGTGTTTGCCGCTCAGCAGATAGCACCATCCGTAGCTAAACGCAAGTAATCCAAGATAAATTATTACCGATTTGCTCCAGTATGGAACAATGGGCTCAATACGCAGAGCGACGATACTGTTGAGAATCACAAAACACAACATCATAGCGGTAGCCACAATCCAGGATCCTGCATTGACTTCGAATAAATTGTTAGCGTGAGGCAACATCTTATCGAAAAGTGTAAAAACCAGGATCATAGCAGCCACCAGGCCCGCCTGATGCAGTGGTTTTTCAAAAATCGTAACCAGTCTGGATTGTTGTGTCATATTATTTGTTAATCGGTATTCCTGTAAGATCATAATCCGAGGCGCCCGTAATCAGTACCATTACAAAAGTCCCCGGCGTAAGCTTCTTATCTGTTCTATCCATCCAGATTTCATTATCAACTTCAGGGGAATCAAATTCTGAGCGGCCAACGTATTGTCCACCTTCCTTTCTATCTATCAAAACTTTCAAGGTCTTTCCGATCATGGCTTCATTGTGTGCCAGAGAAATAGATTGTTGGATGGCCATGATTTCTTCTGCGCGTTGTTTCTTTACTGCTGCCGGTACGTCATCTTCAAGCACATAGCCCCTTGTTCCTTCCTCATGTGAATATTCAAAGACCCCTACCCTGTCAAATTTTGCTTGTTTGACAAAACGACATAATGCCTTGTGATCTTCCTGAGTTTCTCCCGGAAAGCCTACCAGAAATGTTGTCCGAAGTTTGATTTCCGGATGAATCTCACGGATTTTCTGTAGTAACTCTGATGTTTCCGCTGAAGTAATCTGCCGCCTCATTCGTTGTAACACAGGATCACTGAAATGTTGCAAAGGCATGTCCAGGTAACTGCAAATCTTTGGCTCAGCTTTCATCACTTCAATCACTTCCAATGGAAACTTATGAGGGTATGCATAATGAAGTCTTATCCATTCGATGCCTTTAATTTCACAGAGTTTTTCTAATAGTTCAGGTAAAGCCCTGCGCTGATAAAGGTCCAATCCATAGTACGTCAATTCCTGCGCTATCAGGATCAGTTCTTTAACACCGCGGTTGGCCAGATGTTCTGCTTCCTTGAGCAGGCTTTCTATTGGTCTGGACACATGCCCACCACGCATCAGCGGAATAGCACAAAAAGAACAAGTCCGGTTACATCCTTCACTGATCTTGAGATAGGCATAATGAGCGGGTGTGACAATACTCCGTTCACCAAGTAGTTCATCCTTATAGGTAGCACCCATCGTCTTCAGGAGCGAAGGCAATTCCATCGTGCCGAAGTAAGCATCTACTTCCGGAATCTCCTTTTCCAGGTCATCCTTATAGCGCTGGGAAAGGCAACCAGTGACATATAATTTTTCAAGCCGGCCTTCTCTCTTCTCTCCTGCATATTCGAGTATGGTATTGATGGACTCTTCCTTGGCTAGATCAATAAATCCACATGTGTTGATCACGACTACAGGGGAGTACCCTTTTGTCTCGTGTTCCACCTCAAATTGATTAGCTTCGAGTTGCGATTTGAGGACTTCTGAGTCAACAGTATTTTTACTGCATCCGAGGGTGATGATCTTGATTTTCTTCGGATGTAAGGTTTTGGTGCGCAAAGTGCTAAATGATATAAATGAAGGCGCAAATATATCGCAATTAAGGTTGGTGGAAGGATGTCAGGGTTGCTGATAAAACAAAACACAGGATTTTATCGTTAATTTACACATGATCAAAAGGTTGATACCCCTAATTTTAATCCTTTGTCCAATAGGCATTTATGGCCAATTTGGCCTTCAGGTTAAGTACTTTTTCGGGCAGTCAGAAACTTTGGATAGTGTAAACCTCAGCCAGGATGGCTTTCAAGCCTCCATTGAATACAGCTTCCGACTCAAACAAAAGCGAATAGAATTTCATCCTGGACTTGGATACCGGACCGCATTCCAGCTTGAAACCTATGACGGCTATTTTAGTGCGTTGGATCTTGACCTGAATATAGCTATATACCCATTTGATTTTGCGGGAGACTGCGATTGCCCGACCTGGTCTAAAGAAGGAACGCTTATTAAAAAAGGTTTTTTTCTTGAGGTCAGCCCGGGTATTTCTTATCAAACAATACATCGGGATAAATTCATCTCACTTGCAGACCCACTTCCTGAACCTATTAAATCTTCTGATTTTGTCTTGAAAATTGGCGCTGCTGTTGGTTTGGATATTGGTATTTCAGAGCAATTTACACTGACCCCAATGTTTTCTGTCACGATGCTTTCAGACAATGAATGGTCTGGGCTTCATCGAAGTGGATCCACCGGGAATCTCGATGATTACACTTATCTCGGAGCAGGACTCCGATTTGCTTACAAGCCAGACCCCAAACGTCGACGCAGATTCTGACGATAGCATTCCCACAATACAATTCCAGCACTGGTAGCCACATTGAGTGAATGCTTAATGCCATCCTGTGGTATTTCGATGCTTTGTTGACATAGTTTCAGGACTTCAGGATCAACTCCCCGCATCTCATTTCCAAAAATCAATGCTATCGGGAACAATTCCGTGAGGTTAATCTGATCAAGATGGACAGCACGATCAGTCTGTTCAACCGGTAACAAGGTATAACCTGAAGCGGTCAAATCAACTAATGCGCTCAGCGTGTCTGGAAATGATTTCCAGGTTACAGAATCAGTAGCCCCTAATGCTGTCTTCAATATTTCTGCATGTGGGGGATTTACTGTAATTCCGCACAGGTAAATGGCTTCTACTGAAAATGCATCACACGTTCTGAAAATAGCTCCTACATTCAGACCTGATCTCACATTGTCCAGGACAATGCAAACAGGCATTTTCTGGGCTACTTTGTACTCAGATAGTTCGGGTCGCTGAAGTTGATCTGGTGTGAGTTGTTTCATTCCGGGTGAATTAAAGTAGCTGGTTGGGTGGTCAAATTACCACTTTTGGAATAGCTGTGGTGCTATTCGCTGGTTTGCTCCAACAATCAGGAGGTTTCCATAATGGAAATATATTGGGTACATTTTCTTACTTATTTAGTTGATTATAGGAGCAAACTCCCGTAACGTTAGTTTATTCTATTCCCGGATTGCAATAGCAAACTATTCTGAATACTCCCTCGATATAAGTGCTAATTTTAAGCCTCATCATGAAAGGTTTAACCAAGATCCCCTGGCTCGATATATTAACAGCTTTGCTGTTATACGCTATTGTCCTTATCTACCAGGGATATCAGTATGGCCAGGGAGACCAATCCCAGATTTTACCTTGCCTATATGCACAGGATCATCCGGAAACATATGCCAATGATCACTATGTTTCCTCCTACCTGGCAGGGCAGGTTAATGAACGGACCATTTTTCACTTTCTGCTCAGATACCTGGGCTATAACCAACCATGGTTGGTTTGGTTTTGGCACTTGTTGCTGACCACCAGCCTATTCATGGCCTGGCTAAAAATAGCCAGTCTTGGGATAACCCATAAGGTATATCAGTTCCTGACAGTTGCTTCCATTTTTATACTTGGCTTTCTGACTTCAGTTGGTTCCAATGAACTATACTACAATATGCTCATTCCGAGCCTGGCAGCAAAGTCACTTGCATCATGGGCTTTATACTATTGGTTAAAGGAGAAGTATCCCCTCTGGATTGTATTTCTGGTCATCGCCGGGTACTTACAGCCCCTTGTCAGCGTACAATTATTTATCATAACATCGATATCCTCTGTGGTTCAATTTGGGGTTCAAAAGAAATCGAAAAACATACCTTGGCGGTCGATTGCGGCATACTTATTTATGACGCTTCCGTGGTTGTTTCTTCTCTTTAGAAATAACGGAAGTGCAGATGATCCTGCCGGTTTTATGGACATCATGGAATTCCGCTTATCCCACCACTTCTTTCCAGGTGCTTTTGGTTGGTTTCATATTCTCGTGTTTTGCATTTTAGTGATCATCACCATCCGGTTTTATAAAATGCGGCTTAAGTGGTTTATGTTGACCATTATACTGGGTTGTATTGTCTATACCTTTGGCGTGGAATCCTACAGACAGCCTCTGGCTTTGTACACCCAATGGTGGAAGTCAACCATATGGCTTGAAGCTTTTGCATTTATAGCCATAGCCGTAACCCTGGAAAAAGGATCACCTTCACCAAAGATTTTTACAAAATATAAGATGGTGGTTCCTCTGACCATTTTACTGCTAGTCGGCGTGTACAGAATGTCAGGATGGTTTGGGAACAAACCTGACTACATGCTTCCCTGGTTAACTTTGAAAAGCGATGAAGTGGACATCAGCGAACAAGCATTAGCCCTGACTCCTGAAAATGCCGTCTTCATTGTTCCGGTTGAATTTTCAACATTCAGATGGTATTCTAAACGTAGTCTTTATGTTGATTACAAGGCGCTCTTTCATCAGGAACAATTTCTACATGAATGGTTTAAACGGATTGAACAGATATATGCTTACGGCCTCAAAGAAAGGAAGGGTGGATTCGATATACACGTTTTCAGTAAATCGTTGCTGGAAGAACCTACCCTGATCAGCACTGATTACTGGCGCAATCTTGGCATTACGCATATTGTTTCTACGTCCCCAAATATAAAGTCCTTAAAGCTTATCAGCAGTAACTCTTCTTATTCGATCTATAGTCTCAAATAGTCTTTGTTTCAAGTAAATACCCATGCTGCGTCGGTTGCACCCACCGAGCAAAGGCAATGATACTTTAATAGAATTTGTGTTTATCGGTATGGGCTCTCGCCCACCTGTTTAGCATTTGGAGTCTTGCGACTTCATTGTTCAGAAAGTTTAGTTCCTCAACGGGAGCTTGTTTGGCTCCCTTATACCTACCCGAACTGGGAGAAATTATCAGTCGAAGGATACTCCTAGTCTCACCCATTTCCCAGATTTAGAAAATAAATCCTTTTCCCAAATCCAGATCATCCTATCTGCACGTATATAGGTTTTGAATGTAAAAAGGCATTCAGCAATACTGATTCTTAACCTATTAACAAACCAAACATGATGATCCGAAGAGATTACACGCTTTATGTTGGTCGGAAAGCATTTTTCCTGGCAGGGATGATCTGCTTTCTTACTTTTTCCCTGAGGGCCTCCAGTCACCGGGAAGCACCACTGATTGCCAATGATCCATTGGCCGACAATACCGACCTGTATGCTTTTCGAAGCCCTGACAATCCGGATATGATCACAATCATCGCCAATTATATCCCGGCAGAATTACCGTATGGCGGCCCGAACTATTTTTCTTTTGGCCAAAACATCCGATATGAAATACATATCGACAATGACATTTCGACGCCTGGTGACGACATCATCTACAGATTTACGTTTGAGCAGATCAATGAGGATCCGACCACCTTCTTCAATATCAGGCTTGGCCTGCAAAACCTGAAGACGACCTATACCATGGAACGAAGTACGGATGGAGGTGCTAATTTCGTAACCGTTCTTACAGGAGGAATGGTTCCGCCTGCAAACATTGGCCCGCGTTCCATTGAAGGTGGTGCAGGGTTAAACGTATCGAATTATCATTCGCTGATGACCAGTGCGATTATGACCACCGGAGCGGGCGAATCTGTTTTCTGCGGACCTGTGGATGATCCCTTCTTCGTAGATCTTGGCGGTATTTTCGACTTAGGGGATGCTCCTCGACAGGAAGGAAATGTACGAGATGGTGTTTCAAAATACAATGTACATACTATTGCCATTCAGATTCCGATCAGTATGCTGCAGAAGGATGGAAAGAATGTAAGTCAGGCTGCAAATATCCTCGATAGCGATTTTGTTATTGGTATTTGGGCTTCAGCAAGCAGGCAATCAATTCGCACTTTACAACCAAATGGCGCACACCCAGATGATAGCGGTGATTGGATACAGGTGTCAAGACTAGGTATGCCTTTAACTAATGAGGCTGTGATTCCTATTGGTTACAAAGACCAATGGAATTTTCTAACTCCATATCAGGACCTGGCCAATATCAGCACCTTTGGCAATTTCTTTTATAATCCTGAACTGGCGCTCTACATGGATGACAGTCAGTTTGGTGGCGCAGTGCCCGCTTTCAGAGGTCTCAGAATTCAATCTGCTTCACTTGGTTCATTCGATTTCAGAAACGGAAAGGATGGTCTCTACGGACTAAAGGGAAATGCAGCACTTGCGGGTACAGCACTTGATGACGCTATTTTCGGAACGTTATTGTTGCCAGCTCCAGGATCTCCGAGATCTGTCGACCTATGGCCAATCTTCCATACCGGCGTACCCAATCTAGCTCCTTATCATCTGGCCACCGGAAAAAATGGAAACCCTTTGGCAAATGGCAAACCGTTTATCAATAATTTCCTTCCAAATGGTGGTGACATGCTTCGACTTAACATGGCGGTACCACCAACTCCACGTAATGATCCACAATTTAGCAGCCTTGGAATTGTTTCCGCAGCTCTACTGGGATTAACAGATCCTACTTTCGCTGCATCAGCTGATCTTCAGTTCATACCAAACATGGATGGATTTCCAAATGGCCGAAGACTCGAAGACGATGTGACCCGTATTGAATTGCAGGCAGTAGGTGGTGTTGCTCTTGCAGCCATTGGCCTTTGGTATGATGACTATTTTCCTGGCAGTTCACCTTCTCCGGTAACCAATCTACTTGTCAATGTCCTACAATACTCTACAGGCGTGGAGGCCAATGATGCGTCCTTTGAGCCATCATTTCCTTACCTGGCAGAGCCATGGAGAGGTACCGAAACAGGCGCTCCGATTGAATAATCATCCAATCAATATTCACATCAATAGAAACTAAAATCATGAAAAAAATATTTTTCTTCATTTGTCTGATAAGTACCGCCCTGGTACAACAACTTATGGCTTCGAGCCACCGGGAGGCACCTCTGATCGCCAATGACCCATTGGCAGACAATACCGATCTCTACGCGTTTGTCAGTCCTGATGAACCAGGCACGGTGACCATTATAGCTGCGTATGTACCCATGCAGTTACCTCATGGCGGACCCAACTACTTTGGATTTGGTGAAAACATCCGGTATGAAATCCATATCGACAATAATATCGCGACTCCCGGAGATGATATCATCTACAGGTTCACCTTTAAGAAAGTGCATGAAGACCCTTCAACCTTTTTCTACATCCGCCTGGGCGCTCAAAATCACAAAACAACGTATACCCTTGAGCGCAGCAGAGATGGCGGAGTGAGCTTCACTACGGTTATCGAAGATGGAATGGTACCACCAAATAATATTGGTCCAAGATCAATTAATGGTCCTGCTGGTCTGAACACTACTTACGCACAACTCATGCAGAATGCGCTGACGACGACGTCAAATGGCGAACGCGTGTTCTGTGGTCCGACTGATGATCCGTTTTTTGTCGACCTCGGTGGTGTATTTGATCTTGGTGATATGCCAAGACAAGGCAATGAAGCACGTGATGGAGTAGCCTGTCTCAATGTTTCAACGATCGCATTAAAAATCCCAATCGAATGGTTGCAGAAAGATGGAAAGACTGAACTGGAAGCCTCCAGTATACTTGATCCTGATTTTGTGATCGGTATCTGGGCCTCTGCCAGCAGACAAACCATCCGCACACTCAATGCAGCAGGAAGTGAATCTTACGGTGGTGATTGGATTCAGGTCTCCAGATTGGGTATGCCGCTCACCAATGAAGCAGTTATTCCTATCGGAAGCAAAGACCTCTGGAATTCGCTGACACCATATGAAGACCTCGCAAACCTAAGCACCTTTGGTAACTATTTTTACAATCCTGAACTCGGGTTATACATGGATGACAGCCAGTTTGGCGGAGCAGTACCTGCTTTCAGTCCGCTGCGTATCCAGAGTGCTTCACTGGGCGCATTTGATTTCAGAAATGGGAAGGATGGTTTATATGGTTTGAAAGGCAATCCTGCATTAGCAGGCACTGCATTGGATGATGCCATCTTCGGCACATTATTGCTACCTGCACCAGGCTCACCACGCTCTGTTGACTTATGGCCTATCTTTCACACAGGTGCACCAAATCTCATACCCTATCAATTAGCTACAGGTAAAGGCGGAAATCCGCTTGCTGCCGGAAAACCATTCATTCATAATTTTCTACCAAATGGTGGAGACATGTTGAGATTGAATATGGCCGTTCCGGCAACACCGCGAAATGATCCTGACTTTAACTCTTTAGGACTAGTCTGGGCTGCTGTGCTTGGCTTGACAGATGGGCGGTTCAATACCACAACTGATCTGCAATTCATTCCAAATATGGATGGATTTCCAAATGGACGCAGACTGGAAGATGACGTGACAAGAATCGAATTACAGGCTGTTTCCGGTATCGTATTGGCCGCAATTGGTTTATGGTACGATGATTATGATCCATTGTCAAGTCCATCTCCAGTGACACCACAACTGCTCAATGTGCTATCCTATGACACCAAGGTCAGCGAAAATGATGCAGCTTTTGGATTAGCGTTTCCTTTCGTAGCTATGCCATGGTCAGGAACAAGCAAGTGTTCAGGCGAAAAGGGCGATTATACGCAACCTGAAATCTTGCCTCCGACAACCACTGGTGTAACAGGTTTAGGTTCAACAGAAATCTATGCTTTCAACCAACCAAATCCGTTTACATCAACAACAGTGATCAAGTACCACTTGAGATCTCCCGGAAAAGTAGCTATCAATATTTATGATAGTCAAGGTAGGTTAGTGAATACATTACTGAATGAAAACAGAACGGAAGGAGACTTTGAAACCACATGGGATGCTGCTGCTTATCCTGCAGGCATCTACACTGCCGTACTATCTCTCGAATCAGCGGGTATACACACTATTCGGATGAACAAAATTGATTAAAACACAAAACCCTTAATGCGTCTGGCGTGCACTTGTCGGTTCAAACAACCGGCAAGTTGCACTGCCTGGTTAAAACATATTCTTCCACTACTCAAACACAATAACATGAAAACGATTTATATACTCGCGACGCTCTCTCTCGTCTGGGTCATCATCGGATGTCAATCCGAAAAAAATAAAACTGCAGATACTACTAAATTACCTGAACTATTAATGCGCCCACAAATCATCGGCCCTGTAAACGAAATGGGATACATGCTGGATCAGTACAATGCTCTGGCAAATAAACTTCAGACAAATCCTGCTGATCATGAATCAAAACTAGCTTTAGCAGAATTATTTATGATGGAAGCCCGCATCTCTGGCGAACATGGCCACTACTACCCTGCTGCATTAAAGCTGATCAATGAAGTGTTGACTCAGGAACTTAAAGATCCTCTGGCATATAGGGCTATGTTGGACAAAGCCTCTGTTCTATTATCATTACACCAATTTGCAGAGGCAAAATCCATTGGTGAAAAAGCACTTAAACTCAATCCTCATTCTGCTGATATTTATGGTGTATTGGTCGATGCTAATGTTGAATTAGGTCAGTATGCGGAGGCTGTTACCTATGCTGATAAAATGGTTTCAATACGTCCTGATCTTCGTTCCTACAGCCGTGTTTCATACCTCAGAGAGATACACGGCATGGTTGATGAAGCTATCACTGCCATGAAAATGGCTGTTGCAGCCGGCTACCCTGGAATGGAACAAACTGAATGGGCGAGATTGACTTTAGGGCATCTTTATGAAAGGTATGGTATGCTGGACAGTGCACTGGTGCAATATGAAATGGCTCTCGCAACAAGGCCAAACTATCCGTTTGCCATTGCTGCCATGTCTGATTGCTATGCGGCCATGAACAAATCTGAAAAAGCGGACAGCTTAAATATTGCCGCTATGGCGCTGATACCTGAAGTTTCCTTTTACATCACTAAAGCAAATCGCGAATTAGAAAGAGGAAATACCGTAAAAGCTGATGAAATGACAAAAGAAATACTGGTAATGCTGGCGGATGATGAAGAAGCTGGTCATCAGATGAACCTTGAACAATCAAGAGTGCAGCTTAACCTCCTTAAAAATCCAGAAAAGGCACTGCAATATGCAATAGCAGAGTACAGTGTCAGACCGGATAACATCGATGTCAATAAATTATTGGCAGAAATCTATTACGTTCAGCACGACCTCAACAAATCCAATGAACATCTTCAAAAAGCATTAATCACAGGAACTAAAGATCCGGAAACAAAATGTCTGGAAGGCATCCTTCTCGCTAAATCAGACAAGACAGATGAGGGTACAAAGCTGATTCAGGCTGTCTTCGTCGAAATTCCATATCTGGATTGTAGCTATTGCGGTGAGGCACGCTCAATCATTTTATAAGTTCAAACCACAATTCACTACTTATGAAAATCCAATTGATCATAGCCCTTTTCACCTGCCTTGCATGCGTACATCTGAATAGTCAGACCGCAGGCATCAAAGGGAAAGTTATAGATATTGCTACAAACGAGTTTGTCATTGGCGCACCGGTCATCCTAATAGCCGGGAGTCTGCAGACGACTACCAACGCAACAGGTCAATACTCCTTTGACAATGTGCCTTCGGGTTCACATTCAATTACAATAGAATATATCGGCTTTGAGAAATACACTTCTGCTTTCGAAATCAAAGAAGGCGAGAATCAAACCTTTCTGCATTCACTAAAACCAGGTGTTTTTGAATTGGATGCCGTTCAGGTGACAGCGGAGCCTGAAATGGCTTCTGAAATCATCTCAGCGGTCGATATAAAACTGAGAACTATCCACTCTTCGCAAGATGTGTTACAGCTTGTTCCAGGTTTGTTTATTGCACAACATGCAGGAGGTGGCAAAGCAGAGCAGATCTTTTTGCGAGGATTTGATATTGATCATGGGACGGATATAGCCATCACGACAGACGGTATGCCTGTCAATATGGTGTCTCACGCGCATGGCCAGGGATATGCCGATCTTCATTACTTGATTCCAGAAACTGTCGATAGGGTACATTTTGGGAAAGGCCCGTATCATACCCATTATGGCAATCTGGCTACAGCTGGTTACGTTGGCTTTCAATCACGGAATAGGCTTGAAGAGAGTACTGTTGCCCTGGAAGTGGGTCAATTTAATTCGTTCAGGGGTTTAGGCTTGATCAACCTCCTAAACCGAAATGATGAACATAAAACACAAAATGCATACATAGCCGGTGAATATTTAGCGACCGACGGGTATTTTGAAAGCCCTCAAAATTTTGAGCGGATTAGTTTGTTTGGCAAATACAATGGCTCGCTTGGCAAAAACCATTTCCTTACAGGATCGCTCTCAACCTTCTCAAGCAGCTGGGATGCCTCAGGTCAGATTCCTCTCCGTGCTATTGAAAGCGGTGAGATTGGGTTTTTTGGGGCTATTGATGACACTGAAGGTGGACTGACGTCAAGATCAAATGCAAATCTACAGCTGCTTTCAACAATCAATACAAACAGTTTCTTTAAAAATCAGGTGTTCTATAGTAAATATGATTTTGAACTCTACTCTAACTTTACCTTTTTTCTCGAAGATAGTATCAATGGTGATCAGATCAAACAAAAGGAAAGCCGGAATCTATTCGGTTATAACGGTTCCTATCAACGCCATGATGTAGTAGGCCGAATTGGGCTTCAGACAGAAATCGGACTGCAATACAGACATGACATGTCCAATGACAATGAGCTATCTCATACTGCGAATAAAACCATCATCATCGAACGTCTGGCGTTTGGTGATATCAGAGAAGCCAATGCTGGGCTGTATGTCAACGAAACGTTCAGATTTTCTGAAAGTGTCAGCATCAATGCAGGGCTCCGGTTTGATCATTTCCAATTTTCGTACAAAGATAAACTCACTGTTAATACGTTTAAATCGGTCAATGATCAAATCATAAGTCCTAAGCTCAATACCTATGTCAGGATTTCTGATGCTGTTCAGGTCTTTGGAAATATTGGCTATGGCTTTCATTCAAATGATAGCCGTGTGGTGGTCGCTCAACAGGCTACTGAGACTTTGCCACGTGCGTTGGGAATCGATATAGGTACCTTTTGGAAACCGACCCCTCGTCTTATCCTGAATGCTACACTGTGGCATCTTAATCTTGATCAGGAATTCGTTTATGTAGGGGATGCTGCCATAGTAGAGCCAAGTGGCCGTACACGTCGAATGGGTCTTGAGTTTTCAGGCCGCTGGCAGATCCTTGAATGGCTATACGCTGATGCTGATTTTAACTATACCAAAGCAATCGCTCTCGATGAAGCAGAAGGTGAGAATTTTATACCTCTGGCACCGAGGTTTTCAAGTATTGGTGGATTAACCGTACAAACAAAGAATCGCTGGAGTGGAAGTATTCGATACAGGTACTTAGGTGACCGACCTGCTAATGAAGACAACTCAGTGATTGCTACTGGATATACAGTAGCGGATGTACTACTGAGCTACAGAATCAACAAATTTGAATTTGGAATCAACATCGATAACCTATTTGATGTCCGATGGCGAGAAGCTCAATTTGACACAGAGAGCCGCTTGAAAGAGGAACCGTTTCCTGTCTCCGAGATACATTTCACAGCAGGTACACCTTTCAATCTGTCTCTTATACACATCTCCGAGCCCACGAGACTAAGGCGAATCTCGTATGCCGTCTTCTGCTTGAAAA